>Ga0209853_1000398_pt1 | contig 12137 bp, 8 predicted proteins | sample GWRWS1_30_40_FD_187224 | JGI IMG/M metagenome (GOLD analysis project Ga0209853, IMG submission 187224) | Riverbed sediment microbial communities from areas with vegetation nearby in Columbia River, Washington, USA - GW-RW S1_30_40 (SPAdes)... | ecosystem: Environmental > Aquatic > Freshwater >...
ATCGAGACTATCTCAATTGTTTGGCCTTCAGTCCGGACGGCAATATGTTGGCGTCTGGCAGCGCGGACAACACGATTAGCTTGTGGAGTCCCACCACAGGGCAAGAACTTCCGCCACGGTTGACTGGTCACAAAAGCCGAGTCTTCACCATGGCCTTCAGCCCTGATGGAAAGACACTAGCTTCCGGCATTACCGACGCTGGAGAGATCTACTTGTGGGACGTAGCCGCACATGGGTTACGGACCAATCCCTTACAATGTCACGATGGCACGACGGTCAATCGCGTGGTGTTCAGCCCCGATGGGAAGACCTGGCGGTGGTCGACGATTTCGAGGTTCCGCTTTTCGATACCCAAACCTTCCAACGGATCGGCGAAACGCTGCCGTACGACGACGCCAGGAGCCTCGCGACAGCCCTGACGGGAGAAGCCTCGCGGTCGGCGGCGCAGACTACGTTCACCTCCTCGACGCCCGGACGGGCGAGCGTCTGGCCGGGGCCCCGTCATTCGCCTCGTCGACGTCCGCACCGGGAAGCTCCTCCACGAGCTCGACGTGGCGGCAGGTACCGGAGCGTTCACCCTCGAGTTCAGTCCGGACGGCGGGACGCTCGCCGTCTCCGGCTGGGAGGCCGTGGCGTCCCTCTGGGACGTCGCCACCGGAACTCAGATCGGTCAGACGCTCACGGCCGGAAGCCGCTGGACGATGCTCGACCTGTCCTCCGACGGACGGCATCTCCTGATGACGGCGGGCAAGGGAGGGGGCGGTCTGGGACATCGACCCGGAGTCCTGGAAGCAGCGCGCCTGTGCGATCGCCAACCGGACGTTGACGCGCGAGGAGTGGGAGGAGTTTCTGCCAGGTCAGCCCTGCGAGCCCGCCTGCCGCTAGCACGATCCGGGGGACCGATCGACCAAGGTGGACCGAATGAATGAAGGTGGCAGCCGGCGCGAGCCGTCGGGTCGAAGATCCCGGTGAACGAGCATCCTGGCCGGACGCCCCTTGCCGCTGCTGGTGGGCGCTAGAGGATTTGAACCTCTGACCTCTTCCGCGTCAAGGAAGCGCTCTCCCCCTGAGCTAAGCGCCCGAGGTCCCAGATTGTACGTGGGCGGGGGCTTCCTCGAGGCGGGGACCGGAATTGAACCGGTGTACAGGGTTTTGCAGACCCTTGCCTAACCACTCGGCCACCCCGCCGGTGGCTCGGCCCGGGCGTCCCGGGCCGGCCCTAGTCTACGGCAACCCGCGAGCCGGTCGTCGCCCGGAACAAAAGCGGGGGCTTCGGGCGAGGCCCCGACCGGAGCGGACGACGGGATACGAACCCGCGACCCCCACCTTGGCAAGGTAGCAGGGCCGGGTTCTCTGACCTGGGGCGTTGCCCCCCACCTAGCCCGTGAGCTGCGCGTTTTCGTTCGCATTCAACGGGGTCGTTCCGCGTTGTTGCGCGGTCGTTCACGGACACAAACGGGACCCCCGCGGGACCAGCCGCCGCTCCGGCGCTTCCTTGGCGGCGAGGTCGCAGACGTCGAGCGGACCTCCTCCTGCCAGGAGGGCGTCGCCCGCCCCACCCGAGGGTCGCTAGCCGACCAGGTGGAACATGATCAGCGTCGTCCCGTCGGCCTGGGCTCGATCTGGGCCTCTCCGCGCGCCAGCCGGAACTGACCGTTCCCACCGTTGACGATCCCCACGGCGGTTGTGGAAGATAGGAAGTGCGTCCATCGGCATCTGACCGCGCCCAGTCGTGAAGATTCCGGTGCCATCGATTGAGCCGAGCACACCTCGCCTGCTGGCTCAGCACCTTGAGCTGGTGGCGGAGGACCAGAGTTCGACGTCCCGAGCGGCATCGTCACGGTCCGACGGCAGCAGCAGCGCGCCGAGCAGACGACACACCGCAAAGTAGACGAGCGAGAGCAGCATCGGGCTCCTCCTTGGGGAGAGACGGAGCCGGCGACGCTACGTGATGCTCCTGCTCAAGCCCGGTGTGGCGATTTATGCACCCCCTCAGGCGCTTTGCGCGGAGCGCATCCCGCTAAAGCCTGCGCGCCCGGTTGACGATGCCAGTGAGGTCGCCAGTCGACGAGGGAGCAATGCCAGTGCGGCAAGCGACCCAAGAAAGGGGTTAAGGAGACCCGGAACGGTTGATCCGGCTCTATCTCCTACCCGTGAGCGGTCGCGGTCGGGTCGCCGCCCGGGCGAACCTCAGACCGGTGAGGAGGCATGATGTTGAGGCGACGACATCGGGAGGGCGGCCGTGGTGCGGTCCAGCCGAGAGAACTTGGAATCAAAGAGGCCTTCGGTCCGGAGATGACCGTGGTGGGTCGTGGGGCTCAGCTGGAGGGGACGCTGGTATCGGCCGAATCAATTCGCATAGACGGCCAGGCCAAGGGGAAGATCGCCGCCCGAGGCGACGTGATCCTCTCGTCCGACAGCCACGTGGAGGCCGACATCCAGGCCCAAAACGTGGTAATGGGGGGGACGCTCAAGGGCAACATCACCGCACGGACCAAGACCGAGCTGGCCCCAGGCGGCCGGGTGGAGGGCAAAATCCGGTCCAAGGTCTTGGTGGTGAGAGAGGGGGCCCTGTTCTCCGGCCAGTCGAACATGGACCTCGAGGACGCCCCAGGCGAGGCAGACGGATCTGCGTATCCGGAAGACGAACTGCGGATGGCCTATGAGGATGCGGCGCGCCGGGCCGCCGAGTGGTACAGGTCGAGGCTCTTTGGACCGAAGGCGGAGCCGGATCACGAGCGCGCGGAGGAGCCGGACGCTCCCGCCATGTCGGAGCCAGATGAGACCGACGCCCGCTCAGGGCGACCGAGGCCGCCCCTCCCCCAGGCGGCCCTGAGGGTATCAACGGATCGCGGGCCGAGGAGAAGCGCGGACGTTGATCAGTAGGCACCCCCAGCCCCGACGCCAGGCCGAGCAGCTGGTCAGGCGATGCCTTAGAAGGGGCTTTGATCCTTGAACGCAGCCTCGATGTCGGCCTGAGGCCTGGGTGCGCGGATGCGGTGGGCGGCCGTCTTCCTCGACGGGTTCGGAGGATCGGGAAGGAATCCCGGCACCTAGGCACCGGCCGGGAACACACAGCGACCGTTAGACAGCGGCGGGCGGCGCCCAACATGATCCTCCCGATCTCGATGGAGCCTGCTCAATGCCGAGGGATGTTCGGGAGGCGACACGTCTTCACGACTGGCTGACGATGGGTGGTTTGGGCCTCTCGTCGACGTGCAGCTGGAAGATGTCGGGGCGGGCGTAGTGACCCACCGCGTCGAAGTCGAACGTGTTCCGAGGGATATCGTCCAGATCCAGGTCTGCGAGCAGCACGCTCGGCCCGTCGCGTTCCGGGCCGGCAAGCAGATCTCCCGACGGAGACACGATGCAACTCCCTCCGCCCATCAGCACCTCGTCGTCCGCTGCCTCCACCGGATAGTCCTCGGGACAATCGCTCCGTCGCAGGAACTGGCACGCCGACAGCACGAAGCACCGGCCCTCGCGTGCGATGTGACGAACGGTGGCCTGCCACATGTCCCGGTCGTCTGCCGTCGGAGCGCAGTAGAGCTCGACGCCCTTGGCGTACATCGCCGCCCGCATGAGCGGCATGTAGTTTTCCCAACAGATCACGGCACCGATCCGACCGAGCGGCGTGTCGATGACCGGCATGGTGGATCCGTCGCCGAACCCCCAGATCAGGCGCTCCATCGCGGTCGGCATCACCTTGCGGTGCTTGCCTAGCAGTTCGCCGTCGGAACCGAAGAAGAGCGCGGTGCAGTAGAGGGTCCCGCCCCCCTGTTCGATCACGCCGATCACGAGGTGGAGGCCGGTCTCGGCGGCCACCTTACCGAGCCGCTCGGTCGCCGGACCGGGCACGTCTATCGCACCCGCCCAGTAGCGCCGGAACTGCTCTCGTCCTTCGGCCGTTCGGGAGCCCACGACCGCCCCGAAATCCAACCCCTTCGGATAGCCTCCGATGAACGCTTCGGGGAACACGGCGAGTTGCGCGCCGTCCGCGGCGGCGCGACCAGAGAGCTCGGCGACCTTCTCCAAAGTGGGCTCCACCTCGAAGAGGACGGGAGCATCTTGGATCACCGCGACACGCACCGAGCGGACAGCCGTACTCCTCATTCGAAGGAGTATCCCACGCGCGAAGGTTGGCGCCGGCCGGTCGTCCCTCTGCTCCCCGTGAACAACGGATCAGAGCGGGACCGCCTCCGGCTGTTCCGGCCCCAACGGACCCAGGACCGGCGCATCCGTTGCGACGCCGGCCGCCCTCGATCGCGCCCTCCGCTCCGTCCAGATGTCGAGCACGAGCAGGTTCAGATTCGACGCGACCGCCGCCCCAACGATCGCCGAAGCCAGCGCCATGAGCCCGCTCGTCGCGTGGAAGCCCAGCCAGGCGCCGAGCAGCGCGCCGACTCCAGCCATCCAGACGCCCTTGACCCTCATCCTCATCGGCGTGTCCGGCCGGACCCAACCGGCGTAGACACCGATCCAGATCGGCACGCCGATCGAGACCACCGCGAGGAGCTGGTCGTCGAGCGGCACGCTCGGCCAGAGCGTCATCACGAACAGCGCCCCCAGGAACCACCCGCCCAGCCCGAACACGATCGGACCGACCGACCGGATCCACGCGCCCGTCTTTCGCCCGGTGCCGCCCCGCCGGCGGATCCGTAGTGCCATAAGCGCCAGCGAGACCACCGCGAGGAGCGCGAACCCGACCATGATGCCCGCGATGCCCTTAGCGAGCGCCGTCAGCGTGACCTCGGGCGTGAAGTCGACGCTCTGAGGCTTGTAGAGCGAGTCGTCCACCTTCCCGCTGTCGTAGAAGGTCGTGATCAGGTGGGTGCCGGCCTCCTTCTGGGTCCCCCAGAAGTCGGTGGTGTGGCCGAACTCCGACAGCACGACCTGGTGGCCATTGGGCAGCATGGGCAGCAGCTCGTCCCTGGCGAAGTTGGGCGGCGTCGAGAAGTCGAGCGCCCCGCCGATCAGGAGCGTCTCCACCTCCGACGTCCGCACACGGCTGTACTCGCCCTCGTCCGGTGCGGCCGGCCAGGCGTCGGTCAACCGGCCACCTCCCCAGGCGAACGCCGTTGCGGCGCGGCCGAGGTTCGAACCGCGCTCCTGCCCGCCGGAGGAGAAGTAGTCGCGCGCCGCCTGGGCGTCGGGCCTCGCGGCGGCGGCGTACTGGCCCCAGACGAACGGCATTGGGAAGAGGTCGGCGAAGAGCGACTGGAGCCAGAACCCGCTCGCGTCGCCCTCGGCCGCGGAGAGCCACGAGTCGAGCGTGATCGGCCCGGAGAGCGGTGCCGCCTCCGAGGTCGACTCCATGAGCCCGTAGAAGGAGAAGATCCGTACGCTGCCCTCCTGGATCGGCAGGAAGAACCAATGGTCGGGCATGTCGGCGGCCGTCCGCCGCATCGACGCGGCGAGGTCGTCGGTCCGCCTGCGGCAGCTGTCGTCCTTCGAGCAGAGGTCGGCGTAGCGGCCGATCTGCTCGTCGGTCGTCTTCGCGTCCCAGAGGTAGTTGCCGGGCGGGTTCACTCCGATCATCACCGACCGGTGGATGCTCTCGGGGTAGCGCCAGGAGTAGATCATCGCTGTGCGCGTGCCGGCGCTCTCGCTAAGGAGGTCGATGCGGCCGTAGCCGAGCGCGACGCGCGCGGCCTCCAGATCGTCGACCTGCTGCGCCAGGCCGTAGCGGGCGAGATCGACGCCGTCGTCCGTAAGCCGGTCCGCGCAGGACCGGAAACCGTCGGCGTACGCGCGGAAGGACTTCTCGCCGAGCAAGTCGGTCGAGTGCTTGAGCGCCGAATCGACCTCCGGACAGTCGAGCCGGACGGAGCCGTCGACGCCCTGGTACCCGACCAGGACCAGGTCGCGGTGGTCGATGTACCGGCTCGCCTGGGGAAACGTCATGTTCGTGATCCCGGGCCCGCCTTCGAGACGGAAGATCGGGTCGCTCGGGTGCGGCGAGCGGGCGTGGATCCGGATCACCGGCAGCGCGATCAGCCGCGAACCGGGGTTCGCGCGGTTCTCGGGCACGACCAGGGTGCCGCAGTCGGCGGGCATGGCACCCTGTTCCGTGGCGTAGGTGCACGCGTGCAGGGTCAGGTCGCCGGCCTTGGCCCCGGCCGGAACGGACACCGTACTGTCCCCTGGAGCGAAGCGCAGGTACGCCAGGCCGAACACGAGCACGCCGATGACCGCCAGGGCGACGATCCGCGTGGGGGTGAAGACGCGGGTTCCGTTCATGACCGTGACCTCCTTCCTCCAGCGGAATCCCGATTGATCCCGCAGGCCGGACAGTAGGGACCGGGCACGGCGGAGTCGTCGGCCGCCGGCCCGATTTCCACTCGTCCCGAGGGCCGATTCGAGCCTCGTCCTCAAGGAGGAGGCGCCGCGGGGATGCGGTGCGGTACGGTCCGGGCATGCATCGGCTGGGCTTGCTCGCGCGGAGGTTCGGATTCGACGTGCTCATCGCGGTCGCGGCGATCGAGGGCGCGGTCGACATTGCCGTGCACCACGGCGAGGTGGGCGCCCCGAGCATGCCCATGTGGCTCGCCGTGTCGGCGATCGCCCTCGTGATCCTCCCGCTCCTCGCCCGCCGGCGGTTCCGCTTCGCCGCGCCCGCGGCGACGCTGCTCGTGGCCGCGGCGCTCTCGTTCGTCGACGGGCGCCTGATGGTGTTCACGATCGGGACCTACGCTGCCGGGATGGCCGCGGCGTTCCTACTGGGGAACCTGAACGACACCGTGCGTGCGTGGACGGGGCTGGCCATCGCCGTCGGCGGGGTCGCGGTCATCGTGTCCAACGACCCCCTCCACGCCGTCGGGGAGCTCGTGTTCACCCCGATCCTGTTCGGGCTGGTCTGGCTGGCGGGCTTCGCCTTGCGCGACCGGGTCGTGCGGGCCGATGCGGCAGAGGAACGCGCCGCGCGGCTGGAACGGGACCGGGAAGCCGACGCGCTCCGGGCCGTCGTCGAAGAACGCACCCGCATCGCCCGCGAGCTGCACGACATCGTCGGCCACAGCGTCAGCGTCATGACGGTCCAGACTTCCGGCGTGCGTCGGCTGCTCCGCCCCGAGCAGGAACAGGAGCGCGAGGCCCTGCTCGCGGTGGAGCAGACCGGGCGCGAGGCGCTCGCCGAGATGCGGCGGGTGGTCGGAGCCCTGCGCGATCCGGAGGAAGGCCCGGCGCTGGCGCCGCGGCCGAGCCTGAGCCGGGTCGACAAGCTCGTCGCCCAGGCCCGCGAGACCGGGCTCCCCGTGGATCTCCAGATCGAGGGCGAGCCCGTCCCGCTCCCGGCCGGCGTCGACCTGACCGCCTATCGGCTGGTGCAGGAGGGGCTGACGAACGCGATCAAGCACGCCGCAGCGCGCCACGCCGAAGTGCGCGTCCGCTACGACGGCGACCACGTCGAGATCGAGGTGTGCGACGACGGCCGGGGAGTCGATGGCGCCGATTCGGCATCGAGCGGCGGTGGACACGGCTTGGTGGGCATGCGCGAGCGTGTGTCCATCTACGGCGGCGAGATCCAAGCGGGTCCGCGCGCCGAGGGCGGGTTCCGGCTCCGAGCGCGGCTTCCGGTGGCGATGTGACGCTCGGCGTGCTGATCGCGGACGACCAGGCGCTCATGCGCGCGGGGTTCCGCATGATCCTCGAGGCGGAGCCGGACCTGGAGGTCGTCGGCGAGGCCGCCAACGGCCGTGAGGCAGTGGCCGAGGCCGGTCGGCTGCGGCCCGACGTCGTGCTGATGGACGTCCGCATGCCCGAGATGGACGGCATCGAGGCGACCCGCCGACTGCTCGACGGGAACGACGACACGAAGGTCGTGATGCTGACGACGTTCGACATGGACGAGTACGTCTACGAGGCGCTTCGCGCCGGGGCGAGCGGGTTCCTGGTCAAGGACGTGCCGCCCGAACAGCTCGTCGCCGGCATCCGCTCGGTCGCGTCGGGGGACTCGCTGCTGGCGCCATCGGTAACCCGGCGCCTGATCCAGGAGTTCATGCGCCGGCCGCCGGATGCGCTTCGCACGCCCTCGCCGGAGCTGTCCCGCCTGACGGCGCGGGAGGTGGAGGTGCTCCAGATGATGGCGCGCGGCCGGTCCAATACCGAGATCGCCATCGAGTTCTTCGTCAGCGAGACCACGGTCAAGACGCATGTGGCGCACGTGCTCGCCAAGCTCGGGGTGCGCGACCGGGTGCAGGCGGTGGTGTTCGCTTACGAATCGGGCGTGGTGCTGCCGGGCGATTCCGGTTAACCCAGCGCCGAGAGTCGAACGAGAGTCGCCCTCGCCGCAGCCGCGCCCTTGCCGTGCAAGGCGGGTTGAGACCCAACCCGACAGGGGGCAGATCCCCCGAACTGACGGTCCTTCGAAAACCCGACCTGCTCCCTCGTGCCCATGAGCCTGAGCCCCGCGGATGACTCATCGCGAGTTTCGTTGGTCCTTTCGTTGGTGTGACAGACTCCAAGCAACTGGCCTGGAACGTGCTGTGCGGGCGTTTCCGCTGGTCAGAGGTACAATTTTGGAGCGGACGACGGGACTCGAACCCGCGACCCCCACCTTGGCAAAGGCGCTCGGTACGTCCACCACCGTTCGCCTCCGTTCATCCTGGCCGGTGAGGGCGCGGCCAAGGCGTTCGCCGGCCAGCGGCGGATCGGGGCGAACGGTGGCGAACAGAGCGGATTAGGGCAGGATATAGGGCGAGCGCTGTGCGGAGCGAGTGTGAAACTCGTCCTCCCCTAATATCGGCACGACTTACTCAACCTCCTTTGGTGGTCCTTAGACCTGATGCTCGTACACAGGGTTAGTTCGGCACACAGAGTCCCGGTCAGGACAGACTAGGCGCGGCCACCGGACCCATCGACCAGGCTGAGGATCTCCCAGACTTCGATTGGGCGGGCAGCGCCCTTGAGCTTCAGCGGCTCCCTCTGCTCGGCCCGGACACGGTCCTTCACCAGAGCGTAGGTCCGGAAGCCCACCAGGACAGTGCCGGGCTCGGCCTCCGATTGAAGGCGGGCAGCCACGTTCACTGCGAACCCCACCGCCTTGTACGCGCGCAGGACGTCGCTGCCGAAGACCCCCACTGTGCAGTGGCCGGTGTTGACGCCGACCCGGACCCTGAGGTCGACCGGGATCCCCCGCCTGCGGATCGCGGCGGTCAACTCCTCGGCTCGAGCCTTCATCCCGAACGCCGCCTGGAGGGCCGCCAAAGCCTGGATCGACTCCTCGGCGGGTTTCGGGGCTCCGAAGATGACCATCAAGCCATCGCCGATGTAGTTGTCCAAAGTTCCGCCGTGGGAGACAGCCAGAGCCGTCATCTCCCGAAGGTACTCGTTCAGCACCTCGGAGAGCTCCTCGGGGTCGAGCGCGTCCGAGAGGTCGGTGAACCCCACCATGTCCGCGAACAGAAGGGTCAGTTTGCGCCGCTCGAAGCCCTCGGATGGGGACAGCTGTCCCGCCAGCAATCCCTCGGCGACCTGGTGGGGCAAGAACCGCTTCAGCTCGCCGGTCCGAACCAGCTCAGCCATCTGCTCCTCGACCCGGGCCTCCAGCTGCCGGTTGAGCCGACCCACCTCTTCGAAGTGCTCCATCTCAAGATCGTGGAGGCGCTTCTTGGTCAGGCCGGCGTTGATCCTTGCCCCGAGCAGTACCGGGTCGATCGGCTTCGACAGGTAGTCGTCTGCGCCGAGCTCGATGCACCGCACGGCGCTGTCGACGTCGTCAACCGAAGTGACCATGATCACCGGGATATGCCGCAGGTTGGAATCCTCTTTCAGCAGCTCCAGCACGCGGTAGCCGTCCATCTGCGGCATGAGTACGTCGAGGAGGATGACGTCGAATGGCTTGGAGCGGACGAGATCGAGTGCACGGGGACCATCCTCTGCCGTCGTCACCCGATGCCCGTTCCGCTCGAGGCTCCCGGTGAGCATCAGGCGGGTCACGGGATCGTCGTCGACGACCAGGATCGAGGCCTGATCCGTCATTGCCGCAACTCCGCGCGGGTTCGTTCGAGCTCACTGGTTACACGCTTCAGCTCCGCCTCGATCCGAGACAGCAGATCGGTTTCGCGATCGAGGGTGCCAGCCTTGGCTGCGGCTTCGAGATCGTGACAGAGGCCGGCCAACGAGATCGCTCCGAAGGTGGCGGCATTGGACTTCAGCGTGTGCGCTCCCCGTCTGACCTCCCCGACCTCATGCTTTCTCAGGGCCGTCCGCAACATCGCCAGTTGGTCGGGCGCGTGACCCAGGAACGCGTCGATCAGCGCCACCACGGACTCGTGGCCCTGCTCACCGAACGAGGTGACGAGTCGGCGGAACACTACGGGGTCGACGGCTAGCGTCGGCTGCGGTCCACCAGCCCGGCGCGCGCTGCGCCTCAGGGCCCCAACGAGCTCCTCGATGCGGACAGGCTTGGTGATGTAGTCGTCCATGCCGGCGTTGATGCACAGTTCGCGCTCTCCCTGCATGGCGTTTGCCGTCACCGCGATGATGTGTGGCCGCCGCTCCCTTGGCCACCGCTGACGGATACTGCGCGTGGCCTCGAGCCCGTCCATCTCCGGCATCTCCACGTCCATGAGCACGATGTCGTAGGGCTGGCGCTCCAGCGCCTCCAGCGCCTCCACACCGTTGCCCGCCACGTCCGCTCGATAGCCAACCTTCTGGAGCAGGAGCAGGGCCAACTGCTGGTTCACGGTGTTGTCCTCCACCACCAGGATCCGCAGGGGGAGCCGTTGGGCCAGCCCCTCATCGGCCTCCCCCGCCACCGCAGGGCGCTCGGCCGTCTCCCCCTCCGGGCCGAAGACCTCCATCAGCGCGCGGTAGAGCTGTGAGGGTTTGATCGGCTTGATCAGATACGCGGCGAACAACGTCGGTGACCCCTCGGTGCGGCCGAGCGAGGTCAGCAGGACAAGCGGAAGGGTCCGGGCGTCGCGGTACCTGCGGATATCGCCGGCCAGGGTGATGCCGTCCACGTGCATTCGTAGGAACGGACCAGGAGGAGCACTCATCTGCATATCCAAGATGGCGACGTCATAGGGATCGCCCCGGCGGATCGATGCGAGTGCCGCGGCGGCAGACTCGGTGGCCCACGGCAACATGTCCCATGACTCAGTCTGTCGGACCAAGATGTGCCGGTTGGTGGCATTGCCAGCGACGATCAGCACACGCTTCCCAGCGAGTTTCGAGGGGGCCGCCCGTTCGTAGGCCCGAACGGGCGCTGGCGCGGCCGCCGCCTCGATGGTGAAGTGGAAGGTCGACCCTATCCCTACCCGGCTCTCAGCCCACATCGTCCCGTCCATCAGCTCGGCCAGCCGCTTGCTGATGGCCAGCCCTAGCCCGGTCCCGCCGTAGCGGCGGGTGGTCGAGGGATCCACCTGGCTGAACGATTCGAACAGGCGGTCCATGCGGTCCTTGGGGATGCCGATACCGGTGTCCCTGACGGCGAAATGGAGACGGTGACGATGATCGGGATCGAGCCGCTCGGCGGCCACCGTAACCACGACCTCACCCCGCTCGGTGAACTTCACCGCGTTGTTCAGCAGGTTGATCAGGATCTGACGCACTCGAGTGACGTCGCCGACGAGGGCCGGTGGCACGCCAGGATCGAGGTCGTACGCGAGATCGAGCCCCTTCTTCAGCGCGACGGCGGCGACCAGCTCCAGCGCCGACTCCACGCAATCCCGGAGGTCGAACGGAGTGTGTTCCAGGTCGAACCTGCCCGCCTCGATCTTGGAGAAGTCGAGGATTTCGTCGATCACGCCGAGGAGGGCGTCGGCGCTGCTCCGGGTGACCTCGGCGTAGTTGCGCTGCTCGGCTGTGAGCTCGGTGTCCAAGAGAAGCCCGGTCATGCCGATGACCGCGTTGAGCGGAGTCCGGATCTCGTGGCTCATCGTGGCCAGGAATGCACTCTTTGCCTCAGTGGCCGCCTCGGCATCCCTGCGGGCCTGCTGGGGCTCACGGATGTCGTGGTACATAGCGTAGAGGCCGGCGGGATCTCCGGCCGCGATGACCGGAGCTGCGAAAAGCTCCACGTCGACGAGGGTGCCGTCCTTGCGCGTGCGCCGGGTGATGGCGTGCACCGGATTTCCCCTAATGCCCTGCTCGGTATACGCCTCGGATTCCGCCCGAATTTCCTCGCTGGCGGC
>Ga0209853_1000399_pt1 | contig 12131 bp, 9 predicted proteins | sample GWRWS1_30_40_FD_187224 | JGI IMG/M metagenome (GOLD analysis project Ga0209853, IMG submission 187224) | Riverbed sediment microbial communities from areas with vegetation nearby in Columbia River, Washington, USA - GW-RW S1_30_40 (SPAdes)... | ecosystem: Environmental > Aquatic > Freshwater >...
AGTATGGCTTTAGGTGGCCTTGTCGTTCCGTTGTGAGGGTTCAGTACCCCCTGCCTTTCCCTCGAAGGTGCGTATGCCCCCGGTGTTACAGGGCGCGTGGACAGTAACTCTCCACTCGCAAGGAAAAGCATCGTCATCAGACGCTCTGCCGATGGGTCTGCAAGGGACCGCTGGGAACTGGGCTTGAAGCAATGCGGCTTTCACCACGCCATACAGATCTTGCAGGTCTGTGATTTCTGCGCCTTCTCTTCACCTCCTGCTTTCCCGCCATGCTCTTGTCCCCTCTGCCTTTCGACTTCAGGTAAGGCGGGTGATCTCCGGGATATCCTTCGAATCCCTGGCTACTGCGTAGCAATACAGTCCTAGGTACCACGACGCACTTACTGGTCACATACGACCCTGGAATCCAATATGAGCCTTATCCGTTCGTTGAAGGTACACAACTCACCTTCCCGCATTGAATCGCACGCCACTGAGTTCGGGTGCTTGACCTCGTCCCTGGGCGCCACTACACTCCCTTTTGTCGGGTATAGCCCATGGCTCAGGGCAACCCCATTGCCCCCACCTCAAAGGGTGGGTGAGGATGGAAACAAAGGGAACCAACGGCCCAGCCCGCCAGGATTGACAGGAGGAAAGGATGGACTTTGGATTGTTCATGATGCCTTTACATCCACCCAGAAGGTCCTTTGCCGACTCGTATGACCGCGACACAGCCTTACTGGTCCAGGCCGACCAGTTGGGCTATCACGAGGCGTGGATTGGTGAGCATATCACGGAGACGTGGGAAAATGCCCCCGTGCCAGAGTTGCTCATCGCCAAAGCCCTGGCGCTCACCGAGCGCATCATCTTCGCCGCCGGGGTCACGATGCTGCCCCTCCACCATCCCGTGGATACCGCCCACCGCATCGCGATGCTGGACCATCTGGCCCGGGGGCGCTTCTACTGGGGTATCGGCGTCAGGTCGCTCCCGACCGATCTGCACCTGTACGGGGTCGAATATACGTCGATGGACGACGTGCGGGAGCGGGGGAAGGAAGCCCTGGAGGTTATCCTGGGTCTGTGGCAGGCTGAGGGTGGCCACTTCGGCTTCGAAGGGAAGTACTATCAGGTGCACACCCCGGAGATGGACCCGCAACTCGGGCGCAGGCTGTACTATCAGCCCTACCAGAAGCCCCATCCGCCGATCGGGGTTGCAGCGTCCACACCGAATTCGGACACCATCCGCATGGCGGGAGAGCGAGGCTGGATACCCATGACGAACCTGATGGCCCATCATGTCCGGCACCTCTGGGAGAAAGTGGAAGAAGGCGCGGCCAGCACCGGCCGGGACGCGGACCGCCAGCAGCTCCGCATCGGCCGGGAGGTCTATGTCGGCGAGACGCCGTCGTCAGCGCGCAAAGAAGCGCGGATGGTGTTGGGGCGACCCTTTGACGAGCATCAGTATAGGAATCGCAAAGCGCAGGGGAATCTGCGGTATGTCAAGCTGGATCCCGCCATGCCCGATGAGGCAGTCGACGTGGACTACATGATGGAGCACGTCTGGATCGTCGGGGACCCCCAGGAGTGCGCCGACAAAATTCGCCAGCTCCACGAGGAGGTCGGTGGCTTTGGGCATCTGCTCGCCATCACCCAGGACCCGGACGACCATGCGCTGATGCAGCGCTCCCTGCGCTTACTGATGGAGGAGGTGGCCCCCAGGGTGAAGGACCTCGAGTAGAAACGGCACACCAGTAGGCCATCGGCAAAGAAACGTGCTCATGTAGAGCAACACATGAAGACAGTTCTTTACCGACTCCCCTTCATGACGCAGAGACCTCTGACGCTGGAAGACGACGGAGGCGCCGCAGGTCTCTGCGGGGCTCGCGGGCAGACTACCGATGCGTGGCTCGGCCCGGCGGTGGGGCTGGCTTGTAGGGTGCGATGTGGTTACGCGCCGCCAGCCCGGTGTGGCCCGGGCTGGGGGGTGGCGCGTCCCAGCGCATCGTACAACGCAGTCCGTTTCACCCCGAAGGTCCGGCAAATGGCTCATGTTGGATTCCAGGGTCGTAATTGGCCAAGTTTGACGTAACAGATTGTTTTTCCAGACTTTCCCCGAGGGTCGTGACTGATGCATCATCCTTGGAAAACCTTTTTAATATCAAGTGCTTAAGACATGTACGGGGTGTGTAAGACCCCGGAATCCAATATGAGCCCGGTCACATCATCGCCACGCTGCTAAGTAAGAAGATGATGCCGGCTTTTCGATGAGGTCACAGGCGGCAGCAGCCCTGTGGCTGGACAACGGGACGTCTTTCGATTACCGTATGGCTCACGAACAGACCTGTGTGACGTGAAGGAGGTATGGGGGTATGGTTACCCAAGCACGTTCTATCCAGATCCTGGACCCCTGCCCCGAAGATCTCCCCGAGGAACGGGGCCGCAGTGCCGAGCTGTCCAGCATGGCGGGCAAGGTCATCGGTCTGCTGGAAAACCGGAAGTACCAGGCGGATGCTTTCTTGCACGAGTTACAAAACATCCTGGAACAGGAATATGGGGTCGCAAAGGTCGTCTACGCGACCAAGTTCAGCTACAGCGCCCCCTGTGCCCCTGAGACGCTCGATGCGCTGGTGCTGGAGTGTGATGCCATCATCCACGGGATTGCTGATTGAGGCTCCTGCACCGCGTGGGGTCTCCACGACACAGTAGTGACCGAATCGCGAGGGGTACCATCCGTCAGTGTTCTCACCAGTGCCTTTACCCGGGCCGCGCACGCCCGCGCCGCGGCGCTCGGCATGCCCGGAGTCCGTCTGGTGGTGCTGCCCAGTCCCCTGGCCTCCCGCAGCGTCGCCGACGTCCAGCGTCTCGCCCATGCGTACGCGCAGGAGATTGTCGGGCTGTTGAGCGCCAGGTAGCGCTGTGCACTGTGCGGCCTCCTGTGCGGAGTACGCGTCCCATGCGCTGAAGGATGAAGACCGTGACTGCTTTTCCTCTGACATCGCGTCGTCTTGACGTGCCGGACTCGTTTGCCGCGGTCCAGGCGTACTACGAAGAACGGGGCTGGACCGATGGACTACCCGTGGTGCCGGCCACGGAAGATCTCGTATGGGAAATGCTGGGGACGTTTGGCCAGAACCTGGCCCATGTTCTGGGGGTCATCCAACCGCGCAACGCCCGGGTGACGCTGGAAAAGATCGCGGTGAATGCGGTCATGGCGGGCTGCCGCCCGGAGCATTTTCCCGTGGTAGTCTCCGCGGTCCGCGCCATCTTGCAGCCGGAGTTCAACGTCGCCGGCTGCCAGGCCACGACGGGTGGCGCGGCCCCCGTGATCATCGTCAACGGGCCGCTCGCCACCCAATTACAGATCAACGGTGACACAGGCTGCTTTGGACCCGGCTCCCGGGCCAATGCAGTCATTGGACGGGCCGTGCGGTTGGTGATTCGCAACCTGGCGGGGCTCATTCCAGGGGAAATGGACAAGGCGACGCTCTCGACACCGGGGCGCTACTCCTTCTGCTTTGCCGAGAACGAAGCGCGCAGCCCATGGGAGCCACGCCATGTCGAGCTGGGCTTTGCGGCGAGCGCCAGCACCGTCACACTGACCGCGGTGCGGGCAGTGTATCCCGTTATGGAAACCACTGTGGCCACTGGGGATGAGGTGCTGCATACCCTGGTCGAGTCCATCAAAACGGTGGGGTTCGCCAATTACTATCAGATTGGCACAGGGGCGCAGCTGACCCTCGTGGTCTGTCCGGAACATGCCGCGGAGATGGCCGCTGCGGGCCTCTCAAAGCCCGCCATACGGGACTATATCTACCAGCAGGCCCGCATGCCGAGGCACCGCTTGAAGGGCGTGGCCCATTACGGCAATCGGAACTGGCCTGCCTGGATTGACGAGGATAATCCGGACACCCTGGTGCCCGTGGCCCGCTGTGCCGACGACATTGTGGTGGTCGTGGCGGGCGGTGATGGCCGACATTCCGCCTGGTTGGCCGGGTGGGGGGTCACCAGGGTGGTGACCGAGGAGATTACCGCGACCCTGTAGTAGAGCGCCTGCGGAGCGCATCATCCAGGCGGACCAGAGAAGGGCCATGCAGTTTGCCCTGTTTGACGCAGTTCCTGAGGACCTCCAGTGCCCCCACGGCAACCGCCTGGCCGCCATGCTCGACCTGATCGTAGAGAGTCCCTCGGCTGCGGCGTTGCCTGGTGAGCGGACATCCCCTGTGGCGGGCCATTCTCTTTGCTCTCGGCACCCCTCATGCTCGTGCCCGCCATGGCTGCGCACACGCAGCGCATCCGCCTTGGCACAGCCGTGTGTCTGCTGCCGCTGCACCAGCCGCGTGAGGTCATGGGCCATACGCAAGACCAGGCGCGGTATCGGTACAGCCTGGGGAAAGGAGAGGCCATGGTTTTTCACGAATATGAACAGTATGATGCGCTGGGACTGGCCGAACTTGTGCGCCAGCGGCAGGTCACGCCGCTGGAACTGCTCGAGGCGGCGATGGCACGCGTCGAGGCGCGCGATGGGACCATCAATGCCGTGGTCACCCCTATGTACGACCAGGCCAGGGACGCCATTGCCGCTGGACTGCCTGCCGGACCGTTGACTGGCGTGCCCTTCATGCTGAAAGATCTCGGGGTGTTCTATGCTGGTGTACGGACCTCGAATGGCAGCCGCATCTTTGCGGACTTTGTGGCCGATCATGACAGCACGCTGGTGGCGCGTTACAAGGCGGCGGGGCTGGTGATCATGGCCAAGACCAATACGCCTGAACTTGGCCTCGCCGCGACCACCGAGCCGCAGTTGTTCGGGCCCACGCGCAATCCCTGGAGTGTGGCACACTCGGCAGGCGGCTCCTCCGGCGGGGCGGCAGCGGCAGTGGCAGCGGGGTATCTGCCCATGGCCCATGCCACCGATGGCGGCGGCAGTATTCGCATCCCTGCCTCGAAGTGCGGCTTATTCGGTCTCAAACCCTCGCGCGGTCGCAATCCTGCAGGGCCGGACCTCGGTGAGGGTCTGGCAGGCATGGCCACAGGACACTGTGTGAGTCGTAGCGTCCGGGATAGCGCCGCGTTGTTGGACGCCACCCACGGTCGGGCGCCGGGCGATCCCTACGCCGCACCCGTACTGCCACGCCCCTTGCTCGACGAAGTTGGGGCTCCACCAGGTCGCTTGCGCATTGCTGTGTGCACAACGGATTATCTCGGCAAGCCGATCCACCCTGCCTGTGCAGCCGCCGTGGAGGCCACGGCGCAGCTGTGCGCCTCCCTGGGGCATGACATCGAGGAAGCCAGACCCGATTTCGCTGGCCTGCCGCTGAGTCGCGCCTGGCGGGTGATTCCCGCTGCGAATCTGTGGTTGAACGTCAATGCCCGGGCCCGCGCACTAGGCCGCGAGCCGGTGCCTGGGGATGTCGAGCCACTGACCTGGGCCTGGATGCAGGAAGGACGTCGCTTTACCGCTGCAGAGTATATGGAGACGGTCGCCATCATGCACAGCCTCGGGCGGCGCATGGCGGCGTTTCTCGAGGACTATGATCTGTTGCTCACCGCCACCCTGGCCAGACCGCCGCTGCAGCTGGGGGAGATGGACATGACCTCCGACGATGTGGAGCGCTATGTGGCGTTGCTCTTCGATGAAGTCGCCCCGCTGACGCCACTCTTCAACCAGACGGGCGGGGCGGCTATGAGTGTCCCCCTGGCCTGGCCGCCTGATGGCCTTCCCATCGGCGTGCAATTCGCGGCTGGACTTGGCGATGAACCCACGTTGATTCGGCTCGCGGCCCAGCTCGAGCAGGCCCAGCCGTGGGCCCAGCGCCGTCCGCCCGTGACGACTATTGCGTAACCTACCGCGCCAGTACGGTGCGGTAGCACACCAGGAGACCCAGCATGCCAGAACGCCAACGCATGACCACCCGACTGAAGACACTCTTTACCCGGCCAGACCTGTGCGTGTTAGCTGGCGGGATCAACCCTATCGGCGCCAAAATGGCGGAAGCGCTGGGGTATGAAGCCTTCTACATGTCCGGGGGCAATACCTCGGCGCATCAACTGGGCTGGCCTGACTCTGGCACCAGCATGCGCGACATGGTGGACAACGCCCGGAAAATTGTCCTGACAGTGAACATCCCGGTCTTCGCGGACGCCGATACGGGCTACGGCGACGCCATCAGCACGTATTACACGGTACGCGAATACCTCCTGGCTGGCGTCGGCGGCGTGCACATCGAGGATCAGACCTTTCCCCCGAAGTCTGGGCCGCGCCGCCGCTGTATCTCCATCAAGGAGATGGTGGGCAAGCTGCGCGCCGCCATGGATGCCAAAAGGGAACTCGACCCGGACTTCGTGATCATGGCCCGGTGCGACCTTGGTGGCGTGCCTGGCGCAAGCTTTGCGGAGATTATCGAACGCTGTCAGGCTTACAAAACAGAGGCGCAGGTTGACGTGGTGTGCCCCAATGGTTTGCGCACCTGGGAGGAGATCAAGGAGGCGATCCGCCGTATTCCTGGGCCCGTGGTGCCGCTCATGCCTGCCCACCTTTCGCCCTATCCCTCGCTGCAGGAGCAGCAGGCCGCGGGAGCAGCCGCAGCCTGGTTTCCAGCCCTGACGACCATGGCTGGCCTGCAGGCCAACTGGGATTTCTTGAGTGATTTTCAGCAGCGTGGCACGCTGGCCCTGGATGCGCTACGCGCCCAGGCCGCCCGGAGCCCCTGGGGCGTGGCCAGCAATGGCCACATCCTGGAAGAACAGCGTCTGCGCGCCATGGAAGACACCTATCTCCCCGACTAATGGCAGGAGAACCTGACCAAACGGTGCGGTGTCTTCCCCGGGCGGGGCAGATGCGGCAGACCAGCGCGACGCGTGTGCGGGTCAAATCGCGGAGCGCACGCACGGTGGCAGGCGGGATAAAACTCGGGTCAATAAGCCCGTGGGCCAAGAGTTCAGCCAGCCAGCGGGCATCGGCTTTGTCCGTCTTTTTGCCCGGCCGTTGCCGCACTGCATACGCATTGGCCAGCAACACCTCGAGGGTTTCTGCCAAGACATGGTAAATGGGCTGCCAATAGACGCCTGTGCTCTCCAGGACCACTATGGGGCAGCCCTGTTCGACGAGCCAGGCACGGAAGGCCAGCAGTTCTCCATACGTCGTGCCAAAGTCGCGCAGCTCTGTGGTAAGCTGCCCTGCCTCACTGACACGCCGCAGGCACGCCGTAAGCTGGGTGGGATGCCCGTCAATACCACCACAAACTGGGTGGACAACCTGCATGACACCGACCTCCTGGATATGAGAGGGGATACACGGGAGAAGGAACGTCAGGGCTCCGGCTCATGGTGCGTAATTCCCACGCGTGATCTGGTCATGTCGACTTGACGGGGTGCCGCGAGCGGGACGAACCGATTCCTATCCGGGTTCTGGGCCCTCATTTCTCATTCCGTCCTCTGGGTGACGTTCCTCTTCTCTCCTTTTAAGTTTATCCCGATTAAACCATTGGCTGCCAAGGGGTCAGGCGAACACGGAAGTGATGCAGGGCACAACAGAGGTCCATCACGACATCGCGGACGCCCGCCTTCCACAGGCGGATCCGGTCTTTGACGAGGCGACAGCGCTTCACACGGCTGTTCACGTGCTCGATCCGCAGCCGGCGGTAGGTGAGCGCCTGATTCGCTCCGTGCTGCTCCCACGTGAGCTCCTGGCCGCGTGGTTGCTTGGTTGGCATGAGGATCTCCACCTCAGGGAGCGTGAACGCCAGGAAGCCCAGATCCTGCAACCGCCGGCTCCCCGCGGGCAAGGGAGAGGGCGTGGCCTCGGCCAGCCGCTTGTCATGGACGCGGCCGCCGTAGGTGTCGCTCAGAAAGAGGATCGTGAGGAGGGCATTGACCCGCAGGACATTTTTGACCGTATGGTCCTTTTGCTTGCCGCTCTAACAGTCCGTCTGTGCAGGAGGGTCTTGGGGGCGGACGATACGCCGTTCCGTCCCGTCATGGGCACAAGGGGGGACGCCGGTACGGCGGCGAGGGGCGCTGGTACCTCCTCTCGAGGTACGACCCCGGTGGCCGCGTCGGCCTCCGAGACGCCGAGTCGTTGCGCCAGGGCCGTCAGGGAGCGAGCAGGGGCATCGCCGAGGGCGCGCAGCGCCGCCAGCAGCGCGGGCAAGAGAACGTGGATCCACTGATTCGCTGTGCCCTGGACCATCCCGAACAAGCGCCCGTGCACCACCTGGAGCGCATAGGTTTTCAGATAGGTGAGCAGGAAGAACCGCCGATCGTCCGGCGTCGGCAGGGGGCAGGTCTTGTCCACCGTAAACGGGCGGGCCGTCCGGGGTTGCCCATCGAGGCGCCACGCCGCCATCCGCGCGTGGAACGCGGTCTCAAAGGGTGGGATCAGGTGCTGAAACTCGTCGAGGGTCACGCTGGTCAAATCCAGGAACTCCGTGGGGCGGGCCTGCACGTCGGTGAACCGTAAACCGGCCATGGGTCGTGCCTCCTGTTACTGTATCGCGATGTCAGAGGCGCATCATACCATACAGCGGGATAAACTCAACTGCTCCGGCGCTCGTCCTGCGTGATGGGAGGGCACGCTCCTCTTTCCCAGATTCCCGCTCCTCCCAGCTGTCCGATGTGTCCTGGACGCCCCGTCATGCATTTCCTGCTTTCCTTTCCCCGCCGTCCATGGTACCTAGAGCACGTGTTCGCCCTCGCTTGACCGCGTACGGCCATGGGCCGGAATCACCTCCGACCGTGTAGGAGGTTCCCTGATGGACTTTTACACTATCCTTAATCAGGTCATCGACCTCCTGCGTCAGCGTCAACGGGTGACGTATCGGGCGCTCAAGGTTCAATTCCATCTGGATGACGAGGCGCTCGAGGCACTCAAGGACGAGATCATCTACGGCCAACGCCTGGCAGTGGATGAGGAGGGCCGCGTCCTGGTCTGGACCGGTGATGCCGCATCGCTTCCTCTCGCTCCCTCTGGATCAGCTACCACCCAAGATCGTAAGCCGCTGACGTATACGCCCTCCTATCTCGCGGAGAAAATCCTCACCTCCCGGAGTGCCCTCGAAGGCGAGCGCAAGCAAGTCACCGTGCTCTTTGCCGACCTGAAAGGCTCCATGGAACTCCTGGCCGACCGCGATCCGGAAGAGGCGCGGCAACTGCTCGATCCGGTGCTGGAACGGATGATGGCGGCCGTGCATCGCTACGAGGGGACCGTCAACCAGATCATGGGCGATGGCATTATGGCGCTGTTTGGGGCCCCGATCGCGCATGAAGACCATGCGGTGCGGGCCTGCTATGCGGCCCTGACCATGCAGGACGCCATACGAGCCTATGCCGAGGAGGTGCGCCACAGTTATGGCATCCCCGTGCAGATACGGATGGGGCTCAACTCCGGCGAGGTGGTGGTACGCGCGATCGGCAACGATTTGCATATGGATTACTCGGCCATCGGTCAGACGACGCATCTGGCGGCCCGCATGGAACAGCTCGCGATGCCTGGGAGTACGCTGCTCACGGCGGAGACACTGCGCCTGGTGGAGGGGTTCGTGCAGGCCAACACCTTCGGACCCGTGCCCATCAGGGGCCTGGCGGAGTCGGCCGACGTCTTCGAGCTGGTGGGGGCGAGTGCGCTGCGTGGCCGCTTCCAAGCTCGTCTCGCGGGCGGCTTGACGCGTTTTGTGGGCCGCGACGCAGAGCTGGCCACCCTGCGCCAGATCCTGGAGCGTGCGGGAGCAGGCCAGGGCCAGGTGGTCGCTATGGTCGGGGAGCCTGGGGTCGGGAAGTCGCGGCTGGTCTACGAATTCGTCCATTCCCACCACACCCAGGGCTGGCTCGTGCTCGAAAGTGCCTCGGTATCGTATGGTAAAACCACGCCGTACTTTCCGGTGATTGATCTGCTTAAGCGCTACGTCCACATCGAAGATGGCGACGACGCTCGTACCATCCGAGCCAAAGTGATCGGACAGCTCTTGACCCTGGACGAGTCACTCCAGGAGGCGATTCCAGCGCTGCTGTCGCTCCTCGATGCCTTGCCAGAGGACAGTCCGTTCCTGCAGCTCGATCCCCCACAGCGCCACCAGCGCATTATGGACGCTCTCAAGCGCCTCCTGTTGCGCGAAAGTCAGGGACAGCCGCTGTTGTTGGTCTTTGAGAATGTGCATTGGATTGATGCTGAGACTCAGTCAGTACTCGATAGCCTGGTCGAGAGCCTACCAAGGGCGCCACTCGTGCTGTTGGTCACCTATCGACCGGAGTATCAGCATGGTTGGAGCAGCAAGACCTACTACACGCAACTGCGACTCGACCCGTTGCCACCTGCAAGTGCCGGGGCCTTCCTGGAGGCGCTGCTGGGGAATGATCCGAGCGTGGAACCCCTCACCACGCTGCTGATCGAGCGTACGGAAGGCAATCCGTTTTTCTTGGAAGAGAGTGTACGGACGCTGGTGGAAACCCAGGTATTGGTCGGTGAGCCAGGTGCGTATCGTCTGGCGCACGCCTTGCCCGCCATCCAGGTGCCGCCCACGGTGCAGGCGGTGTTAGCAGCACGGATTGATCGTCTGCCACCGGAGGAGAAACGTCTGTTGCAAACTGCATCGGTCATTGGCACAGAGGTCTCCTGTCCCCTGTTGCTCGCCATTGCCGAGCGGCCTGAGGAGGCGCTGTACCATGCCCTGACGCATCTGCAAGCCACCGAGTTCCTGTATGAAACCAGCCTGTTTCCTGAACGCATCTTGACCTTCAAACATGCCCTCACGCATGAGGTGGCCTACGGGAGTCTGCTCCAGAGTCAACGGCGGCTCCTCCACGCACACATCGTCAAAGCGCTCGAAGCTCTCTATGCCGACCGCCTCGACGACCAGATCGACCGGCTCGCCCATCATGCCTTCCGAGGTGAGGTGTGGGACAGGGCGCACATCTACTACCGGCAGGCCGGAGCTAAAGCGATGAGCCACTCGGCCAATCGGGAAGCAGTTGCCTGCTTTGAGCAGGCGTTGGTGGCCCTCCAGCGTCTTTCCGAGGGTCACAACACCCTGGAACAGGCCATCGATCTTCGGTTTGAGCTGCGCAATGCCCTCCTCGTACTTGGAGAACACGGGCGGATCCGCGACGAACTAGGCGCAGTCGAACCCCTTGCTGAGGCCTTGGCCGATCCGCATCGGCTGGGACAGCTCGCGGGCTATATGGCCACCTGTCTGCGTCAACTGGGCGACCTTGACGGTGCGCTGGTGTCCGCCCAACGGGCGCTGGCCCTGGCCACGGCCCTAGGTGAGGTTGGCCTGCAGGTGGCTGCAAACGCCTTCCTGGGCGATCTCTACCGGTGGGCTCTGAGCGACTATCGGCGGGCTGCAGAGGTGTTCCGGAGGAACCTCGAGGCCCTGCACGGCGCACCGCTCCGGGAACGCTTTGGCACTGCGGCCGTACAATCCGTCTACTCCCGTGCCTGCTTAGCCATGTGCCTTGCGGAGCTCGGTGCGTTTGCCGAGGGACGAGCGCACAGCGAGGATGCCCTCAGGCTGGCCGAGGCAGTCGAGCATCCCTACAGCCTTGCCTGGGCGTGTGTTGCAGTTGGCCATCTCTCCCTGCGCCAAGGGGCCCTGCCTCAGGCTGTGGGTGTGCTCCAACGGGGGCTGGCGCTCAGCGAAGCCATGCATCTCCCGATCATGATTCGTAACTGCCATTCGCTCTTGGGCGCCACGTATGCCCTGTCCGGGCGGGTTCCTGAGGCCCTGTCACTGCTGAAGCGGACGCTGGGGAAGCCTGTCGCCATGAGGTTGCCCCCCTACTATCCCCTCTTCGCCGTCCGGCTCGGCGAGAGCTATGTGCTGGCCGGCCGCTTGGAGGAGGCGCATACCCTCGTTGAGCGCACGCTAGTGCTCGCCCGGGAGCACCAAGAACGCGGCCACCAGGCGTATGCCCTGCACCTCCTTGGCGAGATTGCCGCGCGGCGCGATCCCCCAGAGGTCGCGTTAGCCGAAGCCTCCTACCAGCAAGCCCTGGCCCTGGCCAATGAACTGGGCATGCGCCCACTCCTGGCCCACTGCCACCACGGTCTCGGCACCCTGTACGGCCGGGTGGAACGAGAGCAGCAGGCCCGTGCCACCCTGTCCACGGCCATCGAGCTGTACCGGGCTATGGAGATGGCCTTCTGGTTGCCCCACGCC
>Ga0209853_1000400_pt1 | contig 12126 bp, 13 predicted proteins | sample GWRWS1_30_40_FD_187224 | JGI IMG/M metagenome (GOLD analysis project Ga0209853, IMG submission 187224) | Riverbed sediment microbial communities from areas with vegetation nearby in Columbia River, Washington, USA - GW-RW S1_30_40 (SPAdes)... | ecosystem: Environmental > Aquatic > Freshwater >...
CAAGGGCGTCTCAGTGCTTCAGGGAACCTATAAAGGGAAAACAAGCGACTCTCAGGGTAGAAACAAGAATGGTGACTGTTGAAGAAGTGGAGAAGGAGCTGGAGAAGGTAGTGGACCCCGAGATAGGGCTTCCCATCACCGAGATGCACTTGGTCGATGAGATCGCAATCAAGGACGATGGCGAACTCTTCATCAAATACCACCTTACCGCCCCCTTCTGCCCACCCATATTCGCAGAGGATATTGGAATGAACATACGCGTGCTCACGTCCAAGCTGGAAGGTGTCAAGAAGGTGACAGTGGTCTTGTATGGACACGCACTCTCGGATGAGATCAATAAGCGGGTAAACCCAGGCTACACGCCGTCACCGCCAACCGCAAGCCCTGCCAAACCCCAGAGTGCCTGATTTGCCGCTCGTAAGACTCTGCCCGGTGGACCAAGTACCAGACAAAACCACTCGCCGTTTCTCCGTGAACGGCGCCGAATTACTGCTCGCAAGGTGGGAGAACCAGTTCTACGCCCTCAGCGAGAAGTGCACACACCGGGGAGGACCGTTGTCGGAAGGCACCTTGGAAGAAGGGGTGATAACCTGCCCGTGGCACTTTGGACAGTTCGACATTAAGACAGGCAGCGTTGTGGGTCCTCCACCGTTCCAGCCCGCGCAAAAGTTCGAGGTCAGAGTCGAGAATGGCGCGGTCTTTGTCTCAACGCCCTAGCAGAACTCTCTACTTCACGGCCTCATAGAGGAAGCCGCCCAAGAGCCCGCCAAGCACAGGTCCAACGACGTATATCCAAAGGTCGGCAAAGGGCGAGAAGCTGAAAGCGGCAGATGCTACAGTCGGCCCAAACGTTCTCGCAGGGTTGAGCGAGGCCCCTGATATTGGCCCGAAAACCCAGATGATCGCCGCCAGGACAAGACCTATCGCTACTCCGGCCGCTGATTGAACGGATCGCTTGTCCGTGGCTCCGAAGATTGTGAAGACCAGGATTGCAGTTGCTATTACCTCCACCATAAGGGAGACAAACGGCCCAAAAGCCTGGTTTGGAACAGTATTTCCCAGGAATACATTTTTCGCCGAGGCGTAAGTTGATGGAGTGGATGACCAGATAGCTAGATGCACCAGCGCTGCCAAGGTTGCGCCGAGCAGCTGGGCGAGGATGTAGGGTGCTACTTTGCGCTTTTCAAAGCGGTGGGTTGCCCACTGCGCAATCGTGACGGCGGGGTTGATGTGTGCGCCCGAGATGTGTCCGATCGAGTATGCTGCGGCGAGAACAGCGAGCCCGTGGGCCAGGCCAATGAACCCGAAGGACGCGTTAGATGGCCCGAAGGGCGAAAGGTAGTTCATCATGATGATGCTCCCTGGCCCTAGGAGAGTGAGGAGGAAGGTGCCGTAGGCCTCCGCCACGGCTGCTCTTCGAAGTTCGTTCATCTTGCGGGTCCAATCGCTGAAGTCAGCGTATATAGGGGTTCTTTCCGTCAACCGAGGCTAATTCTTCCCGGAAACTTCTTATAGAATCCGGCCCGAAAATAGTACTCGGAGAGCAAAGGGATTTCTCCAAGTCAAGGACTTAGAGTAGAGTAAGACATGACCATAATCAATAGTTTCACTTGGATGATTGGAGGGCCCCAGGGGAGCGGTATCAACTCGGTAGCGGAGAACTTTGCGAGGGCCTGTATGCGAGGAGGCCTTCACACTTTCGCAAACATCGAGTACCACTCCAATATCAAGGGAGAACACAGCTACTACCGGCTGAGGATAGACGCACGAGAGCCACAGTCGCATGTAGACTGGGTCGACCTACTGGTTGCCCTGGACAAAGAGACAGTGTTCGGCGACCTGAACAAGCATTCCCCGACGCACCGAGGACACAGGCACGAGGTTAGCCCGGGCGGCGGAATAATCTACGATAGCTCGCTGAAGCTCGCCCCGGATTCTTTCGGAAGGGACGACATCAAGCTATACCCAGTGCCATACCTCGACCTGCTCATCGACGCGCTGAAACAATACGGGCATGAACGAGAGATTAGCAAGTACCAGGTCATGGTGAACACCATCGCCCTCGGAGCATCTCTTGGCCTCGTGGACTACGACTTCGAACTTGCGGCCAGCGCAATCAAGGAAGGGTTCACAGGCCGAAAGGCAGCCCTCGGAGACCTAAACGTGACCGCCGCCAGGAGAGGCTACGACTACGCCAAGAAAATGTTTGGGGCAGACACCTTTCCGGTAAAGCTACGTCCTCAGCCTTCAAAGGAGAGGCGCATGATGGTCAGAGGGATCCAAGCCGTCGCCATCGCCAAGCTGAGAGCAGGCTGTGGGTTCCAGACCTACTATCCGATAACACCGGCCACAGACGAGAGCGAGTACCTGGAATCCCACCAGAAAAACTACAACGTAATTGTTGTACAGACGGAGGATGAAATAGCTGCCATCAACATGGCGACCGGTGCTGCTCATGCAGGGCTTCGCTCCTCAACCTCGACCTCTGGACCCGGTTTCTCGTTGATGGCAGAAGGACTGGGATGGAGCGGCATAACAGAAGCACCGGGACCCGTCATCATCCTCTACCAGCGTGCAGGGCCTGCCACAGGGCTTCCCACGAGAACAGAGCAAGCTGACCTACGCTTCGTGCTCCACGCGGCCCACGGGGAATTTCCGAGAATGGTCATCGCGCCCGGCGACTCTGTTGAGACGTATTACGACACCTTCGACGCGTTCAACTACGCTGACCGTTACCAGGTGCCCGTGATCGTGATGGTTGACAAGTTCATCGCGAGCACGTACAGAGATGTGCCAATATTCAACGGGGACGGCATGAAAGTCGACAGAGGAAACGTGCTCAAGGATGAAGACTTGGCGAAAATGCAGGAGTACAAACGATACCAGTTCAGCGAGCTCGGAATCTCGGCCAGGTCCAGGCCAGGACAGAAGGGAGGAATATTCTGGACCACAGGCGACGAACACGATGAGTACGGCCACATAACCGAGGCGGCAGACGTAAGGGTGAAGATGATGACGAAGAGGATGCGAAAGATCGAGCTGGCTGACGAGGTAATTCCTGATGCTAAGAAAGCAACCCTCCACGGGCCAAGGAAAGCGCCAATCACTCTCATCGGCTGGGGTTCTACAAAGGGCGCGATTCTTGACGCGATGGAAGACCTGAAAGCCGATGGCTTAGAGGCAAACTTCCTGCAGATACGGTACGTCAACCCGTTCCCGACCCGGTTTGTAGAGCAAGTATTATCCTCGGCCGGGCGAAAGGTCATGGTCGAGAACAACTACTCTGCCCAGATGGCCGGGCTGATAAGAGAGAAGACCGGCATTGCCGTGGACGGCAAGATTATCAAGTTTGACGGCAGGCCGTTCTCTCAGAACGAGGTCTACGAGGGCGTCAAGGACACGTTAAAGAACGGGACACGCGAGGTTAGTGTTAGCCATGCTTGAACTAAAAACCTACAGGACACAGGTCCACAACGACTGGTGCCCGGGATGCGGAGACTTCGGCATCATCAACGCCATACAGATGACGCTCCTGGAGATGCAGCTCGAACCGCACAGGGTGGCGGTCTTCTCCGGCATAGGATGCTCAGGAAAGACACCGCACTTCATCAACGCCTACGGCTTCCACACGCTGCACGGAAGAGTGCTTCCGATCGCGACAGGGGCGAAGCTCGCAAATCCATCACTTACGGTGGTGGTTGTTGGGGGAGATGGTGACGGACTAGGTATCGGAGCAGGGCACTTCGTCAACACGGGGCGGAGAAACGTGGACTTCACCTACGTACTCTACAACAATGGCGTCTACGGGCTGACGAAGGGCCAGGCGTCGCCAACACTGCCCAAAGGTGTCAAAACAAAGTCCATGCCTTTGCCAGCCATAGTGGAGGGAGTGAACCCCATAACCCTGGCTGTTGCCTCCGGCTACACTTTCGTCGCTAGGAGCTACGCGCTGGATGTGAGACATTTGAAACAGACCCTCAGAGCGGGAATAGAACACCGTGGTAGCGCGTTCGTTGATGTCCTGCAAACATGCCCGACATACAACGACATCAACACCAAGGAATGGTATTCTGGAGACGACCTTCCAGTCAAACAAGCCAGGCTGTACAAGATGGAGGAAACAGCCTACAACGGCGTCGTCTCGGACCCGTCCAATGGAGCGGAGGTTAACGAGAAGAAGGGAAACGCACTCTTAAAGTCGTTCGAGTGGGGCGACAAGATACCGGTAGGCGTATTCTTCAAGATGGAAGTTCCCACATTTGAAGACCAGCTGGCCCAGCGAATGCCCATCCTTAAAGAGAAACCCTTCGTAGAACAGGACATTTACAACAGAGATGTCACACCGCTCTTCGAAGAGCTAGCCTAACACCACGCGGATTCTTCCTGTCCTTCTACCCCATCGCGTACGGGAGTCTCAGGTCCTGGCCGGCGGTCCGGTATCCCAGCTTCAAAGCCAGAGGCGGCCTACGCTTATGTTCAGAGCCCACCCATCTCTCCCTGACACGCTTCACGAGTCCGGCAGGCAGGCCGGTTTCTTCGGCAATGTCTCCAGGGTCCATCCAACGCTCGAGGCCCCAGAGAACCATGTCCAGCTTACCGTACCCTAGACCCAGCTCGCCCTCCGCAGTCTGGCCGGGCCAGAGTTCAGGGCTCGGAGGTTTCGAGTAGACTTCTTTCGGAATCCCAAGATGCCTGGCTAGGTCTCTGACCGACGTCTTGTACATGTCGGCGAGGGGCTGTATGTCGCAGGCGCCATCTCCAAACTTTGTATAATATCCGAGCATGATCTCACTCTTGTCCCCGGTTCCGACGACAAGCCCGTTGTTCTTGTTCGCATAGTAGTAGAGTACCACTGCCCGGAGCCTGGCCTTGATATTGGCATACGACAGGTCTCTCATCCTCCTCTCCAGCCGAGGGATGCACGCAGCGGCCGCGTCTACCAGCCGCGTGATGTCGATGGTCTTGAAACGTACTCGGAATTTTTCCGCGACCTGTCTGGCGTCTCGCAGGTTGCGTTCGTTCCGGGTTTCCTTCTCCGGGAGAGAGATGCCGACGACCCTGGCTCCTCCGACAGCGAGGGCGCACAGTGCCGCTGTGACGCTGGAGTCTAGTCCTCCGGACATGCCGACGACGTATACTGACGTCTTTGTCTTTTCCCGGTGGGCTGACAGGAACCTCTTGACTCTGTCGATGGTTTCCTTTGGCTCGCGGACTAGAAACTGGTCAGTGGTTATCCTAGTGGACATTGGAGGATGGTATCGGCTTGGTGTGAATAATAAGCCGACTGAGCGATGTTCTAGCTTACGAGTCTGGAGCCTCGGTCCTCTGTCGCGAGGCTTCTAAACAAGGCCAGCAGCCTGTCCTGGGTCACGTATGGTTCGCCGACGAAAGAGGCTTCGCTTGCCGCTTCTTGAACCACGTTTTTCACATCTCGAGGCGTGACCACATACTGGTCTCTGACGTTTATTCCGCGCTCTGCGATCGTCGCCTCGTAGATTTGGCGTCTGGAGTGTATTATCTTCCAGATTTCCTCAAACGTTTCGTCGACGAGCCCGCCTTCGTAGTTGGAGATGTTCGGGTCAAGTTCTACTTTTGACGCGTAGAAATCGACGAGCTTCTTCACTCCCTCCTTGGTCTTAGGAGGGGGCACGTAGATTATTCTCTTGACTCTGTCCATGAGCGCTGGGTCAAGGACGCTGGGATAGTTTGTGGCGAAAATCACTGCTACGTTCCGGTTGACGTGGAATCCCTCACCTAGCTCTGTCAGGATCTGGTTGAGCATGCCCTGGACGTCTCGCCCGGCGTCTGTGGTCGCCTCCATTCTCGCTCGGCCTATGGCGTCCGCCTCGTCAACGAAGAGAACTGTCGGGGCCGATTCTCGTGCGAGTTTGAAGACTTCTTTGACGTTCTTTGCCGACTCGCCCAGCCACTTGGAAACGATTTCGTAGCTCTCGATTTTCAGAAAGCTTGTTTCTTGTCCTTCCTTGCTTATGGTTCCCGCGACCGCCTTCGCCATGAATGTCTTGCCCGTTCCAGGCGGTCCGAACAGCAGAACTGACCCTGCCTCTTCCAGCATCCGCGGGTCCCTGATTATCTGTTCGCGTCGGGCTCTGACTTCAGGGTTGACAATCCATTCTACCGCCTGCCTCAGGCTCACGAGTTCCCGGTCCAGGCCGATGATGTCGTTGTAGAACACCTTCGGGGCCTTTTCCACCTGGTATTCTAGGATGGACCTCTCGCGGAGCCGTTCGACAATGTCGACGATAACTCCCTTTGTAGGCGAGAGAACCGCGTCCACGTCGGTTGATACTTTTTCCCTGAGTTCGGGTGGTATGTTTACCTGGAAGGCTTGTCCTCCCGAGAGCCGTACGAGGGCTGTGTCCTCTCGGATGTCCTCGATGGAGCCTATGGGCCGCATTCCCTGCTTTAGCTCCTCCATGAGGTTGTGGTAGCGGCGCAGCTCTGTCTGGAGATATTCGATCTGGCGCTCTTTCCGGGTAAGCTCCCTCTCAAGGTCGAGGTGTTGAGGGTACTCGGGGGTGTTCTGCTCAGCCATGCAGGGTTCCGCTAGTTCATACCCTGCTGGCAGATAAATAGATTGGGGCTCTGGATTTCCCCAGATTGCTTTTGTAGTCTTTCCTGTGCACTCCTCAACTGTATTGGTGCGAGAAGGCCGCAGCTGACTGTCGTTGAAGTCGCTAGTAAGTGAAACTGTTTTGGGCGATACAATCGGTTGAGGCTACCGAGCCCCATGGATCAGGACATTACGTTTTTGGGATTACTCCAGATTTCCAGAGGGATCCGAACCTGGGGAATCTTAGCTGAATTCCTTTTCCGTTGATTATGTCGAAACGGACGAGCCTCGGCAGGATTTGCCGACGGTCCATCTTTCTGACAAGAAGGTACCTCTGCAACATGTTGTGCTCTTCCACCATTCTTAGCTCGATTACCCCGTCCACCATGCTCTCTACCTTGTGGAATAACTCCGACGGGACAGACCCGGTCGAGAGAGTGGCTATCATCTTTCCCCCGGCCTTTTTCACCTTGGCGGCAATGCTCTGGAGAAAGCCGACCGCGTGTTTGCTTTCTGTCTCGCTGAAGATTGGCATCAGAGAGTCTACGAGTATGGTTACCTGCCGGTTTCCAAGTTTTTCCATAACGGCTGTGAGGTGTATGCTTACGTTTGTGAGGTCGAAGGGCTGGGGCACTACTCCTTCTGTAACGCCTGCGGTGGCTGAGTAGCAGTCCACAATGTCCAGTTTGTTGATGAGCTGGTATTTACGGGGGTCCCATCCGAACTGGCTCATTCTTTCGAGGATGTTGGAGGGGAACGTGTCGTAGGTAACAATGATGCAGGGCTTGGCCATGGAGAGCTCATCGTAGAGGATCTGCTGTCCCAGAGTGGATTTCCCGCTTCCAGGGTCTCCGGAGATTAGTATTGAGGAAGCGTCAGGAAGGCTTCCGCCAATCAACCGGTAGAATTCTTTGAAGGGGGCGGTTTGTCTCTCCAGTAACCGTTTTCACCCCGGGCTAGAGGCGTCGCGCTCTCCAGACAGTGGTGTAGGCTAGGCTGGGCGGGGAATATGAATAGGGATTGTAACCGGTTCAATTCTCGGAAAGGTACCGTATCGGACTGGAGTCTTGCCAAAGCCTTAATCCCGGGCTAAACGGTGAAGGCGCATCTGTATTACTGGAGGCGTGTGGATCCTGGGAATAGTGTCGTACATTTTGATGCAGCTAGCTCCGGGGACAGCGAAGGGAGCCGCCGAGGCCATATCCAAGATTAGAGGCGTGAAGATGGCCCATGCAGTCACAGGCCCGTTCGACGTGATAGCCTTCGCAGAAGTTTCCAATCTCTCCTCGCTCTCTGACCTTGTTCTGTCCCAGATTCAGAAGGTTGATGGTGTCGAGAAGACTCAGACCGCGGTCGTGGTTTCCCCCGACCTGCTCGGACCTGTTCCGAAGAAACGGGCCCACGAGAGTGCTCCCCTAAAGGGGAAGCGTTCCTCGTCGAGAAGCTAAGGTTCTACTCGAGTTCTGCGTCGATTCCATTCTTTTCCTTTACGAGCCTTGCTCGGAGCTCGAGTAGGTTTCTGAGAATCTCAATATCCTCTAGCTCCTCAAGCCCCGTTGAAGTTCCGGCGCGGCCTGTATCATCGGAACGTGGCATACGACCACCTTGTCTCTGCGAGTATAAGCGTTATCAACTCGTCCAGGTCAAAACACTTGACAGGTGATATGGAGCTGGGAAAGCCTAGGCAGACTAGGAAGCCGAAGAAGAAAGAATCGAAGACGTAGGCCGGGCTATATAGTAGGGGGAAGCGGCGGCTTCCGAACCTTGACCGCCAACAGCAGCAGGAACATTGCCACTCCGAAGATCGTCATGAGGACCACGGCGGAAATTATTGGCCCGCTAGTCGTTCCTCCCACGTTAAGCTGAATCGTATTCACAGGGGTCTGTGACGCCTCTACGACCCAGCTCCCCAGGTCCTGGTTCTGGTAGACAACCCGTACCGTGTAGGACCCCAAGGGTATGTGGCCCAGCTGCGCCAGTCCTTGAGTGTCTGTTGTGAATGGCAGTTCTGTGGAGGTCTGGTTTGTGAGTCGGATGAATAGGCTTACGCCAGAAATCGGATTGTTTAACCTGTCAACAACCTTCACCGTTGCAGTGTAGGCTCTCAGCTCAATCTGCGCTGTATAGGGGCCGTTCCGGAGGTCGACCGTCTGGGTCCCGTTGACCATGTTGGGCATACTCTGCCAGGTCGCGTCTGTCACAGTCCACAGAGCCGCGCCAAGCCATAGGTTCTGGAAGGCCGATGAGTTGTTCGGAATAGAAACAGTCCTTGGACCTTGCAGCGTTATCGAACTCGGCCGGCTTATTGCTTGGCCAGAAGGGTCTGTGAATGCAAAAGATGCCTGGAACTGTTTTTCAAACTCTGCAACGAAGGGTCCGTTGTCGCCGGTCGTATAGTTTGCGAGTATGGGGAACGGGCTGCCGGACAGCATCGGCGTGGTAGCCCACTGTATGCCGTTGTGGGACCATTGCTTGAACATGTAGCGTGCACCGGAGGGTGCGCTGATTAGCGTGTCAAGCACTTCGAGGGTGTGGGAGGTATTGTAAGGGAAGGAAAAAGTGCGGTTGAGATTGTAATTGGTGCTTCCGTCGAGGCGAACGCGCACCGTTCCCTCAGCTGTTGGGACGTTCGTGCCGGCCTCGAAGTTGCAGTTGGGTGGACAATCCGCCGCCTGGACATTGGATATGAGTAAAGGGGCTAGTAGGAACGAAACGATTAGGGTCATGAATACTAGGGGTGCCTTTGCCCTCAAGACGTTCGGACCTGTATGCTTGTCGAAGCCGGATTCCGGGTTTAGAATATCTTGAACCGGCTCGTCGCCTCTCACAGTACCAGAGGGCTTAAAACCGGTCCTAGCTCGGCACGAGAGTCTCCTGAGGAGCTGTGCCGGTGAAGGAGAACCAGTCAGCGTTTGACCTGGCTCGAATACTGGCTGTGCTCGGTGGCCTTGTCACCGTTGTCGCGGGCGCGCAAGACATACTATCACTCGTAACAAGGAGGAACCCTCCCAGTATCGAGGCGATAACCGACTCCATCATCTACGGCGTGTTGGTTATCGTGCTAGGGCTTGTCGGGGTCTGGGGAGCTAGGAAGGTGAAGAGCCTCGGCTGGGACGTCGTCCTAATCATTGCGGGGCTGTTCGCGTACCAGTTTGACGGAGGCTTTCCCTGGCTCTTCGGACCTATACTAGTCGTGCTAGCCGGCGTTGTAGGTATTGTGGCTAGGCTGTCGTAGCGGTAGCTGCGACAGGAATAGAAAGCTATATTCCCCCCAACCTTCTACGTGTGATGGTCTGAAATGGAACTGGGAGAGCTGGAAGCCGCGGTTCTAGGCACAGTGGTCCGCCTCGGCAAAGCATCAGCTAGACAGGTAGCGGAAGACCTTGAGCCCTCACGTGGGCTCGCCTACACAACGATAAGCACAACCCTCGACCGGCTGTACAAGAAAGGAATGCTGACACGGAACGAGGCTGTCGGAAGAGGAGGCTCACGGTACATTTACAGCCTTCATTCCGAAGACAGGGTCAAAGGCAAGATCGTGAAAGGGTTTGTCGACCGACTTGTGACAGCCTTCGGTCCGGGCATCATATCCACGCTTCACAATTACATGGACGAGATTCCCAAGGACCAGCTCAAGAAGCTGGACGAAAGGGTCCGAAGGGAGACCGTACGCCAAGCCTAGAATTCTACGGCGCATACTTTCTCTACAGGACAACCCTCTCAGTAATAGGAGGGGCCCTGCTCTTTCAGCTGGGAGGCTACTCTCTCTTCCGGCTGGGAAGGGGCAATCCTTCCTGGCGATCTGCTCTGCTCTTTCCGATGCTTTTCGGATCAATCTTTCTCTGGGCTTTTGTCGGGGCGAGCCTTGTGCTCTGCACCGTCTACCTGGAAGAATACGCGGTTAACCATGCGATTGGAAGGTTTGTCCTTGGAAGTTCCATCTACGCCTCGCTGGGCATATCAGCTGTCATGACAGTTCTGGCACGAAATTTTGCGGTTCCGAAAGCTCTTGGTAGCATGACCGGTGAACCATACTCTGATTCTCGACTGAACGGGGTTTTCGCAGGGCTCTGCAGGAAGATGGGCGTGTTGAACGTTGAGCTTCGGGAGGCGAAGGTTGGGAACGCGTTTTCGATCGGGCTGAGCGAACGCAGGCTTGTCGCTGTTTCCCCGTCTCTAATTCAATCTCTGTCAATGGAGGAGACGGAAGCGGTCTTGGCGCATGAGCTGTCACACCTCAAGAACCGCGACTCAATAGCCAAGGGCCTAGCAAGATTCGCCAGGTTTGCCTTTCCCTACGACCCGGCCATTAGGCTGGTCGAGGCCGCGGTCCACCGTGAAAGAGAACTGCTTGCGGACCGTTCATCTGTCCGGGTTACTCAGAAACCATTGGCCCTAGCCTCGGCACTCATCAAAGTGCACTCAGGACCAGTATCCTCCCCCGGGGGAATCGCGGCCGGACTCTTCATCGGCGGAAAGAATCGTGGCTTGCTCAGCCTCTACCCGGACCTCCAGCAGAGAATAGAGCTTCTCCTCAAGCTCGCCCGTACTATGCGAGTCGCCGCGGAAGTCCCTGCGTAACCGTCTAGAATCAGTCCGAGATGCAAGCCTTCTTTTATAGGGTCCCCTCGTCCTACCGGCCGTCAAGATGACTGTTCAGATTCAGAAGCTGAAGATGCTTGTAGGGGGGGACTGGAGAGAAAGTTCCTCCGGCGCGAACTCGTCAATTCTGAACCCTTCTACCAACCAGGTTATCGCCGAGGTTCCTAAGGCGACTAGACAGGACGCCAAGGCCGCGGTGGAGTCTGCGCGGCACGCACTTGAGTCGGCTGAATGGAGGGACATGGACCCTAGCAAGCGAGGACGAATCCTCACCAAACTGACTGGCCTTATTCGGGAGAACTCCGAGGAACTGGCCCGGCTTGAGACCCTGAACGAGGGCAAGCTCCTTAGGGAGTCGAAGGGCGATGTTGCCTGGGCCGCGAGAACGTTCGAGTACTTCGCCGGCCTGGCGGACAAGATTGAGGGAGAAACTATCCCGGTTCCTCCGAAGCGGCTCAACTATACTCTGAGAGAGCCGCTGGGTGTGACGGTTCACATTGTCCCTTGGAACTATCCGATTGCTCTGGCGTCTAGGAGCATGGCTCCCGCGCTGGCGGCGGGAAACACGGTCGTTGTGAAGCCGTCTGAAACTACGCCGTTGACAGCTCTAAAGTTGGGGGAACTTGTTACCAAGGCGGGGGTCCCCAAAGGTGTCGTCAATATTGTTACTGGGTCAGGTGCTGAGGTAGGTTCTGAGCTTGTTTCCAATCCTGATGTCGACGGTATCATCTTCACCGGGTCTGCTGAGACTGGAAAACAGGTGATGGAGACTGCCGCCAAGAACGTTACACATGTTCTCCTAGAATTGGGAGGTAAGAATCCTCACATAGTGTTTCCGGACGCAGATTTGTCCAGAGCAGTCCGCAGCGTCAAAGACGGGATCTTCACCAACGCGGGGCAGATGTGTTGGGCGGGTTCCCGAGCGTTCGTCCACGAATCCATATACCCTA
>Ga0209853_1000401_pt1 | contig 12110 bp, 10 predicted proteins | sample GWRWS1_30_40_FD_187224 | JGI IMG/M metagenome (GOLD analysis project Ga0209853, IMG submission 187224) | Riverbed sediment microbial communities from areas with vegetation nearby in Columbia River, Washington, USA - GW-RW S1_30_40 (SPAdes)... | ecosystem: Environmental > Aquatic > Freshwater >...
GTGATCTTGATATCCCGGAATTCCCCGAGGACGTTGTCGCGAAGGTAGGCTGTTTCTGCCTTCTCATCGACCTCAAGCCGGTCCCCCTGAAGGTAGCCGTCCCGGTTCTGGAGCCGCGCCCGCCCCGTCAGCACGATCACCGCGCCCTGCTTGGCGAAGAGCTCACGGCCGGTGGCGATCATATCCGGAGGAGCAAACACCCGCACGTTCCCTCGCGCGGACAGCGAGCGACTGGCCGGCGTATAGACGACGTGGTCCGCGTTCAGCACCCGGTGTCCCGACTCGACCTCCACGTTTCCGCTGGCTTCTACCGATTCCAGGGTGCGGTTGCGGGTCACGTACGCCACAGCCTGCTGGGCGGTGAGATCGCCCTCGAACGTCGCGAATTGAACGCCACCGCTCAGCGAGATCCTCCGCTCTTTGACGCGATAAATAGCCACGTTCGCGCGAACAACGGCACGGCCGTCGCTAATGCGCACGCGCCCGCGGGCTTCGACGATCTGCTTGACCGTGTCTGCCGTCAGGAGATCGGCTGTGATTTCGAGGGTGGTGGGAGGGGCAGCGGCCGCGGGAGCGACGCCTGTCGCGCAGATGAGGAATACGACGAGCGCTGCAGCCCTGGACAACCGGTTTATTTGCCTTTGCCTTTCACGTACTCGTACAGGGTGCGGTCCTTGTACGCGGCGGCGATGTGCCTTGCGGCTTTTTTCAGCTCTCCTTTGCGAGTATAAGCGAGGCCTAAGACGTAGTGCAGGACGGAGTTGTGGGGGTCGGCCTTGATCCCCCGCTCCCAGAGGTCGATCGCTTGATTCAAATCCCCGCGATCCATATAGCCGTAGCCGAGGTATCCGAGCGACCACGAGTGCGTGGGCTCGATCGCGACAATCTTCTCAAATTCTATCCTGGCCGGATCCTTCTGCCCGAGAAAGTACAGCGCGAACGCCCGACGGTAGCGGATCAGGACGTCATTCGGTGAACGCCGCAGGATGCTATCGGCCTCGGAGATGACATCGGTCGCAAACTGCTGCTGGTTGGGTCCAAGGTGCTTGCCAAGCGACTCCAGCTCGCGCCAGCCTTCAAGCAGCTGCCCTTCATGCGCATAGACCATCGCCAGGCTGTACCGCGCGTGCGGATCGGTAGGATAGCGGACCAGGACCTGCTTGTACTTCAACGCGAGGCTGGCCCAGTCGGTCCTCGCGGCGACGGCCGGGCTCAGCAGTAACGCAAACGTGACAGCAAGTGCGATGGCTCTCATAGCACACTCCGCGACGAGAGGTCTATCAATACTATCCCCGGTTTCACTGCACTGCTGTCATTGCGTGCGGAGTGATTCCTCTGGTCATTGCGAGCAAAGCGAAGCAATCTCATCACTATTCGGCACGAGTTCGCTTCGTCGCCCACGCTCTTCGCGACCGCTTCGCTCCTCGCAATGACGGTAGAGAAGGTCTAGTCCTTATCAATCTGCGCTCGCTGCAGCCTTCCACTATAGTCGATATACACGGCTTTCCACTCGGAGAAAATATCCAGCACCTGCAGGCCACCTTCCCGATGTCCGTTCCCCGTGTTCTTTGTCCCACCGAAGGGCAGGTGCACTTCCGCGCCGATCGTTCCGTGGTTCACATACACGATCCCGGTAAAGATGTCATCGATCGCGTGCATCGCCCTGTTGATGTCTCTGGTGAAAATCGACGCGGAGAGCCCGTACTCAACGCTGTTGAGAATTGCCACGGCCTCGTTCAGGTCCTTCGTGGCAATCACGTCGGTGACCGGGCCAAAGATTTCTTCCCTGGCGATGCGCATCGCAGGATTCACCTGGTCGAAAATCGTCGGGCTGTAAAACCATCCCCGGGACAGCGCGCCGTCGCTCGCACGAGCGCCGCCGGTCAGAACGCGCGCCCCTTCCCGCTGACCGATCTGCACGTAGTCATGAATCCGATGCAGCTGTGCATCGCTGACGACCGGCCCCACATCCGTGTTCGGATCGAGGCCGTTCCCCAGGCGCAGGGCCTTCGCTCGTTCGACCAGCCGCTCGGTGAGATCCGATTTCACATCGCGCTGGGTAATGATCCGGCTGCATGCGGTGCAGCGCTGGCCTGAAGTTCCAAACGCGCTCCAAATGAGCGCATTTGTGGCCAGATCGAGATCGGCATCATCCATCACGATCGCCGCATTCTTCCCACCCATCTCGAGCGCGACCCGCTTGCCGGCCCGGGCGCACTTCTCGGCGATCGCCAGGCCCGTTTCGGTCGATCCCGTGAACGAGATGATCGCGACGTCCGGATGCTCGACGAGGGCGTCGCCCACGTCTTTCCCATCTCCCGTGACGACGTTGAGCACACCGGGCGGCAGTCCCGCCTCGTGGAGAATGTGGGCGAACCGCAGGGCAACAAGCGGCGTGTGTGTCGCGGGCTTGAAGACGACCGTGTTGCCGCAGACCAAGGCCGGGATGATCTTCCAGCTAGGGATCGCCATCGGGAAGTTCCACGGCGTGATGACGCCGACAACGCCGAGCGGCACGCGGATGCAGTAGGCGGCCTTGTTGGGCATCTCGCTGGGCGTGGTGTAACCATGAAGCCGCCGGCCCTCGCCCGCGATGAAGTAGGTCATATCGATCGCTTCCTGTACGTCGCCGCGGGTCTCGGCAAGCACCTTGCCCATCTCCTGAGTCATCAGGCGGGCCAGGTCTTCCTTGTGCTGGACCAGCATCTCGGCCGCCCGGTAGAGGATCTCGGCCCGGCGCGGAGCAGGGAACTTCCTCCACTTCGCGTGCGCCTGCTTTGCTGCCTCGACGGCAGTCGCCACATCTTCACGACCCGATTTGGGCACGATTCCCAGGACGTCGCCGGTGGCTGGATTCACGGACTGCATGGTCTGCCCGTTCTTCGCTTCAACCCATTTGCCGTTGATGAGATTCTTATGCAGTTCCGGGGTGACGGTGGCCATGCGGGTCTCCTTACACTCTTGCGGGTACGGGCAGCGCGGCGAGAAGTAAGTCAGCCGCCTGCCGGAAGGCTTTCGCTGCGGGGGAATCGGGCGCACTCAGCACAACAGGGATGCCTTGATCGCTGCCTTCCCTGATGGGTGTGTCAAGCGGGATCTGTGCAAGGAGTGGCACCTCGAGCTCCTTGGCAAGCGCGGCTCCTCCACCCTGCCCGAAGATGTACACAGGGGATGCATCGGGCGCCGGCCGGTAGTACGACATGTTCTCGATGACGCCGATGACCTCCATGTTGACCTTCTCGGCCATCTTCGCGGCTCGCCGGGCCACCTGCGCGGCAGCCTCCTGCGGCGTCGTCACGAGGAGCATGTAACTCTGGGGAAGCGTCTGTGCGATCGTGAGCGACACGTCACCGGTGCCGGGCGGAAGGTCAAGCAGCAAGTACTCGAGATCTTCACCCCAGTGGACTTCGCCGATGAACGTCGTGAGGGTTTTGTGTAGCATCGGACCACGCCAGATTACGGCCTGATCCTCATCCGGAAGCAGGAAGCCGATGGAGATGACGCGGATCCCGTGAGCTTCCAGCGGGATGATCATCTGGTCGATCAGTGTGGGCCGGCCATGAACGCCCAGCATCTTCGGGATGCTGAAACCGTAGACATCCGCGTCGATAATGCCGACTTTGTGACCACGCTGGGCAATCGCGGCTGCGATGTTGACGGTAACGGTCGATTTTCCCACTCCGCCCTTGCCGCTGGCGACGGCGATGATCCGAGTCGGGGTCTCTGGCGTCAGGAATGAAGACCGGCCACGCGGACTTGCTTGGCCTCCATGGAGTTTGCCGATAAGCGCCTGACGCTGGTCCTGGCTCATGACGCCGAGATTCACCTCGACCTCGTGAACCCCGGGAATGGCCCCAACCTTTGTCCGAATCGACTCCACGATTGTCTCGCGGAGCGGGCAGCCGCTAATGGTCAGCAGCGCGTCGACCTTGATCCGGCCATCCTGGATGCCGATGTCTCGGACCATATCCAGCTCGACGATGCTCTTGTGGAGTTCTGGATCCTCGACGTCGCGAAGCGCGTCGAGTACCTGATCTCGGGTTACCATCACGATTTCATGCTAACACAAGTTCGCGCGCCCACGGAGTGGGGCGCGGCGGGAAGCGATCTTATCTTTTCGGATGAGATCGCCACGGCCCTTCGGGCCTCGCGATGACTTTGGTTAGGAGATTTCGCGTTCACGGCCATGCTCACCACACTCGCATAACTCGAAGCGCAACAGGGGAAACGGATAGATACCCGTGTCGTGGCCATCGGACCAGACAAACCGCAGCGCGTACGCGCCCACGCGGCCCATGCTCATCGCGCGGATGGTCGGTGGAATCTGCCCCACCCCGTCTTTGCAGCGCGCGCAAGGACAGTGGATACGTAGCGATGGCCACGAGTAGGTGGACCGATGGCCGTCGGACCAGACAAGCGTCAGCGTCTTGTCAGTGACGCTCCCGATCTCAACCGGCGTGGGCATCCTCTTCGGACTCATGCTTGGCTCCCAGGGGTGGGACCCTGGCCTCGGGTCCCAGGCTGACCCCCCCGCCTCCTTCTTCGCCGCCTTCGACGTCTGCGGCCGGATCCAGGCCCTGGCGAAGTCGTCTGTGGAGCAGATGGAGGCAAGCCTGATGGAACGGTGGCAGAGGGATCAGGTGCCGGCAGACCTGCTCCCGGGAGACCTGCTCCCGGGGGACCTGCTCCCGGGGGAACTGCTCCCTGAGGACCTGGTTCCGAGGGACCTGCTGCCGTGGTGGGGGTCGCCGATGCAGCCTGTGCGGCGTCTTCGACGACACGGCGTACGGGTCTGGGGAGGTCTCGCTCCGCCAGAAACTTGATCTTCTGCAGGCTCCGCTCGACGTACGAGTGAAGCACACGCTTGGCTGACGCTTCTGTGATCAGGGCGATGCCCACCTCGGCCTCGATCTGCATAGAGAGTTCTGTCTCACCGTCGATTGGCTTCAACGAATACCGCCCAGCAAACGCCTTGAGCCCACCCCGGCTCTGCTTGAACTCCACCCGCTGCGGCGGGTGCAGGGTGGCGCGCTGTACCGACTCGAGGGGGATGCCACCGAAATACCCTTTATACAGCACGGTCGCCGTGTTCTGCCGCCGGTCAATGAGATCCGCGGAGAACCACAGCCCTGTGACGTGCGGCTGAGCCTCCAGGCGGCTCACGAGCTGAAAGACTTTCTGGATGGGCGCGCGGATGATGCGGGTGTCTTCGACCTTGATCATCGAAAAGAAGGGCTCAGGGCTTCGGGCTTAGAAACTGCGTTTCCATTTGCGTGCTGGTTTCTCCGTGAGGAACGAATCAAGCCATTCAGCATTCTCATGACGTTTTCCAGCTGCTCGTTAAGCGTATCAAACTCCGCACTACTTATGTATCCCAGATCGAATGAGAGACGTAGAAGATATCTTAGCTCTGCCCCAGAACCTCGGGCGATGAAGCAGAATTGAAGATATTCACGTCTGTGGCCCCTTGCCCCGCCCTCGGATAAGTTCGTTGGGATAGTGGCCGCAAGCTCGACGAATCTGAGCAGTTAGGTCAAAAATCGCTCTGAAGGAGGGAAGTTTTTGGTCGTTCTGTAGACACTGAGAACGAGCGAGTGAGCCAGCTGCCAAACCTGCAACTTCTCGAACCGGTAAATCATGGCGGTTTCCTTTGCCCTCCATGCTTTCCGGTTCGGTCCTAGTAGATTTTAGCGAGAATCTGTTCCTAAGCCGTAAGCCCCAAGCCCTAAGCCCTGGTTGGCTCCCGCGTTCCCGTTAGTTCATTCCGAACAACTTTTGCGCCATCCACCATTGCGCGAAGCTTGCCGACCGTTTCGTCGATCGCGCGGGTCTTGAGGCCGCAATCGGGTGAGACCATGATCTGCTCAGCCGGAATCACTTGGAGGGTCTTCCGGATGCCCTCCGCCACTTCTTCGACGGATTCGACGCGGTGGGAGTGCGCGTCCACGACACCCACGCCGATGTCTTTGGTAAACCGCGCTTGCTTGAACGTCTCGAGCAGCGCGAAATGCTCATTCTTCAACGCCAGGTCGAGCTGGTCGACCGCCAGTTTCAGCACCCGCGGATAGATCCTTGGCACGTCTCCATAGCAAATGTGGCTGACCGTGTACGCCGAGAGGCCGTCGGTCACGATCTCCATCGCCTCTAGCGCCAGCTCGAAGTCCTCGTCCGGTCTCGTATGGATCGCCGGTTCGTCGATCTGGATGTATCTCGCGCCCGCCTTCTCAAGATCTCTGGCCTCTTCGCCCACCGCGCGGGCGAGTTCAAGCACGAGCTCGCGCCGGGTGGGGTAGTGTTCGTTGAACGACCATTCTGCAATGGTGTATGGACCGGTCAGCATTCCCTTGACCGGCCTCTTCGTCAGCGACTGTGCGAACTTGAACCACTCCACCGTGACCGGATGCCGCCGGCCCACCGGGCCAACAACCACCGGCTTGGGATAGTACCGGTTGCCGTACGAGCGAACCAGTCCCGCGATGGCGAACCCTTCCATCTCGTCGGCGAAATACGCGACCATGTCGCCCCGATACTGCTCACCGTCCACAAGAAGATCCAAGCCGATGTCCTCTTGAATCTGGACCCACTCCCGTGTGGCCCGCTGCTCGAGGGCCGTGAGCTCTTGTTTGGAGATCTGCTGGCGCAGGGCTTTTCTGCGCGCCTCGAGCAGATAGGCGGGTTTGGGGTAGCTGCCGACCGCGGACGTAGCCAGCAGTGGCAGGTTCATCCGCGAACTCATGTGCGAGCTCCTTTCAAGTCCTGGTTCGCGACCTTCGTGCCCTCGACAAGCGCAGCGAGCTTCCGCCTCGCGACGCTGCGGGGCAGAAATTCCAGACCTGCGCTCGGGCTGATCATCAGGCGGCCCGGTGAGACGAACGCGGTGAGGCGACGGACCGCACGCACTAGTTCATCGACGGACTCCACCCGTGTATTCCGAGCGTCCAGCACTCCGGCCTGAAGTTCTCGGGTGAAGGGTGCCGCCGCGACAACGTCCCAGTTTCGGTACCCCGCCACGAAGTCGAGCCCGATGACGTCAAATGGCAGGTCCAGGATCTGAGGATACAGGCCGCCGATATCCCCAAAGTACGTGCACAGGATCTTTTTCGCCTTCACGCCGTCGGTCAGCACGCGGCTGGCCTCGGCAAAGATGTCGAAATCCTGTTTGCGCTGGCAAATCGCAGGCTCGTCGATCTGAATGACCTCCGCTCCCGCGGCCTCCAACGCCTTCAATTCTCTATTCAGGGCGCGGCCGAGTGCGATGGCGAACTCTTTCAATGTCGGATAGTGGACGTTTCTGCTGAGCGCTGCCAGCGTGAACGGTCCCGTCACCACCGGCTTCACCGGTTTAGAGCTGTGCTCGCGGGCGAAGGTAAACTCTGAGACAGTAATTGGACCCGTCCACGCAACGGCGTGTTCTGCGACCGGCTCCCGGAAGTAGATATTCGTATCAAAGTATCGTTGGAGGCCGTTGATGGAGAACCCCGAGAGGCGCCTCGCGAAGTGCGTCTGCGCATCTTCCCACCGGATCTGACCGTCGGTAATCACGTCGATACCCATTTGCACCTGCTCGTTGATCACCTCGGCGGTCACTTCATCCTCGACGTGCTGCAACTGCGTCTCGTCGATCTGTCCTTTCTGGAAGCGCTCGACCGTCGAGCGCCACTTCCCTGGGGCGGGCAGATCAGGGATTTTGGGATAGTTGCCGATGACGGTGGTAATCAATTCGGATCCTCCGAACTTCGGGATCAGGGCTCCCTGATGCCGCCTTTGTCAGTTTAGATCGTGACGCGCTCTTTCGAAAGCTTCACTAGTTCGATCACCGCATCGTAGCGGCCGAACGATGGGACGAGGTAGACGCCCCCAACGCGCGATCGGACCGCGCCCAGCAACTCTGCGGCGATCCGCACTCCTTCGTCTCTGCCATCGGACGCCCCACGCATCCGCTCGCGCACACCCTTGGGGATGCTGAGACCCGGCAACTCGTTGTGCAAGAACTCGGCGTGCCGATGACTGACCAGCGGAAGCACTCCCATCAACAGGGGAACCGGCAACCCCCCCAGACGCCGGATGAGCCGGTCGAGCGACTCGGCTTCAAATACCGGCATGGTACAGATGAAGTCGGCTCCCGCCTGGATCTTGCGCTCGAGCACCTTTATTTCTTTGTCGAGATCTGGTGCAGACGGGTTGAGGGCAACACCCACCGTGAACGCGGTTGGCGCGCCGATCGGATTGCCGGCGACATCCCGTCCCCGATTGAACTCTTTGACCAACCGGACGAGCCCCGACGGCTTGACGTCGGAGACCGCCGTCGCGTCGGGATAGTCTCCCATCTGCGGAGGATCCCCGCGTAGCACGAGGATGTTCCGCACGCCCAGCGCGTGGACTGCGAGCAGGTCTGATTGCAGGCGGATCAGATTTCTGTCACGGGTCGTAAAGTGCAGAATCGTCTCCAGGCCCACCTCGCTTTGAATACGCGCGCACATCGCCCACGGGCTCATCCGCAGGCGGGCCATCGGGTTGTCCGAAACGTCGACGGCATCCACCCCGGTCTGCGCCAGCCGCCGGCATCCCTCTAACTCTTTCCGATCGTGGATGCCGCGCGGGGGATCGATCTCCACCGTGACGACGAAACTCTTGCCGAGCTTCTGCGCCAGCGGCGTCGGTTCGGCGGGAAGCGCTACCTCTGTCTTGGGTTCGGGCGGACGCGCGATGGGGCGGATGGTGGCGACCGGTTCTGCCGCCGGACGCGCCAGGGCCTCACGTATCGCGGCGATGTGCTCGGGCGTGGTACCGCAGCACCCACCGACCACGCGCACGCCGAGTGCCACGAGTTGTCGCGCGTGTTCTGCCATGTACGCCGGCGTTGAGAAGTAGATGTACCGGCCGCCGTGGTATGCCGGAAAGCCGGCGTTGGGCATCGCAGACAGTTTGGCCGTGGTCACCGCTTCCGCCATCACACTCATGACCTCGAGGATCCCCTGCGATCCTACGCTGCAGTTCGCGCCCACCACATCGACCTTGAGTCCTTCCAGCGTTTGGACGATCTCTCGCGGCTCGTGTCCCAGCATTGTCTTACCTTCCTGCGTGAAGGTCATCTGAGCGATCAACGGCACTTTGGTAGCCGAGCGCACGCCGCGGACCGCCTCGACCAGTTCGGCAAGATCGGTGAAGGTCTCGAGGATCAACACATCCGCGTGACCCTCGACGAGTGCAGCCGCCTGTTCCGCAAACGCGTCCCGAATCTCTTCGGGAGTCACCGTCCCGAGCGGCGCCATCGGCCGTCCGATGGGACCCATCGAGCCGGCAACAACGACGGGGCGGCCCGATGCCTGGACCGCGTCTCGCGCAACCAAGGCGCCCGCGCGGTTGATCTCGGCAAGCCGGCGCTCGAGATTATGGGTCGAGAGCTTGAACCGGTTGGCTCCGAAGGTGTTCGTCTCGATTAACTCCGCCCCTGATTCGATGTAGTCTCGATGGATGCCCCTGACAATGTCAGGCGCGCTGAGGTTGAGCTCGTCGAAGCAGCGGTCGAACGGCACGCCGCGGGCGTAGAGCACCGTGCCCATCGCACCGTCGGCGAGGAGCACATCTTGGTTGAGGCGATCCAGGAATGTGCGCGTCATAAAAGCAACACCCCTCCCAACTCCTGGAGGGGCGCTTTCCCTCTTATCTCTCGGAATTGGTCCGCGGGATTTAGCACCTTGCAGTTGTTGCGTTCTGCAGGCTGCCGGGGGTCATCGGGCCTGTCCCTCGCCCACTCTCGATAAGAGCGCCTTATTCGATTGTCACCTGTATATCACGAGGGGGCAATGGGGTCAATCCGTCTTCCGCGTCGACCCCATCTCCCCTCTCTCGACCTTATCGTGTACCGATCAGAGACTTCGAAATGATGATCCTTTGAATTTCGGACGTTCCTTCGCCGATCTCACAGAGTTTTATATCGCGGTAATATCTTTCTACCGCATAGTCCTTGATAAGGCCGTATCCCCCGTGGATTTGCACGGCTTTGTTCGTCGCTCGCGCACCGGCCTCCGAGGCGAACAATTTGGCCATGGACGCCTCGCGGCGAAATGGACGCCCCAGGTCCACGAGTTGCGCGGCCCGCAGCACCAGGAGCCACGCGGCGTCGAGCTCGGTGCCCATGTCGGCCAGCATGAATTGGATGGCCTGATGCTGACCGATCGGCTTTCCGAAGGCCTGCCGTTGGGCCGCGTAGGCCAGACTATCTTCGAGCGCCGCGCGACCGAGCCCCACGGCCATCGCGGCGATGCCGATCCGGCCGCGCTCGAGGATCGCCATCGCCTGCTGGTAGCCTTCGCCCTCCCGCCCGATCAAGGCTGTCGCGGGAACCTCACAGTCCTCAAAGGTGACTTCCGCCGTGTCGCTCGCCCGGACCCCAAGTTTGTCCTCCTTCTTTCCAACCCGCAGCCCGCCCGCCCCGCGGTCAACAATGAACGCGCTGATTCCGTCCTTTCCGGCGGCGGCATCCGTCACGGCCATGACGACATACACTCCCCCGACGCTCCCCTGGGTCACGAACGCCTTGGAACCATTCAGCACATATGAACTCCCGTTCCGTCTGGCTCTCGTCTGGATCGACGCTGCGTCGCTGCCGGCCCCTGGCTCAGTGAGGCACCACGCGCCGAGAATGTCACCCCGAGCGAGTTTCGGTAGATAGCGGCGTTTCTGGTCTTCGTTGGCAAAGAGCAGGATATGCCCAGTGCACAGGGAGTTATGCGAGGCAACGGTCAGTCCAATAGCGCCATCGCCCCAGGAGATCGCCTCCACGGCCAGCATCGCGCTCACCATGTCGAGGCCAGCGCCCCCGTGCTCCGCTGGGACTGTGAGTCCTAGCAGGCCGAGGTCTGCGAGCTTGGGCACCATTGCAGCCGGAAACGTTCCGTCGCGGTCCCATTTGGCGGCATGCGGACGTACTTCCGCGGCTGCGAAGTCGCGGACCGACCGATAGACGAGCTTCTGTTCTTCAGTCAGCTCTATCCGCACGCGCTTACATCACGACGAGAGGCTCACGATCGGTGATGACCGCTTTCTCTTCAACGATGAGCTTCCGAAGGGGTTTCGGCAAACTCATCACGCGCCGGTGCGTTTCGCCGTCGTAGAATCGCAGGGAGATGCCTCGCGCTTGAAGGCGCCGCTCGACCTCAGCAGAATCCAGGCTGTCCCAGAGCGGTTCTAGTGACCCCGCCACAAACGCCCACGGGTAGTCGAAGGACAGGATGTAATCGCAGTAGGACCGGACGTGCGTAAAGACCTTCGCCACGGTGCGATGGATCATGGCGTGCAACCGGTCGCCGGCGTCGTAGTGGACGCCGATAGCCTGCGTCACAAACACGCCGCCTAGGGTCAAGACCCGCGCTGCCGCCGCATAGAATTCTCTGGTGAACAACAGCTTGCTCGGCCCACCCTCGATCGGATCCGTGATGTCGTTGACGATGACGTCGAACCGCTCGTCGGTCTCCTCCACAAATGCTCGCGCGTCTGCGTGCATCACGCGAACGCGGGGATCGTCGAACGCCTCCGCATGCCAGTTCGGCAGGTGTTCCCGGCACAGGGCGACGAGTTCCGCGTCGATGTCGACCATCACTACAGACTCGACCGAAGGATGCCGGAGGATCTCCCGCAGCGGCGCGCCTTCTCCCCCGCCGCAAACCAGCACGCGGCGCGGTTGCTCGTGCGCGACCAATGCCGGATGCACGAGGAGCTCGTGATAGATGTACTCATCGATTTCCGCCGACTGAATCTTTCCGTCGAGAATCAGCACACGCCCCAGGTACTCAAACTCCTGGATCGTGACGTCCTGAAACTTCGTGGTCGTCTTAGCAATCACACGGCCGGCGCGGTGCGCGTGCACTTCGGCCGGCGTGTAGCGATCGAAGAACCAGATCCCGGTGAGGGGATACTCCGTCAAGGGTGGGCGCACGTCATCATCCTTTCACGACGCCCATCGGCCTGGTCCTCACCACGCGCTTGCTGATCCCCGCTTCATGGCAGACGGCGACGACATCGGCCACATCCTTGTACGCCTGGGGTGCTTCTTCCGCGAGCAGGCTGCGATCTTGCGCACGCACGATGATGCCCTGTTTCTTGAGCTC
>Ga0209853_1000402_pt1 | contig 12098 bp, 9 predicted proteins | sample GWRWS1_30_40_FD_187224 | JGI IMG/M metagenome (GOLD analysis project Ga0209853, IMG submission 187224) | Riverbed sediment microbial communities from areas with vegetation nearby in Columbia River, Washington, USA - GW-RW S1_30_40 (SPAdes)... | ecosystem: Environmental > Aquatic > Freshwater >...
GATGATCGAAGCCTTGCTGGAGCAGATGGAGGACCTCGGGAAGAAGGACACCGAGATCAAGTCCCGGGAGACCTCCCTTGCGGCCGCGAAGGCGGACCTCGCGGCGTGGGAGTCCGACCTCGCGAAGAAAGACGAGGAGCTCCGACAGGGCGGTGCGACCCTGGACCGGATGCGCGCGGAGATCGAGGCGCGGAAGGCCGAAGCGACACGGGACCGGGAGGCGGCCGCGAAGATCCGCGAGGAGAGCGTCGCGGTGAAGGCGGAGGCGGACCGGGCGAAGGCGCAGTCCGAGGCGATGTCCCAGGAGGTCCAGAAGAGCACGAAGTTCCTCCAGAAGAAGGCGGTCGAGACCCTCGATCGCGAGGAGAAGGCCCGCAAGCGGGAGGAGGCCCTCGGGGAGCGCGAGCGCGCCCTCGAGACCCAGGCGGAGATCATCGAGGCGAAGGAGAAGACGATGGACGTCGACCGCGAAGAGATCACCGCGAAGGTGGAGAAGCTCCAGGCGGAGGTCGCGAAGCTGAAGGGGAGGCTCTCGGACGCGGAGAAGGCCGCAGGGACCTCCGCGGAGATGGAGGAGTGGCGGCGGGACCTTGACGCGCGCGTGAAGATCGTCCAGAAGAAGGCGTTCGACCTCCTCGACCGCGAGGAGAAGCTCCGGGAGAAGGAAGAGCAGCTGAAGGCCCTCGCAGAGCGTCTCGGCGTCCGGGCGTAAGATCCGCGGGACAACCTCTAAGGATGCGTCGCGGATTCCCGCGTGATGGGCTTCTTTCGGAGGCTCCTGCGGAACGCAGGGCTGGCGGCCCCGGAGGCGTTCACACCGCCGTCGTACCCGTTCTCTGGGGAGGTCCGCCTCCGCCATCGGGAATACGACCGGCTCCACACCGGGTGGTGGCGGGTCACCGTCGCTTCCGCCGCAGAGTGGGACGCGAAGGTCCGGGAGATGCAAGAGGGCCTGCGACGACACTTCGGGCTGTACCTGACGAAGGACGGCCGGACTCTCCGGCGGTGGAACGACCGCAGCTGGGCCGGCGTCCTCCAGGGGCTGGTTGTGGAGGGACGATGAGCCTCCTCGCGGGATGGCGAGAACGCCGCGAGCGTCGGAGGATCGCGCGCCGCCGGAAGGCGCTCCGGGAGTACTACGCGCGTGCGCCCCTCTGGCTTCCACCCCGGGCGACGTTCCGCCAGTTCCGCGTCGCTATCGAGCGCGCCGGTGGCCGGACGTATTTCCGGAAGATTGACGATCGGGTTCGGGACCCCGAGGTCCTGCGACAGTGGCTCCTCCGTCTCGCTCCCTCGCACGTGTACTTCACGACGTCCCGCTGGCTCGACCCGCAGCGGCTCGGACCCCGCGAGCCCCGGCGGCGGAAGGCGGGGTACCGGATCGCGCACAACGTGCTCCTCGGCCAGGAATTGTACTTCGATATCGACGCGCCGGGAGACCTGGCGGGTGCGAAGGCGGACGCGGCCTCCCTTCTCCGTTTCCTGTCCGCCGAGGGACTCCGGGAACTCGCCCTCGTGTACAGCGGGAACAAGGGGTTCCATGTGCACGCGTACGACTTCGAACCCCGGTTCCTGCCGCGACTCCCCGAGGATCCTCGGAAGCGGGAGACCGCCGTCCAAGGCGCCCGCACGGACCTCGTCGCGCGGATCGTGGACGCGGGGATCGGCATCGACGTGGAGGTGACGATGGACCCGAGGAGGATCCTCCGGCTCCCGGGCACGATCCATGGAAAAACGTTCAATATCTGCGAGTTCGTTGACCCCTCGGGGCTGGCACGGTTCCAGCCCCGACACCTTCCGCAGTGAGCCGAAGAGGCGATGAACGAAGCTCCGAAGGACTTCGTCCTACGGAGACCGACCCACGGGGCGGCGAGGGACGCCTGCGGAGCCTCCCGCCCCACCCTACGGCCGCGCCCTCTTGAGCGCGCGGTCGACGTCCTCGATGAGATCGTCCGGCTCCTCGAGGCCCACGCTCACGCGCACGAGACCGTCGTGGATCCCCATCGCCGCCCGCTCCTTCGCGCTCAGGGTCCCGTGGGTCATGCTCGCGGGGTGCTCGACCAACGTCTCCGCGCCTCCGAGGCTCACGGCGAGGGTCGCGAGCTCGACGGACTCGACGAACCGAAGGCCCGCGCGGTATCCGCCCTTCAGGGCGAAGGAAAGCATCCCGCCGAACCCGTCCATCTGCCGTCGCGCGAGGCGGTGCTGATCGAAGGACCGAAGCCCCGGGTAGTGGACCTTCGCGACCGCGGGGTGCCCGTCGAGGTGCTCCGCGAGGGCGGTCGCGCTCCGGTTCTGGCGCTGGACCCGCAGCGGGAGGGTCTTGATCCCCCGCCGCACGAGGAACGCCTCGAACGGGCCGATCGTCGGGCCCAGGAGCTTGTACGTATACCAGATCTTCTCGAACAGGGGTCGCGTGCGGGCCACCGCGACGCCCGCGATCACGTCCGTGTGGCCCCCGAGGTACTTCGTCGCGGAGTGGAGCACGACGTCCACCCCGGACTCGATCGGCCTCTGGTTGATCGGGGTCGCGAACGTGTTGTCCGCGAGGACCGTCGCGCCCACGGAGCGGGCCGCCTTCACCGCCTCCCGGATGTCCGTGATCATCATCGTGGGATTCGCGGGGGTCTCGATGTACACGAGGTCCGTGTCCGAATCCACGGCGTCCTCGAACGCGCCGGGTCGGCGCTGGTCCACCCAGGTCGTCTTCACCCCGAACTTCGGGAGGAGGTGCTCGAAGATCTCCGCGGTCGCGGCGTACGGGCTCTTTCCCGCCACGACCCGCCGCCCTCCCTTCACGAACGTCAGGATCGCGGAGGCAATCGCGGACATCCCCGATCCCGTTGCGAGGGCGCGCGCCCCGCCCTCGAGGGTCGCGACGGTCTCCTCGAGGTCCGCAATCGTCGGGTTCCCCCAGCGGGTGTAGTATTCCTTCGGAGCGATCGCGCGGGTGAACTCCCCGCCCTGGCGGGCGTCCCGGAGCCGGAACGTGGAGGACATCACGATCGGCGTGACGACGGGGCCCGGCGGGCGGTCCTCCCGCGGATGGATCGCGAGCGTGGCGACGGACCGGCGCTTCCCCATTGCGGGCGGCGAACGGGGTGACCGTGTAAAAGGTTTCGGGACTCAGTCCGCCGGGGGTTCCACGCCAGCGGGTGTCGGGCTCCGTCGTATCATCGCCCACAGATTGCGGAGCGGGCGGGTGACGAACTCGATCCTTCCCGTGCGAATCGACCAGTAAAGGATGAGGGTGAACGCCCAGTAGATTCCATACGCGATGAGCTCGAGTTGCGTCGGATCGTCGTTGTACCCGAAGATCCCGCGAAGGAGCGAGCCCGCGACCTGCGGGGCGCTGGGAGCGGAGCCGTCCCCGGGGAGCCCGTCGGGGAGGATCGCCGGCTCGCCCGTGTCCCACACACCGTTCCCGTTGACGTCGTCGAACTTCGTGTTGTACACCTGCCCGTCCAGTCCCCAGTGGTTCGCCTCTTGGAGCTCGTGCACGCCGAACTGGAAGAGGCCCGCGGCGATGACGATGAGGAACACGCCGGTGACCTGGAAGAATCGCTTCAGGTTGACTTTCCAGGAGGCACGGAAGAGAAGGAACCCGAGGAAGGCCGCGAACAGGATACCGACCCCTACGCCCGCCACAATGTCCGCGGTCGTCGCCGCGCCAGCGAGGCCGGCCATGAACAGGACCGTCTCGACCCCTTCTCGGAAGACCGCGATGAATGCGAGCGAGGCCAGACCCGTCGTCTGGCGCCGACTCACGAGCGTGTCGATTCGCTGTTCCACATGCATTCGGATGTTCTTCGCCGCCTTCATCATCCAGAGGATCATTGTAGTGAGGACGACGACCGCGACGAGGGCGGCGATCCCCTCGAACAGCTGTTCTGCGGTGCCTGTGAACTCGCCCACGAAGAGGGCGAACATCGCGGCGCCAATGACGCTTGCAGCGAACGCAATCCCGCTACCAAGGTAGACGTATCGGTGCAGGGGTCTCTGACCGATCTTCGACAGGTACGCGAGGATGATGCCGACGACGAGGGCGGCCTCCACGCCCTCCCGCACTCCGACGATGAACCCGGGGACGAGGCCGACGACCACGCGCGAACACTCCGTTCCGTTGGCGGGGCGGCTATGAAGTAGCTACCCAGATGTGTAGATATAACGCCGGTATAAAAACATTGGCACCCGCTCTCACCCGAGGGATCGGTACCCCTCCGAATCGATCACGGTGTCGCGGTACCCCATGGCACGAAGCGCTCTCGCGATCTCCGCCTCCATCCCGCGGAGCCGTGCGATGTGCTCCGGCGGCACCTCGATGCGGGCCGTCGCCCCATGGTGGCGCACGCGGACCTGGGGGAACCCGCGCCCTCGGAGGAAGTCTTCCGCAATCTCGACCTGACGCAGCAACTGGACCGTGATCGGAGTGCCGTGGGGGATGCGGGAGGAAAGGCATGCGTTGCTCGGCTTGTCCCAGAACGAGAGTCCGAGGTCGCGGGCGAGGGACCGCACCTCGAGCTTCGCGAGGCCTGCGTCGACGAGGGGATGCCAGAACCCCGCCTCGTCCATCGCGCGGATCCCCGGGCGGACGTCGCCGAGGTCGCTGAGGTTGATCCCGTCCGCGATCGCGGCGAACCCCTCCCGCCGGGCGATCGGTACGAGCTCGGCCGCCAGCCCCTCCCGGCAGAAGTAGCACCGGTTCGTGGGGTTCGTCCGGTACTCCTCGGACTCGAGCTCCGACGTCGCGATCACCCGCAGCGGGATCCCAATCTTCATGGCCTGGGTCGTCGCGGCATCGACCTCGTGCCGGGCCAGCGACTCCGAATCCGCCAGGACGGCGAGGGAGTCGTCCCCGAGCGCGTCGTGGACGATCTTCGCGACGAGGCCCGAGTCCACGCCCCCGGAGTACGCGACGAGGACCCGCCCCCGCCGGCCCACCGCCTCGCGGATCGCGTCGTACTTCCTCTGGAGCTCTGCATCCATGACGGTGTGGAATGCGGGCTCTCCGGAATAAACTCGCGGATTGCACGGGACCCGCGGCAAAGTCCATAGCCCATCGCCGGAATGCCCCCGCCCTTGTCGAACCTCGCCCGCCTCGAGTGCCCGACGTGCCACAAGACGTACGAGGCCTCCGCGCCGCGGAATGTCTGCGATTGCGGCCGGCCCCTGTTCGCGCGCTACGACCTTGGCGGGGTGACCCGCGAATCCCTCCTCCCGCGGCGGGACCTGTGGAGGTACCTCCCCGTCCTCCCGATATCGTCCGAGGACCACGCGCTCACCCTCGGGGAGGGCGGCACCCCGCTCCTCCACTGCCCCGCGATCGAGAAGACCTACGGCGTCTCGCGGGTGTTCGTGAAGGACGAGGCCGCGAACCCGACGGGGACGTTCAAGGCCCGCGGGATGGCGGTCGCGGTGTCCCGCGCGAAGGAGCTCGGCCTCACCCGCCTCGCGGTCCCGAGCGCGGGGAACGCGGGGAGCGCGCTCGCCGCGTACGCCGCGAAGGCGGGAATCGAGTCCCTCGTCGTCGCGCCGAAGGACACGCCGCTGTCGATCCTCCAGGAGACGGTCCTATTCGGCGCCCGCCTCTTCCTCGTCGACGGGACGATCACGCAGGCGGGGGACATCGTGAAGGCCGCGTGCAAGGAGACGGGGCATTTCAACGTCGCGACGATGTACGAGCCGTACCGGGTCGAGGGGAAGAAGACGATGGGGTACGAGCTGTTCGAGCAGCTCGGCGGGCTCCCGGACTGGGTCGTCTTCCCGACGGGGGGCGGCACCGGCGTCGTCGGGCTGTGGAAGGCGTTCCAAGAGCTGAAGGAGCTCGGGTGGCACGACGGGCCCCTGCCGAAGATCGCGTTCGTCCAGGCGAAGGGGTGCGCCCCGATCGTGAAGGCGTTCAAGGACGGCAAGGAGGGTTCGGAACTCTGGAAGAACCCCGTGACGATCGCCCCCGGGCTCCGGGTCCCGAAGGCCCTCGGGGACACCCTCGTCCTAAAGGCCGCGCGGGAGAGCTTCGGGACGGGCGTCGCGGTCGAGGACGAGGCGATGCGGGCGGGGGTCTCCGAGTTTGCGCGGCTCGAGGGGATCGGCGCCTGCTACGAAGGCGGGGCGACCCTCGGCGCCCTCCGGCAGCTCGTGGAGGGCGGGACCGTGAAACGGGACGATACCGTCGTGCTGTTCAACACGGGGACGCCTCTGAAGAATCCCCGGGCCCCGGTCGGGATGAAGGTCGCCACGGTCGAGAGCTCGAAGGAACTCGTTGGACGCCTCGAGCCCTGACGTCGTACGGGGATCACCAGGGCGCTCCGTCAGGGCGTCCGGCGGACCCGTCGGCTCACGGGGATCGGGACGGCCAGCCCCAACGCGAAGATCAGGCCGTCCACGAGCATGCCGACGTCCAGGACCGGGGGAATCACGAGGGCCCCCGTAACCGCGGAGAAGATTCCTGTCATCGCCTCCCCGACCACGAAGGGGAACGTCCCGATGAGGAACGCCTTGCTTCGGCGGCGAGGGTCGCTCGACAGGGGGCGCCGGAGGGCAACGGCTACGCCAAAGGCCAGGAGGACAAGAGAGAACGCCACGGCGACGAGAGGCTTCATGTTGTCGATGCGAACGAGCACGAACTGCACGGGCTCTGCGGTCCCAAGGCGGTCCACGGAGCGGTATCGGATCGTATGGTCCCCGACGCCGAGGAAGAACGGTCTGTCGTACGTGGCCCATGCCCCGCCGTCGATGCTGTACTCGATCCGTGCGACGCCGCTTCCCGCGTCCGTCGCGCTGAGAGTGAAGCGTGACTCAACGGAGAGGATCCCTGAAGGGATCGCGAGCGACGTCGTCGGCGGCGTGTTATCGAGGATGATGCTGAGGGTCTGCACGGGTTCAGCGTTCCCGAGAAGGTCCGTCCCGCGGTAGTACAGCGTCCTCGGGCCGTCATCTCCCGAGGCGCCGAACGGAACCGTATAGGGGGTCCAAGTCAGGCCGTCGAACGAGTATTCTAGGGTCGCGACCCCCACGGGAACGACCCCGCCATCCACCGTCGTCAGGGAGAACAGGGTCTCGGACGTCACGAAACCGCCCGTGTGGGTTGGACCCGAGACCTCGCGGGACGTTGCGGGGGGCGTGTTGTCGAGGATGAGCGGGAGGGCCTGCACGGATTCCGAGTTCCCGAGAAGGTCCGTGCTCCGGAAGTACAGGGTCCTCGGACCCTCGGCCCCGAGGAGCGAAATCGGATTCGTGTACGCGATCCAGGTCAGCCCGTCGAAGGAGTACTCGAGCGTCGCCACCCCCACGGGGACGACGCCCCCGTCGGTCGTTGTCAAGGAGAACAGTGTCTGCGAGGTCACGAATCCTCCGGTGTACGTCGGACCGAAGACCGCGTAGGAGGTCGTCGGCGGAGAGTCGTCGATGATCAGGGGAACGGTCTGCACGGGCTCCGGGTTCCCGAGAAGGTCCGTCCCTCCGTAGTACAGGGTCCTCGGGCCTTCGCCCCCGGACACGCTGAATGGAATCGAGTAGGGGATCCATGTCAGCCCGTCGAAGGAGTACTCGAGCGTCGCCACCCCCACGGGGAAAACCCCGCCGTCCGTCGTGGTCAGGGAGAAGCGCGTCTGGGAGGTCACGAACCCTCCTGAGTAACTCGGGCCGGAGATCGCGTGGGACGTCGTGGGCGGCGTGTTGTCCGCCCGGAGCGTCCTCGTCTGGACTGCCTCCACGTTCCCGACGTTGTCCTCGCTGTACCACCCGACGACGTGCTCCCCTTCGGGTGCGAGGGTGAACGGGGCCGTGTATGGGGTCCACGGACCGGAGTCGATGTGGTACTCCGTGCGGGCGATCCCGGTCCCGCTCCGGTCCTGGACGGTGAGGGTCAGGGGGGTCGAGGAGGTCACGTACGTGCCGGCGTAGTTCGGAACCCCCAGATTCAGGCTCGTGATCGGAGGCGGATACACGTTCGCTGTCCACACGTAGCGGTTGTTCGCCTCGTTCACCTCCGGGACGGTGCCCCCGGAGTCGACCTCGGCGACGATCTGATAGGTCCCGGGAGCGGAGGGGGAGACCCATGTCGCGGTGAACGGCCCCGCCACCTCGCTCGCCGCGAGGGGTGGAATGGAAAAGGAAGCGAAGGGGGATCCCGGGGTCGATGCGTTGAAGAACGTCACCGTCGAGCTCGTGTTCGCGGCGACGCTCCCGGAGTTCACGACGCCAATCCTCAACGAGACCGGCAACGATTCACCGACCTGGATTCCGGACGAGGGCTGGGGGCTCGTGGGGACGTAGTCCGGGAGCGGAACGGAGGCCGATTGGATGGAGAAGTCGTCGTAGTACGCGGTCCCGGCGTCCCCCGCTGTGCTGATGTCCCCGAAGGCGATGACGGTCGGGGCGAACGTGGAGGCCGCGCTCACGGACAGGGAGTCCACGTAGGTCCCGTCGATGAAGAGGCACTGGATCCCGCGGGTCCCGTCGATCACCGTCTCCAGGAGGTGCCATGCGCCCGTCGTGAGAGTTCGAGGGTACGTCTGCATCGTGTCCGGCCCCCCGTTCCGCGTCCAGATCCTCCAGAACATCGTGTTCGGGGGGACCCAATAGAGCTGCGTCTCGATGTCCGCGGTGCCGAACACGGGGTTCCAGTTCGCCAGCGTCTCCACGGCGAATGCGGCTCCCGGCCCCCACGTCGCGACGTGGAACCAATACGTCATGACGTGGACCGCAGGAGGAGCGGACAGGTCCTGCACCGCGTTCTGGGCCCCTCCGACGGACAGCACCCGGGCGGACTTGGCCCCCGAGTGGAAGGTCGTGGTGGAGATCGTTGGCGGGCTCACCGGGGGCAGCGTGTACCAGCTCGCGAGGTCGGCTTCGAACCCGGGGTTCTGGACGATTTCCGTGGCGGGATCGTTGAAATAGGAGCTTCCCCCGCAGGTCCACGGGCCCGCCGCCTCCGATGTCGGGGCGAGCAAACCGATGGAGGCGACCAGGAGTCCCAGCGCGAACAACGACACCAGACGGCGGCTCACCATGCCCTCCCGCCCGGCACCCCAAAGTCGGTCCGGGGCAAGAGATTTTCGGTCGCTGTCAAGCGAGCTTCGCGACCTCGCTGGCGACGACGCTCGCGTCCGGAGGCACCTTCGGGTCCTCCGTGACCCACTTGTACCGGATGATTCCGTCCTTGTCTAGGACGAACACGGACCGTTTCGAAACCCCGTCGTAGTCCCCGAGCTTCGCGTACAGAACGCCGTACGCCCTGCTCGCGGTCTTGTTCCAGTCGCTCAGGAGAGGGTACGGGAGGTTGTGCATCGCGCGGAACGCCTTGTGGCTCGCCGCGCTGTCCGTGCTCACCCCGAAGACCTTCGCGCCGAGCCTCTGCAACCCCTCGAACCCGTCCCGGAGCTCGCACATCTGGCGGGTGCACACGCCCGTGAAGTCGAACACGTACCAGCTCAGGACGATCGGGCCCGCCCCGAGTTCCTGGGACAGGGTGACCTTCTTCCCCTCGTCGCTCGGCATCGTGAATTCCGGCGCCTTCTCACCGACGTCGACCATGCCCGGGGTCCGCCGAGGTGCGGGGTCCGGATAATCCTTTCGCGGAGGGCCCTTCGACCTTCGTCGCGCCCGGACCTTTCATGGTCGTCTACGTACCGGTAATTACCAAAGTTATGTCCCCAATAGTAATCGTGGGACGGGCGTGGGAAACGGGGGAGACGCGAAGTCGAGCCGGCTGTGGCTCGTGATCATCGGCATCTGGGCGGCCGCGACGGGGGTCCTCGTGTGGCGACTCCCCCCCGGAATCCTCGCGTCCCCCGCGTTCGCGTTCCTCGTCGCGTGCCTCTCGTTCTTCCTCCTCTCCGGGGTCTTCAACATCGTCGTGAACGTCGCCTCCCACGTCCTCCGGGAGAGGCCTCCCGTGGGTGGACCCACATCCGCGGGTCCGGTGGCGATCCTCTACTGCACGTACAACGACTTCGACCGGGGGGCCGCGGAGAGCCTGTTCACGCTCTCGTACCCGGACCTCCGGGTCTGGATCCTGGACGACTCGACCCGAGAGGGGTGCCGCGCGGAGGTGGACGCGTTCGCGGCGGCATCGAGGGCCAAGGGGCTCCGGATCGAGGTCCACCGGCGGACGGACCGGAAGGGGTTCAAGGCGGGCGCGATCAACGCGGCCCTGCGCCGGCTCCCCCCGGACGTTGCATACCTCGCGATCGTCGACTCCGACGAGGTCCTCACCCCGGACTTCGTCCAAGGGTGCCTCCGTCACTTCACCCGGGACGATATCGGGTTCGTCCAAGCGAGCCACCGGTGCTACAACCAGGGCTCGGGGTGGTTCACGCGGTACCTCGGGATCGGCGTGGACCTGCACTGGCGCCACTACCAGCGGTATCGGAACCGGTTCGGCGCGGTGAACATGCTCGGACATGGCGCGGTGATCCGGAGGGACGTGCTGGATGCGGTCGGCGGCTTCCCGGAGGTGACGTGCGAGGACCTCGCGTTCACCGTCGTCGCGCGGATGGCGGGGTATCGCGGCGCGTTCGCCGCCGACGTCGTGTGCGGGGAGACGTTCCCGGAGGACTTCTCGGCGATGCGGCGCCGGCACCTCCGCTGGTCGTGGGCAACCGTCGAGTTCCTCCGGCGGTTCATGGTTCCCTACGCGCGGAGCCGAGCCCGGTGGTTCGAGAAGCTCGACCTCCTCCTCCCGAGCGTGAACCTCCCTGCTGTCCTCCTGTTCCTCGGGTTCCTCCTCTCCGCGAACTTCCTTCGGATGACGGGCGCGGACCTATCGCTCTTCACGGACACCTCCGTCGTCGCCCTGAGCCTCCTCGCGAGCCTCGGCCCCCTCGCGATGTTCGTGGACCTGTGGCGGCGCCCACGGTTCGCGTTGAAGGTCATCCTCCTGAACACGATCGCGTACCTCGCCCTGTTCCCGATCTCCGTGTACGGAATGCTGCGGGGGTTGGCTCGGCCCGCGGAGTTCTTCGTCACTCCGAAGGGGGTGAGGGGGCGGCTCCCCATGGTCCGCGCGATCGCGGAGACCCGGATGGAGATCATGGCGGGAATCGCCCTCCTCGCGGTGGGCACGACCGGTATGGGGCCCGCGGGGCTCGCGTCCCCGCTGGCGATCGCCGCCCTCCTGACCCCGCTCCTGATGGCGAGCTCCCGGAGCTCCCTGATCCGGGGACGCGCCTTCTCCGAGGATCCGGCCCTCCCCTCAGCGAGCGGATGACCGCCGCGGGTTCGGCGACTACGGGGTCGCGAGTTTCCGGACGGACTCGGCGCTCCCCTCGTGGCGAGAACACAACCGCCCGGAGCCGATCTGGGCCCGGAGCAGCTCCGCCTGCCAGTGCGCGTTGAAGAGACGGCAGTCCGGGTCCTCGCAGAACGCCTCCTTCGTCACGTGGTACATCGCTGCCTGGAGCGCGTACCCCTTCGCGACCGCCGTGAGACGCGGGTCGTCGTAGTCGATGAACTGTCCCTTGAACGGCTCCTTCGCGGCATCGAACGGGATCGCCCCGAGGGCGATGGAGAGTTGCGCCTTCACGCGGTAGTACTCCTTGGGCTTCGCGGGGCCCTCCACGATCCCCGAGGTCGAGACGACGGAGGGGTACCCGCACACGACCGCCCGCGCATGGTACCGGCCGTCCTCGTCGAACGTCCCGAGGATCCGGTGCTCGAATGCGATGTGGAGGACCTGAATGGTGCGCTCCCTCGGCGGCAGGAGCCCCCGCATCACGGCGAGGTACCGGTAGCCGTCGTACAGGATCCCGGGCACCCGCTTCGTGGGTTCCTCTAGGAGGCGCAGCTCGAACTGGGTCTCCCCGTAGACGGGTTCCATCTGTTGGAAGGGGCGCATGATGTTCCGGACGCGCGTCGCGGCGATCGCCCGGGCTAGGGCTTCCAAGTCGTCCCCGCCGTGAGCGGAGAAGAAGTCTTCCCGAGTCTCGCACGGGATCCCGAGCTCGCCCTGGAGGTAGTCCGCGACCTCTTGGACCTTCAGCGTCGTGGCGGTCGGATCCGCGTAGAGGTATGCGTTGCGGGGAATGTCCCAGTCCGCGGCGGAGGGGACGGCCCGGGAGGCGTCGCTCTTTCGACCCGCCTTGCGCACCACGGCT
>Ga0209853_1000403_pt1 | contig 12082 bp, 11 predicted proteins | sample GWRWS1_30_40_FD_187224 | JGI IMG/M metagenome (GOLD analysis project Ga0209853, IMG submission 187224) | Riverbed sediment microbial communities from areas with vegetation nearby in Columbia River, Washington, USA - GW-RW S1_30_40 (SPAdes)... | ecosystem: Environmental > Aquatic > Freshwater >...
GTTGGCGCCCGAGGACCCGGCGAGCCGGACGGTCGAGGTCGACGCGTTCTGCTCGTGGTCGGCGTGCAGGATGAAGATCCGGTCGAGCGCGCGCACCAGCACCGGGTTCACCTCGTACTCCTCGGCCGGCACGCCGAACATCATCCGCATGAAGTTCGCGGTGTACGACAGGTCGTTCTTGGGGTACATGAACGGCTGCCCGATCGAGTACTTGAACGCCATCGCCACGATGGTCGGCATCTTCGCGATGAGGCGGAACGCGGCGACCTCGCGCTCGCGCGGGTTGTTGATGTCGAGCGAGTCGTGATAGAAGGCCGAGAGTGCGCCCACCACCCCGACCAGCACCGCCATCGGGTGCGAGTCGCGCCGGAAGCCGGTGTAGAAGCGCGCGAGCTGCTCGTGCACCATCGTGTGCCGGGCCACCGTCCGGACGAACTCGTCCCGCTGCGGCCGGTTGGGCAGCTCGCCGTACAGCAGCAGGTAGCAGACCTCCAGGAAGTCGCAGTGCACCGCGAGCTGCTCGATCGGATAGCCGCGGTAGAGCAGGACCCCCTGGTCGCCGTCGATGTACGTGATGCTCGACCGGCAGCTCGCGGTGGACAGGAAGCCCGGGTCGTAGGTGAACATCCCGGCTTTCGCGTACAGCGCGCGGATGTCGATGACGTCCGGACCGATCGCCCCCGACAGCGTCGGGAGCTCGGCGATCTTGCCGTCGCCGTAGTTCAGGATCACCTTGCCGTTGTTCTGCATCGGTCGCTCCTAGTGACCTTCATCGCCGGTTACGCGTCGCGCAGCATCGCGACGACCGCGGCGAGCCGCCCATCGTCGCACTCCTGCTGGCCGCTGACCAGCGCCCACAGCTCGGGGTCCGGCAGCGCGAGCAGCTCGTTCAACGCCGCGAGGCGGCCTTCGTCGAGGCTCGCGCCGTGCCGGTCGAGGAACCGTGCGAGCACCAGGTCATTTTCGAGCAACCCGCGCCGGCAACGCCAGCGCAGGCGGCGCAGCTCGACCTCCTCCATCGCCAACCGACCTCCAGGCGCCGCTCTCAAACGGCACGCCGAACCATCAGCTCCTTGATCTTGCCGATCGCCTTCGTCGGGTTGAGGCCCTTCGGGCAGGCGTCGACGCAGTTCATGATGGAGTGGCAGCGGAACAGGCGATACGGGTCCTCGAGGTTGTCGAGGCGCTCGGCGGTCGCCTGGTCGCGGCTATCGGCGATGAACCGGTACGCCTGCAGCAGCCCCGCCGGGCCCACGAACTTGTCCGGGTTCCACCAGAAGGACGGGCACGCGGTCGAGCAGCACGCGCACAGGATGCACTCGTAGAGCCCGTCGAGCGCCTCGCGGTCCTCGGGCGACTGCAGCCGCTCGCGCTCGGGCGGCGGCTCGTTGTTGATCAGGTACGGCTTGATCGAGTGGTACTGCGCGAAGAACTGCGTCATGTCCACGATCAGGTCGCGGATCACCGGCAGCCCCGGCAGGGGCTTGAGCTCGACCGGCTCCCGGAGCTCGACGAGCTTGGTGATGCAAGCGAGCCCGTTCTTGCCGTTGATGTTCATCGCGTCCGAGCCGCACACGCCCTCCCGGCACGAACGGCGGAAGGCGAACGTGTCGTCCTCCGCCTTCACCTTGACGAGCCCGTCGAGCAGCATCCGGTCGGACGGCTCGAGCCGGACGTCGTAGTCCTTCATGTAGGGTTTCGCGTCCTGGTCGGGGTCGTAGCGGAAGATCCTCAGGTGCATGCGGTCAGCGCTCCGGAAAACGATCAATACGCCCGCGCCCTGGGCGGAATCGACTCCGCCGTCAGCGGCTTGAGGTTGACCGGCTTGTAGTCCAGCCGGTCGCCCTGCTTGTACCAGAGCGTGTGCTTGAGCCACTCCTTGTCGTCGCGGCCGTCGGGGTAGCCCGCGCGGTCGTGGTAGTCGGCGCGGTCGTGCGCCCCGCGGGACTCCTTGCGCGCCTCGGCCGACACGATGGTCGCGCGCGCGGTCTCGATCAGGTTATCCAGCTCGAGCGCCTCCACGCGCGCGGTGTTGAACGTCCTGCTCTTGTCGGTGATCGCCGTGCTCGCCACGCGCTCGGAGAGCTGCTTGATGCGCTTCACGCCCTCGACGAGCAGGTCCGGAAACCGGAACACGCCGCAGTGCGCCTGCATGACGCGCCGGATCTCGTTCGCGACCTCGTAGATATTCTCGCCGCTCTTCTGGCTCTCGAGGCGCGCGAGCCGGGCGAGCGTCCGGTCCGCGGCGTCGCGGGGCAGGTCCTTGTGCTCGGGGTTTTCCTTGAGGAACCGGATGACCGAGTCGCCGGCCGCCTTGCCGAACACGAGCAGGTCGGTGAGCGAGTTCGTGCCCAGGCGGTTCGCGCCGTGCACCGAAGCGCAGGCGCACTCGCCCGCCGCGTAGAAGCCGGGGACGACGGTGTTCGGGCCGTCCTGGCCCGGCACCACGACCTCCCCGAGATAGTTCGTCGGGATGCCGCCCATCTGGTAGTGCGCGGTCGGCACGACCGGGATCGGCTCCTTGACCGGATCGACGTTCGCGAACTTCTTCGCGATCTCGCGGATCCCGGGCAGGCGCTTGTCGATCACCTCCGGGCCGAGGTGGTCGAGCTTGAGCAGGAGATAGTCGCCCTGCGGCCCGGCGCCGCGGCCTTCCTTGATCTCGGTCGCCATCGCGCGCGAGACGATGTCGCGGCTCGCGAGGTCCTTCGCCGTCGGCGCGTAACGCTCCATGAAGCGCTCGCCGGTCTTGTTGAGGAGGTACCCCCCCTCGCCGCGCACGCCCTCGGTGATGAGGATGCCCGCGCCGCCCAGGCCGGTCGGGTGGAACTGGAAGAACTCCATGTCCTCGAGCGGGATGCCGGCGCGCGCCGCCATCCCGAGCCCGTCGCCGGTGTTGATGAAGGCGTTGGTGCTCGCGGCGTAGATCCGTCCGGCGCCGCCGGTGGCGAACAGCGTCGCGCGCGCCTGGAGGATGTAGACCTCGCCGGTCTCCATCTCGAGCGCGGTCACGCCGAGCACCTGGCCGGAGGCGTCGCGGACGAGATCGAGCGCCATCCACTCCACCAGGAACTGGGTATTCGCCCGCACGTTGCGCTGGTAGAGCGTGTGCAGCATCGCGTGGCCGGTGCGGTCGGCCGCGCAGCAGGAGCGCTGGACCGCGGGGCCCGCGCCGAAGTTCTGCATGTGGCCGCCGAACGGGCGCTGGTAGATCGTCCCGTTCTCGTTGCGGTCGAACGGCATGCCGAAGTGCTCGAGCTCGTACACGAGCTTCGGCGCCTCGCGGCACATGAACTCGATCGCGTCCTGGTCCCCGAGCCAGTCGGAGCCCTTGATCGTGTCGTACATGTGCCATTCCCAGTAGTCGGGGCCCATGTTGCCGAGCGCCGCGCCGACGCCGCCCTGCGCCGCGACCGTGTGCGACCGTGTGGGAAACACCTTCGAGAGCACCGCGACCTTGAGGCCGGCTTCGGCGAGCTGGAGCGCGCCGCGCAAGCCCGCGCCCCCCGCCCCGACCACGACCGCGTCGAACCGCCTCGTGACGGGCGCCACCGGCTACGTCCTCCAGAGAATCTGAACCGCCCAGCCGGCGTAGCCGGCGAGCAGGAGAATCACCGTTACGTGGAGCGCAAGCCGCAGGCCGGTGGGCTTGATGTAATCCATCAGGATGTCCCGCATCCCCACCCAGGCGTGCAGGAGGACGCTCACGATGAACAGCAGCGTCGCGACCCGCATCAGGCCGTGGCCGAAGAGCGCCTTCCACGTCGCGTAGTCCGCGGGCCTGATCGCGGCGAGCGCCACGACGAGGACGATCGTGTAGACCGCCATCACGACCGCGGAAATGCGCTGCGCCAGCCAGCCGCGCAGCCCGTAGTGCGCGCCCACGACGGTCCGCGTCACCATAGGAGGACCCAGCCGAGGATCGCCGTCAGCGCGAGGCTCACCGCCAGCACCAGCGCGCTCGTGGCGCGCGCGGCCGGCAGGTCGACCCCCTTGTGGATGTCGAGGAAGAGATAGCGGATGCCGGCGCAGAAGTGGTGCAGGTAAGCCCAGAGGAGCACGAGCAGCGCGAGCTTCACCAGCGGCTGCGACCCGTAACGGGCGAACCGCGCGTAGCCCTCCTCGGAGGCCAGGCTCATGTCGAGCAGGAACAGGAACCAGACGAGGCCGAGGAACAGAAGCGCGCCGCTGATGCGATGAAAGATCGACACCAGCCCGGGCAGCGGGAGGTGGAGAAGGTTGAGGTCGTACCAGAGCGGGCGTTTCTTCTTCAGAGAAGCATCAGGCATATGGGCGATTCTCTTTGCTCCCCGCTCCGCTCCTCCGCGAATCGGCCGTGGTGAATTATACAGGGCCGGTGCGCGATTTGTGGGGTGCACAATAACCGCAGTCGCAGGACACGATCGACTCCGGTGTGAGCCCGCCGCCGATGCGCGGTTCGATTCGGCGACGGCGCGGGAGTCGATGTCAGCGCGCCGTTGACACCCTTCCGCACGCGCGCCTAAACTGCTGTCGTTGCAGCGCAGCATGCTCGTCCACCGCTCGCCGGAGGGCGTGCGCGGGGGTGTAGTGCGCCCGGTTCACAGCACCCAGGAGCCCGACGATGGCGAAGCAGCCCGTTCGTGTCGCAGTGACCGGCGCCGCCGGTCAGATCGGCTACAGCCTGCTCTTCAGGATCGCGGCCGGCGAGATGCTCGGCCGCGACCAGCCGGTGATCCTCCAGCTGCTGGAGATCACGGCGGCGCTGCCCGCGCTCAAGGGCGTGGTCATGGAGCTCGAGGACTGCGCGTTCCCGCTGCTCCACGGCGTCGCGACCACCGACGCTCCGAAGGTCGCCTTCCGGGACGCCGAGATCGCGCTCCTCGTCGGCGCGCGCCCGCGCTCGAAGGGGATGGAGCGGAAGGACCTCCTCGAGGCGAACGCCCAGATCTTCACCGTGCAGGGCCGCGCCCTCGACGAGGTCGCGAGCCGGACCGTCAGGGTGCTGGTCGTCGGCAATCCCGCGAACACCAACGCGTTGATCGCGATGAAGAGCGCGCGCGGCCTCAAAGCCCAGCAGTTCACCGCGATGATGCGGCTCGACCACAACCGAAGCTTGAGCCAGCTCGCCGCCAAACTCGGCAAGTCGGTCGCCGCCATCCGCAAGATGGTGGTCTGGGGCAACCACTCGGCCACGCAGTATCCGGACGTCTTCCACGCCGAGATCGACGGCCAGAAGGTGTGGCCCATGATCAACGACCAGGCCTGGCTCGAGAGCGTCTTCATCCCGGCGATCCAGAAGCGCGGCGCGGCGATCATCGAGGCGCGCGGGGCGTCGTCCGCGGCGAGCGCGGCCAACGCCGCGATCGACCACGTGCGGGACTGGGTGCTCGGCACGCGCGACGGCGACTGGGTGTCGATGGGCGTCCCCGCCGACGGGAGCTATGGCATCGCCGAGGGCGTCGTGTACGGCTACCCCGTCACCTGCCGGAACGGCGAGTACCGGATCGTCCCGGGACTTCCGATCAGCGAGTTCAGCCGCGCGCGCATGGACGCCACGCTGAAGGAGCTGCAGGAGGAGCGCGACGGGGTGAAGCACCTGCTGCCCGGCTAGAGCCCGATGAAGTACTTCCGCCCCCGCCGGTCGGTGCTCTACTCGCCGGCGAACAACCTGCGCTTCCTCGAGAAGGCGGCCGAGCTGCCGACCGACTGCGTGGCGATGGACCTCGAGGAGACGATCGTCCCCGAGGCCAAGGAGGCCGCGCGCGCGAACGTCATCAAGGCGCTGAAGGCCTACGACTACGGCCACCGCGAGGTGATCGTGCGCGTGAACCGCCTCGGGTCGCCCTGGTTCGACGGCGACCTGCGGACCGTTGCGCGCGCCGGCGCGCACGCGATCCTCTTCCCGCGGATCGAGAGCCGGCAGGAGGTGCTCGACTGCGTCGCCGCGCTCAACCGCGCGGGCGGCGATGCCCTGCCGGTGATGCTGATGATCGAGACCCCGTTCGGCGTGCTGCGCGCCGAGGAGATCGCCGGCGCCTCGGACCGGATCGCGTGCCTCGTCATGGGCACCGCCGACCTGACCAACCACCTGCATGCCCGCCCGCATCCCGAGCGGCTGCATCTCCTCACGAGCCTGTCGCTCGTGATCCTCGCGGCCCGCGCGCACGGCCGCTCGGTCGTCGACGGCATCCAGTCCAACCTCAAGGACATGCGCGCCTTCGAGTACTCCTGCCGGCTCGGCCGCGACATGGGCCTCGACGGGAAGACGCTGGTGCATCCGGATCAGCTCGTGTACTGCAACGAGGCGTACACGCCGAAGCCGACCGAGATCGCGCACGCGGTGGAGGTGATCGCCGCGTTCGAGAAGGCGGCCTCCGAGGGCCGCGGCAACGTCGTCGTGAGCGGACGGCTCATCGAGCAGATGCACGTCGTCGCCGCGCGGCGCATCGTCGCGCTCGACGCGGCGATCCGCCGGATGCAGACCGCCGAGGCCTGAGGACCGCACCTTGAAGCCGCGGGCGGGCCGATTCTTCGAGGATTTTCGGCTCGGGAGCCGGATCGACCACCCGACCCCGCGCACGCTGACCGACGGCGACTCCGCCCTCTACATCGCGCTGACGGGCGCGCGGCAGATCCTCCATTGCGCCACGCCCGCGGCGCAGGCGCTCGGGTACCGCGACCGGCCGATCGACGATCTCCTCGTCTTCCACGTCGCCTTCGGCAAGACCGTCCCGGACGTCTCGCTCAACGCGGTCGCAAACCTCGGCTACGCCGACGTCCGGTTCCTCGCGCCCTGCTACGCCGGCGACACGATCCGTGCGGAATCCGAGGTGATCGGGCTGCGCGAGAACTCGAACCGCCGGTCGGGCATCGTCTACGTGCGCTCGAACGCGTTCAACCAGCATGGCGAGCTCGTGCTCACGTGGGTCCGCTGGGTGATGGTGAACAAGCGGTCGGCGGACGCGCCCGCGCCGCCGCCGGTCGTGCCGCAGCTGCCGGCAGCCGTCCCGGCAGAGCAGCTCGCGGTGCCGGCGTTCCTCCGCGCCGCGACGTTCGACACCAGGCTCACCGGGGCGACCGACCTCTGGGACGACTACGAGATCGGCGAGCGCATCGACCACCCCTCCGGGCTCACGGTCGACGAGTCGGATCACACGCTCGCGACCAAGCTCTACCAGAACAACGCCCGGGTGCACTTCGACGAGCTCGCGATGCGGAAGTCGTCGTTCGGGCGACGGCTCGTTTACGGCGGCCACGTCATTTCGGTCTGCCGCGCGCTCGCCTACGACGGGCTCGAGAACGCACTCGCGATCGCGGCGATCAACGGCGGCAGCCACACCAACCCGACCTTCGCCGGCGACACCCTCTACGCCGTGACGGAGGTGCGCGAGAAGTGGCGGCTCCCCGGCCGCGACGATCTCGGCGCGCTGCGCCTGCGCCTCGTCGGGCTCAAGAACCTGCCCCCCGCCGAGCTCGAGTCCCCGATCGCGCCCGGCGGCGCGTACCCCCCGAGCATCGTGCTCGATCTCGATTACACCGTGCTGATGCCGAGAAGGTTGCCATGACGAAGCTCGTCCACCCCAGCGAGGCGCTGTTCAAAGGCGAGAAGCCGTTCCCCGTGATCCCGTCGTGCGAGCACTTCGCCGGGAGCGAGAGGCTCATCCTGAAGGCGCTCGCGCTGCAGGGCGAGCTCGGGCCGATCTTCGACGTCACCTGCGACTGCGAGGACGGCGCGCAAGCCGGGCAAGAGAAGGAGCACGCGGAAATGGTCGTGCGCGTGCTCGACTCGCCCGCCAACGCGCACCGGATGGCCGGCGTCCGCATCCACGACCCGACCCACCCGGCGTGGAAGCAGGACGTCGACGTCGTCGTGTCGGGCGCGGGGAACGCGCTCGCCTACATCACCATCCCCAAGGCCACCTCCGCCGCGCAGGTCGCGGAAATGATCGGCTACGTCGAGCAGGTGGCCGCGCGCCACGGCGTGCGCCGACAGCTCCCGATCCACGCGCTCGTCGAGACGCACGGCGCGCTGCGCGAGGCGGACGCCATCGCGCGGCTGCCCGGCATGCAGGTCCTCGACTTCGGGCTGATGGACTTCGTGTCGGGCCACCACGGCGCCGTGCCCGCGTCGGCGATGCGCTCGCCCGGCCAGTTCGAGCACCGGCTGCTGGTCCGCGCCAAGACCGAGGTCGTCGCCGCGGCGCTCGCGAACGGCATCGTCCCGGCCCACAACGTCACGCTCGACCTCAAGAACGCCGACCAGACCCACCAGGATGCCCGGCGCGCCCGGCACGAGTTCGGGTTCCTGCGCATGTGGTCCATCTATCCCGCGCAGATCCAGCCGATCGTGGACGCGATGAAGCCCGACTACTCGGAGGTGCGGGACGGGGCGGCTATCCTCCTCGCGGCCCAGGCCGCCGACTGGGGGCCCATCCAGTACGGAGGGGAGCTCCACGACCGCGCCACCTACCGCTACTACTGGGAAATCCTGCAGAAGGCCCGGGTGACGGGGGTCCAGATCCCCGCGGACGCCGCAAAAGCCTTCTTCCAGTAGCCGGGGCGCTTGACGAGATGCTATGCGCGTGTCATAAAGGCCTGAATTCGCTGGAGGAGTCCGCCATGAGACGCCTTGTGTGCCTGGTCGCTGTCGCGGCCGCCGCCGTGGCCCTGCCGGCGCTCGCCGCCGCCCCCGCCGACGATCTGCTCGGCACGTGGGAGTGCCGCGTCCCGGGCGGCCCGCCGACCAAGACCCCGCCGATCGTGTGGTTCGGTCCGGCGCAGACGAGCGGCGCGACCGCGGGGACCACGGTCGACCTCGACGGCTTCGCGCGCACGGTCTCCGGGATCTCCGAGGTCGTGTCCGACGCCGGCGGGTGGTGGAAGGTCCAGCCGGAGCAGGGCGAGCCGTTCCTGGTGCAGACGCTCCCGCCGCGCGGCAACACGCCCGCAATGACGCTCAGACGCGGCAGCGCGTCCTACAGCTGCCTGCGTCTGCCGCGGTACACCACCTGACGCACTCCTGACCGCGGGCGCGCCGCGCGCCCGCCTCTCGCCGCCGCTCCCGGCGGCGCTCGCTCTCTCGTCTTAGAATACGCGCGTTCGCACGCGCATTCGCGCTGGCGGCGCGCGACTCTCTCGCTCGGCGGTTTCTCGCGCCGGGGCGCGTCTCGCACGCAGTCGTCCGCCGAATACCGGCGATCCACGACAGCCACGAAGGGAAACCAGCAATGTCGCACAACGCGTTCAACGCGCTGCGGGAGTTCGAGCCCGCGCCAGGCAAAGTCGGCAAGTTCCATTCGCTCGCGGCGCTCGAGCAGGCCGGGCTCGGCAAGGTGTCCCGCCTGCCGGTCTCGCTGCGGATCGTGCTCGAGTCGGTGCTGCGCAACTGCGACGGCACGAAGGTGACCGAGGCGCACGTCCGGCAGCTCGCGGCGTGGCGGCCGAACGCGCCGCGCGTCGACGAGATCCCGTTCGTGGTCGCCCGCATCCTGCTGCAGGACTTCACCGGCGTGCCGCTGCTCGCCGACCTCGCGGCGATGCGCGGGGTGGCCGGCCGGATGGGCAAGGACCCGAAGGTGATCGAGCCGCTGGTGCCGGTGGACCTCGTCGTCGACCACTCGATTCAGATCGACCACTACGGGTCGAAGAACGCGCTCGACCTCAACATGAAGCTCGAGTTCGAGCGCAACCGCGAGCGCTACGAGTTCATGAAGTGGGGCATGCAGGCGTTCGACACCTTCAAGGTCGTCCCGCCGGGCATCGGCATCGTTCACCAGGTCAACCTCGAGTACCTGGCCCGCGGCGTCCACCGGTCGAAGAACAACGTGTACTACCCCGATTCGCTGGTCGGGACCGACTCGCACACGACAATGATCAACGGCATCGGCGTGGTCGCCTGGGGCGTCGGCGGGATCGAGGCCGAGGCCGGGATGCTCGGCCAGCCGGTCTACTTCCTCACACCCGACGTCGTCGGCGTGCGCCTGAAGGGGCGCTTGCGCGGCGGCGTCACCGCCACCGACCTCGTGCTGACGGTCACCGAGATGCTCCGCAAGGCCAAGGTGGTCGGCAAGTTCGTCGAGTTCTTCGGCGACGGGGTCGAGAACCTGGCGGTGCCCGACCGGGCGACGATCGGCAACATGGCGCCGGAGTACGGGGCGACGATGGGCTTCTTCCCCATCGACGACAAGACCGTCGCCTATCTCGAAGGCACCGGCCGCACCCGGGAGGAGGTCGACGCGTTCAAGGCCTACTTCAAGGCGCAGGGCATGTTCGGCGTCCCGAAGCCCGGCCAGATCGACTATAGTCAGGTGCTCGAGCTCGACCTCGGGCGCGTCACACCCTCGCTCGCCGGCCCGAAGCGCCCGCAGGACCGCATCGAGATCGGCGACGTGAAGGCGAAGTTCAGCGAGCTCTTCTCGAAGCCGATGACCGAGAACGGGTTCGCCAAGCGGCGCGAGGACCTCGGGAAGCGCTTCCGGACGCGGGACGGCATCGACCTCGGGGCCGGCGACGTCGTGATCGCCGCCATCACCTCCTGCACCAATACGTCCAATCCGGGCGTGCTGCTCGCCGCCGGGCTGCTCGCGAAGAAAGCCGTCGAGCGCGGCCTGACGGTCAAGAAGCACGTCAAGACCTCGCTCGCGCCCGGCTCGCGCGTCGTGACGGACTACCTGACGCGGGCCGGCCTCATGCCCTACCTCGAGCGGCTCGGCTTCTACCTTTCCGGGTACGGCTGCACGACGTGCATCGGCAACTCGGGCCCGCTCGCCGAGCCGATCGACGAGGCGATCGTCAAGAACGATCTGGTGTGCGCGGCCGTGCTCTCGGGCAACCGCAACTTCGAGGCGCGGATCCACCCGAACATCCGCGCGAACTTCCTCGCCTCGCCGCCGCTCGTCGTCGCCTACGCGATCGCCGGGACGGTGCTGCGCGACCTCATGACCGAGCCGATCGGGAAGGGCGCGCAGGGCGACATCTGGATCGGCGACATCTGGCCCTCGAGCGAGGAGATCCACGACTGCATGAAGTTCGCGATGGACCCGAAGACCTTCCGCGCGCTGTACAGCGGTCTCGGGGACGCGAACCCCCTCTGGAAGCGCGTACAGTCGACGACCGGGCAGGTCTACAACTGGCCGCGCTCGACCTACATCGCCGAGCCGCCGTTCTTCCGGGACTTCGGGATGCAGCCCGGCCGCGCCGCCGACGTTCGCGGCGCCCGAGTGCTCGGCATCTTCGGCGACTCGGTGACGACCGACCACATCAGCCCCGCCGGCTCGATCAAGCCGAGCTCACCCGCCGGTGTGTATCTCCTCGAGCACGACGTGCCGGTGGTCGAGTTCAACAGCTACGGCGCGCGGCGCGGGAACCACGAGGTCATGATGCGCGGCACCTTCGGCAACGTCCGCATCAAGAACCTGATGCTCCCGCCCAGGCCCGACGGCACGCGCGTCGAGGGCGGCGTCACGGCCTACCAGCCGACCGGCGAGACCATGCCGATCTACGACGCGGCGATGAAGTACATCGCGTCGGGCACGCCGCTGGTGGTGTTCGGCGGCGAGGAGTACGGCACCGGCTCGTCGCGGGACTGGGCGGCGAAGGGCACGCAGCTCCTCGGGGTAAAGGCGGTGATCGCGCGCAGCTACGAGCGCATCCACCGCTCCAACCTCGTCGGGATGGGCGTGCTGCCGCTGCAGTTCAAGGGCGCGGACTCGGTCGACTCGCTCGGGATCAAGGGCGACGAGATGTTCGACGTCCTCGGCATCGAGAGCGGCGTCAAGCCGCAGCAGGACGTGACGTTCGTGATCCACCGCAAGGACGGGTCGCGGCGCGAGGTGCCGCTGAAGCTGCGCATCGACACCCCGATCGAGGTCGACTACTACAACCACGGCGGGATCATGCCGTACGTCCTGCGCGGCCTGCTGTCGAAGGCCGCCTGAACCCTGACCCTTTCCCCTCCTCGCAAGGAGGGGAAGATTGCTAATGGTGGTGGCCGCCGGCGCCGTGGGCGTGGCCGTGCGCGATCTCCTCGAGCGCGGCCGGACGGACATCGAGCACGTTGCACCGGAACTCGATCGTCTGTCCGGCGAGCGGATGGTTGCCG
>Ga0209853_1000404_pt1 | contig 12037 bp, 12 predicted proteins | sample GWRWS1_30_40_FD_187224 | JGI IMG/M metagenome (GOLD analysis project Ga0209853, IMG submission 187224) | Riverbed sediment microbial communities from areas with vegetation nearby in Columbia River, Washington, USA - GW-RW S1_30_40 (SPAdes)... | ecosystem: Environmental > Aquatic > Freshwater >...
TAATGAAAGGTCTTGGGAAGGACTACGGCACGTTCACCGCCCTCGGGTCCCTCGACCTCACGATCCTCGCGGGGACGTGCTTCGGTTTCCTCGGGCCGAACGGGGCCGGGAAGTCCACGACGATCAAGATCCTCACAAACCTGATCCGCCCCTCTCGGGGGCAGGCGGCCCTCTTCGGCGTGGACGTCCAGCGGAAGCCGACGCAGGCCCTCCGGAAGGTCGGGACCGTGATCGAGACCCCGGAGTTCTACGGATATCTGAGCCCCCTCGAGGTCCTCGCGTACGCGGGGCGGCTCCGGGGGATGTCCAAGGCGGCCCTCGCGGCCCGCTCCGAGGCGGTCCTGAAGACCGTGAAGCTCACGGGCTGGGGAGACAAACGCGTGGACACGTTCTCGAAGGGCATGAAGCAGCGGCTCGCGGTCGCGCAGGCCCTCCTCCACGAGCCGGACCTCCTGATCCTCGACGAGCCGACGTCGGGCCTGGACCCGCGGGGGATGGCGGAGGTCCGGGACATCGTGAAATCCCTGAAGCGGGAGGGCCGGACGATCTTCATGAGCTCCCACCTCCTCGGCGAGGTCACGGAGGTGTGCGACGCCGCGGCCCTGATCGACCACGGGAAACTCCTCCTCCAGGGAACCCTCGACGAGCTCGCGAAGCGCGCGGAGGCGACCCTGTTCCAGGCGGTGTTCCTCGCGCCGCTGAACCCGGACGAGCTCGTGTGGATCGGCGGGCTCCCCGGCGTGAAGAGCGCGACGGACTCCGGGAACGGCGTCGTGGAGATCCACCTCTCCGGCGGGCCGGAGGTCCAGGCGGCGGTGATCAGCGCGATCGTCCGGAGCGGGCTCCCGCTCACCGCGTTCCGGCCCGTCGGCACGGCCCTCGAGCAGCTCTATCTCGAACAGATCAAGGAGACCGCCCAGTGACCGCCAAGGAGGACCTCCGGCAGGCGTTCGTCGTCGCATCGTACGAGCTCCGGAAGTACCTCCGGAGCCGGCGGCTCCTCGGGATGGCCGTCCTCCTCGCCCTGATCATCGGACTGATCCTCGGCCTCCCGCCTGCGCTCGGGTCTGCGTACCCGTCGAGCCCGAACGCGTTCGTCGGGACGTTCGCGGGCTTCACGAGCCTCCTCGCCGTCCTGTGCGGAGTCCTGTTCGCGGCGGACGCGCTGTGCTCCGAGCACGAGAAGCGGACAGGATACTTCCTGTTCCCGAACCCCGTGCGGCGAGAGACGATCGTCCTCGGGAAGCTCCTCGCGAGCCTGGCCGCATCGTGGCTGATTGTGTTCCTGTACTACGGGGTCGCGAGCGTCGCCGCGCTCGCGATCACGAAGACCCTCTCGTGGGAGGTCGCCCTCTCCGCGGTGTACGCCCTCGCATACGTCGCGTGCGTCACCGGGGTCGCGTTCCTGCTCTCCTCCATCCTGAAGGGAACAATCTCCGCGACCGTCCTGACGTTCTTCCTCTTCACCCTAATCTTCACCATCGTGGGCGCGCTCCTCCAGGTGGGGAAGGTGTCGCCGTGGTTTCTTCCGAACGAAGCCGCGGGGATCATCTCGAACGTGCTGGGCACGTCCAGTGGCCCGCCGGGGTTCGGGTTCGTCCCGGACGCGGCGACGTCCCTCGCGGTCTTCGCGGGGTACTTCGTCATCGGCTCCATCGTCGCGACCGTGTTGTTTCGTCGCCGCGAGCTCAAGACGTAAGAGCTTTCTAATCGCCCCGCCCCTCGGGTGGCCGTGGCCGTCGACCTCAACGACACCGACATCGACCCCGCGGATCCGAAGTATCACCGGATGCTCGACAACCTCCAGGGGAACGTCCTGAAGCCCCACGGCCGGAAGGAGTCCGACCATCTCTTCCTCCGGTTCACCGGGGACCGCGCCGCCGTCCGGTCCTGGGTCCGCGGGTTCGCCCGGGACGAGGTCACGTCCGCGAGAGAACAGATCGACACCGCGACGGCGTTCCGCGGACGCGGTGCGACGGGCGGGATGTTCGCGAACCTCTACCTCTCCGCGACGGGCTACGCGGCGCTCGGGATCGACACCGCGGTCTTTGGCCCTGCGGGCGCCTCGTTCCGGAACGGCATGAAACACCGGGAGTTCTCCCTCCTCGCGAGGAACCGAGACCCAATGCCTTCGGACTGGGAGGAGCCGTATCGCGGGAGAATCGACGCGCTCGTCGCGCTCGCGGACGATTCCGCGGCCGCCGTGGAGGCGAAGACCCAGGCGGTCTCCCAGGCTCTCCAGGGGATCGCCACGGTCCTGGCGGTCGAGGGCGGCACGGTCCTGCGGAATGCGAACGGGGAGGCGATCGAGCACTTCGGGTACATCGATGCCCGGAGCCAGCCCCTCTTCCTCAAGGACGACATCGACCGGGAGCGTCGGGACGGGGTGGCCCACTGGGACCCCTCCGCTCCCCTGGGCCTCGTCCTCGTCGACGACCCGCACACGGACGTGGAGGACAGCGTCGGCAGCTACTTCGTCTTCCGGAAGCTGCGACAGGATGTCGATGGATTCAACGCGCGGGTGTCCGCCCTCGCGACCCGCCTCGCCGTGACGGAGCCCCTCGCGGGGGCCCTCGTCGTGGGGCGGTTCAAGGACGGGACCCCGGTGACCCTCCAGGCGAGCAAGGGTCGCGGCGCGTTCAACGACTTCACGTACCTGCCCGACGATCCGACCGGGAACCGGTGCCCGTTCCACGCCCACATCCGGAAGGCGAACCAGCGGGGGTCGAACGCGGCTCTTGGATTGGTGGAGGAACGGAAGCGGCGGATCGTGCGGCGGGGGATCCCCTACGGGATCCGTCCCCCCGTCTCCGGGGAGGTGGGCCTCCTGTTCCAGGCCTTCCAGAGCGACATCTCCCGCCAGTTCGAGTTCATCCAGCGGACGTGGGTCGACAACCCGAACTTCCCGGAGTTCCGGATCGTCCCGGGACTGAACACGGGGGATGACGCGCTGATCGGGCAGCACCCGAGGGCGGTGCAGCGATGGCCCCGGGAGTGGGGCCGGTCCGGACGGTTCATCGGCCGGCGGTTGTTCAACTTCGGGGACCATGTCCGGTTGCGGGGAGGCGAGTACTTCTTCGCCCCCAGCCTCCCCTTCCTCCAGGGACTCTGAGCGGCAGGCGTCACCGCTTCGACTTGGACTTGCCCGCCCCGCTCTTCGCGGGCAGCGACGACGCGTACGCGACCCCGCGGGCGATCCAGGTGCGAAGGCCGGCCTCGCTCTCGTACCCCTCGGGATCCACGAGGAGCCACCCCGCCATCCCCCCTCGCCCCGCGAGGGTGAACGGCTTCGCACCGGGCTCCTTCAGCAGGGCGACCGTCTCTCCGGGCTCCACGCGAACGATGAGGTCCTCGTCCCGGACGCCGACGGCCATGTTCCCGCCGAGGAGGAAGGCGACCCCTCCGAACATCTCCTTCTCCGTGAGCCCGGGACGGCTCCCCAGGGCCTTCCGGACCCGGGCGGCCTGGGGCGCCGAGTACGACATGGCCCCGCGAGCCCGCGCCGGCTCAAGAAGATTGAGTCGGCCTCAGTCCCCGCCATCCATCGGCGGTTCCGACGACCACTCATCGAGCTCGCGGAGGAGGGCTGCTTGATCCGGGTCCTTCCCTCGCGTCGGTGTGCGGCTGCCCCCATCGACCCCACCCGCAGTGTCCCGTCCGTCTTCCTCGAGCGATTTCTTGACGTCTCGGAGAATTTCGACAACGAGGCCGATCGGATACGCGGACTTCCGGTTGAACTGGAGGCATCCCACCATCACTTTGAACCCCGCCCGCTCGAGTTCGCGCTTGCGCCTGCGGAAGCCGCCGACGTCCACGGGGTTCCAGAGGTTGAGGGTGATCCCCGCCTTCCGCTCCGCGAGGAATACGTGGACCCAGTTCGGGTCGATCGTGCCCTTCACGGAGGCGGGGTCCACCCGCCGTGGCCGGGGGATCCTCCAACCCGGCATGCCATGTTCGAACGCGCTCCGGGCGTCGGGGAAGAGGTCCTCGATGGAGCGCCCGAGGGAGGCGTGGACCTCGCGGAATCGCGGAGAAGTCTTTCCGAGGTACGCCTTCGCGGTCTGGGCCGGAGCCATGCGGACCCCCCGCACCGCCCTCGAAGGGCATCAACCCTGTGGCGGGCCGGGGGACACGAGAAGCGGAGATCGGTGGCCCTCCCGCCCGAAGCCTTCATAACCCGGAGGGGATTGGGCCTCCCTCCGATGGCGCGGTTCCCGGAAGCCGAGAAGCGGCTCCTGATCAAGATGATCTGCATGAACTGTTATGCGCGGAACGCGATCCGCGCGACCCGCTGCCGGAAGTGCCACAGCACGGAGCTCCGCCCGAAGGCGAAGGAAGCCCGGAAGGAGTAAGGCCGCCCGCTTGCCCCCTCCGAACCTACCGCAACCGAACGGCAATGTCGATTCGACACTTCGCAGGGGCTCCCCATACGTAGACGCTTTGGGCGCGATGGGCCGACGTTCCGGAGATCAAGTGGACCCGGCCAATCTTCTTGCCCCATGCGACGAGCTTCTCCCCGACGACGGAATCGCCTGGCTCACGCAGCTCGGTCAACGGCGCCCTCCCTGAGCAACGTGTCGACGGTCCGAAACGCGAGGTCGGGCTCCATCCCGAGGGCCTCGATGATATCCGACACGTACGCGGATGGCCGATTTTTGAGGAATTTCACGACCGCCGCCTTCGCTTTCGTTGGGGTCCACTCCCTCAGTACCAGGACTTTTGATCCCTTCAAATCCTCGATGTAGCGCTCGATCGCACGTTCGATGAGTTCCGTCCGGGATTTCATGCCGGTTCGCCGTACGAGTTCGTCGACATCCCGGAGTTGTTCCGCCGAGAGGCGGATCGACGTCGTGGGCTTCGTAAGACGCTCGCGTTGCATGTAATACGCGTATTGCGCCGCCATTACTTAAGGGAGGCTGCTAGTTGTGCGCTCCATGCATCGTGAGCCGCCACCGCCCAAACCCCCCGTGCATCGGAGGAGCATGGCATTGCACATGAACTGCTACGCGCGGAACGCGATCCGCGCGACCCGCTGCCGGAAGTGCAGGAGCAGGGATCTCCGCCCGAAAGCGAAAGAAGCTCGAAAGGAGTAGGCACCGGGGAAATCGAGATAACCCCCGCCATCGTTGCTATACGGGCCGTGAAGGCCCCGGACTTCGCCTCGCTGCTCTCTAATCTGGCGTCCCGTCGCGAGCCCTTCGTCGTGGCCACGGTGACGAGGACGGAGGGCTCCACCCTCGCGAAAGTGGGGTTCAAGATTGTGATCTCCCAGGGGGGCGACATCCTCGGTGGGACCCTCGGCGGCGGCTGCCCGGAGGGGCCAGTCGTCGAGGTCGCGGAGCGCGCGATGGGGGACGGTCGAGCCCGTGTCGTCCGGATCCATCTCGTCGACGCGGCGACTGCGGTCGCGGGGTTCGTCCGCGCGGCGGGCGAAGAGGACATCTACGTCGAGACCGATTGCGGAGGGACCCTGGAGGTGTTCATCGAACCGATGCTGCCCACGGAGCGACTCGTCGTCATCGGCCAGGGCGGGAAGGACGACATCGAAGAGGCCGTCGTCCGGATGGGGAAGGAACTCGGGTTTGAGGTCGTCGTTGTCGACCCGATGCCCGTCCTCCAGAACGCACCGGACATGACGATCGAAAGCGACGTCGTCGACCCAGAGGCCCTCGGGATCGGGAAGAAGGACTCGGTCGTCGTCCTCACGAAGGGGGAGAGGGATGCGGCGGTCCTCGAGGCCCTCTCCCGTTCGAAGGCGCGGTTCGTCGGCTTCCTCGCGAGCCGCTCGCGGCTCCAGAAGAACCTCGAGGAGCTCCGGTCCCGAGGCGTGCCGGAGGCGTTCCTCGCCGCACTCCACGCGCCCGTGGGGCTCGACATCGGGGCGAAGACGCCCGCGGAGCTCGCCCTCGCGATCCTCGGGGAGGTCGTTGCGACGAAGTACGGGAAGTACGTCCCCCACAAGCCCGCGGAGGGGCGGGAGAGAGTCGCGGTCTCGCGGGAGCGGAGGTGAGATGGCGGGGGAAGACCCCGGAGTGTCGGCGATCGTGCTCGCGGCGGGCGCGTCCACCCGGATGGGCCGCGCGAAGGCCCTCGTCCTCCTCGCGGGCCGACCGCTCCTCGCCCACGTCCTGTCCGCGGTCCATCGGTCGCGGGTGCGGGACATCGTCGTCGTTCTCGGCCACGACGCCGAGAGGATCCGGCGCGAGGTCGCCTTTGACGGTGCGAGGACGGTCGTGAACCCGCGATTTGCGGAGGGCATGAGCACCTCGATCCGCGCGGGGGTCCGGGCGGCGGTCCAGGGCTCGCGGGCGTTCCTCGTCGTCCTGGGAGACCAGCCCCTGGTCGACCCTGCGACCCTCGACGCCCTCATCGACCGGTGGTCCGCGACCGGCGCGAAGATCCTGATTCCGACCTACCGGGGAGCCCGCGGGAACCCCGTGCTCCTCGACCGGTCCCTCTCTTCGGAGATCGAGAAGATCACCGGGGACCAGGGATGCCGCGCGATCTTCCCGGGCCACGCGGGGGAGATTTCGGAGGTCGAGGTCGACGACCCGGGGGTCCTGATCGACGTCGACACGGAGGACCAGGTCGGGCGCGTTCAGGCCGCCCTGGATCGGGGCGAGTCCAAGGAGGCGATTGCGGCCCAGATTGCGCCCTCGCGGGTTCACCTCCACGGAGCCCAGGCGCCCCCCGCGGACCGAGCCGCCATGCGGCCCACGGTCGACGTCCTCGCGATCGCCCACGACCTCACCGCCCGCAACGAGCCGTTCGCCCTCGCGACGGTCGTCCGCATCGTGAAGCCCACCTCGGGGAGACCTGGAAACAAGGCCGTCGTCCGGCCCGACAAGGGCATGCTCGGGTGGATCGGCGGGAGCTGCGCGGAATCCGTCGTTCTCGCGGAGTCCCTCGCCTCGATGCGGGACGGACGCCCGCGGCTCCTGCGGCTCGCGCGAGACGTCGGCGCCGCCCCCGTCCCGGAGGGCATCGTGGAGTACGTGATGGAATGTCACAGCGGTGGTGCCATGGACATCTACATCGAGCCGCATTCGCCGAAGCCGCAGCTGCTGATCGTGGGCGACTCGTCCGTCGCGTCCGCCCTCGCGGCGTACGGCCGCCTCCTGGGCTTCCGGGTGGCCGTCGTGGCCCCGGGCGGGGACCGCGCCGCCTTCCCGGAGGCGGACGCGTTCGACACGGAACTGGGGAAGATCGGGGACCATGCCGTCCCGGGCTCCTACGCGGTCGTCGCGACGATGGGGAAGTACGACGAGACCGCCCTCCGGAGCCTCGCGGGCTCTCCCGCCGCCTACGTGGGCCTCGTGGCGAGCAGGAAGCGGGCCGCCGCGGTCCTCGAAGAGCTCCGGGAGGCGGGCGTCCCGGAGGATGCCCTGAAGAGGATCCGGAGCCCCGCGGGACTCGACCTGTCCGCGGAGACGCCGGAGGAGATCGCGCTCAGCATCGTCGCAGAGATCACGAAGGTCCGGCGGGCGCGGTCGAAGGAGATTCCGGTCGAGGCCGTCCCGTCAGCCCCGGAGGGCACGATGATCGACCCGGTGTGCGGGATGGAGGTCGAGACTGCGAGCCCGTTGCGGGTGCGCCACGAGGGCAAGGAGTACCCCTTCTGCTCGGAGAGCTGCCGGACCCGGTTCCGGAAGGACCCGCAGAAGTTCCTCGCCTGACCTAGCCGCCCTCGAGCTTCTTCCGCGCGTTCTCGAAGAACTCGTTCGTCTTCTTGTCGATCGTCCCCTTCAGGAGCCGGGCCCCCATGCTCGCGATCGTCCCGTTCAGGACGACGTCCGCCTTCCACCGCACCGTCGTCTCGTTCCCCGCCTCCGAGAGCTGGATTGTAGAATCCGCGTCGAACGCGCTCCCCATGCCGGCCCCGTGCGCCTTGATTCGCGCCCGCTCCGGCGGCACCCGCTCCGCGATCGTCGCGGACCCCGTGAACGTCCCTTTGATGAACGCGACGCCGGCCTTCACCCAGCCCTTGAAGTGGTCCTCGTCCACGACCTCGATCGCGTGTGGATCGCTGATGCAGCTCGACAGGGCGAAGGGGTCCATGAAGAAGGACCAGACGCGGTCCTTCGGAGCCCGCACCGTGAAGCTGCCCTCGAGTTCCATCGGACCCGCCGCCCAGCGCCTCAGGCCGCGCCCTTCTCGTGGAGGAGGCCCCACACCTTCCACGGGGTGATCGGGATGTCGATGTGCGTGACGCCCAGATGGGACAGCGCGTCCACGACCGCGTTCACGATCGCGGCGGGGGCGCCGACCGTCGCGGACTCCCCCACGCCCTTCGCCCCGATCGGATGGTGCGGGGACGGAGTCGTGGTCTTCGCGGTCTCCCACCGCGGCGTCTCCACCGCCGTGGGCAGCAGGTAGTCCATGAACGTCCCGCCGTGGAGGTTGCCGTGCTCGTCGTACTGCATCTCCTCGAGCATCGCCGCCGCGAAGCCCATCGTGAGGCCGCCGTGGATCTGCCCCTCCACGATCATCGGGTTGATGATCGTGCCGCAGTCGTCGACCGCGACGAACCGCCGGACCTTCACCTCCCCGGTGTCCTTGTCGATGTCCACGACGCAGATGTAGCTCCCGAAGGGGAACGTCAGGTTCGGCGGGTCGTAGTAGTCGGTCGCCTCGAGGCCCGCCTCCATCCCCTGCGGGTGGTTCGTGTACGCGGCGAAGGCGATCTCCTGCATCGTCTTCGCCTTCGACGGGAGCCCCTTCACGGAGAACTTGTGGTCCTTCCATTCCAGGTCCCCGGGGCTCACCTCGAGGAGGTGGGCCGCGATGAGCTTCGCCTTCTCCCGGATCTTCCGGGCGGCCATCGCCGCGGCAGCGCCCGCCACGGGCGTGCTCCGGCTCGCGTACGTGCCGAGCCCGTACGGCGCGGTGTCCGTGTCCCCCTCCTCGACCGCGATGTCCTCCGCGGGGATGCCGAGTTCCTCCGCGAGGATCTGCGCGTACGTCGTCTCGTGCCCCTGGCCCTGGGACTTCGTCCCGAACCGCGCGATTGCCTTGCCCGTGGGATGGATCCGGATCTCGCACGAGTCGAACATCTTCAGCCCGAGGATGTCGAACGTTTTGGACGGGCCTGCCCCGACGATTTCGGTGAAGCTCGAGATCCCGATTCCCATAAGCTCCCCGCGCTTCCGCTTCTCCAGCTGCTCCTTCCGGAGGGCCTCGTAGCCGACGATGTCCATCGCCTTTCGGAGCGCGGGGCCGTAGTTCCCGCTGTCGTACTCCCAACCGAGGACGGACTTGTACGGGAACGCCTGCTGCGGGATGAAGTTCTTCATCCGAAACTCCGCGGGGTCCATCCGGAGCTTCTGGGCGAGCATGTCGATGAGCCGTTCGATCGTGTACGCGGCCTCCGTGACGCGGAACGAGCAGCGGTATGCGATCCCGCCCGGGGGCTTGTTCGTGTACACTCCGTCGACCTCGACGAACGCTTTCTGGAACGGGTACGATCCGGTGATGATGTGGAACAGCCCCGCGGGGAACTTCGACGGGTTCGCGGCGGCATCCGTGTACCCGTGGTCCGCGATCGTCTTCACCTTCAGCGCGGTGAGCTTTCCGTCCTTCGTCGCCCCGATCTCCGCGCTGATGTGATAGTCCCGTGCGAAGGAGTCCGATTGGAGGTTCTCCGAGCGGTCCTCGACCCACTTCACGGGATGCCCGGTCTTCAGGGCCGCGACGACCGCGATCACGTAGCCCGGATACACCGGGACCTTCCCGCCGAAGCCCCCGCCGATGTCCGGTGAGATGATCCGGATCTTCTGCTCGGGCAGCCCCGCGACGAGCGCGAACACCGTTCGGATCGCGTGGGGCGCCTGGGTCGTCATCCAGACCGTGAGCTTCCCCATCGCATCGAACGCCGCGACGCACCCGCACGTCTCGATCGACGACACGTGGATCCGCGGGATGTACAGGTCCTGGGTCACCGTGACGTCGGACGCCTTCAGGGCGGCGTCCGTCGCCTTCCTGTCTCCGACCTCCCAGTGCCAGATGTGGTTCGTCTTCTTCTCCTTGTCCCACCGGATCACGGGCGCGCCCGGCTCCAGGGCTTTCTTCGGATCCACGACGGGCGTCATCGGCTCGTACTCCACTTCGACGGCGGCGACGCCGTCCGCGGCCGCGTAGCGGCTCTCCGCGACGACCCCGGCGACCTCCTGGCCTTGGAACATCACCCGCTCGATCGGGAGGACCATCTGCGTGTCCGACATCAGCGTGGGCATCCACGCGAGTTTCGCCGCGTCGAGGTCCTTCCCCCGGATCACAGCGAGGACGCCGGGCACTTTGAGGGCCTTCTCGATGTTGATGTACTTGATCAGCGCGTGGGCGTACGGGCTACGGACGATGTCGAGGTACAGCATCCCGGGGAGCTGGACATCGTCCACGTAGTTACCCTTCCCGCGGATGAACCGCGCGTCCTCCTTCCGCTTGATCGACTGGCCGATTCCACCGTGGACCGTCATTTCGACCCGCCTCCTTGGGACTTCTTCGCGGCGTACTGCACCGCCTTCACAATGTTCACGTACCCCGTGCACCGGCACAGGTTCCCCGCGATCGCGTGTCGAATCTCGTCCTCCGTCGGGTTCGGGTTCTTCGCGAGGAGCGCGACCGTCGTCATCATCATCCCGGGCGTGCAGAAACCGCACTGGAGGCCGTGCTCCTCGACGAAGCCCTCCTGCACGGGGTGGAGCTTCCCGTCCTCCGCTAGCCCCTCCACAGTCCGGATCTGGCGGCCGTCCGCCTGGACCGCGAGGATCGTGCACGACTTCACCGCCTTCCCGTCGAGGAGGATCGTGCACGCGCCGCAGTTCGTCGTGTCGCAGCCGATGTGCGTTCCCGTGAGGCGGAGCTCCTCGCGGATGAAGTGGACGAGGAGGGTCCGCGTCTCCACCTCCGCCTCGCGCGGGGTCCCGTTCACGGTCACGTGGATCCGCACGAAGGGCCCGACCTCGGCTTCCTCCGGCATCCGTACCTCGGCCTCGACCATCAGGCCCCACCTCCCGCTCGCTTTGCGGCGGTACGGAGCGCCCGCACCGCGAAGACCCCGACCATCGCCCGCTTGTACTCCGCGGGCCCCCGCAGGTCCGACACCGGCTCCGCGAGTTTCATCGCGAGATCCGCGGCCCGCTTGAATGCGGCGTCCCCGGGCGCCTGCCCAACGAGGGAGTCCGCCGCCGCCTTCGCATGGAGGGCCGTCGGCCCCACCGCGGTGAGGCCGATCCCCGCGGACTCAATCTTCTTGTTCGCTCCGAGGATGAGGTTCGCGGCGACGCCGACGATCGGGAAGTCCCCCGCCCGCTTCTCGAGTTTCTCGTACGCGTTCCCTTGGCCCGCCTTCGGCTTCGGGATCTGGATCTCCGTGAGGATCTCGTCAGGCTCGAGCGTGGTCACGAACGTGTCCTTGTAAAACGATGATGCGGGAATCGTGCGCGTCCCCTTCGGGCCTCGGACAACGAACGCCGCGCCGAGGGCGAGCATGCACGCGGGGAGGTCGTTCGCGGGGTCCCCGTGGGACACGTTCCCGCCGACGGTCCCCATGTTCCGGACGAGGGGGTCCGCAATCACCGCCGCGGCATCGGAGAGGATCGGGTACCGCCGCTTCACGACATCCGAATCGTTGAGGTCGTTCGTGCGGGCCGTCGACCCAATCCGGAGCCCGCCCGCCTCCTCGCGGATGTACGAGAGGTTAGGGATCCGGTTGATGTCCACGAGGGCCTTCGGCTCGGCGAGGCGGAGCTTCATCACGGGCAGCAGGCTCTGCCCGCCCGCGAGGACCTTCGCTTCGCCGCCGTAACGGCCCAGAATCTCCACGGCTTCTTCCAACGTCGAGGGCGCGAAATACTCGAATCGAGGTGGAATCATCCTCTCCTCCCCTTGCTAGGACCTAGCACGCGGGAACGGGGCAATCGCTTTTAACGATTTGCCAGACGCGATTCACTCGATGTCTCGAAGTCGGACGGCGCGAGAAAGAGGTCGATGTGGGGCAGGGCGTTCTGCATCCCCGCGGTCTCCGGCCGGAACCTCGCCT
>Ga0209853_1000406_pt1 | contig 12027 bp, 14 predicted proteins | sample GWRWS1_30_40_FD_187224 | JGI IMG/M metagenome (GOLD analysis project Ga0209853, IMG submission 187224) | Riverbed sediment microbial communities from areas with vegetation nearby in Columbia River, Washington, USA - GW-RW S1_30_40 (SPAdes)... | ecosystem: Environmental > Aquatic > Freshwater >...
TGGGCGTCGAATACTCTTGCCGCTCTTCCGGCCGCGCACCGTGACGAGGCGCATCTCCTTCGGTCCCTTTCCGCGGCCAACCATGCGGGTCAGCAGACCGTTCCCGAAGCGCTTCAGGCCGGTGTGGCGGTACACCTTTCGCACCGGAGGATTGTTGCACCCTGGTTCGGACCGGCGCCAATCGAGCTGACGCCAACTTCACGATGCCAGCTCTTCTGGGACCAGGGCTCCGTGCTCGCCCCCGCGCTGGCCGATGTGCGTGGCGATGTGCTTGGCGATGTGCTCGGCGTCCCTGCCGACGCCGGGGAGTACGTCGGACGTCGCCGCGTATTGAAAGATCAGGCCCATGAAGTACATCCCGGGCTCGGAGACCACCACGCCGCGGTCGTGCACCGGTCCTCCGTCTTCCCCGAAGATCGGAAGGTCGATCCACGAGTACTCCTGCCGATAGCCGGTGCACCAGATGACGTTGGCGACCTCCAGGACGCGATCGTCCTCCAGCACCGGCAGTCCGTCGCGAACGCCCACCACCCTGGGGACGCGCTCCACGCCCGCGGCGACGAGGTCCTTGGTCTTGACCCTGATCAGCGGGGCGGCCATGGTCGCGAACCTGGAAGCGACCTTCCGGCCGATGGGCGACCCCGTCGTCAGGACGTGGGTGCCGGCGAACCGGATGATCGGGAGAACGAACCGAGCGGCCCCGCTTCCATGACGGACCGGGATCTGCCCCGACGGCTTCCCCGAGAGCCATGTGCGCTTGCTCTTCGACAGCTCGAACGCGATCTCGGCACCGGAATTACCGAGGCCGACGACGAGCACGTCACCTTCCCGTAGCTGCCCCGGGTTCCGGTAGTCGTCCGAGTGGAGCAGCACGATCCGCGGGTCGAGCTCGAAGGCGAACGGGGGGACCTTCGGGACCCGGTGCGCGCCGGTCGCCACCACGACGCGGTCGGCCTCGAAAAGACGCTCGCCGGAGGCGACCACGTACCGGTCACCCTCTCGGGAGAGCCCGTTCACACGGATGCCCGTCCGGACCGGCAGGTCGAACCGCGCCGCGTAGGCCTCGAGGTAATCGGCCATCTCGTCCTTCGTGGGGAACGACCAGCCGGGCGCCGGGAACCGCCAGCCCGGCAAGCCATCGTACTTGGCCGGGGTGAACAGGCGGAGCGAATCCCATCGGTTCCGCCAGGCGTCGCCGATGCGCTCGTTCGCGTCGAGGATCACGAACGGCAGCCCTCGCTTCGCCAGATGGTAGCCGGCGGCGAGTCCTGCTTGCCCGCCGCCGATGATCACGGTGTCGAACCGCTCTGCGCCGCTGCCTTCCATCTCCGTCCTCCCTCGATCTGGGTCTCGCGGCGAAGGTAGGGCGCCGCCCGGAACGGCGCATCGACGGAAGGAGCCAAACAGGGGTACGGGCGGCGTGGTGAGAAATGACCACGCCGAGCCCGATGGAGATCGGCGCCGGCGCCGCGGCGTCAGGCCAGGCCGTGCTCGAAGGCGAACGCGGTGGCGGCCGAGCGCGAGGAGACGTCGACCTTGGCGAAGATGTTCTGGAGGTGCCGGGCGACGGTGTGCACGCTGATCACGAGCTCGGCTGCGATCGCGCGGTTCGACTTCCCGGCGGCAACCAAACGGAGCACCTCCGCTTCGCGCACGGTCAGCCCTCGCGGCAGCGCCTCCGGGCCGGCCAGGAGCGCCGACGCCTTCGCCGCGTTCGGCTCGGCACCCAGGCGTTCGAACCCGGCCAGCGCGGCTCGCAGCTCGATCCGTGCGTCCTCCTCGGCGCCCGCGGCACGGACCGCCAGCCCGTACAGCATCCGGGCCTGCGCCGTCTCGTAGGGGAGCTTGAGCTCCTGGCACGTGGCGCAGGCCTTGCGCAGGCTCTCCAGGGCCGAGGTCACGTCGCCCTCGGCGAGACACAGCGCGCCACGCGCCATCGTGGCGGCCCCGTCGAGCACCGACATCGAGGATCCCCGCGCGATCGCCTCGAGCTCGTCGCACGCAGCGCGCGCAGCGTCGAGATCGTCCGCCGCGATGGCCACATCGACCTGGGCGCTGAGGAGCTTCACTCGGCGGAACGGGTCCTCGATCCCCGCGGAGACCGCCACGCGGATCGCGCTCGCGGCCGCCTCGATCTTCCCCTGCGCGAGCCTGAGGAGCGCCAGCCCCGGCTGCGGCTCGAACCCCAGCTCGTGGGCCCGGCCGAAGGCCCCCTCCGCCTCGGCGAGGCGCCCCATCCGGCGGCGGATCTCCCCGACCACGTACCACGCAGCCCCCGAATCCATCGGGTCGAGCCTCATCAGCTCCTCGGAGGCGCGCGAGGCCTCCGCCTCGGCCTCCAGCCAACGGCCCCGAAGGGTCGACACCTGGGCGCGGTTGATCCGGCAGATCCCCGGATATGGCGACTCGGGGGGGAGGGTCTCGCACCACGCCCGGGCCGCTTCGCTCCATTCCGTCGCACGCCGGACGTCGGCGAGCTGCAGGCACGCCTCGATGACGTTGCAGTACACGGCCCCCGTGAAGTACGGGCTCAGCTCCCCGGCCACGACCGAGGTCATCGCCTCGTCGAGCAGCGCGACGCCCTCGGGGACGCGGCCGGCCGCGATGAGCCCGAGCCCTTCGATATGGATGGCCATGGCGAGCAGGTCGCGGTCGGCGAACCGGTTCGCGATCCGGGTTCCCTGCCTCGCGAGCTCGATCGAGCGCTCGAGCTCGCCGCTGAAGCGTGCCACCGTCGACTCGACCACGGCGAGGAAGCCATGCTCCACGCACTCCGGCAGTTCCCCGAGGTGACGGTGCGCCCGCATGAGCCACCCACCGGCCACTGCCGGCTCGCGGCGTAGGAAGTGCTCGACGCAGAGCCGGATCGCCAGGAACGCGGCCGTCCGATCCTCCGTCGCGGCCGCGTAGGCGGCGTACGCCTTCTGCCTCGCAGCGATCGACTCGTCCATCCGCGAGGTCCACCACGCGGCGTCGGCCAATCCCTCGAGGTCTCCGGCCGCCAAGCTGGATGGGTCGAGCGCGCGGAGCCCCTCGTAGGCCTCAGCCCACGACCCTCGAACGAGCGCCTCCCGGGCTCGGTCGAGATCGGCGGTCAACTCTGGCAAGCCCGTCCTCCTCGGATACAACGTCGGGCGGTGACGCGGGCCGCCCTAGCCTACCCGGGTGCACCGCCCGGGCGGAAACCTCCCGCCGCCTCTCCGTCCATGGCGCCGGTTCAGGTGAATGACAGGCGATCCAGACCCTGCCTGTCTCGCCTCGTCCGGCGGATCCTTGACCTGGTACCGTTGTCGCTGAGGGCACCAATCGCGGTTGAGGCTACGAGCAGTTCCCTCACCCCCGGCTGCTACGGCCGGCGCCCGAACGGCAGCAACCAGGCCGGAACGGCGAAAGGAAGGAGGGATCGCACGTGGCAACTGGAACCGTGAAGTGGTTCAGCTCTGAGAAGGGCTTCGGCTTCATCACTCCCGAGGACGGCACCGCCGACGTATTCGTGCATTTCAGCGCGATCAGCGGCGACGGGTACCGCAACCTCGACGAGAGCCAGCGGGTGCAGTACGACGTGAGCCAGGGGCAGAAGGGCCCCCAGGCCGCGAACGTTCGCCCGGTCTAGGGCGTCTTCGGACGTACCGCGAGGGCCCGGCACGAGCCGGGCCCTTCGCATTTCCGCATACTTGGGCCGTGCGACCTCGCCTCACGCTCCTCGTCGACACCGCGAGCCTGATCTATCGGGCTCTCTTCTCCGTCCCCGACACGGTCAAGGCCGCCGACGGGACCCCGATGAACGCGGCCTACGGGTTCCTGGGGATGCTCGAGGGCCTGGTGGCCACCCACGACCCGGACTTCATCTGCTGTGCGGCGGACGACGATTGGCGACCCGACTGGCGGGTCGAGCTCATCGAAACCTACAAGACCCACCGGGCCGAGCCGGGGAGCGCGCAGGAGCAAGCCGAGGACCTGCTGGCCCCCCAGATCCCGGTCATCTTCGAGATCCTCGCTGGTTGCGGGATACAGGTCGTCGGGCATCCCGGCTACGAGGCCGAGGACGTCATCGGCACGCTCGCCCAGCGCGCGCCGGAGCGGGTCGGGATCGTGTCCGGCGACCGGGATCTCTTCCAGCTCGTGCGCGATCCGGACGTCTTCGTGTTGTACCCGCGGCGAGGGGTCTCCGAGGTGGATGTGGTCGACGAGACGTACATCGAAACCCGGTATCAGATCCCAGGTCGGGCCTATCGCGATTTCGCGCTGTTGCGCGGCGATCCTTCCGACGGCCTGCCGGGGGTGCGCGGCGTCGGCGAGAAGCTCGCGGCTTCCCTGTTGGCGCGGTACGGGAGCCTCGACGGCATCCTGGAGGCGGCACGAGGATTCGATGATCAGGGGATCGCCCTCAGCAAGGTCCGCCGCGACCTCGACTACGTCGAGCGCGCCGTCAAGGTCGTCACCATCCCCACGGATCTGCCCATACCGGAGGTGGACCTCACGCGCCCACGACGAGAACCGGACGCAACCGTCTTCTCGCTGGCAGAGCGATACGGCCTGGCCGGCGCGCTGCGCCGCCTGGTGGCGGCCCTGAGGTCTGGCCGGGCCGGCACCTGACGGGGAAGCGGTTTCACACGTCGTCCGGGCCCGCCGCCGGCCACCCTCGAGCGGTGATCAAGCTCGTCCCGGAGGCTTCCTGCCCGCACGGAACGGGCCCTTCGGACCCCTCCAACTGGGAGGCGTCCTCGGACAATGGCACGAGGCCGACTCGAAGGAGGGCTTCGATGAAGGCGCTGGTGGTCTACGAGTCGCTGTACGGGAACACGGCGGCGATCGGCGAGGTAATCGCGACGTCGCTCCGCACGCATGGGCTGGAGGTCGACGCCGGTCCGATCTCGAAGGTCTCGCCGACCTCGGCCGTCGGGGTCGACCTCCTCGTGGTGGGCGGCCCGACGCACGCACACGGCATGAGCAAGTCCTCGACACGAAAGACCGCGGTCGACGACAAGAAGAACTCGTTTCCCGAACCGACCGTCGAGCCGGGGCTCCGCGAGTGGCTGACCGGCCTGCCGCCGGGCGCGGGACGGCTCGCCGCGGCCTTCGACACGAGGATCGACAAGCCGCTCTTCCTAACCGGGTCCGCGGCGAAGGGGATCGGCAAGCGACTCGACGGAAGCGGCTACCATCTCGTCGTCGAGCCCGAGTGCTTCCTCGTGACGATGAAGAACCGTCTGCGGGAGGGCCAGACGGAGCACGCCGCCAGCTGGGGAGCCACGCTCGCCGAACGCGCGGCGGCCGGCATTGCCGCCCGTGAGCTTCCAATTTGACTACGGCCCAGACGAGCCGGGTGCTACCGTTCCCCGGATCTCGGATGGCGGAGGACGCACGATGGAGATGCGCACCCTGGGCACGGGCGGCCTCGAGATCTCGGTGGTGGGCTACGGGGCGTGGGAGGCAGGAGGGACGCAGTGGGGCCCGAACGAGTCCGACGACTCGGTCATCGAGGCCATGCGGGCGATCCTCGATGCCGGCATCAACTGGATCGACACGGCCGAGGTCTACGGAAAGGGACGGTCAGAGGAACTCGTGGCCCGAGCGATCGACGGGCGCCGCGACGAGGTCCTGCTCTTCACCAAGGTGGCGCCGGACGAGGAGGGCTCGGGCATCCGGCCGGATGAGATCCGCACGGCGATCCGCGATTCGCTGTCCCGCCTGCGGACGGATCACGTGGACCTGTATCAGGTCCACTGGCCCGACGACCGGATCCCCGTCGAGGACACGTGGGGCGCCATGGCCGAGCTGGTCGAAAAGGGCCTGACACGCCGCATCGGCGTCTCGAACTTCGACCGGGCTCTGATCGAGCGATGCCTGAAGATCCATCCGGTGGCCTCTTTGCAGAATCAGTTCTCGCTCCTCGAGCAGGGCGACCGGGGTGAGCTCCTGCCGTGGCTGGCCGAACACGGGATCGGGTACCTGGCGTACGCCCCGCTCGGCTTCGGCCTCCTGACCGGCGGCATCGGACCCGAGACCACCTTCGTGGAGGGTGACTGGCGAGGTGCGCAGCGCGCCGGATCCAGGGAAGAGGGAGAGGGCCTCTTCTTCCCCGGCAACTTCGAGCGCAACTTAGAGCGCGTGCGTCGGCTGCGACACATCGCCGAGCGGCTGAACGTGTCGCTCTCGACCCTGGCCCTGCGCTGGGCCGTGGAGCAACGCGGCGTCACGGCCGTGATCGCCGGGAGCCGCAACCCCGAACACGTGCGTTCCAACGCGCGCGCCGGAAGCCTGCGGCTCGATGCGGAGACACTCGCAGAGATCGACGCGATCCCAAGCTAGGCTCTGGACCCCGATGGATCAGCCTCGCCGGTTCGACGCCGGTGTGAAGGAGGTCAGCATGGAACAACGGGTCAGCCTCATCACCCTCGGCGTCCGCGACCTCGCGCGGTCACGGCGGTTCTACGAGGCGCTCGGCTGGGGCACCGGTGCCCAGCCGGACGATGACGTCGTGTTCTTCCAGGCCGGCGGGTTCATCGTCGCGCTCTGGCACCGGGCCAAGCTCGCCGAGGACAGCGGGGTCGAGGACGGCGGCGGCTGGGGCGGCGTCACGCTCGCCCACAACGTGAACTCTCCGCAGGAGGTCGACGCCATCATCGCGGAGGCGAAAGCGGCGGGAGCCACGATCGCACGGGCCGAAGCGGAGACTTTCTGGGGTGGGTACTCGGGCGTGTTCATCGACCCGGACGGCCACCCGTGGGAGATCGCTCACAACCCCGCCTGGAAGCTGCACGGCGACGGGTCCGTCAGTCTCGACTGACGACCTCTCCCGCGACTACCGGCGGAGGACCTTGGGCGGCTACATCACCTCGAAGGTCTCGTACACCGAGATCTTGCCGCCGCCCAGCAGGACCGGGCAGTCCTTAGCCAGCTTGACCGCGGCGTCGAGCGAGTCAGCCTGGACGATCGAGTACCCGCTGGCCGGCGAGCCAACCGGGCCGTCGCTGACCTTCCCGCTCGGGTCGATGCTCTTGGCCTGCTGCGTGAACGGGTTGCCGCCGTCCTTCAGGGCGGGACCGATGTTCTCCATCCAGGCGCCCCATGCCTTCATGACGTCAGCCTGCTCGGCCTCGGTCTCCGGCATCTTGCCGCCGCTAAAAAGCAGCAGATAGTCCGTCATCTCCCCCTCCTTCTGAAGGTTGCCGAAGTGAGCATCCTACTCCTCTCGTGAGGAAGCCGTTCGGGCGTTCCGTGAGTACCCGGCGCCGGTTGCCGCCTCCTCCAGGCCCCAGCTCACGATGCGCTTCGGGCGGATCCGGAAGAACTGGGGGGCGAAGTTGGGGAACCCTGGGTTGATCTCGCCCCCGCCCGTCTCGTGCAGCTCGGCCTGCCCGCGCACTTCGAGTGCGCGGGCCTGGCGGTCCTTGCCCGACCCGAACGTGTCGTCGAGGAGGAACGTGACCTTCGGGTTCTGCTTCGCGTCGCGCCACTTCTTGCCGGCGCCGAAGGTGATGCCGCCGATGTCGATCGTGTCCTCGTCCTCGTTGAACCAGAACGTCACGGGGATCACGTGCGGCTGGCCGTCGGCGCCGACGGTGGCCAGGCGCGAAAGGGTCTGGCTGCGCAGGTACTCGATCTCGGCCTCAGTGAACACGCTCATCCCGGCTCCTTGATCGTGGGTCCGAACCCGAGGAACCATATCGCCGCGTAAACGATCGGGACTCCTGGCGGCTCTGTACACGCGGGATGCAGGCACATGGGCCTACAGTTCGGGAGGTGAGAGCCGAAGCAGGGCGCCGAAAGGGCGCCGAGCTCGACCGGGATCTCGAGGGCCTGTATCGAGAGGCCGCTCCACAACTCTGGCGCGCGATCTACGGGTTCGTGGGAGGCAGGCGGCACCTGGCCGAAGACGCCGTCGCCGAGGCGTTCGCCCGGGCGATCGAGCACGCCGGCGAGATCCGGTCCCCGCTGCCCTGGATCTATCGCACGGCCTTCCGGATCGCCGCCCGAGAGCTGCGCCGGGAGCGGCGAGGGCCGCCGCCGGCGCCGGACCCCGTGCCCGGACTCGACCCCGCCGAGGTCCAGGACGTGCTCCGGGCGCTCGGGAACCTCTCCCCGAACCAGCGGGCGGCCGTGCTCCTCCACGACGAGGAGGGCTTCACCGGGCCCGAGGTCGGACGGCTGCTCGGGATGTCGGCGGCGACGGTGAGGGTCCACCTGTTCCGGGGGCGGCGGCGCCTCCGCGAGCTGCTGGGCACCGAGGAGGACGACGATGGCTGAACGGTGGCAACGTGAGCTGAGAAAGCTTCGGCGAGCCGAGGTTCCGGGCGACCTGTGGGAACGGGTTCTCCAAGGGCCTCGGCTCGAGCCCCCGCCTGCGCGCGCGTTCGCGCGTGGTGGCCGCGGCGACCGCCTTCGCCGTCTTCGCCCTGGGCGCCGTGATCGTCTTCCGGGCCTTCGGGCCGTTCGGGATCACGGATCGGACCCTCGCCGGCCCCGACGTGCTGGCCGTCCCGGCCCGCGGTGAGGTGGCCCCCGAGTTCCTCCCCGACGGACGCCTCATCTTCGTCGTCCGTCACGACGACGGCACCCTGTCCGTGGTGGACGCCTTCTCCAGCCACCGGGCGTGGGGGTTCGAGGAGCTGGTCGTGTGGTGTCCTACGACTCGCCACTTCGTGGAGTGGGCGCACGAGGCCCACTTCGACGAGTACGGGAGGTATGACTCCGCGGGACCGGCGCCGACGGGCCTCGCCACCTTCGCCTTCGAGGTCGTCGAGCGGGACGAGGCCGGCGACCCGACCTCGATCCGCGTGGGTGCGATGCAGGAACCCGACGCCGGGCACTCGCCCCCCGAGACGGATCCGTCCCGACCCCCGTTCTGCCCGCCGGACGATCGGTTCGTCACCCACACGATCGATGGACCAGGATCTTCGACTCCCCCGCCGACGCCGCCGTGGCCGAGCCCGATGGCTGGATCGCCGTGCGGGGAACGCTGCTCGTCTCCAACGAGGACGCCTTCGTCCAGCTCTGCGCCGAGGTCCGCGGCGAGCGGTGTGAGGACGGAGCCATCGTCCGCCGCATCGACGGGGTCGGCCTGCTGGTCAACGTCCTTCGCCCCTACCCCGGGACGGCCTACGAGGAGCCCACCCTGTGGCTCGTCCGGGTCCGTGACGGCGTCGTCGACGACCCCACGATCGCCGGTTTATTGCACGTATCCTGAGCGGCCGGCCTGCGTCAGCCGAACGGGGACGCGAGCGAGAGGGTCTGATCCTGGGCGCCCTCGATGACTGCTACGCCCTTCCCGAGCGCCGCCCAGCTGCCGAACGGCGGGGGCGGCCGGGCCGCCTTGGCCACCCGGCGATGAACCGCTTCAGGCTCGAGAGCGCCCAGACCGGACCGGCGGCGAGCTCGGCGACCGGCCATGGGAAGTCCTCGCGGGCCCGAAGCTCGGCCACCCGCTGGCGGGACACGCCGAGCAACTCCGCGATCTCGCTCACGCCGAGGAAACTCTCCGGCTCGCGGGTCAGCTCGCGGTCCAGGTACTGAGCGTCCACGACCTCGACCCTCGCGATGCCGCGGTGTGCGAGGCCTACCTTCCCGCAGGCCTGTTCGAAGATCTCAAGCGCGCGGGCTCCTGCGACCCCGAAGGCAAGCGAAGCGTCGTCTACGACCACGGTGAGTCCGAACGTCGCGCCCGGTCCTCCGGCCGGCCCTCCGGCGCTCGCGACGGCTCCGGTGGAGCCGAGCTTCTCGAGCACCGGCCCGAGCTCCCAAAGCGCCGACTCCTCGACGCTGGAGGCACCGTCACCCCACGTCTCGATCGAGACCGAGTACCCGCGCTCCATCCGACCGCTCCTCGTGCGCCTCATCCGCGCCCCGACGGCGGCCACCGGAACATCTCTGTTCGCCGAAGGGCTCGCACCAACCGGTCGAGCGCGTGCCGGTCGCTCGATCGGTGCGCTCTGTGCCACGCGAACTGCACGCCTCCGTCCGGTGACCGGAACATGTCGCCCTCGCTCGTCGTTCGGACTTGCCAGCCCTGCCGGAGGGCCTCCCCGCGAACCTTCGGGTAGTCCTTGTTGTCCAAAGTAGAGCAAATCCTTGGTCGGAAGTCAAGGGAATCCTGCTTTCCGCGAAAGCCCAGGAGGCGACCGTACCGGCACTCGCCGACACGTCCCGACCTCGCGCTGCGCGAAGGACCGCTGGAAGTGTCAGTCCCCTCGACTTGCCTTCGGCGTTGCGTCCGGTCAGCATCCGACAGGCATGAGCGTCACCGCGCCCACGAGCCGGAAGGACGACCTCGCGGCCGTGGCCAAGCCGTTGGCGGCGGCCATCACGGCCGGCTTCGTCGCGGGGTTGACCATCGGCGGCGTCGGCGGGCGGCTCGCCATGTTCGTCCTCCGGCTGACGTCGGATCCAGCCGTCCGCGGCCTCGAGACCGACGACGGCTTCACCATCGGCGTCTTCAGCGGGGCGACCCTGTTCCTCGTGTTCCTGACGGCCATCGCGGGCGCCGTGGGCGGGGTGGCCTACCTCGCGGTCCGCGCGTGGCTGCCCGAGCGCGCAAGGCCGTGGCTCTTCGGCACGCTGACCGGGGTGGTTGGAGGAGCACTGGTGATCCGTCCGGACGGGATCGACTTCACCCTCCTCGAGCCGCTGTGGCTGGCCGTCGTGATGTTCGTCGCCCTTCCCGCCTCCTACGGCGTGGCGGTGAGCCTGCTCGCCGAACGGTTCCTGGCCAGCGACTCGGCGTTCACCGGACCGTGGGCGTGGGTCGCGGGACTCGTCCTCCTGCTGCCCCTGGGGCTCTTCGGTCCCGCCGGCGTCGCCGTGCTCGCCGTGATCGTCGCCGCGCTGTTCTTGAGTCGTTCGGCGCCTCAGATCGGGTTGCTCTGGACGTCGGCGGCCCTCGCGTGGATCGGAAGGGCCGGGCTCGCTGCCGTCGCCGTCGTGGCGGCCGCTTCTCTGGTGAGAGACGTCACCGAGATCCTGTGACGCCGCCCCGGGCCGCGGGTGCACGTCGTAGCAGCAACAGGGGACCACACCCGAAGGATGGAGGGACCGTGTCCGACCTCGTGATCCGCCGGTTCGACCAGCCCGACGAGACGACCTCGATGTCTCGCGGCAGGCTGGACCTGCTCCGCGTTTCCGGCCTCACGCTCGGCCGGGCGGTGTACGAGCCCGGCTGGAAGTGGTCCGTGGACGTGGGTGCGGCCTCGGGTGAGGCGTGGTGCGCGGTCTCGCACATCGGGATGGTGCTTCGGGGCCGGAACATCGTCACGATGCAGGACGGGCGGACGGTCACGCTCCAACCGGGCGACGTGTTCGTGATCGGTCCCGGCCACGACAGCGAGGTCCTCGGCGAGGAGCCCTACGAATCGCTGCACCTGGCCGGAGAGGAGCACTACGCGAAGGGCGCGCGCGCCGTCTGAGGAGGCGCGCCTTACGAGGATCCTCGGCTTGCGGTCGCGCTCCATTTCATGCACTACAACTTCGGCAGGACCCACAAGAGCCTGAAGAGCCACTACCCTCGGACTCCGGCGATGGCGCGGACGACCAGGTTTGGTCGCTGACTGAGATCGCAGGACTCCTGGACTGACCTACTTCCTTCCCGGATCAAGCCCGCATCGACTCAATTGACTCAGAGCGCCTACCATCCGGTCGTGCGCTGGGTTCGTCTGATTCTCGGGTTCGCGCTTCAGGTCGTGGGCTGTCTGATCGCCCTCATAGCGATCATGGGCCTAGCAGGCGGCCTCGGACCACTTGAGTTCATTGTGCTCGCGGCGGTCGGAACGCTGGTGTTTCTGGGCGGGCTCAAGATTCGCGCGGCTGCTTCCTCGGTATCCACACTCGCCTGATCGGGCCCTTGTGCCCCGGCTTTACTGCTTCGCGGGCACTGGGGGCTCAAACTGAGAAACTGCCCGGCTTGCGTTTCGCTTGCGCTTCGGTTTCGCTTGCGGTAGCCTTGGCTCATGGCCGCCGCCACGACCACCCGCCTCGATCCGAAGCTCTCGGCCGAGGTGCTGCGGTGGCTGTCGCCGGCCCTCGCCGGCGACG
>Ga0209853_1000407_pt1 | contig 12019 bp, 9 predicted proteins | sample GWRWS1_30_40_FD_187224 | JGI IMG/M metagenome (GOLD analysis project Ga0209853, IMG submission 187224) | Riverbed sediment microbial communities from areas with vegetation nearby in Columbia River, Washington, USA - GW-RW S1_30_40 (SPAdes)... | ecosystem: Environmental > Aquatic > Freshwater >...
GATCGGCTTCTCCTCCTTCCGGATGATCCAGGGCTTGACCTCCTTCAGCTTCTCCATGAAGTCGGTCATGTCCACGACCAGGTCGCGGATCACCGGGAAGTGCCGGAGGGGCTCGACCACGACCGGCTTCGGGTAGAACTCCCGGAGGAAGGTCGAGCAGGTGAGGCGGGGCTTCCCGTTCACCATCATCCCGCAAGAGCCACACACGCCCATCCGGCACGACCACCGGTACGCCAGGCTCCCGTCGATCTCGTCCTTGATCTGGTTCAGGGCGTCCAGGACGACCATGTCCTCGCGGTACGGCACGCGGTACTCGTCGACGTAGGGCTCGGCGGCGTGTTCCGGCCGGTACCGGGCCACCTTCATCGCGATCGTCTCTTCGGACATATCCATACCTTCCGACGTGGCTAGTACTTCCGCTCGGCCGGAGGCCACCGCGTGATCGAGACGTCGCCGTACTCGATCCGAGGTTCTTCGGGCGCGGTGAAGGCAAGGCTGTGCTTCAGGAACCGCCCGTCGTCCCGGTCCGGGTGGTCCCGGCGGGTGTGGGAACCCCGCGACTCCCGCCTCTCCAGGCCGGACCGCACCACCGTCTCCGCCACGTCGAGCATGTTCTCGAGCTCCAGCGCCGCCACCAGCTCGGTGTTGAACGCCCGGTCACGGTCGTCGAGGGACACGTCCCGGTACCGCTCCCGGAGCTCGCGAACCTCCTCCACGGCCTGCTTCAGCGATTCCTCGGTGCGGAACACGCCGGCCCCCCGCTCCATGGCAGCCTGGAGCTCCCGGCGGATCGCGGAGATCCGCTCGCGGCCTCTCTCCTTCTCCAGGTACGTTCCGACAAGCCTGGCCTGCTCGGCCTGGGCCAGCTTCTCCACAGGACGCTCGTCGGTTTGGCTGGCTCCCAGGGCGTCCTCGGCCGCCTGCCTCCCCGACCTCGCCCCGAACACCAAGCACTCGCTGAGCGAGTTCGACCCCAGGCGGTTCGCCCCGTTCATGCTCACGCATGCGGCCTCACCGGCCGCGTACAAGCCCGGGAGGCGCGTTCGCCCCGCGAGGTCGGTGTCGATCCCCCCCATCATGTAGTGGACCACCGGCCGGACGGGGATGGGCTCATGGACCGGGTCGATGCCCACGAAGTTGCGGGCGAGCTCGCGAACGAACGGGAGCTTCTCGTCGATCAGCTTCTCGCCGAGGTGGCTGACGTCGAGGTGCACGTACTGGCCGTACGGACCATCGAAGGCCCTTCCCTTCTCGATCTCCTGCATGATGGCTCGGGACAGGATGTCGCGCGGCCCGAGCTCCATCTTCGACGGGATGTACTCCTCGAGGAACCGCTTCCCCTCCCTGTTGGTCAGGTACCCTCCCTCACCCCTCGATGCCTCGGTCATGAGGATCCCGGTGCCCGGGAGCCCGGTGGGGTGATATTGCACGAACTCCATGTCCTTCAGGGGGACCCCCGCCCGGTAGGCAAGAGCCATCCCGTCACCCGTCTTGATCGCGCCATTGGTGGTGAAGGAGAAGATCCGCCCGGCACCGCCGGTGCACAGGATCACCGCCTTCGCCGTGATGCACCTCACCTCCGAGTCGCGAAGGTCGATGGCGGCCACTCCGGCGCACCTGCCGTCCTCGACGAGGAGCTTCGTCACGAAGAACTCGTCGTAGCGAACGATGCTCTCGTACTTGAGGGAGGTCTGGAACAACGTGTGGAGCATGTGGAAGCCGGTCTTGTCGGCGGCGAACACCGTCCGGTTCACGCTCATGCCTCCGAAGGTTCGTACGGCGATCCTCCCGTCGGGCTCCCGGTTCCACGGGCATCCCCAATGCTCGAGCTGAATGATCTCGCTCGGGCAGTCGGCCACGAAGGCCTCCACGGCTTCCTGGTCGGCCAGGAAGTCGCTCCCCCGGATCGTGTCGAACGCATGAAGGTCGAAGCTGTCGTCCGGCCCCATGGCCGCCGCCGCCCCGCCTTCCGCGGAGACGGTGTGGCTCCGCATCGGGTAGACCTTCGAGACCACGGCAATGCTCAGGGCGTCCGAAGTCTCGGCGGCGGCGATGGCCGCCCGAAGGCCCGCGCCCCCACCTCCCACGATGACGATGTCGTGAGCGAACGTCTGCACGGATGCGTCCTCAGAACCGATCGAACAGGATAGACCGCTTGACCTCCTGGATGGCCTTGGTCACCTCGATGCCCCGGGGACAGGCCTCCGTGCAGTTGAACGTGGTCCGGCACCGAAACACGCCGGTCCTCTCGGACAGGATCCTCAGGCGCTCGTCGGCGCCGCGGTCGCGCGAGTCGTAGATGAAGCGGTGCGCGTTGACGATGGCGGCGGGGCCCACGTACTCCTCGTCACCCCAGAAGATCGGGCACGACGTGGTACAGGCCGCGCACAGGATGCACTTCGTGGTGTCGTCGTATCGGTGCCGTTCCTCCGGGCTCTGCAGTCGTTCCCGCCGCGGGTCGCCCTCGTCATTGATGAGGTACGGCAGCATCGCGTGGTAGCCCTCGAAGAACGGCTCCATGTCCACGATGAGGTCCTTCAACACCGGCAGGCCGCGGATCGGCTCGACCGTGCACTTGGGCGCGACGTCCTTGATCAGCACCTTGCAGGCCAGCCGGTTCCTCCCGTCGATCATCATCGCGTCGGAGCCGCAGACCCCGTGGGCACAGGAGCGACGGAGCGCCAAGGTTCCGTCGTGGTACCACTTCACCTGGTGGAGGGCGTCGAGCAGCCGGTCGGTGGGCTCCATGTTCACGGCGTGCTCCTCCCACCACGACTCCTCGCGAAGCTCTGGGTTGTAGCGCCTGATCCGGACGGTCAGCCGGACCTGGCCTTCCGCGGGCGGGCCGATCCGCGGGCTCGCCCCGGGCTCCCGGGGCGGGCCTTCCTCCCAGAGCGGGCCCCCTTCCCACAGCTCGGTGTCTTCGGGCTCCGGCGCGGCCCACGGGGAGGTGTCGTCCGGCATCAGTACTTCCGCTCCATGGGCACGTAGGGGCCGAGCTTCACGTCCTTGTGCTCGAGGTGGATCGACCCATCCGCCTCTCGGTAGGCGAGGGAGTGACGGAGCCAATGGTCGTCGTCCCGGAGTTGGTGATCCTCCCGGTAGTGCCCGCCCCGGCTCTCGTCGCGGGCCAGCGCCGAGGCGACGATCGCGTCGGAGACGTCGAGGAGGAACCCGAGCTCCACGGCCTCCATCAGCTCGGTGTTGAAGACCCGGCCCTGGTCCTGGATGCCCACGAGGCCGTACCGCTCGCGAAGCCCGGCCAGGATCCCCTGAAGCTCCCGGAGCCCCTTCTCGCTGCGTACCACCCCGCACAGGTCGAACATGTGCCTCTGAAGCTCGGCCCGGATGTCGGCGACGAACTCGATGTTCGGTCCCCTCAGGAGGCCGCGCAGCGTCTCCACGGTGCTCGCCTCCTGGCGGGACGGTGGCTCGGGGAGATCGGCCTCGCCGGCGAACCGAGCCATGTGCTGGCCCCCTCGGCGCCCGAACACTACGATGTCGAGGAGGGAGTTCGTCCCCAGCCGGTTGGCCCCGTGGACCGATACGCAAGCGCACTCCCCCGCGGCATACAGCCCGGCGACGGGGGTCTCCTCCGGCCCCAGCACCACCTGCGCGTCGGTGTTCGTGGGTATGCCACCCATGGCGTAGTGGGCGGTCGGCTGGATCGGGACGGGCTCGCGCGTCGGCTCCACGCCGAGATAGACCCGGGCGAACTCGGTGACGTCGGGCAGCTTCTCCTCGATCACCTCGTGGGGCAGGTGGCGGACGTCGAGGTAGGCAGCGTCCCTGCGAGAGCCCACGCCCCTGCCCTCCTTGATCTCCTGGTAGATGGCCCGGGAGACCAGGTCGCGGGGGGCGAGGTCCTTCACGGTGGGGGCATAGCGTTCCATGAACCGCTCGCCCTCGCTGTTCAGCAGGATCCCCCCCTCGCCCCGGACGGCCTCCGAGATCAGGATCCCCATCTTGTAGATGCCGGTCGGATGGAACTGGAAGAACTCCATGTCCTGGAGAGGGACCCCGCGGCGCCAGACGACCGCCGGCCCGTCTCCGGTGAGGGCGTGCGCATTGGAGGTGATCCTGAACACCCTGCCGTACCCGCCCGTGGCGAACAGCACCGATTTCGCTCGGAAGACGTGGAGCTCGCCGGTGGCGAGCTCGTACGCCACGATGCCGGCCACCCGGCCGTCGGTGAGCAAGAGATCCAGGGCGTAGAACTCGTTGAAGAAGCGGACGTTCCGCTTGATGCACTGCTGATACAAGGTTTGGAGGATCATGTGGCCGGTGCGGTCGGCCACGTAGCAGGCCCGCTTCACCGGGGCCTCGCCGTGGTTTCGGGTGTGGCCGCCGAACCGCCGCTGGTCGATCCTCCCATCGGTGGTCCGGTTGAACGGCATCCCCCAATGCTCGAGCTCGTAGATGGCGTCGATGGCCTCCTCGCACATGAGCAAGGCGGCGGGCTGATCGACGAGGTAGTCGCCCCCCTTCACCGTGTCGAAGGCGTGCCACTCGGGGTAGTCCTCCTCCACGTTGGACAGCGCCGCGCACATGCCACCCTGCGCGGCACCCGTGTGGGAGCGGGTCGGGTACAGCTTGGAGATGACGCCGGTGCGAACCCGGTCCGAGGCCTCGATGGCGGCCCGCAGCCCGGCGCCGCCGGCGCCGACGATCACGGCGTCGTACGTGTGGAAGGTGGTCACGACGTCACGACGCCCCCGGCCACCTGCGGGGGTCGAAGGTGAAGACGATGACCGTGCCGAGCGCGAACAGGCTGAAGCCGACGACGTAGAAGAGCATGTTCACGGCGAAGCGCGCGCTCGGCCACTTCACGTAGTCCTGCACGATCACCCGCAGTCCGTTGATCCCGTGGAGGAGCGCCAGGACCAGGAGCGCCCAGTCCCACGTCCGCCAGAAGGGGCTCTGCCACCGCAGGGCGACGAATCCGAAGTTCACCCGCGACACGCCCCCGTCGAAGACGTGCATGATCAGCACGTGGCCCACGGCGAGGAACAGCAGGACGACGCCGGAGATCCTCATGAACAGCCAGGACCACAGCTCGAGGCCGCCTGCGGGTCGCACCCGCCCGGTCCGGTGGCCGAGGGCACCCCGAGAGGGGGTGGAGGGCGGGCGCTCCGCGGCCTCGACGGCCATCAGAGGTTCCACCCCAAAGAGAGATTCAGGATGTCCCTTCCCATGATCCAGGTGATCGGGACCATGGCCAGAAGGAAGAGCCCGGTGGAGCCGATCGACAGCTGCTTCATGTAGCGGGTCGTCCCTGGCCAGAAGTCAAAGAGCATGATCTTCACGCCGTTGATAGCGTGGTACAGGACCGCGGCCACCAGACCGAGCTCGAGCAGCCGGACGCCCCAGTTGTGGTAGACGGCAACGACCCGGTCATACGCCGTCGGCCCCCACCCCACAACCGCGGTGTCGACCACGTGGGCGAACAAGAACAGGATGATGGCGACGCCGGTGATCCGATGGGCGATCCAAGACCATTGGCCGGGACTGCCCTTGTAGAGCGTGCCGACGTCGGTCTTCCTCTTGGCCACCGTTGTTCCCAACCTAGAGACTATCGCGGCCCAGCCGAAGGCGGGCGGACTCGGGCCGCGCGGAGTCTACCTGACGCGTCTCAGGCTAGGGGCTCCGTCTCCAACGCCAACGTGGAGGCGGAATCTCGATCAGCGCGTCGAGAAGAGAAAGAGACGATCCCTGCGCCTCGATCTGCCCCTGCCTCCTCTCGATGTCGGCTCTTGTCGGCGCGATCAACGCGAGCCCCGGCAGCGCGAAGGCGAAGACGTCGCCGCAACCATCGGATGTTCGCGAGGCTGAGGACACCACATCCGGCCACCAAGAGAGTAAACCAGTCAACCTTGCCTGAGCCGCTGCTCGAGGTAACAAAAGGAAGGATCGCCAAGAACAGGAAGAGCGGCAAGACCGCATAGAAGAGCTGTGCTCTCAGCGCGATGAGTTGATTGGCGCTGGTTCGCTCGATGTGGCGTCGGCGAAGAAATCCAGAATCGGGACACTGCCCACTATGCGGGTCGGAGTCCCGGCCGCCATCCCGGATCTTCACGCGTCATCGGACCCGGAAGGCGGCCATGACGCCGTCGCGGGTCGGGATGATGGCCGACACGTACCGCTCGTCCTCTGCGATGAGCCGGTTGTGCTCGAGGATGGCCTGCGTGGACCAGTCCTGCCGCTCGTCCTCCGGGAGCTCCTCGCCCGTGACTCGCCCGGACCACAGCACGTTGTCGCAGAGGTACAGCCCGCCGACGCGGATCCGCTCGCGAGCGGCCCGCCAGGCGTCCGGATAGCCCACCTTGTCGATGTCGTCGTAGATGACGTCGAACTCGCCGTCCGTCGACTCGAGCGTCGCCACGGCCTCGCCGACGTGCCACCGGATGGGTTCGGCAAGGCCGGCGCGTCCTAGGTAGTCGAGCGCCTTCTTCTCGTTCTCCGGATCGCCGTCCGTGCAGTGGACCTCGCCGCGGCGGCCGACCGCCCGGCAGAACCAGTACGCCGAGTAGCCGTACCCGGAGCCGAGCTCGAAGACGCGCCCGGCCCCGACGGACCGGGCAAGGAGCTCGACCGTGACGCCGACCAGTCGGTTGATGATGGGGAAGCCGCTCCGTTCCGCCTCCGCCTCCATCTCGAGCAGCACGGGCTCGTCGTAGCGCGAGAGGAGCCCGCGCATGTACTCCTCGACCTTCGGGTTCACGATGTCCACGCGTCAGCCCCCGATTAGCACGATGTTGCCCGACCGGGTCATTCTTGCACGGCCGGCGGATGTAGAACGAGCCGACGATCGCCGTTGACCCGCACAACACCCAGGTGGTGGTGGCGGGGTCCAATGACTACTGCGCCACCATCGTCAACGGCGAGGTGTGGCCGGGCTACTACCGCTCGACCGACGGCGGGGAGCACTGGAGCAACAGCCTCGTCCCGGGCTACCCCGACGACTCCTCCCCGGCCGGCATGGCGTCGCCAGCGCACGGCTCATGCGCCGCGGCGGGCGACCCCACTCAGGCGTTCGACAACGATGGGCGCCTGTTCTACGCGTTCATCTGCTTCAATCGGGCCAAGCCGATCAGCGGCGCGGTCTATTCGGCCAGATACGTCAACGACGGGGCGGACTACGATCGCACCGTGCTGATCAGACGGGGGACGCCCTCGGCCCAGTTCGCCGGGAGTGGGCTCTTCCAGGACAAGATCAACATCACCGTCGATCAGACCACCGGTCCCTTCTCCGACAACGTCTACGTGGCGTGGTCGCAGTACAAGGGCAAGGCGGCCAACAACTCCATCCTGCTCAGCCGGTCGACCGACCATGGCCTCTCGTTCTCACCCGCCATCAAGGTGACGCCGGTGGAGCATGGGACCGGGTCCTTCACCGACCTGGCTGTGGGACCGGACGGCAGCGTCTATCTGACCTACATCACGTATCCGTCATCGTCGCGCCCTACTTCCGATATCTGGTTGGTCCGGTCGACGAACGGAGGGGTCTCGTTCGGCGCGCCCAGCCACGTGGCCCCGATCACCCGGTTCGACTCGGACCAGTTCAGCGGAGGCGCCGGCGCGGTCGACTGCGGCGACGGGCCGTTCGCCTGTCCCTCCGGGTTCACGTACTCCCGGTTCTTCAGCTCCTCGGCGGTGGCCGCTGACGCGAACGGCGTGCACGTCGTGTACGCCGCAGAGCGGCCGGACGGGCAGTCGAAGGTCTTCGTTCGCAACTCACCGGACGGCGTGAGCTTCCCGGCGGCCGCGGCGCAGCTCGATACCGTCGGAACCGGCCACCAGTGGTTCCCGGACATCGCCTCGGCGGACGGGATCATCACCGTGGTTTTCTACGACTCTCGGGGAGACTCGGGCTACGCGCCGGATGTCCCGCCCGGGAACACGGCGGGCGGGGTCAACTCCGGTGACGTGGTGAACACGTTCATCGCGCGGTCCGCCAACGGGACCTCCTGGACCGAGACCCAGGTGACAACGGAAGGGAGTAACTTCGGGTGGGAGACCCACGGGTCTCGGCGCCTGGGGTTCTGGGGCGACTACATCTACGTCTCCGCCGTGCCCGGCGCCGTGAACGTGACGTGGACGGACTCGCGAGACCTCGTCCCGGGAAGCGACCCGCGCGAGACGGGCGCGGATGATGACGGGGACGGGTTCGACGTGTTCCAGCCCTGCACGTACGTGCCGAACGACATCGACGCGCCCTCGTACTCCTCGCCGGCGACCAATGACCCCTGCCTCTCCCGGGCGGGTTGGACCAGAACATCTACGCCGCCAGGGTCTAGCGACGCACCAGGGGGCCCGCCCGCGAACGCGGGGGGCCCTCGACCATCCACGGCGTCGCGGTAGGCTTCGGCCGTGGACGAGGACCGCCGCGCCACGGACTCCGGCATCGAGATCAAGCCCGTCTACGGACCCGCCGAGCTCGAGGGCTTCGACCCGGGGCGCGATCTGGGGAGGCCCGGGGAGCCGCCGTTCACCCGGGGCATCTACCCCACGATGTACCGGGGCCGTCTGTGGACCATGCGCCAGTACGCTGGCATGGCCACGGCCGAGGAGACCAACCGTCGCTTCCGGTACCTCCTCGACCACGGCCAGACCGGCCTGTCCGTTGCGTTCGACCTCCCCACGCAGATGGGGTACGACTCCGATCATCCCCGTGCCGACGGCGAGGTCGGCAAGACCGGCGTCGCCATCGACTCCGTCGAGGACGTGAAGCGGCTGCTCGACGGGATCCCGCTGGACGAGGTGTCGACGTCGATGACCATCAACGCCACGGCCGCCATCCTGCTTCTGCTGTACGAGTTGGTGGCCGAGGAGCGGGGGACCGATCCGAGGCAGCTCTCCGGCACCGTCCAGAACGACATCCTGAAGGAGTACGCCGCGCGGGGCACCTACATCTTTCCGCCGAAGCCGTCCATGCGCCTGATCACGGACCTGTTCGCCTACTGCCACGACCGCATCCCGAAGTGGAACACGATCTCGATCTCCGGCTACCACATGCGGGAGGCGGGAGCCACGGCCGTGCAGGAGGTGGCGTTCACCCTGGCGAACGCCATCGCGTACGTGGAGGCCGCGATCCAGGCCGGGCTGGCAGTGGACGACTTCGCCCCCCGGGTGTCCTTCTTCTTCGCCTGCCACATGAATTTCTTCGAGGAGGTGGCGAAGTTCCGGGCGGCTCGGCGGATGTGGGCCCGGATCATGACCGAGCGGTTCGGCCCCAGCGATCCCCGGAGCGCGATGCTCCGGTTCCACACGCAGACCGGCGGGGCCACGCTCACCGCCCAGCAGCCGAAGAACAACATCGTCCGCACGACGTTGGAGGCGCTCTCGGCGGTACTTGGAGGTACGCAGTCGCTGCACACGAACTCGTTCGACGAGGCGCTGTCGCTGCCCACCGAACCCGCGGTGAAGATCGCCCTTCGGACCCAGCAGATCATCGGGCACGAGTCAGGCGTGCCGAACACGACCGATCCCCTCGCCGGCTCGTACTTCGTGGAGTCGCTCACGAACGAGATCGAGGAGCGTGCGGGCGAGTACGTGGACAAGATCGAGGGGATGGGCGGCGCCGTGGCGGCCATCGAGGCCGGCTTCTACCAGGACGAGATCCACGAGGCCGCCTTCCGCATCCAGCAGGGGATCGAGTCGGGCGAGCGGGTCGTGGTCGGTGTCAATCGGTTCCAGAGCTCCGAGGAGCCCCCGATCGAGCTCCAGCAGATCGCCCAGGAGGAGTTGGAGAGGCAGGTCGATCGGGTTCGGGAGCTGCGAGTGGATCGAGACGCCGCCGACGTAAACCGGTGGCTGGGCGCGGTCGAGGACGCCGCGCGGGGAACCGACAACCTCCTGTACCCGATGAAGGAGGCCCTCCGGGCCCGAGCGACGCTGGGCGAGGCCTCTGACGCGCTTCGCAAAGTGTTCGGCGAGTACCACCCACGGTAGGGATAAGCTCTGCCGGCCATGGACATCGCGGTCATCGGTGGCACCGGCAACGAGGGCTTCGGGCTGACGTTGCGCCTGGCCCGGGCGGGCCACCGCGCCATCATCGGCTCACGGTCCGAGGAGAAGGGCGCCGGCTCGGCCGGTGAGGCCAGGTCGATCCTTGGGGGCGACGCCGCGGTCGACGGGACGACGAACGAGAAGGCCGCGCAGCAGGGCGACATCGTATTCGTCACCGTGCCCTTCGCTGGACAGGCCGAGATCTACCGTGCCATCAAGGACCACGTGGCCACCGGGACGATCGTCGTGGACTGCACCAGCCCCCTCGCCACCGCGGTCGGGGGCCGGGCCTGGCATGTGCTCGGTCCGTGGCACGGGTCGGCGGCGGAGCAGGCCACGGCCATCCTCGACCCCGGGGTGCGGACTGTGGCGGCGTTCCACACGATCGCGGGCGATGCACTCCGGGACCTCGACCATCCCCTGGAGAGCGACGTGTTCGTGTGCGGAAAAGACGCCGAGGCCAAGGCCGCCGTGGGCGGGCTGATCGAGCAGATCCCGAACCTTCGGTGGGTGGACGCCGGCGACCTCACGATGGCCCGGATCGTCGAGACGCTGACGGCGCTCCTGGTCTCGGTGAACCGGACCTACAAGGTGAAGGACAGCGGATTCAGGGTCACCGGCCGCGACTCCTGGGGGCTGCCGCCCGGGCGCGGCTAGTCGATCACGGCCAGGGTCTGGCCGGGCTGCACCACCTGGCCGGCCTTGATGGGAAGCTCCGAGACGACCCCATCGCGGGGCGACGGGATGGCGTTCTCCATCTTCATGGCCTCCAGGATGCACAGGACGTCGCCGGCCTCGATCACCTGGTCCGCTTCCACCAACACCCGCAGGATCGTCCCCTGCATCGGCGCGGCGATCACGCTGTGCACCCCCGGTCCGCGGTGCGCCTCGTGCCGGGACGGCGTCCTCGGTGCCGTGTCGCGGCGATGGTCGAAGATGCGGACCGGGACCCGCCGCCCGTCGAGCTCGACGATCAGCTCCGCCGGCACCGCCTGCCTGGGCTCGGAGGCCGGCGCCGTAGGCGCCGTGCGCGGGAGCTCCGTCCCCTTCAGCGCGCGCTCCAGCCACGTGGTCGTGTGGGTTCCCTTTCGGAACTCTTGCGTATCCAGCACCCACTCGTGGAGCGGGATGGTCGTGGGCACGCCTTCCACCCGGAACTCGGCAAGCGCGCGGAGCATCCGGCGCCTGGCCCGCTCCCGATCCTCACCGGACACGATGAGCTTGGCGAACATCGAGTCGTAGTCCGGGGGCACCTGGCGGCCTTCTCGAACCCCCGAGTCCACTCGGACGAAGGGCCCGGCCGGTTCGCGGTAAGCCGTGATCCGCCCCGGGCCGGGCAGGAAGTTGCGCGTCGGGTCCTCCGCGTTGATCCGGCACTGGATGGCGTGGCCTTCGAAGTGGACGGCGGAAAGGTCGACGCGCTCTCCCTGGGCCACCGCGATCTGATAGGCCACCAGGTCCAGGCCGGTCGTCATCTCGGTCACGGTGTGCTCCACCTGGAGGCGCGTGTTCATCTCCAGGAAGTAGAAGCTCCTGTCCTCGTCCACGATGAACTCGACCGTCCCCGCGTTCGTGTACCCGGCCTCTTTGGCCAACGCCAAGGCGGCCTGACCCATCCGGGCCCGAAGGTCCTCGTCCACGATCGGCGAGGGGGACTCCTCTAACAGCTTCTGGTGGCGTCGCTGCACCGAGCAGTCCCGCTCGCCGAGGAAGAACGCGTTGCCCTGCTGGTCGGCCAGGATCTGGGCCTCCACGTGGTGGGCCCGGTCGACGTATCGCTCCAGGTAGACCTCGGGGCGGCCGAAGTACGCCTCCGCCTCCCGTGCGGCCCGCTTGAGCGCGGGGGCCAGCTCTTCCGCGGACCGGACCACGTGCATCCCCCTGCCTCCGCCGCCGAAGGCTGCCTTCACCACCAGGGGGTATCCGATCCGTTCCGCTTCGCCCGGCGCCTGCGTCGTGGTAACGGGCTCCGGCGTGCCGGGGACGATGGGCACCCCGACGCGCTCGGCGG
>Ga0209853_1000408_pt1 | contig 12010 bp, 9 predicted proteins | sample GWRWS1_30_40_FD_187224 | JGI IMG/M metagenome (GOLD analysis project Ga0209853, IMG submission 187224) | Riverbed sediment microbial communities from areas with vegetation nearby in Columbia River, Washington, USA - GW-RW S1_30_40 (SPAdes)... | ecosystem: Environmental > Aquatic > Freshwater >...
CGAGCGTGGTTCATGCTCGCCGCGGCTGTCCACTGCCCCGAGCCGGGGTCGTAGAGCTCGGCGCTTGCGAGATCGACGGTTGTTCCCTGCTGCTCGCCCCCCGCGACGAGCACGCGGCCGTCCAGGAGGCGCACGGCCTGAGCCGTTGCGCGCGCGTCCCGCATCTCGCCGGTGTACGTCCACAGGCCGGTCGATGGGTCATACAGCTCTGCGCTTGCGAGCCGTCCTCCGTCCGCGCTTTGGCCGCCCGCGACGAGCACCTTCCCGTCTGAGAGAAGCGTTGCGGTTGCCCACGAGCGGGCAGCGTTCATGCTTCCCGTCTCGGTCCATGTTCCGGCGACCGGATCGAAGAGCTCGGCAGACTCCGTTGCCGCTCCGCCGCTCGGGACGCCCCCCGCGACGAGCACCCGCCCGTCCTCGAGCAGGGTCGCGGTGTGCTTGTAACGAGCGACGTGCATGCTGTCCGTGAACGACCAGCTCCCGGCCCTCGGCGGAGCCTGTGCCTGCGTGGTCTCGAGCGGGAACAGCATCGCGCTCGAAGCAAGGACGAAGGCGAGGAGCCACATCCAGGCGCGAGTCGCCGGCCGAGCGCGCGTGGGGTTTCGCACACCGGCCTCATCATGTTCAGTAGGCATTGCCGATCCTTTCCGTTGGTCAGGGCTCGATCCGCATGACGGTGCCGTTGAAGACGTCGGCGGCCCAGAGCGCCCCGTCTCCGAAGGCGAGCCCCTGAGGGCTTCCTCCGACCGAGATCGGCTCTCCAGCCTCGTTCGACGCGGCGTCGATCCAGGTCACCGCTCCCGCCAGGCTCGCGACCCAGACACCGCCCTCGCCGGCTGCCACTGCGACGGGCTGTCCCTCGAGGGCAATCGGCTCGCCGACGACCTCGTTCGTCTCGGGGTCGACGCGGGTCACCGTGGCGTCGTCGATGTTGGCGACCCACACGCCCTCCTCACCGGCCGCGACGCTGATCGGCCCCGAGCCGACCTCGATCGGCTCGCCCACCGGCTTGTTCGTCTCGGCATCGAGCCGCACGAGCGTCCCCTCGCTCGGGCTGACGACCCACACGGCGCCGGCGCCGGCCGCGATTCCGGCGTAGTCGGGGTTGCCCACGGCCCGGCCGATCACCCGTGGCGACGTCGAGAGCACCTTCCCCGTCTCGGTGTCGAGGCGGGTAACGGTGCCGTCGAGGGCGTTGAAGACCCAGGCCGAGCCTTCGCCGACTGCCACGGCCATGGGGCCGTCTCCGACGCGGATCGGCTTGCCGACGACCTCGTTCGTCTCGGGGTCGATGCGGGTCACCGAGTCGCCGTAGGTGTTCGCGACCCAGACGCCGCCCTCCCCCGCCGCGACGCTCAGCGGCGCCTTCCCGACGGGGATCGGCTCGCCGACGATCTCCTTCGACTCGGGGTCGATGCGGGCGACCGTGTCGAGCTGGTTCAGGACGGCCCAGACGGCCCCGTCGCTGAGAGCGACGGAGGTGGGGCCGCCGCCGGTCTCGATCACGTCGACGACCGGCTCGTCGGCGGCCGGGGTCGTGCTTTCCTGCGTGGAGCTCTCCGAGCTCGTGCTCTTCGGCTGCGACTGGGGCTCGTCGCTCCCTCCACAGCCTGCGGTGGCACCGCTGCTCAGCGCGAGGCATGCGGCCACGACCAGAATCCTTCTCGTCAAGGTGCTCACGACCTACTCCTCTCTCGCTGGGTTCGCGTCCTCGTGGACGGCTTCCAGATCGACGTCCAGCGCCTCGGTCACCCGCTCGACGGGAATCGCCGCTCTCCTGCTCGCCTCCAGGACGAGCTCGGGCGAGCCGGCCTCGTAGAGGTGGAAGCAGGTCTCGTCGTCGCCGAGAAAGAGGGCGCGCAGGTAGCGAACAGGCTTTCCTTCGCGGGTCATCGCCTCGGCGGCCGAGCGGGCCCGAACGGCTGCCTCGCGGAGATCGCCCGAACGCGTCTTCGGCAGGTAGAGCTCGGCGAGGTACCTGGACATCGCCCTCGAGACTAGGAGCGCGAGCTCCCAGTCGAAACCTGGAAATCCCTAGGCTTTGCCCGGGTCAGCCGGAGAGCTTGCGGGCGAGCTCGGCCCGCGAGCGGACGCCCAGCTTCCGGTAGATGCGCGTGAGGTGAAACTCGACCGTGTGGTCGGAGACGAAGAGGGCCGCCGCCACCTCCCGGTTCGTCCTCCCCTCGGCGACGAGGGCGGCGACGCGCTCCTCCGCCGGGGTGAGGTCGTGGCGGGAAGAGACCCGCCCGCCGATGCTGGCGAGCTCGGCCCCTGCCTTCTCGGCCCACAGGGACGCCCCCAGCTCCTCGAAGAGGGCGAGCGCCTCCCCCAGCGTCTCCCGGGCGGCCGCTTTCTTCTTCGCCCGCCGCTGTGCCCCCCCGAGCGCGAGGAGCGTGCGGGCGCGCTCGAACGGCATGGAGAAGCGGTCGTGCTCGCCGAGCGCGCGCTCGAAGTCCGCAAGGGCCGCGTCGCTCTCGCCGCGCGCGGCGGCGAGCAGGCCTGAGCAGCGGGCCGCGGCCGCCAGGGCCGAGAGGCGGCCGAGCGTGCGCGCCCGCTCGTCCAGCCAGACGAGGCGCGTCTCTGCCTCATCGAGCCGCCCGAGCGCGACGAGGGCCTCGATCTCGTCGGGGATGAAGCGGACGGTTCCCGGCTCGCCGACTCCGGCGGCGAGCAGCCGCTCACGCTCGGGTGCGATGAGCCGTGCCGCCTCCTCGGGTCGCTCGAGAGAAAGCTCGAGCAGGCCGAGCGCCCACGTGGCCTGAATCCTCGTGATGGCCATCCCGCGCTCGCCGGCGAGCGCGAGCGCCTCGTTTGCGTCCGCCCGTGCATCGGCCTCGGCGCCGAGAGAGGCTCGCACCAGCGCGCGGACGGAGAGCGAGAGCGCCTCCTGCGGCCGTTGTCCGGTCTGGAGGGCGATCTCGTATGCCTCCTCGGCCGCGCGCGCAGCCTCCACCCAGTTGCCCGCGAGGTACTCCGCCAGCGCGAGCTGCCCCAGGACGAGTGGAACGGAGCCCTCGTCCCCGCGAACGACGGAGTCCTCGTGGCACGCTCGGAGGAGCGTGGCGGCTTCGGGGTCATCGGTCCAGAGCAGGTAGCTGGCCCAGTGGAAGGACGGCGAGCCGACGACGCGGGTCTTCTCCGGCGCGTCGCCCAGCTCGCGGACGGCAAGCATCGTGCTCGCCGCCTCGGGCCGCCCGACCAGACACTCCAGCAGCCCCCGCATGCCGAGCGACTCCCCCTGGACGCGCCTGTCGTGAGTCCGCGCCGCCAGCTCTGCGCCCAGGGTGGCGAACTCGAGTGCTGCATCGAGGTCTTCGCGCATGAACAGGAGGGCGCCGGCCAGATCCGCCGCCGCGTCCGCGCGTGTGCGCTCGCTCGCTCCCGGCTCTGCAAGCGCCTTCCGGCCCAGCTCCGCCGCCTGGGCCTGGTCTCCGTCGTAGAGGTGCAGGAGCGCCAGGCTCCCCAGCACCTCCGCCCGCAGACCGCCGTCGGGCACCGATGCCAGCGCCTCCTCCAGGAGCGCACCGGCGCCGAGCGTGTCGCCGGCCGAGAAGCGGTCGCGGGCCGAGGCGACCATGCGGCGGTGCACGGCGTCGAGATCGGCGGGCGGCGTCAAACGGCGTGCCTGCTCGCACAGCTCGGCGGCGGCCGCGCTCGCGCCCCGCGAGCGGGCGTGGTCGGCGGCACGGTCGAGTGCGGCCGCGACCTTGGGATCGGGCCCGTCGGCGGCGAGGGCAAGATGGCGTGCCCGTTCCTCCTCGTCGCGGACGAGCACCGCTAGTCGCCGGTGGAGCCGACGTCGCGTGATCGCGTTGGCCTCCTCGTACGCCGCTGAGGCGAGCAGCGGGTGCGTGAAGCGAAGACGCCCGCCTTCGACTTCGAGGACGTGAGCATCCAAGGCGGGAGCGATCGCTTCCTCCCCTTCTCCCGCTGCCGCCACGAGAGCGATCGTCGGCTGTGAGAGTGCCGCGGCCGCGGCGAGTGCGTCCCTCGTGGGTTTCGGGAGCGCGACGAGCCGATCGCGCACGAGCACCCGGAGCTCGGCCGGCACGGGCAAGGGCTCGCCGGCGGCGAGCGTCGCTCCGCGCCGGTCGAGGGCGCGGCCGAACTCCAGCGCGAAGAAGGCGTTGCCGCCCGCGACCTCGTGGATGCGGCGCAACGCGGGGCGGGAAAGCACCAGGCCGAGCCGGGCCTGGAGGAGCCGGTGGAGGGCGCCGAGGCTGAGCGGCGCCACCTCGAGCCGGCGCAGGCGCTCGTCGTCGAGGCCGGCGCCCGGCATCGGCGTCTCCGCGCGTCGCGTGACGAGCAACCCGACGGGCTCGTCGCGCAGGCGCCGCCAAGCGAAGCCGATCACGGCCGCCGAGGAGGCGTCCAGCCACTGGACGTCGTCCACGGCCACCAGGAGCGGCGTCGCCCGGGCCAGAGTGCGCGCGACGGTGAGGAAGGCAGTGGCGACCGCGCGCTCGTCGGGCGAGCGCCCCCCGGGCGCCCGCAAAAGGAGCGCAACCTCGAGCGCGTGCCGTTGCGGCTCGGGAAGCTCCTCCAGCGTCTCGGCGAGGACGCCGCCCAGCAGGTCGCTGAGGACGGCGAAGGACAGGCGGCTCTCGGCCTCGGTCGGGCTCGCTGCCAGCACGAGCAATTCGAGCTCGCGCGCGGCCTCGATCCCCGCCTGCCAGAGGGTCGTCTTGCCGCAGCCGGCCTCCCCGACGAGCACGAAGCCCCTCGGACCGGCCGGAAGCGACGAGAGGAACTCGTCGACCGCGGCGAGCTCTTCCTCTCTGCCGATGACTTCGACGGGGGTCGCTGGTGCCACCTCCCGCCACCATCGTAGGCCCTGGGTTCGAGCGAGAGAAGGGTGACCCGCGGCCGGCGGTGGCTCCCAGCTCAGCCGATCAGCTTGGCGCGGATCGAGAGCTTTGCGCGCGACGAGACGCAGCCGAGCTGGGAGGCTTCCGACTGGTTCAGCGTCCCGAGGAGGCGGGTCGCGCGCCACTCGGCCCCGATCGGGCGGGCGGCATCGACCTTGAAGCGGATCGTGACCGACGACGTGCTCCGCGCGCCGCCGCAGAGGACGTAGAAGAAGCCGGTGTAGTTCCCCTGGTAGCGCGCCCCCTGCCGCTCGAAGAGGGCGTGCACGCTCTTCCGCTGGAGGTCGTTCCAGCGCACGTCGCAGGCACCCTGGTCGCAACGTGGCCGGAAGTGCCAGCCGAACGTCCCAGCTTCCAGGTCGCTGTAGCCGCTCGAGCTCAGCTCCTTCGTGCGAGCGTTGAAGGTGCCCGTGACTCGCGCCTCTCGGAGCGGCGGAGTCCGTGTCGTCACCTCGACGGCGACGCGGTCGGAGACAAGCTCGCCGGCCTGTGCCTCGATCTCGTAGGAGTAGCGCTTACCGGGTGCGACGTCTTCGTCGGTGAAGGATGTCTCCGGTGCGACAACGCTCCGGAAGAACGAGTCGTTGCGATAGACGCTGTACCGCTCGACCTCCGGCTCGCCCGCAGGCGCCACCCAGCTGACGACGATGCTGAAGGCCTCCGCTTCGGCAGTGAGGTCCGACGGCGGAAGCACGGTCGTCGCTTCTGCCTCGGTGGTCGCCGGCGCCGCGGTCCCGGTCGTGTCTTCGGACTCGTCGCCGCCGCCCATACAGGCAGAGGCGAGCAGGGCCATGGTCGCCCCGATCAGGAACCACGATCGCGCCCAGAGCAGTCGATCGCTTGCCACCGCCCCTCCGTTTTCGTGACAGAAGTCTCATGGTCGCCTCAGCGGAAGTCAATCCCGGGCACGTGTGTACGCTCCCGGCCGACGACGTCGTCGAGCTGCGAGGGGAGCTCCGGACCCCGACGATGATCGGTCGAGCCCTCAGTCGGGGAGCAGAGTCAGCATCTGACCGTGTCGCGGGCGCACGCCGGAGAAGTGTCGCCGGTCGAGCGTGGCGAGCCTCGTAGCGCCGAGCCGCTCGCAGGCCGCGACGACCGAGGCGTCGACAATACCCAATGGCAGGTCGGCGTAGGCGTGGAGAAGCTCGGTGATCCGAGCCCAATCAGAGGGCTCGACCGGCTCGACCAGCAACTCGCCGTCCTGGAGCGACCGGGCGAAGGCCTGCTCGGCGGAATGGCCGATGCGATCGCCGAGGAAGTAAGCGACCTCGGTGACGACGAGGGCCGGCACGATCAACGGTCGCGTCGCCTGCGCGAGCAGGTCGACGCAGCGCTCGTGGTTGCGGTCGCGAGTCGCTGCAGCGGCGACCAGCGGGCCGGCGTCGACGACGAGCATCAGCCGCGCCGACGCCGATGAACGGCGCGCTGAACGTACTCGTCGACTCGCTCCGAAGCGTCCGCCGGCCCGCCCTCTCCGATGGCGAAGAAGGACAGCGGCTGCCCCGGCTCCGGGGTAGGAAGGTGCCGCTCGACGGCCTCCCGGACGACCTCGGCGAGGGGGACCCCGCGGCGCCGTGCTTCGCGGCGAAGGCGGGCATCGACGTCGTCAGGAAACATGACCGTGGTTCGCTTCATGAGGTAAGCATATCGCATCACTCCGGAGACGATCCGGTACGCTCCCCGCCCATGAGCCTGGACAGCTTCGACCGCGTCCCGCTGCTCTTCGGGCCTTCGCCGGTGCACCGGCTCGAGCGGCTGAGCGAGCACCTCGGCGGCAGGGTTCAGATCTGGGCGAAGCGCGAGGATTGCAATGCCGGCCTCGCCTACGGCGGGAACAAGGTGCGCAAGCTCGAGTACCTGGCCGCCGAGGCCTTGGCCCAGGGATGTGACACGCTCGTCTCGATCGGCGGCGTCCAGTCGAACCACACGCGGCAGGTGGCGGCCGTCGCCGCACGGCTCGGGCTCGGCTGCGTGCTCGTGCAAGAGCGCTGGGTCGAGTGGCCCGACGTCGTCTACGACAAGGTCGGGAACATCCTCCTCTCCCGGATCATGGGCGCCGACGTGCGCCTCGACCCGGCCGGCTTCGACATCGGCATCCGGCCGAGCTGGGAGGAGGCGCTCGCCTCGGTGGAGAATCGTGGCGGCAAGCCGTACGCGATCCCCGCGGGCGCGTCCGACCACCCGCTCGGTGGCCTCGGCTTCGCGCGCTGGGCTGGCGAGGTCGCAGAGCAGGAACAGGAGCTGGGCGTCTTCTTCGACACGATCGTCGTCTGCTCGGTGACGGGCTCGACGCAGGCCGGCATGGTTGCCGGCTTCGCGCTCCAGGAGGAGGAACGCGCCGTGCTCGGGATCGACGGCTCGGCGACGGCGCGGCAGACCTGGGAGCAGATCGCGCGCATCGCGCGGCGGACGGCCGAGGCGATCGGGCTCGGGCGCGACCTCGCCGACGACGAGATCGTGCTCCTCGACGAGTGGCACGCAGGCATCTACGGCATCCCGGACGAGAAGACGATCGAGGCGATCCGGCTGTGCGCGCGGCTCGAGGGCGTGCTCACCGACCCGGTCTACGAGGGCAAGTCGATGGCCGCCCTGGTCGACCTCGTCGAGTCCGGCCGGATCGAGCCGGGCTCGCGCGTGCTCTATGCCCACCTCGGCGGGCAGCCGGCGCTGAACGCCTACGCAGGCGCCTTCTGAGACACTCCGCGGCATCGTGACCGCGAGGCAAGGACAGGCGCCACTTCGTCGACGTCCCGCCTGGGCGGCGCTCGAGCGGCACTACGAGGCGATTCGCGGCGTCCACCTGCGCGAGCTCTTCGCCGCCGACCCGGCCCGTGGCGAGAGGCTCGCTGCCGAGGGCGCCGGGCTGTACCTCGACTACTCCAAGAACCGGGTCACCGACGAGACGGTCGCGCTGCTCGCGCAGCTCGCCGTCGCGTCGGGCCTCGCCGAGCGGATCGAGGCGATGTTCCGCGGGGAGCGGATCAACGTCTCCGAGAACCGCGCCGTCCTCCACGTAGCGCTCCGGATGCCCAGGGATGAGTCGCTGGTCGTTGAGGGCGTCGACGTCGTCGCCGAGGTCCACGAGGTCCTCGACCGGATGGCCGCTTTCGCCGAGCGCGTGCGCTCCGGCGACTGGCTGGGCTTCACGGGCAAGCCGATCCGGAACGTCGTCAACATCGGCATCGGCGGCTCCGACCTCGGCCCGGTGATGGCCTACGAGGCGCTCCGCCACTACTCCAGGCGCGACCTGACCTTCCGGTTCGTGTCGAACGTGGACGCGACCGACTTCGTCGAGGCAACGCGCGACCTGACTCCCGACGAGACGCTGTTCATCGTCTCCTCGAAGACGTTCACCACGCTCGAGACGATGACCAACGCCCGCTCGGCCCGCGACTGGGCGCTCGCCGCGCTCGGGGACGAGGCCGCGATCGCCAGGCACTTCGTCGCCGTCTCGACCAACGCCGAGGGCGTCTCCGCGTTCGGGATCGACACGGCCAACATGTTCGGCTTCTGGGACTGGGTGGGGGGCCGCTACTCGATGGACTCGGCGATCGGCCTCTCGACGATGATCGCGGTCGGGCCGGAGCGCTTCCACGAGCTGCTCGCCGGCTTCCACGCCATGGACGTCCACTTCCGGGCGACGCCGTTCGAGCGGAACCTGCCGGTGCTCATGGGCCTCCTGGCCGTCTGGTACGGGGATTTCTTCGGCGCCCAGACCGTCGGCGTGATGCCGTACAGCCATTACCTGAAGCGCTTCCCCGCCTACCTCCAGCAGCTCACGATGGAGTCGAACGGGAAGCACGTGACCCTCGACGGGATGCGCGTCGACTACGAGACCGGCGCCGTCTACTGGGGCGAGCCCGGGACGAATGGGCAGCACAGCTTCTATCAGCTCATCCACCAGGGCACGAAGCTGATCCCCGTCGACCTGATCGGGTTCGCCAGGAGCCTCAACCCGCTCCGCGACCACCACGACCTCCTCATGTCGAATGTCTTGGCCCAGGCGGAGGCGCTCGCCTTCGGCAAGACGGAGGAGGAGGTGCGGGCCGAGGGCACGCCGGAGGAGGTCGTCCCGCACCGGGTCTTCGAGGGCAACCGCCCCAGCAACGTGATCCTCGCCGAGCAGCTGACGCCGCACGCCCTCGGCGTGCTCGTCGCCCTGTACGAGCACAGCGTCTTCACGCAAGGGACCGTGTGGGGGATCGACTCGTTCGACCAGTGGGGAGTCGAGCTCGGGAAGGTGCTGGCGCAGCGCATCGTCCCGGAGCTCGAGAGCGAGCCCGAGCCGGAGCTCGAGCACGACAGCTCCACGAACGCATTGATCCGGCGCTACCGCGCCTCGAGATGAAGGGAGGGACGATGCAGCTCGGAATGGTCGGGCTCGGACGGATGGGCGCCGGCATCGTCCGGCGGTTGCTGGGCGCGGGGCACCACTGCGTCGGCTACGACGTCTCCGCGGACGCGGTCGAGGCGCTCGCCGCCGACGGGATGGTGGGCGCATCCTCGCTCGAGGACCTCGCCGCCAAGCTCGACAAGCCGCGGGCCGTCTGGTTGATGGTGCCGGCGGGCGAGATCACGGACGAGACCATCGCCGCCGTGAGCGACGTCCTCGACTCGGGCGACGTCATCATCGACGGCGGGAACAGCCACTACCACGACGACATCCGCCACGCGGCCGAGCTCCGCGCGAAGGGCATCCATCACGTCGACGTGGGGACGAGCGGCGGCGTCTGGGGGCTCGAGCGCGGCTTCTGCCTGATGATCGGCGGCGAGCAGGAGGTGGTCGACCGGCTCGGCCCGATCTTCGCCGCGATTGCCCCGGGAGTGGGGGCGACGCCGCGCACACCGGGTCGCACGGGCGACCTGAGCCCGTCCGAGCAGGGCTGGTACCACTGCGGCCCGAACGGCGCCGGCCACTTCGTGAAGATGGTGCACAACGGGATCGAGTACGGGCTCATGGCCGCGTACGCCGAGGGGCTGAACGTCATCGCCAACGCCGACGCCGGCCTGCGGGAGCGTGACCGAGACGCCGAGACCGCGCCGCTCGAGAACCCCGAGTGGTACCGCTACGAGATCGACACGACGGAGGTCGCAGAGGTCTGGCGCCGCGGGAGCGTCATCTCCTCCTGGCTCCTCGACCTGGCCGCGGAGGCGTTGTTCGCGTCGCCGGAGCTCGAGGAGTTCGCCGGCCGCGTCTCGGACTCAGGGGAGGGCCGCTGGACCTCGATCGCGGCGATCGAGGAAGGCGTCCCGGCGCCGGTGCTGACGACCGCGCTCTACTCGCGCTTCGGCTCACGTGGCCTCGACGACTTCGCCGACCGGCTCCTGTCGGCGATGCGCAAGGAGTTCGGCGGCCACGAGGAGAAGGCCTCCTGAAGCAGATCGCTCTCTTACGGAGCCACGCCTACCCTCTCCGGGTCATTCAACCTGTGCTCTTACTCTTCCCCTTCCGGGCGGGCCTTGGCGCGCGGTACGGCAGGTAACGGACCATGAACTCGTTGAAACGAGGCACAGTGAAGTCGACGTGGCCATAGTCCTCGGTGGCGTAGACGAGTCCTTTGTCGAGGAGCCTTTGGCGGATCATTGAAACCTCAGTTGTCTTGCGGCCGAGTTTGGCTGCGACCTGGCCGGATCTATAGGGGCCCTCACCGAGTTCGGCCATTGCGCGCATGTAGCGTCGTTCCTGCTCAGTGGCTCGTTGAATGCGGACCTCGTAGATGCTCGTGTCGAGCGCCGCTTGCGCAACCGGCATTGCTGCCTCGACGTCTGCGATCGTAATGGGCGAGTTCTTGGCGAGGTTCCAGGCGTGCTTGCCCAGCTGCTGAATATAGAACGGGTAGCCACCGGTCCAGTCGAGCGCGAGGACGATTGCTTGCGGCTCATACTCAATTTCCTGCTGCCGCGCTGGTTCGACGATCGCCGCTTGTGCATCTGTCTCCGAGAGGTTGGAGATGATTGGGAAGCTGAACAGACGCTCGGCGTAAGAACGTGCTTCGCCCGTCAGCCGTGGAATCTGTGGCAGCCCCGCCGCGGCCATCGTGATGGGCATGTTCTTCTGAGTGGCTCGATGCAGCGCAGTGATCACAGCGCGGTACTCGACCTCATCGGTGAACTGGACTTCGTCGAGGAGAAAGACGATTCCGGAGCGTTTATCAGCTGCGGCATCTCCGACCTGGAGGAAGAGCTCCGAGAGGTCACGGGCGATCGTGCCTTCGTCAGCTCTTCGAAGGTCGACGGCGAACTCAATCCCCTCGGGTCCGACCACTCGGATCGTAGCGAGGTGCCCGAGCGCTTCACGCATCGCCTTGAGCGCGCGACTGGTGAGCCGTAACCGTACGAGCGCGGTCTGAACGTCTCGGGCGATCTCCGCGACGAGACTGCTACCAGGAGTGAGCTCATGGTAGAAGCCGTGGAATCCCTCGGTCTCGGCATAGTCCTCAAAGGCGTTCAGGAGCACCGTCTTGCCCACGCCGCGCAGCCCCCGAATGATCATGCTCTGCTCAGTGGTTCCGCGCTTGAGCCGTCCGACAAGCACGCGGAACTGTTCGAGTTCCTGGTCGCGTCCGGCGAGCTCTGGGGGACGTGAGCCCGCATTCGGCGTGTATGGGTTCCTGATCGGATCCACCGTCTAAGGAGTTATAGCAGCTTATACCCGATGTTGTTATAACCGCGCCAACTCAGTAGAAGCGGTACGTTGCCACTGCGAGTTATTCCGCGGCCGCGAGCTCTGCGTCTCTGCCGAGGCGTCAACAGGGTCGCTGGCAGGGCCCGCCGTCGTCGTAGCCCTATGAGCGGGGGCCAGGGAAGGCACCAGCGGTGCTCTCGCGTTACGGCTCGGCTTACACAAAAAGGGGTCGTCGGAAACAACGGCTCGCCCTTTCATGAGTCCGTGGCAAGCCGCGTGCCCGTGTACCACGGTCCTTTCCGCAAGCGTGAAGCCGAGCGACTGCTCTGGCGTGCTGGTTTCGGGCCGAAGCCCGGCCAGGCCGCCAAGGTCGCGAAGAAGGGCCTGAAGCAGGCGGTCGACGACCTCCTGAACCCGCCGAAGGCGCGCTTGATCGGGCCGGCACCGACGGACGACGACGGCGCCCCGCTCGCTCCGCGTGACGCCTGGGGGCACGACCACCTCTGGTGGCTCG
>Ga0209853_1000410_pt1 | contig 11971 bp, 10 predicted proteins | sample GWRWS1_30_40_FD_187224 | JGI IMG/M metagenome (GOLD analysis project Ga0209853, IMG submission 187224) | Riverbed sediment microbial communities from areas with vegetation nearby in Columbia River, Washington, USA - GW-RW S1_30_40 (SPAdes)... | ecosystem: Environmental > Aquatic > Freshwater >...
GATCGCGCGGTCGAGGTCGCAGAACACGACGCCCTTCTCGGCCAGCTCGGGGTCGAGGTGGGTCACCATGACCTCGGAGTTCCGCTGGATCTGGAGGCCGGATCGCTCCCCGACCACGCCGGCCGCCTCCAGGACCTCCCCGGGGACCTCGTCCAGGTTGTCCGCCCTCCCCCCCTCGGAGAAGGGTCGCAGGTCGAAGGAGAACTCGGACAGGTCGGTGTAGCGCCACTCCTCGGTCTCCTGCGACGGGATGGGCTGGGCCAGGAACTCCTGGAACGCCTGCTTACGGAGGGCCTCGACGAAAGGCGCGGGCGAGGGAAGCGCAGCGAGCGCCTCCTCGTCGAACCCCGTCTTCGTGGCTTGTTCGGTCACGTCACCCTCCATCAAAGAGGGCAGACCGCTCGGCCTGCCCTCTCGGGTTACCCTCCGCCGGGCGGGCCCGGCCCCGGCCCCGGCGACCTACCCGATCGCGCCCTCCATCTGGAGCTCGATCAGGCGGTTCAGCTCCACCGCGTACTCCATGGGGAGCTCGCGGGTGACGGGCTCGATGAACCCGTTCACGATCATGGCGGAGGCCTCGGCCTCGGTGAGGCCCCGGCTCATCAGGTAGAAGAGCTGGTCCTCGCCGATCCGCGCGACGCTCGCCTCGTGGCCGAGCTGCGCCGTCTGCTCCTCGACCTCCACGTACGGGTAGGTGTCCGACCGGGACTGCTCGTCAAGGATCAGCGCGTCGCAGCGCACCATCGACTTCGCGTGGTGGGCGCCGGGCTGCACCTGAACCAGGCCGCGGTATCCGGTGCGGCCGCCATCCTTCGACACCGACTTCGAGTTGATGATGCTGGTCGTGTATGGCGCGGCGTGGATAGCTTTGCCGCCTGCGTCCGTGTGCATGCCTTTGCCGGCGAACGCCACCGACAGCACCTCGCCGCGGGCGCCCTTGCCCAGGAGGTAGATCGACGGGTACTTCATCGTGACCTTGGAGCCGATGTTGCCGTCGATCCACTCCATCACGGCGTCCTCGTGGGCGGCGGCCCGCTTCGTCACCAAGTTGTAGACGTTCGTCGACCAGTTCTGGATCGTCGTGTACCGGACGCGCGAGCCCTTCTTCGCGATGATCTCGACCACCGCCGAGTGCAGCGAGTCGCTGGTGTAGATGGGCGCCGAGCACCCCTCCACGTAGTGCACGTACGAGCCCTCGTCGGCGATGATCAGCGTCCGCTCGAACTGGCCCATGTTCTCGGCGTTGATCCGGAAGTAGGCCTGGAGCGGGATGTCGACGTGCACGCCCGGCGGGACATAAATGAACGACCCGCCCGACCACACGGCCGAGTTCAGCGCGGCGAACTTGTTGTCGTTCGGTGGGATGATCGTGCCGAAGTACTCCTTCACGATGTCCGGATGGTCGCGGAGCGCCGTGTCCATGTCGGTGAACAGCACGCCCATCTGGTCGAGCTCGTCCTTGATCTTGTGGTACACGACTTCGCTCTCGTACTGGGCGCTGACCCCACCGAGGTACTTCTTCTCGGCCTCGGGGATGCCCAGCTTGTCCCAGGTGCCCCGGATGTCCTCGGGCAGGTCGTCCCACGTCTTGGCCTGCTTCTCGGTGGAGCGGATGAAGTAGTAGATGTTGTCGAAGTCGATGTCGGACAGGTCCGCGCCCCACCACGGCATGGGTCGGGCCATGAAGTGCTTGAGAGCCTTCAGGCGGAACTTCCGCATCCACTCGGGCTCGCTCTTGAGGTGGGAGATCTCCTCGACCACGGCCTCCGACAGCCCCCTCTTGGGCTGGAAGACGGAGTGGTCCGGATCCTTCCAGTCGAACCGGTAGCCCTTGGAAAGCTCCTTGAGGTGCTCTTCCTGTGTGATGGCCACGTCGCTTCCCCTGCTTTCACTCGTCGATCAGACCCAGGCCTCTCGGTCCTCGGCACCTACAGGATAGCCTCGCGGGAGCACGAAAGTCCACCTCGGAGGTCGGATTTCCCCCACCCCGCCATGCCAGGGCGGTGGGCGGGCAGGGCTGTCGGCGGGCCGGCTTGAGGCGGGCTGGGGCCAAGAGCCCCGGCCCGCCCCTCCAGAGGTGGCTAGCCCTTCTCCACGGGCACGCCCACGAGCGAGCCGTACTCGGTCCAGGACCCATCGTAGTTCTTGACGGTCCCGTACCCGAGCAGCTCGGTGAGGGCGAACCACGTGTGGCTGGAGCGCTCGCCGATCCGGCAGTACGCGATGACCTCCTTGTCGGGGGTGATGCCCTCCGACTCGTAAAGCTCGCGCAGCTCCTTGGCCGACTTGAACGTCCCGTCCTCGTTCGCCGCCTTGACCCACGGGATGTTCGCCGCGGCCGGGATGTGGCCGGGCACCTGGGACTGCTCCTGGGGCAGGTGATCGGGGGCGAGCTTCTCGCCCCGGTACTCCTCGGGGCTCCGCACGTCCACGAACGCCGACTTCCCGAGCTCGCCCAGCACGTCGTCGCGGAGGGCCCGAATCTCGGGGCGCTCGGCGCCCCTGATGGTGAACCCGGTCGACTTGTGGGAGGGGACCTCCTGGGTGAGCTCGCGGCTCTCCAGCTCCCACTTCTTGCGTCCGCCGTTCAGGAGCTTCACGTTGTCGAACCCGCGGAGCTTCAGGAGCCAGTAGGCATAAGCGGCGAACCAGTTGTTGTTGCCGCCGTACAGCACCACGGTGGTGTCCTTGCCCGCGCCGGCCTTCGACAGCAGCTCCGAGAACCCGGCGTGCGAGATGTACTCCCGCCCGACTTTGGCGTGCAGGTCGGTGGTCCAGTTCCACGACACCGCGCCTCGGATGTGCCCCTTCTCGTAGGCTTGGGTGTCCTCGTCCACCTCGATCGCCCGGATGGCCGGGTCGTCCAGGTGCTCGTCCAGCCAGTCCGTCTCGACCAGCGCGTCCGGGTTCGTGTACTCACTCATACCGCTCCTCCTTCTCCCGCTGCTCTCGGTGGAAACGAAAGGGGCCGCTCGTGCGGCCCCCGGTGGTGGTTCGGGAAATGGTCAGCTCCGCACGGCTACCTCCGCGCCCGCGGGCGGGCGCACGAGCCCCTACAACACAGCCGAGACGGGATCATGGCCCCCACCAGCCCGTAGCAGCGTGTGCGGATCAACGGAATCCCTACTCCCAAGCTCGGATTTCGGGGCGATTGTATCCGTTGTTGCAGGTGCAGTGTCAAGGCGGGCGGGGGGTCAACGCGGCCGTCACGCCGGCGGGTTCAGAAGAAGCCCAGCGCCGCCTTGGCCTCCTCGGACATCATCTCGGGGCTCCACGGCGGGCGGAGCACCATCTCGGCATCCACGGCCTGCACCCCGGGCACCGTGGCAAGGAGCTGCTCCATCTGTTGCTCGATGAGGGGACCGATGGGACAGCCCATCGTGGTCAGGGTGTACTCGATGTGGACCACGCCCTCTTCGATCTTCACCGAGTACACCAGGCCAAGGTCCACGATGTTGACGCCGAGCTCGGGGTCGAAGACGTTCCGAAGGGCATCCCGGACTCGCTCCTCCGAGAGGCCGTCCCCGTTCCCTTGAACCGAACCCTGCGCGTCGCCCGTGGGACCTTCGGTGGCCCCCATGTCCTGGTGGATCGTCTCCCCGTTCTCGCTCATGTTAGGTCCCATCTCGCCCTCTAGCCTCTATCCTAGACCTACCTGTGGCAACCGACCGGTGAAAGGCCGTATGCCCTCCATCCGGATCCTCATCGTGGACGACCACCCGGTGACCCGGGAGGGGCTGCACTCCGCCCTGGACCTGGAAGACGGAGTGGAGGTGGTCGGCGAGTCCGCCAGCGGCGAGGAGGCCGTCGAGGCCTCGACCACGCTCAAGCCCGACATCGTCTTCATGGACGTACGGATGCCCGGCATGGGGGGGATCGAGGCCACCAAGGCCATCCGCCAGGCTTCCCCAGACAGCAAGGTGATCCTGTTCACGGTGGACGAGACTCGGGCATCTATCTCGGAGGCCATCCAGGCCGGGGTCTCCGGCTACCTCCTGAAGGACGCCTCCGCCGAGGAGCTGGTGAAGGCGGCGCGCCTGGCGATGGAGGGCAAGGCGGTGATCCACCCTCAGCTGACCAGGGCGTTCATCGAGGAGGTCCAGTTCGCGGAGAAGCGCCCCGATGTACCGGCGCTGTCCGCGCGAGAGAAGGAGATCCTCCAGAAGGTCGCCTTCGGCGCCACCACCAAGGAGGTGGCGCACGATCTCGGGATCTCGCCTCACACGGTCAAGACCCACCTGGAGCGGATCTTCGAGAAGCTGGGCGCGAACGACCGGGCCCAGGCCGTCGCCATCGCCATCCGAAGCGGCCTGGTCGAATAAGACTCTCTCGCCCCGCGGCCGTTCTCAATGGCCGGGCCCCCCGACCGATACCAGTAGGGATGTCGACGAAGCTCCTGCTGTGCGACACGGCGGACGGGCTCGCGCTGCTCCAGTACGCCCTCCTCAAGTCCGGGGCCGACGTGCAGACCGAGTCGGTCACCGACGGCTTCCGGGCGGTGGAGGTGGCGGCGCGCACCCAGCCCGACATCGTGGTGGTCGAAGCCGGCCTGACCGGCCTGTCCGGGGCCGAGCTGGTTCGCCGTCTGGTCGCCACCGTGCCCGAGACCAGGGTGATCTGCTGGGCCGCAGTCTCCTCGCCGTTCACCGCGGCCGAGATGATCGGAGTCGGCGTCTCCGGCTACCTCCTGAAGCAGGACGGGCCCGAGGTGGTGGTCCAGGCCATCCGATCGGTCCTCGACGACAACGTCGTGATCAGCCCTCGGGTGGCCGAGCTGCTCGCGGAGGGGTTCGCCGACCCGGTCCGCGCGTACCGCGAGCTCCAAAGCTCCGCGGCCGAGCCGGTCGACCAGGGACCGAGCCCGGCCACGTCCGCCAAGGCCGAGTTCCTGGCGAACGTGTCGCACGAGCTCCGGACGCCGATCACCGTGGCGAAGGGGATCGCCTATGTCTTGCGGAACCGGGGCATCTCGGAGGAGGAGCGGGAGGAGTTCCTGGGCAAGCTAGAAGAGTCCCTGGAGAAGCTGATGCTGATCGTGGACGAGGTCCTCACCATCGCGGAGCTCGAGCAGGGAACGCTGACCCTGAAGCTCACCGACGTCGATCTCGCGCCGCTGATCCGACACGCCGCCGACGAGGCTCGCAGGCGGTATCCCCTGATCGAGGTCCAACGGCTCATCCCCGAGCACCTCCCGGCCCTGGCCGACCCGGTGCGCATCTCCGAGGTCATCCGCCAGCTCCTCGACAACGCCTGCCGGTACTCGCCCGAGGACCGCCCGGTGACCCTTCGGGCGCGCACGATCGAGGAGGGCGTGGTGCTGTCCATCACCGACCGGGGGCAGGGCATGGCCCGGGAGGTCGTGGCCCAGGCGTTCAACGAGGCCTTCACGACGGGCGAGGGGATCCTGCGGAAGGAGCGATCCGGCATCGGCATCGGGCTGCACATGGCCCGGCGCCTCGTCCTCCAGCACGGCGGCATCGTGTGGGCCGACCCGCTCCCCGCCGGCGGCACCCGCGTGTCGTTCTGCCTGCCCGCCCACCGGGGCGAGAAGATCCTCGCGCCGCCGAGGCTGGCGAACGAGGACCTCTCACCACCCGACGACGAGGCCGATCACCCCACGGTCACCCGGTCGTAGATCCCCACGACCTCCGCGACTTTCCGAAGCTCGTTCCAGAGGTCGGAGGCTCGCCCTCCGGTGAAGTCGCGCTCGGCCATCGGCACCTGCTCGATGAGGATCGTACGCACGCCGGCCCGCGCCGCTTCGACCGCCAGCCGGAGGTTGGCCAGGTTCCCCGGCCCGTAGGGCGCATCGCACACCACCAGCAGGTCGGCTCGGCGGATCATCGCGCGGCACTCGTCCTCGCTGGCTTGGTCGATCTCGGAGAACGGTGGCACGGTGACCCGCAGCAGGTTCAGCCGCTCGGCGACGACGGCGTCGGTGTCCGTCGCGTGGAGGACTCCGGCCGTCACGTCGAACCCGGCCTCGGACAGGCGGCGGAGGAGGGGCGCGCCCCGGCCGGCGCCCCCGATCACGTGGGCCCGCCGCCCGAGCGGAGCCGGGACGGCCCTCGGAGGCCCCAGACGGACGGACGGACGCCCGGTGACGTGGTCGGGGACGACCTCTCCCTCGACCCCGTACACCGCCCGGAGCAGGTCGTGGGTCACGACGCGCTCGGGTGGGCCGTCGGCCACCACCCGACCCCGGTCCAGGGCGATCAATCGGTCGCAGCTCATCGCGGCCAGGTTCAGGTCGTGGAGGATGGCCACCACGGCTGTCCCCTCCCGTTCGGCCAGCCCTCGAACCACGGAGAGGAGGTCCACGACGTGCCCGACGTCCAGGTGCGTGGTTGGCTCGTCCAGCAGGAGCACCGGCGCGTCCTGGGCCAGGGCTTGGGCCAGGATCACTCGCCGCCGCTCGCCCCCTGACAGCTCCTCGACGGGCCGGTCGGCGAGGTGCTGGACCGACGTCGCCACCATGGCCTCCCGGACCCGGGCCCAATCCCGGGGGCCGCTTCCTCCCCACCGCGACAGGTAGGGGGTCCGCCCCATCATGACCATCTCCAGGGCGGTGTAGGAAAAGGCCGGGACGACGTCCTGCGGGACCACGGCGACGAGCCGAGCCGTCTGTTTCGACGACAGCCGGTATGGATCCTCCCCTGCGATCGCCACCCGCCCGGCGACCGGCCTCAGGGCCCGTGATGCCACCCGGACCAGGGTGGTCTTCCCCGACCCGTTCGGGCCGACCAGACCGACCACTTCCCCCCGGCCGACGACGACGGTCGCGTCCCGAACGGCGGGGTCGCCGCCGTAGCCCGCCGTCACCCCCTCCAGGACAAGGGCAGCGTCAGGCCGGAGCGCGAGGGCAGCGTCAGGCCCGGGCACGAGGTCTTCCCTCCCGGCGAAGCAGGTACAGGAAGAACGGCCCCCCGAGGAGCGCCGTGACCACCCCTACGGGGAGCTCCTGCGGTGCGAGAGCCGTTCTGGCAACGAGGTCCGCCAGGATCAGCAGGATCGGCCCGGCCAGCAACACCGCCGGGAGCAGGCGGCGGTGGTCGGCCCCCACCAGCGGGCGAAGGATGTGCGGCGTCATCAGCCCCACGAACCCGATCACGCCGGCCATCGAGACGGCGCACGCGGCGAGCAGCGCTCCCACGGCGATGCTCCGTCGCTTCAGCCGGTCCACCTCTACCCCGAGCTGCGCGGCCCGCTCCTCGCCGAGCGACAGGAGGTTGAGATCGTGGGCCGTGAGGCCGGCGGCGAGGACCCCTAGGGCCACGAGGGGCACGATCGCGCCGATGGACTCCCACCCCTGGCCCACCAGCCCGCCCAACAGCCACGCGTAGATGTCGCGGATCTGCTCGCCCGAGAAGGACATCACGAGCGACATGACGCTCGAGATCGCCGCGGCCACCGCGATGCCGGCCAGAAGGAGCGTGGCGACGTGCACGGCCGGGCCGATCCGGGCCAGCCGGTACACCAGGAAGGCCGTGAGGAGCGCGCCGGCGAACGCGGCGAGCGGCACCGCGAACGCCCCCAATGCGCCCGACCCAACGAACACGATCACTGCGATCGCCCCCAGGGCCGCGCCGGACGAGACCCCGATGATGGCCGGGTCGGCCAGGGGGTTCCGGAACAAGCCCTGGAACACCGTCCCCGACGCGGCCAGAGCCGCGCCCACCACGGTCGCCAGCGCCACCCTGGGCAACCGGAGCTGGAACAGGATCACCTCGGCGGATCGGGGCACCTCCGCTGGCCGGGCCGAGATCCCGAGCTTCCACGCGATCAGGCGGACGATCGTCCAGGGGGAGATCCACACCGCCCCCACCGCCACGGCGGTGAGGAACGATGCTGTCAGCGCCCCGGCGAGCAGCAACAGGATGCGGCGGTACCGGTTCGGTGCGATCACTCGAACGCCTCGGGGTGCAGGGCCTCGGCCAGGAGCTGGAGGCCGGCGGCGATCCGGGGCCCGGGCCGGCTCACGAGATCCGAATCGATCAGCACGACGCGCCCGGCCGCCACCGCCCCCACGGCGACGAACCCCGGTCGCTCGGCCACGGCCTTCGCCGTCACGCCGGACTCCGATGAGACCAGGTACACCCGGGGGTCCTCACGGACCAGGTCGTCCACCGACCAGGTGGGGTAGTCGGCCTTCGCCTGCTCCGACACCGAGTCGCATCCGGCTCGATCGAGGAGGTCGCCGATGAACGTGTCGGGCCCAACGGTGAGGAGCGGCGGGTAGAACACCTCGAAGAAGCAGGACACGGCGGGCTCGCCGGCGACGCGCTGCTCGACCTGGTCGGCCTGGGACAGGAGCTCCGACGCCACCTCGGCCGCCTCATCCGTCGCGCCGGTCAGCCGGCCCACGGTCCCGACGTCGTGCGCAACGTCGTCCAGATCCGTGGAGTCGATCGTGAACACGGGGACGCCGAGGTCCCGGAGGCGCTCCTTCCACCGGTCCCCCCCGGCGATGGTGAGGAACAGATCGGGCTGGAGCGAGACGACCTTCTCGAGGTTGGGGTCCACGCCGAACTCGCCCGCTCCGCCGATCTCCTCGACACTTCTCGCCGCCGGCGGGTAGTCGTCGAAGGGGCCCGAGACGCCGACCAACCGATCGCCGAGGCCGAGCGCGTAGACAATCTCGGTGGCCGAGGGGGCGAAGGTGACGATGCGCGAAGGCGGCGCGTCGATCGTGACGGTCACGCCGTCGTCGTCGGTGACGGTGACGGGGAACGCCGCTCCCGTGGTCGAAGCTGTTTGGCCGGACGGACCCGAGGCCGCGGGCGCACCGGCCCGGGCGCAGCCGGCCAGGACCACGGCCAACGCCACGGCGAGGGTGGGCAGGGCCGGGAAGGGGCGGGACCGGGGTGGTCTCATCGCGCGTCTCCTTTCGTGCGAAGGACGCCGTCGCTTGCCCTCGGGGCAGGTCTCCTGACTTCCGGATCACCGCTCCCCCGACCCTTCCCGGGGGTTTCCCCCCAGTGGTTCCGTCGGGATCGCTCCCCGGTCACAGTGGCGCGACCGTGCCGGATTCGCACCGGCTTCCCTCTGCGCGAGACGGGATACGCCCGCCTCGCATCCGGCCCCCGCCGGAACCGCCGGCCGGGGGCCGCCTCGAGGACCGAACCTCTTCGGTTGTGGGCCGGATTCTAGTCTTCGGCCCGGCCCGGTGGGGCGGGGGGACCGCTCCGGCCTAGGCCCGTCGCAGCTAGCGGGATCCTGCCGCCCCGGACTATGCTCGGGTATCGGCGGGGTGCGCAGGGTCATCGGCTGTCTGGTCGTGGCGTTGGTTGCCGCGGGGTGCCGCGATGCGACCGCAGCCTCGACGCCCCCGTTCACGGGCTCGGCCCTTCAGATCCGCGAGTCTCCCAGCCCCTTCACTGAGGTCACCGCGGGGCCCGTCACCGCCCTTGTCCCGGATGACTGGCACCTTCGGCTGCTTGCCACCGGTTCGCGGCAAGGGCTGATCGCGACGCCCAGGCTGGGGGACTGGGCCCGAGCGCGGAGGCCAATCGAAGGGATGGCCGCGATGTGGATCGACGGGACTCGAGTCGGCGTCCCGTCCGATTACTACTACCTGGCGGCCACGGGGCCGGCGCTCGATTCGCTGACCCGCTCGCCCGAGTGCAACGCCACCCGTCGCCTGGTCGTAGTGAACCACCGCCCGGCCTTCGCGGACGGCCTGCCGGACTCGCCCGGCGACTACATCGCCGTGGGCCGCGGCGTCTGCCAGGTTCGCGACACGTCCACCAGGTGGGCCTACTTCGTGGCGGCGCCCGGGTACGGGCCGGTCCGGACCCTCGGCATCCCCAGCTCCGGCCTGTACCTGGTGGTCGCGGTGATGAGGGACTCGCCGCGCGCCCCCGAGCTCCTGGACAAGCTCCTTCGCCGCATCGAGTTCGGGGGTGCGAGCGTCAGCGACTTCATCTCGGCGGCGAAGGCCGTCTAGACGGTTCGCGGGTTCCGGTCCACGAACGGCGGCTTCACGATCCGCGCGCTCCCGCGTCTGCCCCGCACGTCCACCTCGACTTCGCGGCCCGGCTCGAAGCCGTCGGCCGGCGACAGGTACGCCAGGGCGATGCCCCGCTGAAGGGTGGGCGAGAACGTCCCGCTCGTGACCTCCCCCCACCCTTCGCCCGAGGCGAACACCCCGTAGTGCGCCCGCGGGATGTAGCGGCGGTCGTCCATGACCAACCCATGCAGCCGCGCCGGCGGGCCCTCCTCTCGTTGGCGAAGAAGCGCGTCCCTCCCCGCGAAATCGCCCTTGTCGAACGCGACTGCCCAGGACAGGCCGGCCTCGAAGGGCGTGCGGTCGGGGAGCAGGTCCTGGCCGTACAGCGGGTACCCCATCTCCAGGCGCAGCACATCACGGGCCCCCAGCCCGCACGGCTGGATCTGGAACGGCTGGCCCGCGTCCATGAGCTCGTCCCACAGGTCCTTTGCCCGGGCGGCCTCGGTGAACAGCTCGAACCCGAGCTCGCCGGTGTACCCGGTGCGGGCGAGCACCATGCGCCGGCCCCGGTACGAGGTCTCGGCGCATCCAAAGAAAGGCAAGTCGGCGGCCTCCGGGAACAGGGCGCCGGCCACCTCGAGAGACCGCGGCCCCTGAACCCCTAGGAAGCACCAGTCCTGGTGAAGGGCCACGTCGGCCCGGGGATCCTCTTGCTCGAGCTTGGACGTGACCTTGGCGGTGTTGGAGGCGTTCGGCACCAGGAACCAGCGCTCCTCGTCGAGCCGGTACGCGATGAGGTCCTCCTCAACGCCCCCCCGGTCGTTCAACATGAGGTTGTACAGGGCCCGGCCCACCGTGAGCTTCGACAGGTCGTTGGTGAGGATCCGTTGGAGCACTGCGAGAGCGCCGGGGCCGGCCAGGTCCACCTTGCCGAGGTGGCTGAGGTCGAACAGCCCCACCCGCTCTCGCACCGCCCGATGCTCGGACAGAGTCCCCTCGTATTCGATCGGCATGGCCCACCCGGCGAACGGGCCGATCTTGGCGCCCAGTTCGAGGTGCACGTCCTCCAGGGGGGTTCGGGAGAGGTCCGTGCCGTGCATCAGGTCATCCTACGGATACGACGAGGGCGGTAACATGGCCGTTCGGATGTCCGAGGGGTACGACGTAGTCGTGGTCGGGGCGGGCACGGGCGGATACGCCTGCGCCCTGCGCTCGGCCCAACTCGGCAAGCACGTCGCCCTCGTCGAGCGGGACGACCGGCTCGGCGGCACCTGTCTCCTCCGCGGGTGCATCCCCACGAAGGCGCTGCTCCGATCGGCCGAGGTCCTCGACACGATCAACCGGGCCGAGGAGTGGGGCGTCAAGGCAAGCGGCGAACCCGACTGGGACTCGGTGAAGGCCTTCGAGGAACGGATCGTCGACAAGCTCGTGTCCGGCCTGACCGGCCTGATCCAGAGCCGCAACATCGACGTGATCAAGGCGGCGGCCACGCTGGCACCGGGGCCCGCCGTCCAGGTCGAGGGCAGGAAGCTCTCCGCGACCGACGTCGTGATCGCCACCGGCTCCTCCCCCAAGCTGCTCCCGGGCCTGTCCGTCACGGAACGCATCATCACCAGCGATCAGGCCTTGTGGTACCCGACCATCCCCTCGTCCGCCGTGGTGATCGGGGCCGGAGCGGTCGGGCTGGAGTTCGCGTCGCTGTACCGCTCGTTCGGCGCGGAGGTGACGCTCCTCGAGGCCCTGCCCCGAATCGCGCCGCTCGAGGACGAGGACGTCTCGAAGGAGGTCGCGCGGGCCTTCCGAAAGCGCGGCATCCAAAGCATCGCCGGCGCTCGGGTCCAGGGCATCGACGAGCCCGGCGAATCCGTGAAGGTCGTCTACGAAGCTGGAGGCGAGACGAAGACGGTCGCCGCCGACGTATGCCTGGTGGCCGTGGGCCGGGGCCCCGTCACGGCCGGGCTCGGCTTGGAGGAGGCGGCGGTGGAGCTCAACCGGGGGTTCCTGAAGGTGGATGGCCAGCTT
>Ga0209853_1000411_pt1 | contig 11967 bp, 8 predicted proteins | sample GWRWS1_30_40_FD_187224 | JGI IMG/M metagenome (GOLD analysis project Ga0209853, IMG submission 187224) | Riverbed sediment microbial communities from areas with vegetation nearby in Columbia River, Washington, USA - GW-RW S1_30_40 (SPAdes)... | ecosystem: Environmental > Aquatic > Freshwater >...
GCTTGCGCAATGGCGAAACCGTCGCGCGTCGCCACCATCGTGTCCATCCGCCGGCGCGAGGCCTCGGTGGACGTCGACGCGAGCAACACACAGTACGACGTCTGCTCGCCGCGCCCGATCCGGCCACGCATCTGGTGCAGCTGCGCCAGCCCGAAGCGCTCCGCGTCCTCGATCACCATGATCGTGGCCTGCGGGACATCGATGCCGACCTCGATCACCGAGGTGGCGACCAACACGCGCAGGTCACCGCGGCGGAACTGTTCCATCACGGCATCTTTCTCGTCGGGGCGCAGCCGTCCATGCAGCAGCCCCACCGGCACATCGGCAAACACGTCTCGCCGCAGCCGGTCTGCCAGGGCCACTGCCGCCTCCACCTGCAACTTCTCGGACTCCTCGATGAGCGGGCAGACGATGTAGGCCTGCTGCCCTTCCCGCACCCGCTCCAGCACCCAGGCGTACACGTCCGGCCGCTTCTCGGGACCGCGCACGAAGGTCCGCACCGCGCCGCGGCCGGGAGGCATCTCATCCAGCACGGAGACATCGAGGTCACCGTACAACGTCATCGTGAGCGTCCGTGGAATCGGGGTGGCGGTCATGACCAGGACGTCGGGGTGAAAGCCCTTCTGTCGCAGCAGCGCGCGTTGCGCCACACCGAACTTGTGCTGCTCATCCACCACGATCAGTCCCAGATGCTTGAACTCGATGCCGGTCTCAATGAGGGCATGGGTGCCGATGGCGATATCGAGTGCGCCCGTGCGCAGCGCATCCCGGATCTGGTCGCGGTCACGCTTACTGCGGCCGCCGCTCACCAGGGCGATCGAAATCCCAAGCGGCCCCAGCATCCGGCGGAAGGTCAGGTAATGCTGTTCCGCGAGGATCTCGGTCGGCGCCATCAGCGCGCCCTGGTGGCCGCCGCGGACGGCGAGGTACAGCGCGGCCGCCGCCACAATGGTCTTGCCGGATCCCACGTCCCCCTGCAGCAGGCGGTTCATCGGGCTGGACCTGCGCAGATCGCGGACGATCTCATCGAGGACCCGCCGTTGCGCCCCCGTAAGGCTAAAGGGGAGTCGCGCAAGGAAATCGTGAAACGTCGCATCACCCACGGCGTACCGGTATCCCTTGTCGATCTGTTCAAGCTCCTGGCGCCGCATCAGCACGCCCAGCTGAAGCATGAGCAGCTCATCGAAGGCCAGGCGCCGGCGGGCGGCGTCGGCCTCAGCCAGGGTGGATGGGAAATGGAGCTGTCGCACCGCGCGCCGGCGCTCCAGCAGGCCGTTGCGCCGGCGCATCTCATCGGGGATGATCTCCGGGACGTCATCGGCGCAGGCTGCGAGAGCCTGGTGCATGATAGTGCGCAGGACACGGGGACTGAGACCGTCCGTCCCCCGGTGCACCGGGACGATGCGGCCGGTGTGCAGCGTGTCCTCCTCGTCTCCCGTGAGAATCTCAAAATCCTCTACGATCATGATGAGAGTATCGCGTCGCTCGATCCTTCCAAAGACAATCAGGCGCGTGCCGCGCCTGATGACTTGGCGGAGGTAGCGCTGGCCGTACCAGGTGCATTGCAGGACCCCCGTCTCGTCCGAAATGGCGGCGTGAAACTGGTAGGTACCGTGGCGCCGCTCGCTGAGAGCCACGACCGTGCCTTGAGTGGACTGCTTCTGGCCGAAACGCAGCTGCGCGATCGTCGCCAGGCGCCTGCGGTCCTCATAGCGGCGGGGACGGTGGTAGAAGAGATCTTCGACCGTGGCGATGCCAAGACGCGCCAGCTGCTCTGCACGGGTAGGGCCGACACCTTTGACGTACTGGACGGGAGCGAGGAACAATGCACTGCGGGAGGGACGAGAGGTGCGAGTCGTCGCCATTCGCGTCACTGTTCTACGCGACGTAACCCTTTCCTTGCCGGACTCCGCATGTTAGAATGACGCGGTTGCAATTTTCTCGGAGGACATGCAATGGCACGGCAGTGTGAGATCTGCGGCAAGCGGCCAGGGGTGGGATATTCAGTCAGCCACTCGGCGGTCAGGACGAAGCGGCGGTTTCTGCCGAATCTGCAGCGCGTGCGTGCAGCCACCGGCGGCGGGTCGCGGCGAATTGTGGTGTGCACAAACTGTTTGAAATCCGGACGGGTGAAGCGGGCGAGCTAACCCGGCTTAGAGACGGCGATAGGCAACACGACGGACGGTCTGCTACGTGGCAGGCCGTTCGCCGTTTGTGGCGTGCCGCCCGCCGGAAATCTTTTGGACGTCGTCTTCTCCGAACGTGTAGCGTTTCCCGCAGAAGTTGCAGCGCACCTCGATCTGACCCTGCTCGCTGAGGATATCCCGCAGTTCGTCCTCGCCCAGGCTGGCCAGGACGCCGCGCACTTTCTCCACCGTGCAGCCGCACCGGAACCGGACCGGCTGCCGCTCGACGACCTGGCTGCGCACCTCACCGAGCGCGGCAAGCACCATCTCCTCGGGTGTCCGGCCGCTGCTGACCATCGTGGTCACCGTGGGCAGCACGCGGGCCCGTTCTTCCAGGTAGTCGATCACACCGCCGTCAGCCCCCGGCAGCACCTGCACAATGAGACCGCCAGCCGCCAGCACGCGCTCGTCGGGAGAGACGAGGACGCCGAGGGCGACCACCGATGGGATCTGATGCGATGTGACGAGGTAGGAGGCGAGGTCCTCGCCGATCTCGCCGGAGACCAGGGGCACACTGCCGTGGTAGGGGTAGCGCATTCCGAGATCCAGCGTGACGTGGAGCGTGCCGCGCCCCACTGCGCCGCCTACGTCGAGCTTTCCGGTCGGAGTGAGCGGAAGGTGCACGTCCGGGTTGGCGACGTACCCGCGCACCGCTCCGTTCGAATCACTCATCGCCAGTGCACCGCCCAGCGGCCCGTCTCCCAGCACTCGCACCATGACCGTCTGACCGGCCTTGAGCACCGTGCCGAGCAGCCCGGCGGCAGTGAGCGTTCGGCCCAGGGCCGCTGTCGCCGTCGGCGCCGTGGCGTGGCGCTGCCGCGCCAGTTCCACCGTTCTTGTGGTCACGGCCGCCATCGCGCGCACCGTGCCGTCATCAGTCACCGAGCGAATCCAGTAATCCTGCATTGTGCCTCAATTATACCTGTGCCCAAGTACCCGAGCGACGAAGTCGCGAGGGGATCAGTTCCGAGTGACAACTACAAGAAGCCGACCAGTGCGAACTGTAACGGATGCGGGAAGAGACACAACTTCGTTGCTTATCCCCAGACTCGAGCCCTGCCGGATTGTCGCATTTCGCAGCGGGTACTTTAGCCCGCGAGTCGTGATTCCGGACGACCGACGCGACAACGACAGCAAGGACACTAGATCGCCGTGTCGTGCGCCCAGCGGAGTACGCCCTTGCGCCAGGAATGCCTCTGTCTTTCCGTCCAAGATCCGCAGCCGAGCCCGAGGCTCGGCCGCGAACATCAGACCGACGTTGGCCAGCAGGTGATCGAGCCGCCCGCCGAGCGCGCCGAAGAATTCTACCTCACGCGCCCCCTTCTTCAATGCATAGTCCAATGCCAGCTCGGCGTCCGTTTTGTCTTTCTCCACGGGATGAGTAATCATCAATACCCCGGCAGACCTGGCCCATCCCATGATCGCGCGCGAGGCGGAATCGAAATCCCCGATGGCGACGTCGGGGCGCACACCCAGGCGACGCGCCGCTCGAAGCCCGCCGTCGGCGCAGATCACCATCTCGGCCCTGCGCAGCCGGCGGCGAAGATCGGCTCCTCCTCCGAGGCGGCCGTTGGCCAGGATCGCAGCCCGCGTCACGCCCTCACGCCGGCTGGACAGGTCGAACGCGATGCATCGCCCGGACAACCAGGAGCGTGAGGATGATACTGATCACGATCTCAGGCAGCATGTAGCTGCCGTTGTACACCGCCGAATACACCGCGGGGGACGTGCCCTGGGGCGCAAACGACGCAAAGAACACGACACCGGAGACGAAGTGCGCCAGGAACCGCCCCAGACCCCCAATGATGATGCCGAGCACAGGGCTGCGCTGGAAGAATCCTGCCGCCCCGAGGAGCCCGAAGGCCACGGGATAGTCGAGCAACGCCTGCACCGGATGCACGAAGACCGGCTCAAAGATGTAGTTGACGATGCCTGCGATGATGCCGGAAAGGATGCCCCACCTCCCGCCCCAGCGAAGGGCGATATAGAAGATCGGGACGAGGCTCCCCGCAGTGATCGACCCCCCCTGCGGGAGTTTGTACACCCGGATGTTGCTCAGCACCACGACGAGCGCGACCGCGATTCCGGTCTCCACCAGTCGCTGCAGTTCCCGACGGTTCATTCCTTCTCACCTCCACAGCGCCAAAACACAACCGCCAGCCCTGACCAGGCTGGCGGCCATGACGCACTGGGTCGATCCCCACGCCAGTATTACCTGGATCGGGTACGAAGGGTCTGCGACGGATGGGGTCGCACTCTCAGCCCGGCTCGCCCGAGCTCCCCTAACCTGCTATCGATTTACGTGTTTGATTCTAGCGCCGCCACGCGCGGTCTGCAAGGCGATGGGAATCATGCGGCGCAACTCGCTCCGGAGCGAGTATGTCGGTAATCCGAATGAGTTGCCCACCGGGAGCAGCGGCCCGGCTACCTCCTGGGCGGTTAGCCGCCAGCCAGACCCAGCGTCTGCCAGGGAAGCCGGATCTGGAGTTGCCTCGGCTCAACGGCGCCTGACTGTTTCAACTACCTCCAGCACTGCACCTGTCACCCGTCCCGGCACGAACCGCCACATCAGGTGGTCGCTGCTATCCACGATGAAATGCCGCGCTCCCCGGACGCGCCGCGCCAGGTCGGCCTGAACCTCAAGTCGGAGCTGCTCCCACTTCTCGACAAATTCAGGCGGCCATTCGGGCTGCGGGCTTAAGAACGAGACGGGTGTGAGGTCATAGGGATTTGCGAGCGGCTTGCCCGCGGTTAGAACGATCAGGGGAATGTCAGCAAGGGGAGGCGTCCCGCGGATATGGTCAGCCACTGCGGCTGCATCCCAGCCCCCCTCAAGGAACCCCGGACTGGCCATCTGTTGATAGAAGCGCTGGGTTCGCTCGCGATCCTGCCGGGCGAGGTTCGCAGGGAGCATCATCCACAGGCGCTCGTTGAAGTCGAACGGGAAGTGTGCGGCATCGAGTAGCACGAGACCGACAACCTCATGCCGGTACTGGCTTGCGAAGAGATAGGCTAGCGGGGCACCCAGGGACCAACCGACGAGCACAAATGGGGGCCGCTCCCCGGCGTTGCGCAGCGCCTGCCGCAGATCCTGAACTGCGCGAAGACCGTCGCGCGGCGTGGGACCGCGATCGCTGAGTCCGATGCCAGGCCGGTCATAGGTACAGGCTCGAGTTCGTGCTGCCACTTCGCCGTGGATGTTGCGCCGGGGCATGGGGCGAGGCTCGACTCCCACCCAGGTCCTGCCACTGGCGCCACCCACCGGATCGAGGCCGGCCTCAAAGACGACCGTGGGGCTACCACGACCAAGGCATTCCATATAGACTTTGCGACCGCCGAGATCAACGAAGCGGCCGTGAGAAGCGGGTTCCGGCCTGCGCCGGGCGCGGGGCGGCGGCAGCGGTTGGGCTTCGAGGAATTTTTTCGTCTGCGGGTCAGCCTTGTTGGACCGCCATGAAATGGACACGACTTTCCCTTCCCGAAGCGCGACCGTCGTTGCCTGTTGAATGTGATCGACGCCGGCAGCCCGGGTGGCATCGGACCGGAATTCAAACCGGGCCGTGGTCCACGCCGTCCAGCGCGTGCTGAAGCGGTGCACCGAGATCTGGGAGATTTCTGCATGCTCCCGCGCCAGGGCCTCAAGAGACGGCCGGGCCTCCGCCGGGCCGACGCACATGAACGGAAAGCTACAGGCGGCAGAATCGTCGAACACGACGTCGTCGGTGAAAAACCCAACAGCCGCGCCCACGTCGCCCCGGCCAATCGCCTCGAGCCAGCGGCGATGAGTGAGCATCTCATCGGCCGGTTGTGCCAGGACCTGCGTACCGACCAGCGGAGTCGTCCCCGTGAGGACGGTTAGTACGATCATTGTCGTGAGAGCTATTGTACCGAATGAGGCGCCTCTCGTTGACAGGCTCATAAGTATCCCCCCGCGTTGGACGTTGCCCTAAGCAATTTAGCGAACAAAGACGGAACCAGGCAGGCTGAACTGTATCGCTCCGCTGCCGGCGCTCCCCAAAGTGACCCAGCCGGATCCCATGATGTCATTCATCCGAACGATGCGGCTGTTCAGGGCGTCGACGACGTAGATGCGACCGGCGGCGTCGACGGCGAGGCCAGACGGCAGGTTGAACTGCTTAGCCGCACTTCCTTGGGTGCCCAGCGTCAACCAACCAGTGCCCGCCATGTCGCTTATCCGAACGATCCGGTGGTTTGCGGTGTCCGCGACGTAAATCTTTCCAGTAGAGTCCACGACGATGCTGCTGGGTGAATCAAACCTGTTGACAGCCTTCCCCCAGACGCCGAAAGGAGTCCAGTTGCTTCCTGTGATGTCGTCGATCCTGACAATGCGACGCAGGTCGTAGCCCGATCCGATGTCCGCGATATAGATGCGCCCCGCCACGTCGACGAAAATGCCCGCCGGATCGATTAGGTTACCGGGTTTGTCCTTTGACGATCCCCCGCTAAAGGCGCCAAACGTTGTCCAGTCGGCGCCGCTCATGTCGCCCATGCGGACGGTCCGATGATTGCCGCTATCGGTGACGTAGATCTTGCCGGACCCGTCGACGAAGACACCGCGTGGTTTATTGAACTGCTTCGGCCCGGCACCGGCCGAACCGATCGCCGTCCACCCGGTTCCGCTCATGTCATTCATGCGGACGATGCGGTGGTTCTCCGTGTCTGCGACATAGATGCGTCCCGCCGTGTCTACAAAAAGCCCCCGCGGGAAGTTGAACTGCTTGACTCCGCTGCCGCTGGTGCCGAGCATGATCCATCCGGCCCCGCTAATGTCGTTCATTCGTACGATGCGACTGTTACCACGGTCAGCCACGTAGATGTGTCCCGTGGAAGGCGCTGTTTCCGCCGGCGGGCTGGATACGAGCAAGAATGTGGCCAGCAGCATTACTGTCCAGCGTGGCCACACGTGGTTAGTCTCCATGGCCTTTCCCCCCTCGAGGAATCCGTTTCCAGAATGATAGACCCATGAGTAAGCGAGGCCATCGGTAGAATGACCGATAGCGGCTGAGAGAGGCCAAGATCGGCAGGAAGACGGATAGGTGCGACTGCTGGGAGGGTTCGAAAGACTATTGCTCTGGCGTCTGGAGCCCCCGGCTGACGGCCCAAGCCGCGATTTGGGCGCGGGAGTTGAAGGCGAGTTTGTTCAGAATATGCTCGACGTGAGATGCGACGGTCCGCTCGCTGATGAACAAACGTTTCCCAATCTCTCGGTTGGACAGGCCCTGTGTAACTAGCCTCGCCACGTCCTCTTCTCGATGGGAAAGAGGGCTTCGTGGTCTCTTGCCTTCCGGTTGTACCGGCAGGCCGGAGAGGTTCCGGAGGACTCCTAACGCTTTCTCGATCACATCCTCAAGGGGCATCGCCTCGCCCACGGCCCATAACTGAGCATACTGCTCTCGTAGCTTCTCTTGAACTTGAACATGGGCTCGATCAAAGACACGTTGCTCCGGTGCCCGGGGGCCACCGTCGGGTTCCGGCGGCCGGCTTGCCGCTGCCAACAGGATTGCTGCGGCCTCGGGTTCTTCGTTTTGGGCGGCCAAGACTCCGGCAGCGCTGAGCGACTTGGCAACCCCCCACAGGTGCCCGAGGTTACGGTTCAGGAGGAGGCTCTGCTCGATGAGCGTCGCCGCGCGCTTGCTGTCCCCTGCCCGAGCGGCGATCTGTCCCATCCGTCGGAGAATCACTGCGGCCGAGCCGTCGTCGTCCAATTCATCGTAGACGGCGAGCGCATCCCGGAGGAGGACGTCGGCCCTGTGGAAATCTTCCCGCTGATCGGCAGTGTAGGCCAGATGCTCTAGACCCTCTGCGGTGTTGTACTTATCACCGTGCTTGCGTGCCACAGTTAGCACTTCCGTGAACGCAGCATCGGCCTCAGTGAGGTCGCCCTCATCTAACGCGATCTCACCCAGTCCCAAGAGGGCGGCGATGGTTGCCCGAAACTCTCCGGTCTCCCGCGCGAGGACTAGGGCCTCCCGAAGCAGGGCACGAGCCTGCAAAAGATCTCCGTGCTCTCGGGAAGCCCGCCCGAGCCCCTCCAGCGCAGCTGCCACCTTCGTCTTGTCCCCCGCCTCTCGAGCGATCGCAAGGCTCTCCCCATATAGAGAGAAGGCCCGTGGCAGGTCGTGCCTGTAACGGGCCAGACTGCCCAGATACCAGAGGGCCTCGGCGGTCGCGGCCTTGTCCCCGAGAGTCTGACGTAGAGTGAGGCACTCTTCAGCTCTCCTGGTGGCAGTCTTTTCGTCCCCTTGGAGGTGGGCCAGGACTGCGCCAGTGAACAGTGCCTTAGCTCTGACCACTGACGGGGCAGCCCCCGCTTCTCTCTCGAGGACCCGCTCCGCCCATCCGCCCCCCTCACTCCAGTGGCCGCGGATGTTCCAGAATCTGCGTAGTGCCCCCACATACCGGAGGGCGACTTCCAGATCGGCATCGAGTGCCCACTCCAGGGCAAGTCGGAGGTTATCATGCTCGCGTTCGAGTCGTGCTTGCCACACGGCTTCATTCGGGCCAGCCAGCTCAGGCTCTGCCGTCTCGGCCATCGCAAGGAGGAAACGGGCATGCCGCTCTCTTATGTGGTTAAGTTCCCCGCTGGTCTCCAGCTGCTCCCATGCGAACTCACGCAAACTCTCCAACATCTTGTAGCGCGCCGATCCTTCAGGCAGGGTCGTCCAGAGCAGCAGGTTCTTGTCCACGAGGGAGCTGAGTGTATGCCCGTCAACGGAGAGATCACCGGTCCCGCCGCAAACAGCCTGTATGGCCTCCGGTCCGGCACCGCCGGCGAAAACGGCGAGCCGTCGAAACAGCGTCTGCTCATTGGGAGGGAGCAGATCATAGCTCCAGGCGATCGCAGACCGCAATGTCCGTTGGCGAGGCGGAAGGTCCCGCGGCCCTCCAGTCAGGAATTCCAACCGCCGTCTGAGCTGTGCAACAATCGTCGGCAGCGGCACGGATCTGACGCGACCCACCACGAGCTCGATGGCCAGCGGCAGGCCGTCCAGTCTGACACAGATTTCGGCCACATCCCGGGCATTAGGCTCCCCGAGCATGAAGTCCGGAACGATGGCCCGCGCACGCGTCACGAACATTGCGACAGCAGGGTTCTGCATGAGGGCATGGACCGCGGGCAGAGGGTCGAGTTCGGGGAGGGGAAGCGGACCAAGCGGAAACTGTCGCTCCCATTGCAGGCGCAGCGGCTCGCGGCTCGTGGCTAGGACCTTAAGATGCGGGCATGCTCCCAACAACTCTCCTACCATAGGAGCTCCCTCGACAAGATGTTCGAAGTTGTCGACCACGAGCAGCAGCTGACGGTGACGCAGCGCGTCTTTAACCCGCTCCATGGGCAGGTCAAAGGGAGCACCTCCCTCCCATCCCTCCCGCACCCCCAGGCTGTGGGCGAAGGCGTAGATTATCAATGCTGGGTCACGGATCGGGGTGAGATCGACGAATAGAGCACCGTCAGCGAATCGGTCGATCGTGGTGTGAGCGACCTCCAAAGCCAGCCGAGTCTTCCCCACGCCCGGTGGCCCCAGCACGGTGATAAGGCGCGCATCCTCACCGATGGCTTGGTCTCGCACATAGGCCAATTCCTGGAGCCGTCCGATCAACGGCGTGGCCAACGCAGGCAGTTGCCCGGCCAGCGTGGAGGAAACAGCACGGGGTGATGCGATATCCGGCGGGAAGGTCTCTGGCTCGGCGGGGCGGTCAGGAGCCATGGCCGCCTACTCCTTCCAGATCGGGTAGTACCTAAAGAAGCGCGCCGGGTTGAAGTACCAGCCTCGGACCCACGATCGCTGCACGCGAAGGCCAAACGGATTCGCTAGAACAATGGAGGGGGCCAGTTCGAAGTATTTGCGATTGACCTCGAAATAGAGCTCCTCCCGGCGGCGTGGATTACCTTCGCGGAGGGCGGCGATAATCAGCCTGTCGACCTCCGCGGGTGTCCGGAACCGCTGGAAGTTCATGCTCGCGCTGTGCAAAAAGCCGTAGGCGAAGTTGTGCGCGTCCGGATAGTCGGCAAAGAAACCTGTCAGGAAGAGGGGAAGTCTGTGCTGGCGCAGTTCGCTGAGGTAGGAAGACCACAGCAGCGACCGGACATCGATTGCGAATTTCGGGTTGAGGCTCTCAATTGACTGCTTGAGGATACTTGCCAAAGCCTCTCGCTCGCTATTTCCGGTCGAGTATACAATCGTGAAGCGAAAGCCGCGCTCCCAGACGGCTCCGTTGAAGGCTGCTTTGAACTCTTCCTTGGCCCGGTCGGCGTTGTGGGTGAAGTATTCTTGCCTGGCACTGTACCCTAACATCCCTTCGGGGAACATGCCCCTGGCTGGGAGGGCCTTTCCTCGATAGGCGGCGGCAATGAGCGCCGAGTAGTCGAAGGCGTAACCAAACGCCCGGCGCACGTGGACGTCGGCGAAGAAGTCTCCGGGGACCCCCTGCCCGTCAAGCCGGCCGCTGCCGACATAGGGACTGCCCTGCGTCTCAACCTCTGCGACGAACCACATTACGGCCCCGACGATCGTATTTTGCCGTAGTCGGTCAATCACGCGGATGCCCGCCGCGCCTTCTACGAGCGGCAGATCGCGCTCACTGATGCTGATGGAGTCGGCATCACCGGCCTTCAGCATCAAGATGCGCGTCGAAGTGTCAGTGACGGTCTTCAAGACTACCCGTCTCAGCCTGGGCGGGGTTTGCCAGTAGGCATCATTGCGAATCAACACCAGCTCACGGTTGGCTCTATCCCACCGCTCCAGCCTGAAGGGGCCGGTACCATTCGCCTGCGCATGAAACGGCGTCGAGCCCTCGCGGGCGTTCACGTACGTCCGCATGGTTGAGGCGGTCCCGGACCAATCCCCGTTCGCGGCGGCCCACCTGCGTGAGACGACGAAGGAGAATCCAGCGAGCAACGACGTGAACGCCCCGAAGGGTTCCCGGAGGGTCAGCACAACACTGGTGCGTTGGACCCGAATGACCCGCTGGAGGTCGGCAAATGTGATCAGCAGGTTTCCCCGATCGTCTTGCACGTGGTAGATGCCGAGGAACGGCTCGAGCAGCAGCGACGAGACGGGAGCGCCGATGAGGAGGAAGCGGCGGAGCGAGTAGGCAACGTCCTCCGCGGTCATGAGCGTGCCGTCGTGGAATCTGACACCTTGGCGGATAGGGAATGTGTACGTCCGGCCGTCGGGGGACATGAGGCCGTTGCGCATGCTCGGAACTACGGTCGCTAACAGTGGGACGAAGCGGTCGGTGTGGACCCCGTCAAAGTCGATAAGGGTTTCATAAATGTTTGCGATGGTCGTGCTGCTGGGTATGTCCCATGCAAAAGCATAATCCAGCGTATCCAGATCTCCACTAACAGCATGCACATAGGTCTCCGGGTTCCTAACGGACCCGGCTCCCAGGACGGGCACTGCCGAAACAGAGACAATCAGCCACAGGATGAGACAATGGAATGATCTGAAGACGGAACGCTGGTGCGTTTTCCTCACACCACGATCCCCCGAGACCGCCATTGGGTTCAGCTGGCGGCCAAGCGGGACAGCCTTTCTCCCCGGCCGCGGCTGCCCCCTCCCCGGACATCGAGCGTGACAAGTGCGAGGCGGTCGAATGTGAAATTCGCCCCCGCAATTAGGCTAGCTCCGAATCCCATCCATCAACTCGGTCCGGACCGAGTTCTGTTCGATGATCCGAATGGGTCAGACTACCCGGGCCATGCGGGGCTTCACGCTTAGCGGAGGCTAGCCGCCAGCGTTGCCGAGCACCCGCCAGA
>Ga0209853_1000413_pt1 | contig 11951 bp, 16 predicted proteins | sample GWRWS1_30_40_FD_187224 | JGI IMG/M metagenome (GOLD analysis project Ga0209853, IMG submission 187224) | Riverbed sediment microbial communities from areas with vegetation nearby in Columbia River, Washington, USA - GW-RW S1_30_40 (SPAdes)... | ecosystem: Environmental > Aquatic > Freshwater >...
ATTGATCAACAGATCAAGCCGGCCATAGCGGCGGACTGCAAAGCGCACGAGGGCACGCGCCTGGCTGGGAGATCCAATATCAGCCACGCGCGCGACAGCTTCCCCCCCAGCCGTCTTGATCGTGGAAACCGCGGCTCGGAGTTCCCTGCCCGTCCTGGAGCACAGGACCACGCGAGCCCCTTCCTTGGCGAATAGTTCGGCTGTCGCACGCCCAATCCCGCGTCCTGCCCCCGTGATGATCGCAACCACGTTTGCGAGGCGACCGTTCATTTCTTTTAAGAAAGGCTGACAAGCCGGAACTTGTCGATCACGTGCACTGGGAGGGAGGACAAACTGTTGGGGAGGCACAGGAAAGCGACCCGCCGCTCCTGTCGAGGGAGTCACAGCAGAAAGGCTAACAGGTCATTGCACCGGCCTGTAACTTTGCTGCAATTTGGAGTTGTCCACTGCTTCGCCGAGCTTGAGGAAGGCCCGCATATGTTTCTTGACGAGCTCTCGACCGCTTTCTTCACCAAGGTTCACCTGATATTCGTTGATCACCATCACCTTCATCCCCTCCCATTCCCTCCAGCAGCTCTTACAGACGTTCGCCTTAATCTCTGACTCAAGCCGCCCCATGAATAGAGGATCAGTGATTTGTTCCCCCGCCTTTTCACATTTGACGCACTGCACTGCTGCCATCTCAGTCGCCCTCCTGTGGGATATCCCCCGAGTCTGACGCCTCGGAACCCGTGGCCATCCAGAACCGTGGCAGCATTGTAGCACCCGGTCCCCGTGAAAGAAAAGGGGCGCATCGCCGAAGTTGACGGTCTGAGACGATCATGCTAGGAAGGAAGCCGAAAGAGAACCCGTGACGGGACCGCGTGGCCCGGATGGCGGAACTGGCAGACGCGCCAGACTCAAAATCGTCAGGCAGCGTCCGCTGCAACTGTTGACCAGACCACGAATTTCCCCGCCAGTCTAGGGATTTCGAGCGGGGGGGCCGTTCTAGCTCTCCCGCTTTCTCTCTGTCACTTTCGCTCATTTTCGCTCCATTCCTAACACTGGAATAACACCTCGAGAGACCCCCGGGGGGGTCGTCGGCAGGCACCCCCGCCCGAATGAGGACTCCCACGGGTACGGCCACGCGTGCCGGGGAGGTTCTTCCGCTCAGGCGAGCGGGCAGTCAAGGGACGCGGGTGGCGATCACCTTGTTCGCTTAAGAGGGCGGAAACTGCTTATCACCGTGACTCGCATATGCACGAATCGCATCCCCAAGGTGTGCCGGTGCTTTCCCCACGGAGGGAAGTAACTGTGATTGATGGGGTAGTCTACGCCGGGAACGTAGCAGAACTGACAAGAGGATGCTTGACGCCTAGGGGGGTTATTTTTCCGGGACGAGATTCTGCTCTACAATCGTTTGGAAAAGAGCGTTGGCGAGATATCGATGCGTTTCTGCGTTTGGATGCGACTCGAAGCGGGACACAGGGGAATGATAGCCGGTATCAACTTCCCACCAGATAAAGCCCTCCCTCACAAAGGTGTCATGAACTTGCTGGTACATTCCTTCTTTCAGGGCAGCCGGCGCATCAGTGAGGAATACGGCAGGAGGTTGCCCAGTATGTTCTCTCACCCACAGGCCAATGTTATGCACGCTTCGCTCAAAGATTTTCCAGTCACGCGACTCGGTGTTGTAGGCTCGCTGCATGGCTTCCACGAAGGTCGGTATGTGGTTGATTTGTCGATATATCCGGTCATACAACGGCTCAAGTTTACGAAACAGCAGGGACCGATTCAACAACATGCGAATCTTTTCCGGAAGTGGCATTTTGTAAGCCGGATAGTAGTCATAGGTGATATTGGGATCGTTGACGCAGAAGCCCACAATGGTCAGGTTCGGTCTGATAGTCGACCACATGCGACGCATGATCTTCTCTTCTTGCACTGTCTCAAAGCCCTGGACGCCTAGATTGATGACCTCAACTTGGACCGTGGGATAGCGCTCCCGTAACTTCTTTTCGAGGACGTTGGTATAGCGCTCCTCTTCGGCGATCCCGGTTCCCATTGTATTGGAATCTCCCAGGACCATGATGCGGAATGTCTCTGCTCTTTCCAGATCTCGCTCCAAGAAGTCGCGTCCTCGAAATCCCCATCGATTGACCTGGAATCGATGACCGTATATCATGCCATCCGGTTTCGGTTTATAGACATAGAGGTGCGTCAGACCATTCAACCTCGAGCTTCTCTCCCCTTCCAGCCATTCAACCTCATACTTTTCACTGAGGGCGCTAGGTCGTTCAAGTGGGTAGAGACTGTTGACCACGCGCAGGGACGCTTCCGTTACCAAGAGTATGATTAGAGACGTTTTCAGAACCTGAAGGACTCGTGCCAAGAGTCGTGCAATGCTCATGATGGGCAGGATATCGAGTTGCCAGGGCGAGGGATATTCCTCAAATGGAGGTCAGAGAAATCCCCCAACAAAAGGAGGGGCAATCTAGAGAAGGTGAGAGACTCTGGCTTTGCTAGAGGTTTCACCAACTTGCCTTTGGTGATTAGAAAACGGCATAGATAGCGGGCGCGACAACGCTTCCTTCCAGAAAGAAAAGCAATGAGCCCAGCAGTAACAGAGTGAAAATTAGGGGTGCCAGCCAATAGGTTCTTCTCTCCTTCAGATACCCCATAAATTCTGCTACCAGACTGCAATAATCTTTCATTCCTGTGGCAGGGCTCATGTGTCCCTCCTTTTCAATAATAGTGTATCGCTATGCGGGCACGTAACCAGAAGGCGTACCTCTTTTTAGTGAGCGGCTTCCTGGGAAGGTACCTGTTTTGATACCGACGACCATTTCCTGGCGTACAGGCAACACTCCCTGAACACGATGAATGAGATGATCGCGCCTGGGTAAAACCAGAATCCCCCGAACCGGGAAGTGATGCCGCCGCAAACGAGTGCCACGATGATGGACATGAAATCAGCCACAGGGCCAAGTGGCTCGAAGACCTGCATGTGCATAGCATTGGTCAGATACCCGTCATTGCGAACCACTTCCTGTTGCCACGGACGTTTCTCGTAAGGTTTGAGTGCAGCGAGCTGGGGAACAGCCGGCGCAGACGTATCCTTTAGTACGTTGGTATCGCATGCATCAATACAATTATAGCATTTGATGCACTCGCGGTTGATTACCTTGCCGTCAAAATGGAAGATCTCTCGACTGACATCAATGCCCTGCGGGCAGGCGTTACTGCAGTCGCGGCAACCAGTGCACTGCGCCACACGTGTGATTTTTGACTGTATCGGTGAGATGTTCATGAGCGGTGTCATCATCGGTGCATACGGGCATAATATCCGGCAAAATGCACCTTGCCCGTAGCGTAGGTTGAGAACGATGCTCATGGTAAATTGGATAAACACAGCCAAGCCGAATGCCAACAAGTAATCATTCCACGTGGGCTTGATTTCAAAATTAAAGAAGGCGGTCTTTGCGAACGCCTTGCCCTGGTAACCCGGCAAGTCGGCTATCGGCACTGGCTCCATCACGTTGACCTTGGGAGTGAACCCGACATTGTGAATCAGAATGATGACAGGCAATAGGAGCACAAACAGAGCACCTACTCTCAAGAGCCAGCGATGAGGCGTGTTGACGAGAACATTTTTCTCGCGCAGCTTGAGGTATCGACGCACTTTGAGCTTTCGCAAGATCCAGTCGGCGAATTCGATCGCGCCTCGCATGTGGCAGACCCAGCCACAAAATCCTCGCCCAAAGATGAATATTGAGCCTAAAATTAATATCACCATGATCGCTGCCGCGTTGATGGTCCCTTTGGCGAGAGAAGGCACCCCCATCATCGCTGTTTTCCCCCAAATCTGGATGCCAAACACGTGCCATGAAATAAGATGAAACGCGATATAAACATGCACCAGCGCCAGTGAGATCATGCGAAATGTATAGCGTCGTGTGTGCTTCGGAGTGGCGGGAGCATGAATCGAACAAGCGGGACCATCATCGTCTGCTTTATGATCGCCTACCTGGATCAGCTGGAGTAGAGGTGGCGCATGGGTTTTAGCAGAATTCATTTAAATATACCCTCCGTTGTGTCCGGTTGAGACGGAAGCTCGTCTGCATAGTTGCAACTCGTTGATTCATCCTGAGCCGGTTTTGGTCGCGCGTTGAAATCGGAGACACCTTTGGATCTGCGAATAGCCGCGCTGCCATTGGCTCTGAGCAAGGCATAATCATTTCTAGCCGGACACTACTGTGATCAAATTGAAATGAATACTTTGTTTGTATCGAAGGAGAGAGCGGGACTGTTGTCCTCAGCTTGGGAACGCGAGCGTGGACCGATCCGGGACTGGACGATTCAATGAGGAGGACGAGACCGTATGTGCGGTGTATCGATGGCTGCAAAGCTGCGCTCCTGGCCACGTTGCCTCGTAGAAGTATGCAAGTACCATAGATAAATTTGTGCCCTCTTTAACATACCTCGAACGAGGGATCGAAGAGATATTTTGAGGTATGCTAAGGAATGGCGTGATCGTCAGAAAATAGCACCAAAACACCACCACCACCAAACCGCCAAACCAATCCCAAAGTACTGGCACGCGCTTGCAGTTCACGCAGCGTGCGGTCCACCTGCAACCCGTGGGAGTGCTATCCAGGTGAATGGCTCGGGCCAATTGCACCGCCGACCAGACTAGCGTGAGCGACGCAGTCAAATAAGAGTGGAGGGTGAGCGATGGTTCGCTCTCAGCGCGTGTTCCTTGAGATCTTCATCCTGATGACCTTGCTCGCGGGCTGCGTGACGGTGGCCTGCGATCCCGATGATTCGACGTTTGGGAAGGACTGCTATGAATGCACGCGCCAGGCCACGTTCGAAGCCCAGCAAGCCGATCCGCACACGGGCAGCCCCATCAGCATCAAGGACCGGACGGAGTGGTGCCTCAGGGATCGGGGGTCCGTGAAGCAGAAAAAGGAGGGCTGAGTTGCAATGTCCAAAAGAGAGGGAATTAGTGCATCGTCTTCTTCACCAGCCGATCGCCTAGGTCAATTCAGTAGGGTCACCCGGTGCAGCAAGGTCCTCCCTTGATGGGCGTTCAGGCCCCATTCGCCTTGGAAGTTTGAAGTCCCGCCTGTTCACTGACTTAGCTCTCCACACACAACCTGCTTTGTTCGTTCCTCTCTGATACACGCTCGACTGGGAGTGGGAGGCGGCGCGTTCCCTAGTTCTCCACGCTCTGCACTTTTGCCTGCCGGCGGCGCGATTCCAGGCCGGTCTTTCGGCTCCGTCGGTGCATCGACCTGCGGGCGAGGCGGTGCTGTTTTGCTCGCCTTCACCATTATTTGCATCTGAATCTTTTCGTATACCTCCTTCGGAAGGATGTTCCGTTGCACGAGATCCTCCTTGGATTGAAAGGGTCGGGCCCCTATAATCTGTAACACATAGCCCTCTGTAATACCGGTGAGGGTTTTTAATTGTTCGGCCGTCGCTGAATTAATGTCGATGGGTTCTGCAGCGGCATGTGCTAGAACCCAGGCCGACAAAAAACAACCGATGGCGAGGAGCAAGGTTCGGTGCAATGTCAGGAATGAGTTACGCTTTGGCCTATACTTTATTCCGGTGTCCATAGATGCATCTCCACTCCACTGGCGGACTTGATTGTCTGATCCTTGATCCTGTCGTCGATGGCCTAGAGAACGGCCTCGTCTGGGCTAGCTCGTCCTTGCGCTTGTGCAGGCTATCGAGAACGGATCAGGGCTTCTAGCATGCCGATTGCGCCGTCCAGAAATACAAACATCGCAATCAGCTCCAGGAGGGCACCTCCGGCAAACCACCCAAGTGAGCCCAGCTCCCATGTCCGTTGCAGTACGCCGGCCAGCAGACCGAGCACGCCGCAGAGAAAGCCGAGTAACGAGAACATCCGAGCAACAAAAATTCGCTTCTGACCTGCCAGCATATGTCACCTCAATCTGAAGTGGTGTGTTTCATCAGGACAGCGCGATCTCTGAGCCGCCATTACTTCCCCTTCGCCAGCAGCCCCTTCCGCTCCAGCTCCTCAGGATGGCCGAAAGGCGGCTAAGAGGCTAGGGGATTTCACGAGGCAAGTCAAGGCTGGTGAACGTGGCTGAAAGTGAGCACTATGCAGCTATCAGGGAGGCAACGGCCGGGCTTGATCACCTGGCCGGCGGAGGCAGGTATAGGGTACGAGTCACAGCCGGAAGGAGGCTGGCGGTTCCCTCGGCTCGTGTAGCAATGGCGTATGATTGGCCCTTGACACCCTTGAGTGGCTATGGTATCGGTAGCACCTCTCGCCAGCCCTTTAGTGGGCCGAACCTCAAATAGAGGCGGCGGTCAGAGTCCACCCGTATAAGCAAGCCCTCCGCTGACAGCGTGGGGTGAGTAGGGGCCCGGCCTAGCTGACGCGAAAACGCGTTAGGTTCGTCGGGCCCTTCGTGTTTTTTGACGGCATCGGCGAACCTCAAGATCAGGAGGATTCGCCCGATGCACGCACCCCTTCGAGACTTCGACGATCTCCCCAATTCGGCTTTTGTCCGGCTCCCTATCGTAACCGCCCTCTTCGCATGCTCTCCAGCAACAATCCTGCGGCGCGTGCGAGCCAAAAGATTCCCACAACCAGTTAGACATTTTGACCGCGTGGTTGCCTGGAACGTGGGCGAACTCCGCCGCGCCCTGCAAGGCCAGCGAGGCGCGCTATGACAGCTGAAGATCTTATGCCGAGGCTTGAGGCCGTTCGCAAATCAGGGAGTGGGTGGGTCGCGCGCTGCCCAGCCCATGATGACCGTACCCCTTCACTCTCCATCCGCGAAGGGGACGATGGACGGATTCTGCTTCATGACTTTGGCGGGTGCCGCCTGGAGGATATCTGTACAGCACTCGGCCTGCGGCTGACGGATCTCTTTCCCGAGCGAAACCCCGACCCGCACCAGTGGCGGGAGACGCAACGACAGCGAGCCGCGGAGCGCGCCCGGCAAGCGCATGAGCGGCACCGTGAGGGGCTTCGAATTGATACCTTGCGGGAGGCAGAACGGCTGATCCGATCAGCGAGGGACATCGACATCCGCACGTGGTCGGACGCGCAGCTCCACACCATCTTGACCAGGTTGGGAGACGCCTACAACCTTCTTTTTGAAAGTGAGATCACCGATGGGACTTCAGGAATTCTCTGACGACGCCAAACGGTTTGACGCAGCAGCGCAAAAGTTAGTCGGGGAGCATTTTCTCAATGGACTGGCCGATGTGCTCGGCACGCCGGCCGATTCAGTGAATGGGCAGACCCACGGTGACCCCTGGCCGATCCTCGATCCGGCCGCATATCACGGCTTGGCCAGTGAGGTGGTCACACTCATTGAGCCTCACACGGAAGCCGATCCCGTCGCGCTGCTGGTCTCGTTGCTCGCAGAAGTCGGCTGCATGCTCGGGCGCGGGCCTCACTTGGTGTTGGATGGGGGCTATCATCCGCTGCTGATTTGGCCGGTGATGGTCGGGCAAACCTCGAAATCGCGGAGGGGCACCGCGGGTCGGCGGATTCAGACGCTCTTATCGGGGGCCGATCCTCACTTGACGCGGGGCCAATGCAAAGGGAACTTATCAAGTAGGGAAGGCCTCGCGTTCGCTGTGCGCGATCCTCAATATCGAGAAGAGCCGGTCAAGGAAAAAGGCAAGCCGACCGCGTGATGGCTCGAGATGGAAACAGCCTTAGCGGGGTCCTTCGCGATGCGTGGGATGGGCTGGACCTTGCGCCGATGACCAAGACCAACCGAGTTCGGGCGACCGCTCCGCACATTGGCATTATCGGGCATGTGACGAAAGATGAACTGCTGCGGAACCTGACCGATACGGAAACCTCGAACGGCTTTGCCAATCGGTTTGTGTGGCTGGCCGTCCGACGCTCCAAGGAGCTGCCGTTCCCCAGCTCACCAGACCACGAGGCCATGCAGACCCTCTCGACCAAGATTGCAGGGATAATTCGCAATTCGCGATTGACGCGCACCATCGAGCTCGGTCCAGAGGCGGCGGAAGCCTGGAAGGCCATCTATCACGACCTGTCAGCGGATCGGCCGGGGTTAGCCGGGGCGTTGCTTGCGAGAGCCGAAGCCCAAGTCATGCGCCTGTCCGCGATCTATGCTGTGCTTGATGAACGTCAAGAGATTGGACTACCCCATCTGAAAGCGGCCCTAGCCTTGCGGCAGTTTTCCGAGCAGTCCGTCGTGATGATTTTCGGCGACAGCACCGGCGATCCCATGGCCGACACGATCTTGCGGGCCGTCCGCGTGCGTGAGGGCATGACAGACACACAAATTAGCTCGTTGTTTGGGCGGCACATGTCGGCAGCAAGGTTGGACCAGGCGAAGGGGGTGTTAGCGGCTGCTGGATATATTCATTGCGAGGAAGTCGAGACCGTCGGTAGGCCTACCCGAATCTGGAAGGCAGGTGCGAAAAAAGCGAAAGAAGCGAAATAAGGGGGAGATGACCAGGGCTTTTTTCGCTTAATTCGCTTATTTCGCAGGTCAATGAGAGGCTATCTGGACCTCCCGGAAGTCAAGGACCTACGCTCCTACGCCAACCATCTCGAGACAGTCAATTGCCGGCTGGTCCCCTTCTTCGGGGATCAGCTGCTGACCGACCTAAAGGTTGAGGACGTGGAAGCCTACCGGGCCAGTCGGACGCGCAAGGACGTCAGGCCGGCGGCCCTCAGCACGATCAACTGGGATCATGCCGTGCTCAAGGCGCTGCTGAATAAGGCCATCAAGCGGGACTACCTGGCGGTGAATCCCGCCAGCAAGGTCAGTCTGCCGAATCCGAAGAATGAGCGGGACCGGATATTGACTGACGATGAATGGACACGGCTCTATAACGCGGCAGGCAAGCATCTCAGGCCGGTCCTGCTCTCGGCCTATCGCCTGGGATTGCGGCTTGGAGAGATTCTCTCCCTGACGTGGGATCGGGTGGACCGGGAGCGGGGTTTGATCACCTTGCGGGCCACTGACACGAAAACCAAACAACCACGTCGTGTGCCCATGACAGCGGACTTGCTGGCAACCTTCAAACAGTTGTATAAAGTCCGCTATCTAGGCCAGGACCGGGTGTTTCTGCGAGAGGGGAAGCTGATGACCGACATTCGGACGGCCTTCAAGAACGCCAAAGAGCGGGCGGGCATCACCGACTTCCGGTTTCACGATCTCCGGCACTGTGCGGCCACAGCACTACGGCGGGCAGGGGTGGATAACACCACGGCCATGTCGATCATCGGGCACAAGTCGGAGAAGATGTGGCGACGGTATAACACGATTGATGAAACCGATTTGAAGGCGGCGGCCGCCAAACTTAACACGGTAATAACACTAGCCCAGGAGCAGAGCACAGCCGCAGCAGCCAACACCGCGATATCTTAAGCAGGCCCGGATGGCGGAACTGGCAGACGCGCCAGACTCAAAATCTGGTTCTCGCAAGAGAGTGGGAGTTCGACCCTCCCTCCGGGCACCATCGGCGAGGTTTCCAGGGCGTACCGCTTGCCTGAGGAACCCCTGCCAGGCCAAGGGTTGTGGCTTGCGGGATATCGGCTAGGCAGGCGGGAAGACTAGGATTTCCCCTGGTTTTGAGGCGGGCGAGCCCAAGCGGCGGAACGTGTTTTGGACGGGAACCCGTCAGGAATTCCTCTTGACACAGCATGCAAAGTTGACCTATATTTCCGCTTGTCTCCGTCACTCGTCTGCGAGCGAGGCAGCAAGCAACGGATTGTGGTTCCATTTTATTTACGTACCTCATAATAATATATAGAGTCTAACTCACAAGGAGGCAGCACATGCGTAATGTAGTCTTAATGGGGGCAGTGATCCTGCTTGCGGGGTCCGTGGGTATTGCAGCCGCCCAGGAGCGCCTGCCGCAGAACTCCGGGTTTGGTACCGGCGTCGGCGAGTCGGCTGGCACAGGAACGCGTTCCCAAACCTGGGATACGCAGGCGTTTAAGGAAAGGCTCTCCCAAGCCGAAACAATTTACGGCCGCGTACTCGCCATTGATATTCCTAGTCGCAAGATCTATCTCGAGACAGGCGGAAGCTCGCACGATGAAGGTAGGGCCGGGTCTGGCGCGATGTCGTCCCTGACCGTCTACATTGACGAGAACACGAACATGGAGCAACTCAGGTCAATCGGATCCGGGGATGATGTGATTATCATGGCCCGCGAAGAAGTGACGGACCGACAGCCCTATGGAACCGGAAGGAAGCTCGTCAAAGATATCACGGTGCTGCGAGGAAATGAGAAGATGGCGGGCTACGGCGGTCTCGGCCAGAGGCCGGACCCTAACACGGAGCGTGGGATTGACACGAATTCCGGGTCAAGCCATGGAGGCGAGGTTGGAAAGGTTCTACCAGGAGAGATTAGCTCGGGCATTACCAGCAGCATTGGCGAAGTGACCGGCGCCGCTCCTTGCTGGCAGTGCGAACCGCAGCCGGGCTGGGGCTATGGAACCAGCAACAAGAGCGATTATGGCGGTTCTGAGAAGCCCAACATGGTCAAGCAATAATGGCCCAGCGCACATAGGTTGGTGAAGAACTCTAAGGGCGGCCTTGAGGCCGCCCTTACCATTTTCAGAAGACCCACCGCCACTTCGAGCCGGTCATCCTACTTGCTCCAAGTCCATTGTCCTGTTACTATCTGGACGGCGGCGAGGGAGCAGACTCACACATGAAAGCTAACCTTGGGGACACGGAAAACAGCCTCCAGCTGCAGGCGGATGCAGAATTGGACCTGCGCGGAGTGATCTGTCCCTACAATTTCGTCAAGACTAAGCTAAAATTGGAGACCATGGTGGCTGGACAGATTCTGGCGGTGCTCCTCGACGAGGGGGACCCCATCCGGAACGTTCCCCGCAGCGTCAGCGACGATGGGCATATCGTCCTCAGTCAGGAACCTCTCGCCCAGTTCTATCGCGTCAGGATCCGAAAGCGCGCCGACGACTAGCGCTTCTTGACACTCTCCGTCAACCCTTTCCGTCTCTGTTGCCGGTATCCCTCAACAACGAGCGTGACCTCGCCCTCCAAGAACCCTGACCCCCACTTCACCAACACCTCTTCGACTGTGCCACGCAGAAATTCTTCATTGGGTTTGGTGAGCTCTCGAGCCAAGACAATCCGACGATTTCCCAGGACAGCATGGATCGCTTCGAGGGAGGAACGCAACAGCTCAGGAGATTCGAACAGGATCATCGTCCGCCGTTGTGTCCGCAAGTCTTCCAGGACCAGCCGGAGCTGGGTTGATTGCCTGGGGAGATATCCCTGATAGACAAAGGCCTCGCTCGACAACCCCGACGCCGACAACGCGGCCAGGACAGCCGAAGGACCTGGGACCGGCACGACTCGAATGCCGGAGGCCAAGGCCTGCGTGACGAGAAACGAACCCGGATCCGAGATCAACGGTGTTCCATCATCCGAGACCAGCGCAATACTCTGTCCCTCATGGAGTCGTCTGATGAGCACCGGGGTCTTCTCGTCCTTATTGAGGTCATGATAGCTAGTCAACGGAGTATCGATCCCGAACTGGAGAAAGAGCGAGTGGGCGCGACTCGTGTCTTCAGCCGCAACAATGGCGACCTCCTTGAGGATCCGGATTGCCCGAACCGTCATGTCTTCCGGATTCCCAATGGGGGTGCTGACAATGTACAAGAGACCGTTCATCCTGCCCTCGACGCAACCATACCCAAACGTCTGGCCGCATCCTAGCCTCTGTGTGCGGAAAAATCCAACCGTCTCCACAGCGCACGAGTGCTCTGCACCTTGCCGAACTTGCCTGACCGGCATTCCTTGACTCTCCTCTTTTGCTACAGCTATACTTTCTGATCCGAAGAACACCATTTTTGCTGAAAAGTTGCGAGGATAGATGGGGATGTCGGTCACGTTATTTATGACCACCATGGTGCTGTATCTTGCAGGCACCGTGTTTTTTCTCGCCTATCT
>Ga0209853_1000414_pt1 | contig 11947 bp, 13 predicted proteins | sample GWRWS1_30_40_FD_187224 | JGI IMG/M metagenome (GOLD analysis project Ga0209853, IMG submission 187224) | Riverbed sediment microbial communities from areas with vegetation nearby in Columbia River, Washington, USA - GW-RW S1_30_40 (SPAdes)... | ecosystem: Environmental > Aquatic > Freshwater >...
ACAGATCCCAGGCCAGGTCGGCCCCGATGGCCACCGCGGCGGCGATGAGAAGGAGGCCGGCCGTCCGAAGGGCCAGGACCAGGCGCGACCGCCGGCGCGGGCGCTCGGCCCGCCCCATGCGGCCGAGGCCCCAGGAGGATGCGGCGTCCACGTCTTGCACGAGAACAGTGTCGCAGCTTTCCCCGCGTAAACTTGAGGGTTCGGGGCGGCCCCTACAATCGTGGGCGTGGTGCGCTCGTCCCCCCTGCTGGAAGACCTGAACCCCGTCCAGGCCGAGGCCGTGCGGCAGACGGAGGGCCCGGTCCTCATCGTGGCCGGGGCCGGCTCGGGAAAGACCCGGGCCCTCACCCACCGCATCGCCTACCTCATCCGGGAACATGGGGTCTCGCCCTACGCCATCCTGGCCATCACCTTCACGAACAAGGCTGCGCGGGAGATGGCCGAGCGGGTGGAGGGGCTCCTCGGGGAGCGGATCGCCCGGGGGATGTGGATCCTCACCTTCCATTCGGCGTGCGCCCGGATCCTCCGCCGCGAGCACCAGCGCCTCGACCTGCCGTCGTCGTTCACCATCTATGACGAGGCCGACACCGAGCGGCTGCTGGCCCAGGTGCTGAAGGACCTGAACATCGATCCCAAGCGTTTCCCTCCCCGGGCCATGGCCGCGGCCATCGGCAAGGCCAAGGACCACGTCCTCGGGGCCGACGAGTTCGCCCAGCTCGCGGGGAACTTCTACGAGCAGACCGTGGCCAAGGTATACCAGGGCTACGAGCAGCGGAAGCTCGCGGCCGGCGCGCTCGACTTCGACGACCTCATCGCCGAGACGGTCCGGCTGTTCCGTAAGCACCCCGAGGTGCTCGAGCACTACCAGGAGCGGTTCCGCTACATCCTGATCGACGAGTACCAGGACACGAACCGCGCGCAGTACCAGCTGGTGAACCTGCTGGCGGCGAAGTACCGCAACGTCTGCGTGGTGGGGGATGCCGACCAGGGCGTGTACTCGTGGCGCGGGGCCACGATCCAGAACCTCCTGGACTTCGAGCGCGACTACCCCGACGCCGCCGTGTTCCTGATGGAGCAGAACTACCGGTCCACCAAGGCCATCCTGGAGGTGGCGAACGCGCTGATCTTCCACAACCTCCAGCGAAAGCCGAAGTCGCTGTGGACCGAAGAGCAGCAAGGCGAGCTGCCGGTGCGCTTCCGCGCGCAGAACGAGCACGAGGAGGCCCTGTTCGTGGCGGAGGAGGCCCATCGGCTGGTGGAGGAGGGCGCCTACCGCTATGCGGACATGGCCGTGTTCTACCGGACCAACGCGCAGAGCCGGGTGCTGGAGGACGTGTTCATACGGGGCGGCCTCCCGTACAAGGTCGTCGGCGGTCTCCGGTTCTACCAGCGGAAGGAGGTCAAGGACGTCCTGGCGTACCTTCGGCTGCTGGTGAACCCCCAGGACGTGATCTCGGCCCGGCGCGTGATCAACACGCCGAAGCGGGGGATCGGGGACCAGACCGTGGCCGCTCTGGAGGGGTTCGCCGTAACCGAGGGGGTCCCGTTCCTGGAGGTGTGCCGGCGGGTGGAGGAGATCGGCTCGCTCGGCCCTCGGAGCCGGGGGGCGGTGGCAGGATTCGTGCAGGTCATGGACCGGCTGGCCCAAGCGCTCGAGTCCGGGTCGGGGGCCCCGGGGATGGTCGAGGCCGCCGCCACCGAGTCCGGGTACCTGCTGGAGCTGGAGTCGGAGCGGACCATCGAGGCCGAGGGGCGCATCGAGAACATCAAGGAGCTGGTGGGCGTGGCCACCGAGCACGAGGAGCGGTTCCCCGATGAGGGCCTGGCCGGGTTCCTGGAGCAGGTGGCCCTGGTGTCCGAGCAGGACGAGTACGACGAGCAGGCGTCGGCCGTCACGCTGATGACGCTCCACAACGCGAAGGGCCTGGAGTTCCCGGTGGTGTTCATCGTGGGGCTCGAGGACGGGGTGTTTCCCCACTACCGGTCCATGGGGGACTCGGCGGAGCTGGAGGAGGAGCGGCGCCTGGCCTACGTCGGCATCACCCGGGCCAGGGAGCGGTTGTACCTGTGCCACGCGTGGAGCCGGTCGCTGTTCGGGACGACGTCGTACAACCCGCCGTCCCGGTTCCTGTCGGAGATCCCCGCCGAGCTGTTGCGGTCGATCGAGGAGGAGGAAGCCGGGTCCCCCGTGATCGGTGGGCGGAGCTCGTCGATCCGGGAGGCCGTGACCACCGGGCGCCGGGAACCGCTGGAGGTTTCGCCGGGTGAAACCGTGCTCCACGACAAGTGGGGCGAGGGGGTGGTGCTCGCGGTGAGCGGGTCCGGCGGCGACGCCGAGGCCACCGTGATCTTCCAGGACGCGGGAGAGAAGCGGCTGCTCCTCGCCTACGCGCCCTTGAAACGGGTCAGTTAGGCGCGTCTATTCGACGTCGGGGAACGGCATGGACCGCAGTCCCCGAACGCCATCCCACACGAGGACCGTGGGATCGTCTCCGAAGCGCACGTACGAAGCCGATTCGACGTCGAGCGAGAAGACGTGGTGGTTCGGTTCCCTCGGTGCCCAGTCGATCCGGGCTCTGATGGCGTCCTGAAACGCCCGGCGAACGTCTGGTTCCAGCTCATCGATGGCGCGGCCGTAGAGCTTCACGTCGCCGCCCGGGTTCGTCTTGTCGCTCGGGACGCTGTGGACGACGATTCGGGGGTCGCGGAACAAGTCCAGAGCCTTCCTCGACCGCCACATCATCCCCAGGAACAGGCGCCCGGCCGCGAAGTCGATCTCGCACGGGCTGATCCGAGGCGAGCCGTCCTTGCGGAGCGTGCCCAGAAGGCACAGCTCGTCCTTCCGCAGTCGCGTCTCCGCCAGCTCGGCCAGCTCGGGCACGGCCGCGCTGAACTCCTCCCAGTTCAACGGACCAGCGCGAAGTACCCGGCCACCACGATCACGACGCCGGCCACGACGGGCGCGATCACCCAAGCCAGGCCGAGCCGGCCGCGGTATGGGCCCAACGTGCCGACCTTCGTTGTGGGCTTGAGGCCGGGCGGACGGAACCGGAACCACTTCCTCGCCATACCGTTCGGAGTATAGGTGCGTCGGCACGACGCTCAGAACGGGCCTCGCTGAGGCGTTCGCTATGATGGCCGTTCATGGCCGTCAAGCACCGGATCATCGTGGCCAAGCCCGGTCTGGACGGGCACGACCGGGGGGCCAAGGTCGTCGCCAGGGCCCTCCGCGATGCCGGGTTCGAGGTCATCTACACCGGTCTTCACCAGACGCCCGAGCAGATCGCCGAGACCGCCATCCAAGAGGACGCGGACGCCGTTGGGCTCTCGTGCCACTCCGGAGCGCACATGACCCTGTTCCCCCGGACCGCGAAGCTCCTCCGGGAGCGGGGGGCCGCCGACGTCGTGCTTTTCGGGGGCGGCGTCATCCCCAAGGACGACATCCCGAAGCTCGAACGCGAGGGCATCGAGAGGATCTTCACGCCGGGTACGTCCACGGGCGAGATCGTGGCCTGGCTCCGCGACCGCCTCTCCGCCAGGCAGGCGGGCTGATGGACCTGTACGAGCACCAGGGGAAGGAGCTCTTCGCCAAGCAAGGCATCCCCCTGGTCGAGGGGTTCGTCGTGGGATCGGGAGAGGAGGCTCGCCGTATCGCGGAGCGCCTGGGCGGGAAGGTGGCCGTGAAGGCCCAGGTCCAGATCGGCGGTCGGGGCAAGGGCGGCGGCATCGCGCTGGTCGGCTCGACCGAGGAGGCGGAGGCCGCCGCGACCAGGATGCTGTCCGAGGGGTTCCGGAGGACGGCGGTCACCCGCGTCCTCATCGAGCAGCTCGTCGACATCGACGAGCAGTTCTACGCCGCCGTCTCGCTCGACCGCAGTGCCGGCGCGTACCTGGCGATCGTGTCGTCCGACGGCGGCATGGACATCGAGCAGATCGCCACGGAGCGCCCGGCGGCACTCCGGCGCGCAACCATCGACCCGCTGCTCGGGTTGCACGACTATCAGGTCACGTACGCGGTCGGCCACCTCCCGGCGGGGGCCAGGGAGGGCTCGGCCGATGTCCTGCGGAGGATGTACGACGTCCTCGTGCAGAACGATGCGACGCTGGTCGAGATCAACCCCCTCGCCCAGCTGAAGGACGGCCTCGTGGTAGCGCTCGACGCCAAGGTCACGATCGACGACAACGCGCTGTGGCGCCACCCCGAGCTCGAATCGCTTCAGTCCGCCTTCCCCATCGACCCGGTCGAGCTCCGAGCCCAGGAGGCCGGCCTCCAGTACGTGAAGCTCGACGGCGAGGTGGGCATCATCGGCAACGGCGCCGGCCTGGTGATGTCAACGCTCGACGTGGTGCAGCTCGCCGGTGCCCGCGCCGCGAACTTCCTCGACGTCGGCGGGGGGGCCAGCGCGGAGGTCATGGCCACGTCGCTGGAGGTGATCCTGTCCGACCCCAGCGTTCGGTCCGCGCTGGTGAACATCTTCGGGGGCATCACCCGGTGCGACGTTGTGGCAGAGGGGATCCTGGGGGCGCTCGAGCGGGTCACGCCGAACGTGCAGATCGTGGTCCGGCTGGACGGCACGAATGCCGCCGAGGGACGGGCCATCTTGGCCCGGGCGGAAAGCCCCCGCATCGTCACGGCGGAGACCATGCTCGAGGCGGCGCACAGGGCCGCGGAGCTCGCCGGGGCGGCCGCCTGATGGCGATCCTGGTCGACGAGACCACCCGAGTCGTGGTGCAGGGCCTGACGGGCCGGGAGGGCAGGTTCCACGCCCTGCGCAACCGGGCGTACGGCACGCAGGTGGTGGCGGGCGTGACGCCCGGGAAGGCCGGCCAGGACGTCGAGGGTATCCCGGTGTTCGACACGGTCGCGGACGCCGTCGCCGAGACCGCGGCGAACACCTCGCTGATCTTCGTGCCGCCCCGGTTCGCCGTCGAGGCCGTCTACGAGGCAGCCGACGCCGAGCTCCGGCTGATCGTGTGCATCACCGAGGGCATCCCCGTCCGCGACCTCGCTCGCGTGGCGAGCTACCTGCGGGGCAGGTCCTCCACGCTGGTCGGTCCGAACTGCCCCGGCGTCATCTCGCCCGGGACGTCCAACGTCGGCATCATCCCAGGCGAGATCTGCACACCGGGACGGGTGGGCCTCGTGTCGCGCTCCGGGACGCTCACGTACCAGATCGTCCACGAGCTCACGCAGCGAAGGATCGGGCAATCCACCTGCGTGGGGATGGGCGGCGACCCCGTCCACGGCATCGGGTTCATCGGCTCCCTGGGGCGGTTCAACGACGACCCCGAGACGGGCCTGGTGGTGCTGATCGGGGAGATCGGCGGGGACGACGAAGAGCGCGCCGCCTCGTTCATCGCGGAGAAGATGACCAAGCCGGTGGTGGGCTACATCGCGGGGTTCACGGCTCCCCCCGGCAAGCGGATGGGCCACGCCGGCGCCATCATCACGGGGTCTAGAGGGACGGCCCAGGCCAAGGCGGAGGCCTTGGAGGCCGCAGGTGTGAAGGTGGGGCGAACGCCGAGCGAGGTGGCGGAGCTCGTGGAAGGCTCTCTCTCGTGACCGAGGTCCCTCGGCCACCGGGCGGCCCCGCGGGGATGCCCTGGGGACCCCCGGCATCCCCCCTCGACGCCCTGAGGCGAGGATGGTTCACCGCGCTCGCGCGGGGCGGTGTGGCGTTCTTGGTCATGGCGGCCCTGGGACAGGCTGCGGCGTTTGCCGTGTATCTCGCCCGCGATGCCCGGGGCTCGTTCGGCACGTTCGCCAAGCTCGGCTGGTTCTACTTCGGGTGGTTCCATCGGGTCTCCGTATCGGCCCACGCGTCCGTCCTCGTGCCCAGGGACACCCCCGGCGTCGGCGAGCTGGCTTCCGGCTCCGCATCCTTCGACTTCGGGGTCGCCCTGATGGTTGGGACGTTCCTGGCCATGTGGCTGCTGTACGGAGCCGGCCGGGCCGTGGCCGACCAGGCGGGTGGCGGCGGGGCGGCCCGGGTCCTCCACGGCTTGAAGGTGGCGCCGGTATACGCCGTCCCCTCCTGGCTGATCTCGCTGGTCGTGAGGATCGACGTCGGGCTCCCGACGGACCTATTCCGCGCCGGCAGCATCGAGATAAGGCCTTCGGCCGCCGAGTCGCTGCTGCTCCCGCTCCTCATCGCGGCGGCGGCCGGGGCCGCCGGCGGCGCTCGTTCCGGTCGCTACGAACTGCTTGCCCGCGAACCTTGGGGACGCCGGCTGGCCGGAGCGCTGGCCGGGGGGTTTCGGATGTTCCTGCTCGGCCTGGTGGTGTCGTTCGTCGGGCTCCTGGTGCTTGCCGTGGTACGCCCGGACGCCACGAAGGCCTACTTCGACTCCGTCACCGAGCCCCCGCTCGACGGGACGACGGTGATCATCGCCAACCACGTGCTCTTGCTGCCGAATCAATCGATGTGGGTCCTGGTGCCGGCGATGGGGGGGTGCGACGGCTTGTACAGGGGTGGCGAGTCCTCGACCTTCCTCTGCTACGGGAAGTATCCGACGGCCGTATCCGACAACTTTGACTTCACCTCGCTGGAGGCCATCCTGCTCACCTCGGCGAACATCGTCCTGCCTTTCGAGTCCCGTGTGAGGACCGAGTTCGGGACGGCTCCTTCCGGCTACTTCCTGTTCCTGCTGGTGCCGGCGTTATCGGTCCTGCTCGGTGGCCGGCACGCCGCCATGAGACGGGCAAGGACCAGGACAGAGGCCCCGATGGTGGGCGCCGGCGCTGGGGTGGTCTTCGCCGTCCTGGTGGCGCTGGGCGCGTGGCTGGCCTCCATCACGGTGGATGCTTCCGTGGTGGCCGGGGGGATCTCTGCGGGCGGTGCGTTTCGGGTCGGGCCCGACGTCGCCGTCGGCAGCGTACTGGCGCTGGTCTGGGGGGTCGTCGGCGGGTTGATCGGCGGATGGTGGGTGGGAAGAGATCTTCCGGCCCTAACGACCCTCGCCGGCCCATCGCCGGAGGCGGAGACGTCATACCCGGCGGAGGATGGCTAGCTTCCGGTGCTCGCCGCGACCACGAGCAGGAAGATCGCCGCGCTGATCACGATGCCGGTGATGAGCATGGCTCGGGCCTTCTGGGGGTCGTCCTCCCTGTTGATCAGCCATGCGATGAGGCCGCCCAGCCAGCCCATGAAGATCGGAAGGAGCCACCAGGCCCCGCTGACCTCGCGGCGCGGGCGGCCGCCGAAGCCAAGGGTCCCGACCTGCCCCGCGCCGATCCCCACCTCGGTGTTGTAGGGCTCCTCGGCCGCGAACTTCAGCCAGGCCTGCCGCCACCCGTCGTCGGTCCGGGAGAACCTCGCGATGGGGGGACCCGGCCGCAGCCGATCCCAGATGCCGAAGAAGTCGCGTCCGTACCCCAGCAGGTACCGCCGTCCGGAATGCGTGTACTGGAGGGCATCGTCCCCCTGCCCGGCTCGGGTCGAGTACGCCTGTGCGGTGGCCGGAGCGCCGGTCAACATCTCGCCGCACCAGCGGCACTTGATGGCCTCGTCCTGGATCTCCTCGGCGCAGTACGGGCACTTCTTCACGGGTCCACTTCTCGCTCGCGCAGCGAAGAGGCTGACGCCTTGCCCAGGCTCAACGAGGAGAGCCCCCCGGGGCGGATCTCCTCGCCCGGTCTCGCTAGCTCTTGAACCCGCCCGGGCTCGGTGCCGATGTGCCGCCGCTCGGCTCCTGGAACCGCATCCAGGCTCCGTACCCGACAACGAGGGCCAGGACGAAGCCGATGAAGGCGCCGAAGCTCGGCGATTCGGTCAGGGCGAAGATGAACGTGAGGACGGTGAAGCCCACGACGCCGAAGCCCAGATAAGCGCTGAGCTGCGAGGCCGGCATCCCCACGTCGAGCTTCGTCCCGGCGAGCATGAGGCCCTCCCACGCGATGAGCACGACCATGAGGATTCCGGCGATCACGCCGAAGAACGCTCCGCTGCCGCTCCACATGGAGGCCCCTTCCTGCCACGAGAGGAACGAAGCGATTAGGAACAGGATCCCGCCACCGAGGATGATCTTGCTTGGTGTGGACATCTTGGACAGGTCAAAACCTTGACCCTGCTGTCCCATGCGCTCTCCTTTCCGGCTTCCCCAGAGCGTCCAAGCTGTGCGCTTGCTCATCCAACACCGGGGTTGGGACCGAGTCAAACATCCGCCGCCCTCGGTCCCCGAACCCTGCGCCTCGTGGTCCAGGCCGCTGCACAGGACAGCAACCCCGCGCCGAGGGCGAACCACGGCCCGATCCATGGGCGCGTGAATGGGGGAGGCCGCACGATCGCCAGGGCGGCACCCAGAACGACGATCGCGCCGAGCGCGGTCTCGACCGCCACCCACGACCATCGAACGACTCCCTTTCGGAGCGCGAACCAGAGGCCGAGACCCAGCACCGCCGCCACCGTGGCGAGCGCCGACCACCGCGTGGTCCGACCCCACGCCCCGAACAGGCCCGAGCCCTCGCCGAACCGGGTCCAGGGAAGGATGGTCGCGGCCACGGAGAGCGCGAAGCCGGCGCCGGTCAGGGCCCACGGCGCGGCCCAGGGCGCTCGCGACGAGACGTCCTCGTCCTGGCGGACGTCGGACCCGAGCGCGGCGGCCAGGCATTCGCTCCCCAGGACCCGGCCCCGAACGGGTACGGCGCAAGCCAGACAAAGCGGCCTCCCGCACCCGTCGCATCCGGCCACCGAGGGGTTTCCCGGGTGGACGGTGCATCGCTCGGCGCTCTTCAGGCGTTCGTCGGATGGCACCGGCCAAGCTTATCGTCGTGGTTGGGCCGGGGCCGTTTGACAGGTCCGCCGGCCGCTCCCTAGCGTCCGGGACAATGGACGCGCGCGTGGCCGTGCTGGCCTCGGGCCAGGGTACGAACCTCCAGGCCCTGATGGACGATCCCGTGGTGGGGCCATGGATCGCGCTCGCCGTCTCGGACCGCCGCGACGCCCCCGCGCTGGAGCGGGCGCGGGCTCGAGGGGTGAAGGCGGTGTTCCTCGATCCGGCGGCGTACCCGGATCGTCCAGGCTACGACCGAGCGCTCCGGGACCTGCTGGAGTCGGAGCGGATCGAGTACGTCGCCCTGGCCGGGTTCATGCGGATCGTGGGCCCGGAGGTGGTCGGTGCCTACGCGGCCCGGATGTTGAACGTCCACCCGGCATTGCTCCCCGCGTTCCCGGGTACCCAGGCCGTGGCCGACGCCCTGGCGTGGGGGGCCAAGGTCACCGGCGTGACGGTCCATCTCGTGGACGAGGAGGTGGACCACGGACCGATCGTCTCGCAGCAGGCGGTCGAGTTGCGGGACGATGACGACTGGGACTCGCTCGAGCTGCGGATCCACCGGGCCGAACACCGGCTGTTCCCCGCGGCGGTCCGCGCCCTGGTGGAGGGACGGTTGAAGGTGGAGGGCCGCGTCGTGCACGTGTTGGAGGGATCCGGTGAGTGATGTCCGCCCCATTCGACGCGCGCTGCTCGCCGTGTACGACAAGTCGGGCCTGGTGGAACTGGCCACGGAGCTCTCGGCGCTCGGTGTGGCCCTGGTGTCGTCGGGCGGGACGGCCGGGGCAGTCCGCAACGCCGGTCTGGTGGTGACGCCGGTGGAGGAGGTGACCGGCTTCCCGGAGATGCTTGGTGGCCGGGTGAAGACCCTCCACCCCAAGATCCACGGCGGCATCCTGGCCGACCGGCGCAATCCCGAGCACGACGAAGAGCTCCGCGAACACGGGATCGAGCCGTTCGACCTGGTGGTCGTGAACCTGTACCCGTTCCGTGAGACCGTCGCGGGCGGTGCGACGGCCGACGAGGTCATCGAGAGGATCGACATCGGCGGCCCGGCCATGGTCCGGGCGGCCGCCAAGAACTTCGAGTCCGTGGGTGTGGTGGTGTCGCCCCAGCGCTACCCGGAGATCGTGGAGGAGCTCCGGAAGGCCGGCGGGCTCACCCGGGACACGCGGCGCGTCCTCGCGGCGGAGGCGTTCGCGCACACGGCGGCATACGACGCGGCGGTGGCCGGGTGGTTCGCCCTCCACGAGGACGCGCTGCCGAACTTCGTGGGGCTCGCGCTTCGGAAGGTGACCGATCTTCGGTACGGGGAGAACCCGCACCAGCGGGGCGCGCTGTACGAGGAGATCGCCGGGCCGGGACCGTTCGCCGGGGCCGACGTGCTGATCGCGGGGAAGGAGATGTCGTTCAACAACTGGCTGGACCTGGACGCCGCGTACCGGCTGGCCGGGGCGTTCGACGAGCCGGCCGCCGTGATCGTGAAGCACAACAACCCGTGCGGCGCGGCCGTGGCCGGCTCGTCGGCCGAGGCGTACGCGCGGGCGTTCGAGTCGGACACCGTCTCCGCTTTCGGCGGCATCGTGGCGTTCAATCGCGAGGCCGACGAGGCGGCCGCGGCGGCCATGGCCGACGTCTTCACCGAGGTGGTGGTGGCCCCCTCGTTCGCCGACGGCGCGCTCGGTGCGTTCGGAACCAGGAAGGGGCTCCGGGTGGTGCAGGCACCGCTTCCGGCCGGCGGGTCGCTCGACCTCCGTCCCATACCCGGTGGGGCGCTCGTGCAGGACACCGACAGGGTGACGGAAGCACGGGACCGGATGGAGGTCGCATCGGGGCGGGAGCCCACCGACGATGAGTGGCGCGACCTCTTATTCGCCTGGACCGTCGCGGCCCGGGTGAAGTCGAACGCCATCGTGTTCGCCAGGGAACGGGCCACGGTGGGCATCGGGGCCGGGCAGATGTCGCGGGTAGACGCGTCCTGGCTGGCCGTGCGGAAGGCGGGAGACCGGGCCAAGGGCGCGGTGATGGCGAGCGACGCGTTCTTCCCCTTCCCCGACGCCGTGGAGGTTGCGGCGGAGGCCGGTGTCACGGCGGTGATCCATCCCGGAGGCTCGGTCCGCGACGGGGACGTGCTCGCCGCCGCAGAAGCTCGGGGGATGGCCGTGGTCCTGACCGGCCGCCGGCACTTCCGCCATTGAACACTCCTCCTGAACACCGTGACGGCGGGCGAGCTCCCGGCCGGCCGGTGAGCCCGACCGGCAGCCGCCTCGAGCGGGTCATTCGCTCCGGCCGGTTCTGCGTGACCGCGGAGGTGGTGCCGCCGCGCACCGCGGATCCGAGCGCCCTCGAAGCCCAGGCTCGGGAGCTCGTCGGCTACGCCGACGCCGTGAACGTCACCGACAACCCTGCGTCGAACGCCCACATGTCGCCGCTGGCGGGCGCGGCCACGGTGGCCAGGGCCGGCCTGGAACCGATCCTCCAGCTCACCTGCAGGGATCGGAACCGGCTGGCCCTCACCGGCGACCTCCTGGGCGGCTGGGCCCTGGGGGCGCGCGGCGTGCTGTGCCTGTCGGGCGACCCGGCGACCAGAGGCGATCACCCGGACGCGAAGGAGGTCTTCGACCTCACCGTCACCGAGCTGGTCCGGCTGGCCGCGAGCCTCCGTGACGAGGGCCGCCTGCTCTCCGGGACCGTGATCGACCCGCCGCCCCGGTACCTGGTCGGGGTGGCCGACCTTCCGCTCGTCCCGAACTACGACGTCGGGCGACTGGAGGCGAAGATCGATGCGGGGGCGGATTTCGTGCAGACCCAGATCGTCTACGACCTCGATGCCTTCGCCGCCTGGGCCGATGCCCTCCGCGCCCGCGGGGTTCTGGAACGCGTCGCGGTGATCGCCGGCGTGGCGCCGCTTCGCAGCGCGAAGCAGGCGAGGTTCATGTCTTCCCTCCCCGGCGTGAGCGTGCCGGACGGGCTCATGGGGGCCCTGGAGGAGGCCGGGCCGAGCGCCGAGGCCGAGGGAACCCGCCTCGCCGTGGAGATGGTGGGCGGTCTCCAGAAGATCCCAGGGATCGCCGGGGTGCACCTCATGGGCCTGGGGAACGAGCGTGCGGTCCGGCACGTGGTCGAGGACGCCGGACTGCTCCCTCGGCCCACAGGTGCCGCCTAGACTCCGGGC
>Ga0209853_1000415_pt1 | contig 11946 bp, 13 predicted proteins | sample GWRWS1_30_40_FD_187224 | JGI IMG/M metagenome (GOLD analysis project Ga0209853, IMG submission 187224) | Riverbed sediment microbial communities from areas with vegetation nearby in Columbia River, Washington, USA - GW-RW S1_30_40 (SPAdes)... | ecosystem: Environmental > Aquatic > Freshwater >...
CCCGCCACCAACACGTCGAGTGCGTACGGGACCCCAGGGTAGCGACGTGGCTAAGCTTCCACCGCCGCGCCTCCGAGCAGCGCGGCGGTGCCTTCCGATTTGTAAGTCCGTAGAGCTACGCCATCTTGGCGAGGGCCGCGTCAGTCTCTTGCAGCGTGAATGCCCGCAGCGTCTCGGTGCGAATGTTGCCGAGCGATCCCACAGAGTAGAGAAGCGCATTCATCGTCACATCGTCCGGGGCGTCCACAATGGACACGACATCATAGTGTCCCATCGTGCGATAGGTGTCTTTTAACTTGACACCCACTTTCTCGCAAAGTTGCCGGAACGCCTCCGCCCGCTTGGCGGCGTCTTTGATGGTGCGGATTCCTTGGTCCGTGAAGTTTGCCAGGATGATGTAAGTTGCCATGCTGTCCTCCTTACGGTTGCTGTCCGTTCTCTGGCCGCGCTTCTCCTCTCGAGCAACGCAAGAGTACACCCTGAGCCGGCGCGCTGGCTGCGGCGTGGTCAAGGAGAAAAGCTGCCCGGGAACCCAAGTCAGGGACATCTGCTGCCCTCTGTGCCTCTAGGGCTCGACGCCTGCATTGGAATCGCCGTGAGCTGATAGGCATTTCCATTGAAGGCCGGGTTTATCGAATCGGCGATCACCAGAAGATCCCTGTTTTGAGGGCAAAGCACGTTGGTATCGCTTGAGTGCTTATGTAGAAGGAGTTCGCGCAAACTGGCGCAGCAGAAATAGAAAGAGCCGCAGAAAGCGGCCCTAGGTGCCTGATTCGGTGGCGCGCCCAGCAGGATTTGAACCCACAACCCCCTGGTTCGTAGGCGGTCCACGTCCGCCATCTGCTAAGGTGCGCGGCGGGAGGAGGGAAGCATGTCGCGTTCGCCCCGGCGGGAAGCGCCGCTCGCAGCCGCCGAGCGCTGGTTCGTGACCGCGAACCGCGGGCTGATCGTCGCGATGATGTCGGCGATGGTGACGCTCGTCTTCGCGAACGTCGTCACGCGCTACCTCTTCAACTGGTCGATCATCTGGGCCGAGGAGCTTTCGCAGTACCTCATGGTCTGGATTACCTACGTCGGCGCGGGGCTCGCGCTGCGCGAAGGCCGCCACGTGTCAGTCGAGCTGCTCCAGGACGCGCTGCCCGATCGCGTCCGGGCCGCGCTGCGCGCCGCCGTGGGAATCGGGATCCTCGCCTTCATGGCCGTCCTCACCTGGCTCGGCGTCGAGTTCGCACGGTTCGCCTGGGACCAGGAAACGCCGGTGATGCAGCTCCCGCAGGGCCTCGTCTACCTCGCGATCCCGGTGGGCGCGGGCGTCTTCCTCGTCCACTTCGCCTTCTTCTTCCGCAGCTTCGTCGCCCGGCGCTTCGAGGAGTCGGAGCCGCTCGAGCCCGCCGAGGGGGCGCGACTCTAGGTGGGCGTTGCGCTGCTGCTCGCGTTCCTCGTCGGGCTCGCGATCGGCGTGCCGCTCGCGCTCGTCATGGGCGCCGCCAGCCTGGTCGCGCTCGTCGTCGAGGGGAAGCTCTCGCTCCTCTCGGTGCCGCAGCGTTTCTTCAACGGTATCAACTCGTTCCCGCTGATGGCGGTGCCGTTTTTCATCCTCGCCGCCGACCTGATGACCGCGAGCGGCATCACCACCGCGCTGATGCGGTTCTCGAACGCGCTCGTCGGCCACATCCGCGGCGGGATGGGCCACGTGAACGTGCTGACGAGCATGTTCTTCGCCGGCATCAGCGGCTCGGCGCTCGCCGACGCCGCCGGGCCGGGCGCGATCGAGATGCGCATGATGAACCAGGCCGGCTACGACCGGTATTACTCGGCGGCGCTGTCGGCGGCGACCGCGTGCATCGGCCCGATCATCCCGCCGTCGATCATCATGGTGATCTACGCCCTGACCGACAGCCGGGTCACGGTCGCAGGCCTTTTCCTGTCCGGGGTCGTCCCCGGCATCCTGCTCGGCCTCGCGCTCTTCGCCACCAACCACTACATCTGCGTGAGGCACGGCTACGGACCGCCGCGCAGGGCCGCGAGCTGGCGCGAGCGCCTCGTCGCGCTATGGAAGGCGCTGCCGGTGCTCGCGATGCCGGCGATCATCCTCGGCGGGATCCTCTCCGGCGTATTCACCGCCACCGAGGCCTCCGCCGTCGCCGTCGTCTACGCGCTCGTCGCGGGCCTCTTCTGGACCCGGACGCTGGATGCCCGAGTCATCGGCAAGGTGTTCGTGCAGAGTGCGCTCGTCTCCTCGGCGGCGCTGTTGATCGTGTCGATGGCCTCGCTCTTCGCGTGGCTGCTCACGATCCTGCAGATCCCGCAGTCGGTGGCAGCGCTGATCGGCGGGATCTCGCGGGACCCGACGACGATCATGATCATCGTGGCGCTCTTCGTGCTGGTCTGCGGGATGTTCATCGACGTGCTGCCGGCGGTGATCATCCTGGTGCCGGTGCTCGCGCCGCTCACCGACCAGTTCGGCATCAACCCGCTGCACTTCGCGATGGCGATCGTGCTCAACCTGACCATCGGCCTCATCACGCCCCCGGTCGGAGGGGTGCTCTTCGTGACCACGTCGGTCGGGCGGCTCCGCTTCGAGCTGCTCGTCAGGGCGATCCTGCCGATGCTCGCCGCCGAGCTCGTGGTGCTCGCGCTCGTCGTGTTGTTCCCGTCGCTGTCGACCACGGTCCCGGGCTGGTTTGGCTACACTCGCTGATGCGAACCGCTTTACTGAAGGAGGGACGACCATGACACTCTGGAAACTTGCCGCCGCGGCTGCCGCGGCCCTCGCCTTCGCCGGGCCCGCTGCCGCGCAGCAGAAGACGCTCAAGTACGCGCACTTCCAGCCGGCGAAGGACGACCAGCCGAAGCACAGGGCGGCGATCGCGTTCAAGGAGCGCGTCGAGAAGGCGACGAACGGCGCAATCAAGGTCGAGATCTATCCCGCCGGCCAGTTCGGCAACGACGCCGCCACGATGGAGGGCCTCAAACTCGGCACGCTCGAAATGGCGGTGGCGCACGACGGCGCGATCGCCTCGGTCTACAAGACGATCGGCGTGCTCGGCATCCCGTACCTGTACGACAACCACCAGCATGCCTGGCGCGTCTACGACTCGAAGTTCGGCGACGCGCTCGGCGACGACATGGTGAAGAGGACCGGCATCCGGCTCCTCGGGATCGCCGACAACGGCGTGCGCCACTTCACCAACAGCGTGCGGCCGATCAACTCCCCGGCCGACATGAAGGGGATGAAGATCCGCATCCAGCCGAGCCCGGTCTTCAAGGCGCTGGTCGAGTCGCTCGGCGCCTCGGCCTCCGCGATCCCCTGGGCCGAGCTGCCCACCGCGCTCCAGTCGAAGGTGGTGGACGGCCAGGAGAACGGCGTCACCAACATCCTCGCCGCGAGCCTGTACCAGTACCAGAAGTACATCACCCTCGACGGCCACGTCTGGTCGATCCACGCCTACCTCGTCAACGACAAGTTCTTCCGGGGACTGACGGCAGATCAGCAGAAGGCGGTCGCCGACGGCGCCCGGATCGCGCGCGACATCCATCGCAAGATGACGAGCGACCAGGACCTGAAGGCGAAGGAGATCCTGTCGAAGGCCGGCATGCAGGTCACCGAGCTCTTGCCAGCGCAGGTCGGCGAGTTCCGCAGGCTCGCGCAGCCGCCGGTCGTGGAGTGGGTCAACAAGGAGATCGGCAAGGACTGGTCCGATCGCCTCTTCGCCGCGATCAAGGAGCAGAACAAGTAGCGCGATGACGCCGGGGCGGTCGAGCCGATCGCGGCGCTCCGGCGCCGCTTCGGGGTCGGGGCGGTGGTGGTGCGGGCTCCGTCCTCGACCTCGACGCCGCGCACGCGCAGTTCCCGATAGCGACGGTCCTGCAGCTTGCAGAAATTGTGGAGGTCGAGTCTGTTGTGCCGACTGTCGCGTTGGTCTTCAGATCGGGCGCGTATACGTCGCCGTCCCCCTCGATGGGGCACGGCATCGTCGGTCGCATATGGGATTTCCCGAGTTGGGCTGGTGAGACTTCACGCGCCCGCGCTTCGCCCCCGCCAACCGTCGCACGAAGAGAAGCTGCCACCGCTGCACCAATAGAATCGGTCACTCGCTGGGAGTGATTCAAACTTCGGTCGATGGGAGCGAGATCGTTCGACCTTGTCCAGCATGACCACGGTCAGCGTGTTCGGCGGCACGGGGTTCCTCGGGCGGCGGCTCGTGCGACGCCTCGTCGCCGAGGGAGCAACCGTGCGCGTCGTGGTCCGGCGTTCCGACCGCGCGCAGAGCGCCCTGCGCGCGGCTGGGTTGGAACAAGTCATGGTCTGCGGCGCCGACGTGCGCAACCAGGCCTCGGTCGCCGCCGCCGTCGCGGGGGCCGACGCCGTCGTCAACGCGGTGTCCGCCTATGTCGAGAAGGGCGACATGACCTTCGAGTCCGTCCACGAGCGCGGCGCCGGGACGGTCGCTCGGGAGGCGGCGGCTGCCCGCGTCGCCCGCCTGGTGCTCGTGTCGGGGATCGGCGCTAATCCCGAAGCACCCAAGGTCGATGTAGGGCGAAGTTCGCCTGCCGCGCCTCAATGCGATGCTCAAGCCTTAGCCGAGCGACGAAATGTTGGCCTACCCGGTAGCGTTCGCCCGCGCGGCACTGGGCAGGCGCCGACGCGTGGCTTTCCGCCTAGAGGCGGTCCGTGATGCGTCGCCTAGTGACGCGTGGGAAGGGACTTCCTATCCGAGAACAAAATCGTGACAATTGAGTATTCTTTGGAGCGTGAAAATGGCGAGGATAGTGAAGTGCATCAAACTGGGCCGGGAAGCCGAAGGTTTGGATTTTCCCCCCTATCCCGGGGAACTTGGAAAAAAGATATTCGACAACGTATCCAAGGAAGCCTGGAAGCAATGGCTGGAGCACCAAAAGATGCTGGTGAACGAGAACCGCCTCAATCTAGCCGACGCCAAGGCGCGCAAATACCTGACGGAGCAGATGGACAAACATTTCTTCGGCGGCGGCGCCGACGTGGCAGCGGGTTACGTGCCTCCATCCAGCAAATAGTCCGGACCGGGCGGTCAAGGCTCCAGAGGGCTGGAGATGTGTTCCGCAAACGACTCTTGCACTTTGTATTCCGGTTGAATGTCGAACAGCAGCTTGGCGTGCGCCAGCCTCAGCACCGTCTCGGCTTCGGCCGGGGTCGCGCATAGCGAAAAGATGAATCCGAGGTAACTCGCTCCTTCTGGGGGCGGGGCGATGATTTGACCGGGCTGCGCCGTGATCCTGACCCCGGTGATGCCGGGCACGTCCAATGCGGTTTCCAGATTATGTACACCTCGGTAGACGCCGCGCCGGGGGATGGGAATCATCATCACGCCGGCGCCTTCACGGGATGCGCTCAACGCCACGGGTTGATTCAGCGCGTGGCGCAGGATCAGCTCCTCAAGCGTCATGCCAAGTGCATGGCGGAGTGCCATGCCGCACAGGCCCCCGATCGAGCGGGCCGCCACTTCCAGTAGCCACACGCCTTCGGCGTTGACCCGCATCTCGGCATGCACCGGCCCGGTGACGAGCCCGGCCAGCCTGCATGCACGCTCAACCGTGTGATGGATGTCCGCCTGGATGTGCCCGGGCAGCCAGGAAGGCGTGACGTAAATGGTTTCCTCGAAATACGGCCCATCCAGGGGATCGGGCTTGTCGAACAACGCCAGGGCGTGAAGTACGGCGTGATCGAGGATGCCCTCCAGTGCATATTCCCGACCCGGAATGAAGTCCTCGACGACGAGACCGAGCTCAGCCGCGTCGCGGTCCGCTTTATTCTGGATGCCTTTCACCCAGCTCACCGCCTGCAGGTATTCCTCGGCGTTGTCGGCCCGGATCACACCGCGGCTTCCCGAAAGCCTTCTTGCCTTGACGACGACAGGCCATTTCAGCCGCGAAAGCAATTGGGCCGGATCGGCGTCGCTCGGCAGATGGCGAAAGTCGGGGCACAGGAATCCACGCTCTTTTTGCATTTGCCTGAACGCCAGCTTGTCGCGCAGACGCCGCACCGCCTCGGGCCGATTAGCCGAAAGGCCCAGGCGCTGGTTGAGCAGCGCGGCGAGCTCGAGCCCCGGGTCGTCCACCGCCAGCACGGCGTCGGGTTTGTGCTCGAGCGAGCGCAATACGATTTCGAGCGCTTCACCGGGCTTGTCGAAATGCACTGCCATGATCGGATCGAGTCCCCACTCCGGGGCCAACTGGTGACAGTGGTCGGCGGCGGTGACGATCTCGACGCCCAGCTTCTTTCCCGCAGCGAGAAAGGACTCGTTGCGGTACGAGGTGGTGGGGAGCAAAAGCAGTACGCGCGGCATGCGTCCGGTTTGGCGTTTAGAAGCTTTGCAACTGCTGGGTGGTGGGTTCCGCGCAGCAGTACCAAGGCTCCGAAAGGTGCGGGATCGGCGCGCCAAGGTTCAGGTGGTCGAGCGGCGGAGCGGTCCTGCCGAGCGCCCTGTGGGCCATCGCCCAGATTCTCTCGAATATCCTGCGGCGCGAAAGCCCCTCTTCCTCGGCTCGCGCGACAAACGCCTGAACTTGGCTCTGCAGCTCATCGACACGGGAGTCTTGGTGCCGCCAGGGGTAACCCAAAGTGTTCGCATCGAAATCCTGGATCAGGTCGCGGAAGCCGGCGAGTTTGAGCAGGTACGACCCCTCCGGCACCAGAAGGCGGATGCAGAACTGGATCGGCGGCACGCTTTCGACCAGTTGGAGCTCCATCAACCGCCGCAACAGCTCGACATAGCCTTCGAGCGTGGTCCACGGCGTGAAGGCGACGAAGGTCGGCGCGAAAGCGATGCCTACTTCGCGAAGCAGCGCCACCGCGCGGCCGAAGTCCTCGGCGGTATGGTTCTTGTCGAGGTATGCCAATATCCGGTCATCCACCGCCTCGACGGCAGCGGTGACATACAGGCATCCGCAGCGCTTCAATTCCGGCAGCAACTCAGCGTGATCGATGAGATGCTGCACTTTGATCGTGGCATCGAAGGTGACGTCCGAAAATTCCGCGTGCAGCGCCCGCGCGAGCTTCAGCGCATGGGTCGGACCATTGAAAAAATCCGGGTCGCCGAAGGAGACGTGCTCCGCGCCCTTCGCCACCTGGCTGCGGATGTCGGCCATCACTACCGGCACCGGAACGATGCGGAATCTTCCCTGGTACACGGGCACCACCGGACAGTGGCGGCACAAATGCTTGCAGCCCCGGCTGCCCTCGGCGAATCCCACGACCTTGGTGCTGCCGTCTGGCATTTGCAGGTGGGCGTAACGAGCAAGGGGCGGCAACCCGGTCCGGTCGGGAATGAGAAACTCGATCCGGTTGAGGTTGATGAGCGGCTCGCTCTGGACCTCGGCGCGCCGGTTGCTTCGCAGGCGCCCAGCGAGGCTCACCAACCCCGGTTCGAATTCGCCCCCGAGAACCGTTTCGACGCCGAGTCCTCTCAGGAGCGTTTCATTCATCGGCGCATACAGTCCGTAGACGCACAAGTGGGCCGCCGGGGCGAGCGCCTTGATGCGGGGGATCGCTTCGACCGCGATGCGCGTGGCGGTATGCATGCCGACGTAGATCGCCACGAGGCTGGCGCCGGCGAGGGTGCGCGGATCGAGGCTTTGGAGCGAAAGATCTATGCACGCCACCTGGACGCCCGCCTTTTTCAGCCATGCGGCGGGCTGCGCGAGCGCGAAAGGCTGGCGCCCCAACTCGTAAGGATTGATCAGCACCGCCTTGAACGGCGCCTCGCTTGTCACACTGCCGATGCGCTCCACAGCGACGCCGGCGAGTGTGTCGGGACGAGGCGCGGTGAACATTTCGCGGTAAGCGGATACGAACGATAAACGGCAAAGGGTGATTACTTCGACTTTGGACGCTGCTCGAACGCGCCCGCAGCGGGCTCGCGGCTCGCTCCCGCTTGCGTCATGCGCGTGAGGTAGCGCTGCCACATTTCGTCCTGGTGGAGTCCGTAATCGTAGAGAATGTCCCACGAATAAATGCCGGTATCGTGGCCGTCGGAAAAGCAGAGCTGGATCGCGTAGGTGCCGACCGGCTCGATGTGCGTGATCTCGACATTTTTCTTGCCGACTTGCAGGACCTCCTGGCCCGGGCCGTGGCCGCGCACCTCCGCAGACGGAGAATAGACGCGCAGGAACTCGCACGGGAGCCGAAACGTCTTGCCGTCGGCAAACGAGATTTCCAGGATCCGGGACTTCTGGTGCAGCTTGATCTCAGTAGGGCTGGGGGTGTTTTGGTCTAGGCCTGCCATGGCAGTCTTCCTTCATCGTATTTCCGTATCGCTCGAAAAAGATGGCGCGCACAGCGCCCTTTCGGTGCATAAATGTGCGCACCTGGGCGGCCGCTCACGCGGGGCGTTCACGAACGAGTAGGGCCTGAAGACTATCTCGCCCACGATTTCCAGGCCCAGCCTGCCGAACTGCCCGGCTTTGAACGGTTTAACCGGCGCTTCCACCTGCAGCGAATGGAGCCGCTCGGTCCAGCGCTCCAGATTCACGACCCGTCCTTCCAGGAACTTGCTCATGCTGTGAATATGAAGAGGCGGGTCATCGGCAGCCGGGTCAAAGTTTGTGGTCCCCGATCATCAGCCGCCTGAACACCGAGTAATGTTCCTTGATGCCTTCATCGCCGGGAGTGCGCTTCACCGTGATCCACAATCCGGAGCTGAAGCTCTCACACAACTCCGCGGTATAGGAGATTTCCTCTCCCGCAACAGCGCGGGCCGCCTCCAAAGTGGGGGCGCCGAGGTCGTCCACAAAATGGCGCACCAGGCGCTCGATCACCTGTTGGTATTCGACCCTGTCAATCTCCACCACTTCGGCGATGGTGCAGCGCCCGCGGCTCACCACGCCGATGAATGACGCGAGGCAATGGCAATTAGGCTTACGGTGGGTGGCGCCACTGGGATCGCACACGGCGTAACCTCCGGACACAAGCCACTCGCCATCCTGCGCCGCACCCTCCTGGGAATAAACCCGGGTGTCGGAGGCGTCCAAGCGCACGGCCTTGAGGAATTTCACAGGGTCGGGGGCGTCTTATGAACCGCAGATAGACTCAGCCGAACAAATATGCGGCATCCGCGGGGCACCCGATGAAGAGGACGACCCGGTTGCTTGCCACGAGGTCGGCGATCTGCTTGCGGGGAGATTCGCTCAATGCCATGGTCGTTCCTTTCCAACGTGTCCCGGTCCTTGTTCTATTCGCCGTGCTGAGGCGGATGTCGGCGTGCTCATCGTACTTCCTCGAGGTTGGATGCGGGCTGCGTGGTGAGCCGTCTGTCCGCGGGAGGGCCACCCACCGTGAAGCTTCCCCGTTTCTCACCATGCCGACGGCAAAACCACACCATCAGTGATAGCTCAATCCGTTATTTGCAAATAGCAAAAACCCTCTTGACGGCATATTGAAACTCGCAAGCCGGGGCAGTAAGTTGAAGTTTGATTCGTTGTCACCGGCGTATGTTCATGGCAGTCCGAAGCCGCATCCTGCGCGACAACGCCTTCGCCGCTTCTATAGTTACCGACCCGTAACAGGCTGCGCCGGCGTGCGTCGCGCTCCTGCTGCAGTCGTCGCGCGAGCCGAGGAAACCAGTATCGGGATGAGGGTCAACTGTACGATGTCCGTCCGGTGAACCAAGTAACGTCCCTCAGCACGTAACCTGATAGGAAACCCGTCCCCAAAACCAGGACGGTTGTCGTAATCATAGCCCGGGTGTCAGCGAGGAATTCGCGAATCTGTACGTGGCCTGTCAACATGTTGCTTGGCGAACCCGAGTAAGTTAGAAAGGATGAGAGCCACGAATCCGAACCTGACGCCAGAGGATTTCGACTGGCTGCGCAAGATGCAGGCAGCTACTGATGCGAAACGGGATCCGCCACCAATTCCAATGGAAATCGCGGGTAAGCTTCGCACGTTCGGCTTCGTAACGCCGAATGGTCTCGGCGGTCTTGCAATTTCAGATCGAGGACGCGGAGCGTTGTTGGAGCAAGACATGCGGGACGCCGAAGACCGCTGAATCACCCCCAATCATTGGGAGCCTGAATGCGTTTTCCGACGCATCGTGACCGGGGATTCCGATCGACTGTCTGTCTGTCCGAGCCCGGGTTTTCCGAGTGCACGTTCCCTTCTAAGCCTGCAGTCTGAATCTTGCCCTGTCTACTGACGCGCGCGGCACATGCGACCCGCTAAAGGGAAGCGATATGACCCGCTTGACTTCAGAATCTGACGCGCGGATTCTGGTAGAAAGGTGACCTGCGGCGATTTGCACCGCGCCCTCGGACGGATTTTCCTATCCCTTTAGCGATTTGGACGGAGGCACCATGGCAAGAATCGTAAAAAGAACGCGGGGCGGCCCATACCCAGTGACCATAGGCGGTGAAACCAAGCACATTTGCGGCTGCGGGCTATCGAACACTCAGCCTTTTTGCAACGGCACCCACAAGATTGCCCGCCAGGAAGAACCCGACAAGCTCTATTGGTACGACGAGCAAGGCAACCGCTTCGAAACCACTGACAGTTACCAGGGTATTCGCTGTCCGCAAGAGTGAAAGCGGAAGCCACGACGCGCGCAGCGAGCGGAGCGACCCACTGCTGCCGGGCGCGCAGTGGCGGGAGCGGCTGTACCGCCACATCCCCGATCGCTGTGGGCACCTGGTACTCGACGACGATTGCTATCCAAACTAAGCCGCGCGCCTGCGGGGCGCGATGGCGCCACAATCCGGGCCGCAGCTTCCGCAACAACTGGTGACCGCGCGTGATGGGCGCAGCACGGCCGAAAAGATTTTCCTATTGCCTTCGAGCTTGCCGCGGTGCTGACGCGAAGGCCATAGGCGGCGCTGCCCGCCCCGGGGGAGGTCTATCCCAGCGTTGACTCTCCCATCGAGCCCCATGATTGCTTGCCACGCAGACCACATCGGCAGCCTGCTCCGCCCGCCCGAACTCATTTCGGCGCGGGAAGACGCCGCCGCGGGCCGGATCTCGCGTGCCCGGTTCAAGGCCATCGAAGACCGGGCCGTGGAGGACGCCATCAGGCTCCAGGAGCGCGTGGGCCTGCCGGCGATCACCGACGGTGAGCAGCGGCGGCTCTCCTTCCAAAGCCAATTCGCCGAATCCGTGAGCGGCCTGGGCAACTGGGACCTGAACGCGTTTCTGTGGGGCGATTGGCGCGGAGATCCTTCTATCGTCGGCGATCGGACGATTGAGCGCCCCGCAGGGCTTGGAGTCGTGGAGAAGCTCCGACGCAGGCGGCATTTGTCGGTGGAGGAGTTCGTATTTCTGCGCGCGCGCACTACACGCATCCGGAAGATCACGCTGCCCAGCCCCAGCCTTTGGGCGAACTTCTGGTCTCCGCAGCGGTCCCGCGCAGCCTATCCCACCCTGGAAAACTTCCTCGCGGACGTGGTGGACATCCTGCGCGACGAAGTCGCGGAGCTGGTGCGGCTCGGCGCGACCTACATCCAGCTCGACGCGCCCCACTATGCGCTGCTGCTCGATCCGGCGACGCGCAGCTTTTACGAATCCCAGGGCTGGAGTACGGAGCGCTCCCTGGAACGCGGCATCGAGATGGACAACGCCGTCATCGGGGATTTTCCTGGCGTCACTTTCGGCTTTCACCTGTGCCGGGGAAACCAGGGCAGCCGCTGGCTTGCGAGCGGCGGGTACGAGCGGATCGCGCGGACCGTCTTCCGACGCGTGCGGGCGCAGCGGCTCCTGCTCGAATACGACGATGCGCGCTCGGGATCGTTCGAGCCCCTCAAGGAGGTACCGGAAGACAAGTTGGTGGTGCTCGGACTCATCACCACCAAGCGTGCTCACCTTGAGCCGATGGATGAGTTGGGGAGCCGCATCCGTGAAGCGAGCCGCTTCGTGCCCCTGGAGCGTTTGGCAGTAAGCCCGCAATGCGGCTTTTCCAGCTCGGTGATCGGAAACGCCATCAC
>Ga0209853_1000417_pt1 | contig 11916 bp, 10 predicted proteins | sample GWRWS1_30_40_FD_187224 | JGI IMG/M metagenome (GOLD analysis project Ga0209853, IMG submission 187224) | Riverbed sediment microbial communities from areas with vegetation nearby in Columbia River, Washington, USA - GW-RW S1_30_40 (SPAdes)... | ecosystem: Environmental > Aquatic > Freshwater >...
GCTGAATCCCCGCCCGCGGCCCGATGGGTCCGAGGCAGCTCCCGGTGCGGAGCGACGATGGTCGGGTCCCACGCGACGCCAACCTGCGAACCCGGTCAGGTCCGGAAGGAAGCAGCCGTAAGCGGGCGAGGGCGGGTGCCGTGGGGTCGCCTGGCCGGAGCCACCGGCCGGTGATGCGCTCGGGTCTGCCCGGGTCAACGGCGGGTGCACGGTCACCTATGATTCCCGCGCGCGTCCTTCCCCGCGGCGGGACCGGCGAACGAGGGGAGCACGTGGCCGACGAGAAGCAGTACCAGTCCCTCTACCGGAAGTACCGTCCCCAGGGCCCCCACGAGGTCCTCGGCCAGGAGCACGTGATCCGGGCACTGGTGGGCGCCGTCCGCGAGGGCCGCCTGGCCCACGCCTTCCTGTTCACCGGCCCCCGGGGGACCGGCAAGACGTCTTCCGCCCGGATCCTGGCCAAGATGGTGAACTGCGAGAACGGGCCCACACCCGAGCCGTGCGGCGTGTGCGAGCAATGCGTGGCCATCCGGGAAGGCCAGCACCTCGACGTGGTCGAGATCGACGCGGCCTCGCACGGGGGCGTCGACGACGCGCGGGACCTCCGGGAGAAGGCGCCCACGGCGCCGGTTCAGGGCCGCGAGAAGGTGTACATCATCGACGAGGCCCAGCGCCTGTCCCGCGAGGCGTTCGACGCGCTGCTCAAGGTATTCGAGGAGCCGCCCCTCGGCGTGCGGTTCGTCCTGGCCACCACCGAGCCGCACAAGATGCCGGCCACCATCATCGGCCGGTGCCAGCGGTTCGACTTCCGACGGGTGCCGCCGGAGATGGTAGCCGAGCACCTGGAGCGAGTGGCCAAGGACGAGGGGATGACCCTCACGCCGGAGGCGGCCCACGCCATCTCCCGGCTAACCGAGGGGTCGGTTCGCGACGCGCTGTCGTTGCTCGACCAGGCTTCCCTCCTCGGGGCGGGCGAGATCGGCGAGGACGTGGTGGCCTCCCTGATCGGCGCGCCAAGGGCCGAGGTGCACCATGCGCTGGCCGACGCCGTCTCGGTGGGCGATGCGAAGGCCGTGTTCGAGATCGTCCACCGGCTCGTGCAGGAGGGGCAGGACCTCCGGCACGTGACTACACAGACCCTCACTCACTTCCGGAACCTCTTGCTCGCCAAGACCGCGCCCGGGCAGGGCGACTTGCTGGACGTCTCCCAGGACGAGGCCGATCGCCTCCTGGCTCAGGCCGCGAAGTTCTCGCCGGCCGAGCTGGCCCGAGTAATCTCGCTGCTGCTCGCGGCGCAGACCGACATGCGGTGGACGACCTCACCGAGGCTGACGCTCGAGCTCGCGTTGGTCCGGGCCACGATCCCCGAGACCGACGCCCAGCCCCACGCGCTGATCTCGCGGGTCGAGCGGCTAGAACGCATTGCCGGCATCACCCCCGGGCCGGCTTCCTCGGGGCCGCCGGAAGCAGCCACTCGGACTCGATCGACTCCTCCTGTAGCTCCGCCCTCCGAGATGGCACAGGATGTGGCCGCATCAACCGGTGCCCCCTCGGTCACCGCCCGGAAGTCACGCTCGAAGAAAGCCATCCGAGAGTCAGTAGCCCAGGCCGCGCCGGTGGTGGCCGGCGCTCCGATGCTCGGCGCCGGGACGTCCGCCATCGACGTCTCCGCCATCCGGGGCTCGTGGGGTGCGCTCGTGCAGCATCTTCGGTCGAGCGGCCGGGCGGTGTTGCCTTCGTTCCTGGAGGTCGCGACACCCGCGGCGTTCGACGGGGAGACCCTGGAGCTGGTCTTCCCGCCGGACCGGACGTTCGGGGTGGCCAAGGTGGTGGAGCGGGAGCAGGAGCTTCGGGCCGCGCTCCAGGACCTGTTCGGCATCGCGCCGCGCATCCGGTGCGTCGTGCGAGAGGCCGTGGCCGGCGCCGTCGACGAGGACCCCCCGCTCCCCGAGGAGGAGGCGCTGGCGCGCCTTCGCGCCGAGCTCGGCGCCGAGCCCACCACCGAGGGCGGGTCGTAGGTGTACGAGGGCCCCATCCAGGACCTGATCGATGAGCTCTCGCGGCTGCCGGGGATCGGACCCAAATCGGCCCAGCGCCTGGCGTTCTACCTGGTGAAGGCCCCTCCAGACGAGGCGAAGCGCTTAGCCGAGGCCATCTCGAACGCAAAGGAGCGCATCTCCTTCTGCAAGGAGTGCGGCAACGTCGCCGAGGGCGACCTGTGCCGGATCTGCCGCGACGAGGGCCGCGACCGTACGGTCCTATGCGTGGTCGAGGAACCGAAGGACGCCGCCACCGTCGAGAAGGCCGGCGTCATCAAGGGCCGATACCACGTGCTGGGCGGCGCGATCTCGCCGCTCGACGGCATCGGGCCGGAGGACCTCCGCGTCCAGGAGCTGCTGGAGCGGGTGGAGCGCGACCACGTCGTAGAGGTCATCATCGCCACGAACCCGAACCTCGAGGGCAACGCCACCGCGATGTACGTCGCCGCGCTGCTGAAGCCCCTCGGGGTGAAGGTCACCCGCTTGGCCAGCGGCCTCCCGGTGGGCGGCGACCTCGAGTACGCCGACGAGGTGACGCTGTCCCAGGCCCTCGAGGGACGTCGCGAGATGTGATGGCGGCACCCGGGAGAGCGGACGCGCGCCCGGGCTCGGACGACTACCCGCGCCAGGCCGCCCGCACGCGGAACTTCTCGCTCGGCGTTCCCCGGAGCTTCACCGTGGCGCCGGACGGCTCCCGGGTCGCGTTCCTGCGCACGCGGGCGGGCGACGACCCGGTGAACTGCCTGTGGGTCCTCGACGTCGGGACCGGGGCCGAGCGGCTGGCCTTCGATCCCCGAGCGCACGCGTACGAGGAGGACGAGGCGGTGCTCTCGCCGGCCGAACGGGCTCGCCGGGAACGGGTTCGGGAGCAGGCCGGCGGGGTCGTCGCCTACGCCACCGACCGGGAGGTCCGCCGAGCGGTGTTCCCCCTCGGTGGCCGGCTGTTCCTGGCGGACCTGGCGGACGGCGAGGTCCCGGAGCTGCATCCCCCACCGGTGGACGATCCGCGGCTCGACCCCTCGGGGACGCGGGTCGCGTACGTGATCGGCGGCTCGCTTCACGTGATGGAGATCGACGGCGTGAGCCGGGTGCTCGCCGCCGACGACGAGCCCGACGTGAACTGGGGGCTCTCCGAGTTCGTGGCCGCCGAGGAGATGGGCCGGCACCGTGGCCACTGGTGGTCTCCGGACGGTACGCACATCGCGGCGGCCAGGGTGGACGAGCGGCCGGTGGCGGTGTGGCACATCGGCGACCCCGCGGACCCGGCGTCCGCGCCCCGCGCCGTGCGTTACCCGGCGGCCGGCACCGACAACGCCACCGTCACCCTGTCGGTGTTCGACGCGGTGACCGGGGATCGCGTGGACATCGAGTGGGACCGGGCCGCCTTCCCGTACCTGGCCCGGGTGGACTGGAGCGAGGGCGCTCCCCTCACCCTGCTCGTGCAGGCGCGGGACCAGCGGGCCGCTCGCCTGCTCGAGGCCGACTACCGGAGTGGCCGGACCACCGTGGTCCGGGAGGATGCCGACCCGGCGTGGGTGGATCTTCCCCCGGACTCGCCGAGCCGCCTCTCCGACGGCAGGCTGGTGCATGTCGTGACCGCCGACGGCGCCGGGCGTGTGCTGATCGGGGGCGAGCTCGCCACCCCGCCGGGGCTCCAGGTCCGGCAGGTCCCGGGCACCCGGGACGACGTGGTGTTCACGGCGTCGGAGGAACCGACCGAGGTCCACGTATGGCGAGTGGCGCCGGGGCAGCCGCCCGAGCGGCTCACCGATCAGCCCGGTGTGCACGCCGCGGCGGTGGGAGGCGACGTCCTCGTCGTGACCTCGACCACGGGGGAGGACGTCCTTCCTCGAACCGAGGTGGTGGCCGGCCGGTCGCCGCCCTGGAGCGCCTGGCCGAGCGGCCCGTTGTCGATCCCCGCCCGGTCTTCCTCTTGCTCGGTTCGCAGGGGCCTACCTCACGTCGCAGTGGTACGCGGAGCACGGGTTCGCGGTGCTGGTCGTGGACGGGCGGGCACGCCGGGCCGGGGTGCGGCGTGGGAGCGGGAGATGTTCCGCGACTTCACGGTGGCCCTCGACGACCAGGTCGACGCCCTCCATGCGGCGGCCGAGCGGTTCGGGTTCCTGGATCTCTCGCGGGTGGCCATCCGGGGGTGGTCGTTCGGCGGCTACCTGGCCGCTATGGCTGTCCTCCGCCGCCCCGACGTGTTCCACGCCGCCGTGGCCGGCGCCCCCGCCACCGATTTTGCGCCTGTACGACACGCACTACACCGAGCGGTACCTGGGCCACCCCGGCGAGGAGCCCGAGGTCTACCGGCGGAACTCGCTGATCGAGGATGCGCCGAAGCTGGAGCGGCCGCTCATGTTGATCCACGGGCTGGCCGATGACAACGTCGTGGTGGCGCACACGCTCACGCTCTCTGCGGCGCTGTTCCAAGCGGGCCGGCGGCACGAGCTGCTGCTCCTGCCGAACCTCACGCACCTGTCCCGCTCCGAGGCGGTGACGGAGAACCTCCTCCGCCTCCAGCTCGACTTCCTGCGACGCGCCCTGAGCCTCGAGCCCGACTGAGTGACCGGCGGAGGTGGCATGGCCAGCTCCCTGGAACCGAAGGGCGTGCGGTCGCTTCGACGGATCGGTGTTGCCGTGCGGTCGCGCCTCGAGCCCGGCGAGACCGTCCGGTGGGCGGTCTACGCCCGCACGGCCCGCGCCGAGGTCCAGGGCCCGTTCGGACCGGCGGTCTCGGGTGGGGTCCGGGTGGTGCTGATCGCCACGGATCGCGCAATCTCCGTGTTCACCATCACCGGACCGCACTGGTTCCGGCCGGGCGAGGTGCTCGCCCGCTACCCGATCGCGGAGACGCCGGTCGACCTGGAGCCGGAACGCCTGCGGGTGGGCCGGGACGATTACGTGCTCTCCACCCTCGGCTCGCAGAGCGACGCGGCGGTCCTGGTCGAGTACGTGCGAGCCGTGCGCGAGGGCGCGATCATCGAGACCGGCCTCTCCAGGCGGAGGCGCTCGGTCCCGCCCATGCCGGGGGCCTTCCGCTTCCCACAACCGGTCAGGTCTCGCTCGCTCCGGGGAGCGGTCGTGCCGGCCCTGGTCTCGCTCGTCGTGATCGGTGCCATCCTGCTCGCCAGCTCCGCCGGCGCTCCGCACGAGCCGGCGACCGGCCCCCCGCAGGACCCGGGCTCCCAAGGGAACGTGACCTCCACATTGCCGGTCTGCGCCCGGGTCGCGCTCGTGGACGATGTGGGGCGGGGCCTCTCGTTCGGAGATCAGACCCCATACGAGGGAGGACTCGGGAAGCTGCTCCCGTCCACATCGCCTTCGGGCGGGATGCCCGTCATGGAGCGGCCGCTCGATCTGTCGGCGTATGCAACGCTGAAGTACCGCGGCTGGGAGTGGGAGGCGGAGCTCCGGGACGGCGGCTTCCGCCGGGCCTACATGCGGACGTGGCCGCGCTCTCTGGCCGAGGTGACCGAGTTCGACAGCCACGAGGAGGCGCTTGCCTTCCAGGCCTGGGCCGACGGGTTCTCCTGCACCTACTCGGACCAGGTGTTCAGGGTGGACGGCGTGGAGGGCTCCAGCGGGCTTCGGATCCTCTACTCGTCGGGCCGGGTGCAGGAGCGCGTGTCGTTCGTCCGCGGATCGAGACGGTTCGCCGTCTCCGTGAACACGATGGGCCCGCCGAACGACCACGGCGCGGTGGAGGCCTTGGCCAGGCTGGCCGACGACTTCGCCAGGTAGCTTGCCCGCATCGCGGTTCCGTCCCGTGGGGACTGTTACCCTCACCGAACCGGAGGAAGACGCTCGTGTCGATCATCGTCCAGAAGTACGGAGGGACCTCGGTCGGTGACGCCGAGCGGATCCGGGTCGTGGCGGACCGGGTCGTAGCCGCCCGGGAGGCCGGCCACGACGTGGTCGTGGTGGTCTCGGCCATGGGACACACCACCGACGACCTCCTGGCGCTGGCCGACCGGATCACCCCGACCCCCGAGCCCCGCGAGCTCGACATGCTGCTCACGGCGGGCGAGCGGATCGCCATGTCGCTGCTCGCCATCGCCATCAACGCCAGGGGATGCCGGGCCGCCTCCTACACCGGGTCGCAGGCCGGGATCATCACCGACACCCAGCACGGCAGGGCCAAGATCGTGGAGATCCGGCCCCAGCGGATCCAGGAATCGCTCGGCGCCGGAAACGTGGTGATCGTGGCCGGGTTCCAGGGCCTGTCCACCTCGTTCGACATCACCACGCTGGGCCGAGGCGGGTCGGACACCACGGCCGTGGCCCTGGCCTCGGCGCTGGAAGCCGAGTTCTGCGAGATCTACACGGATGTCCTGGGTGTATTCACCGCGGACCCACGGATCGTCCCGGAGGCCCGGATGATCGGCAGGATCTCCTACGACGAGATGCTCGAGCTCGCCGCGTGCGGGGCGAAGGTTCTCCAGCTCCGATCGGTGGAGTACGCTCGGAGGAACAATGTGCGCATCCACGTGCGCTCCTCGTTCACGGACGAGCCGGGCACGTGGGTCGTGGAGGAGGACGAACGCGGCATGGAGCAGGCGCTCATCTCGGGTGTGGCCATCGACGTGGGTGAGGCCAAGGTCACGCTGGAGGAAGTTCCCGACCGCCCCGGCATCGCCGCTGCCATCTTCAAGGCGGTCGCCGCCGAAGGCATCAACGTGGACATGATCGTGCAGAACGTCTCCCACGAGGGGAAGACCGACGTCTCCTTCACCGTGCCCCGGGAGGACCTCCCTGGGCTGGCGCGCCTCCTGGCGGGGGTGGTCCAGGACATCGGCGCCTTCCGGTTCTCCACCGATGACGCCATCGCCAAGGTTTCGCTGGTGGGAGCGGGGATGAAGAGCCACCCGGGCGTGGCAGCCGACATGTTCGACGCTCTCGCGTCGGAGGGCATCAACATCGAGATGATCTCGACGTCGTCGATCCGCATCTCCTGCATCGTGCGGGCCGACGACGCCGAACGGGCCGTTCAGGTGATCCACACTCGCTTCGGCCTCGATGGCCGGTCCGGCGGAGGCGAGGGATGATCGTCTGCACCGGCTGCCGGCACGCGAACCAGGAGGACGCGCAGGTCTGCGCGAAGTGCGGCCGGTCGCTGGAGCCGGTGGCGACGTACATGCTGTCCACCCGTCGCGCCGGTTCCGAGCGCCCACCCATCGAGTTCACCCCGCGGAAGGGGCCGTCGAAGGTGCCGGCCGCGGTGCTCGTCGGCGTGCTCGCCGCGGCGGTGATCGGGGTGGGCGCGTGGCTGCTGTTCCAGCCGGACCCATGCCGGGGCACCAACTTCACCTCCGGCAACTTCGGGTACTGCCTGACGGTCCCGGAGGGCTGGACAGCCGAGCGAGCCCGGTTCGGGACCAACGTGGAGCTCGATCAGTTCGCCGTTCCGTCCGAGGGCGTGACCGTGATCGTGGAGGCGGTTGACCTGGAGCAGGGCGCCGACCTCCAGGGGTTCGCCGACCTCGTTCGGCGGAGGAACGAGGAGGCCGGCCTCGTGCCCGGCCCGGCCTCGGAGGCCGAGATCGACGGCGTGGCCGCCCAGGCCTGGGACATGGCCACGACCTCCGATTCCGGGACGTCCTACCAGCTTCGCGAGGTGGTCGTGGTCCGGGACGACGTGGGCTGGCGGATCACCCTGAACGACGTGGCCGACAGCTTCGACCAGCACGCCGCCTCCTTCCAGGACATGCTGGTCTCCTGGCGCTTCCGTTAGAGCGGCGCACCCTCGAGTGCAGTGGGCCGCTACCATGGGGGGCCATGCGGGTCGCCGTCGTCGGAGCCACCGGAGCCGTTGGGCGGGAGATGCTTCGCATCCTGGAAGAGCGGAGCTTCCCGGTCGACGAGCTGATCCCGCTCGCGTCCGAGCGGTCGGCCGGCTCGCGCATGCGGTTCGGCGGGAAGGACCACACCGTCGGCGTCCTCTCCCTCGATGCGCTGCGCGGCGCCGAAGTCGCGCTGTCCTCTTGCGGCACGACGGTAGCCAAGACCTGGATCCCGCAGGCCGCCCGCACCGGCACGGTGTGCATCGACAACTCGAGTGCGTTCCGCATGGACCCGGAAGCCGCGCTCACCATCCCCGAGGTGAACCCGGAGTCGCTCGCGTCGAAGCCGCGGATCGTGTCGGTGCCGAACTGTACGCTCATCACCACGCTCATGGCGGTGGCGCCGCTGCACCGAGAGGCCGGCCTGCGCTCGCTGGTCCTGTCGAGCTACCAGTCGGTGTCCGGTGCCGGGCACAAGGGCGTCAGGGAGCTGGCCGAGCAGATCGAGAAGCTCCACGGTATGGAGGAGGAGCTCGGCCGCCCGGACCCGTCCGCCCTTCCGGTGGGAGAGGTCTTCGGCAAGACCATCGCCTACAACGTCGTGGCCAAGATCGACGTGTTCGACGAGGAGACCGGGTCCACGTTCGAGGAGATCAAGATGCACCGAGAGGCGAAGCGGATCCTGTCGATGCCGGACCTCGAGTTCGCGGCCACGTGCGTTCGGGTGCCGGTGCCGGTCGGGCACTCCGTATCCATCCACGCCACGTTCTCCCGGCCGATCACCCCGGACCGGGCTCGCGAGGTGCTGTCCACGGCGCCCGGGGTCGAGGTCCGCGACGACCCCGCGAACGGGGTGTACCCGAGTCCGCTAGAGGCTGCCGGCCGCGACGAGGTGCTGGTGGGCCGGATCCGGCAGGCACCCGGCCGCGACGACTCGCTCCTGCTCTTCTCCTGCGGCGACAACCTGCGCAAGGGGGCCGCCCTGAACGCGGTGCAGATCGCCGAGCATCTGTTCTCGTAACCGACCCACCGCCGGCGGATGGCAGGTCCGGGCCACCCGTCACCGAAGAACTCGGGGCTACTCGCCGAAGCCGATCTGCCGCCAGCTCTCATCGAGGAGTTTGACGAACCACTTCCCGTTGTCGGTCCACCCCTCGCGCGCGTAGAAGCGGTGCGTCGCCTCTCGCCAGCTCGCCGTCTCGAGCGACATCCGGAAGCACCCGCGCGCGCGAGCCAGGTCCTCGGCCCAGGCCAGCAACGCCCGGCCCACCCCCTGCCCCCGCATCGACTCGGTCACGATGAGGTCGTTCACCCAGGCTTGCGGCCGCGGGTGCCCCAGACGCTGCCGGAACTCCATATCCAGGAACCCGATCAGCCGCCGGCCCTCCTCGGCCACCAGCGTGACGGTCTCACGCCTCGCGATGTGGCCGCCGAACAGGATCAGGTACGAGGGGTTCGCCGTGGCCGACGGCGCCACGTCCCGCCCCAGCTCGACCAGGAGCCCGGCCACCTGGGGCCAGTCATCGACGGTGGCCTCGCGGATGGCGACGTCCATGGATCGCTAGGAGAGGTCGTACCAGCGGAGCGGAGGCTCCGGGTTCTCCATCAGACCGCCGAGTCTACCGGCCGCTCCTAGGTAGCCGGCGGGCCACGCCGATCGCCGCGAGCGCCGCGACGAGGCCGACGACGAACGCTCCGGCGATCCCGGCCTTCAGGCCGCTGCCCGTGGCCTCGGCGATGGCGATGCTGGCGCCGCCCAGGCCGACCCCCAGGCCCACTCCGAGGGTGTCGGTGAGCAGGATCGCCGAGAGCTCGCCGGCCTCGCTACCCTCGGAGGCCTCGGTCATGGCCGCGAGCGGCACCGTGGGGAAGGCCACGCCCATGCCGATGCCGGCGATGCCCCACCCGGCGTAGGCGATGATGATCGGCGCCGACGTCAGGCCGGTCGCCACCGCCACCGTGCCGCTGGCCACGACCGCCGCGCCCCCGGCCACCAGGGCCGGAAAGCCCACCCGTCCGACGTTCCGGGACTGCCACCAGCTCCCCAGGGCCCACGCCACCGTGGCCAGGGTCACCACGATGCTGGCCTCGGCCACCGAGAGCCCGCGCACCTCCGTCAGCATCAGCGGGACGAACCCATCCACGGCGAAGAACGCCGCCGAAAGTAGGAACGCCGCAGCCGCGGCGGCCGGCAGCCCGGGGCGGGCGCGCAGCCAACCGGCCGGGGCGATGCGGGATAGTGCGGGCAGGCCGACCGCGAGGCCGATCGGGATCATGAGCAGGCTCCACCATGAAGGCTCGGTCAGTCCGGCCAGGAACAGCCCGGCGCCCACCATGAGCTGGACCGGCCAACGCACCGGCAGCTTGCCCGCGTCCGCGTCACCGGCCACGTCCGGCATGGCCGGCAAGATGAGGGCGGCGATGACGAACAGGATGGGCAGGGGTGCGAGGAAGGCCCACCGCCACCCCACGGTCGTCGCCAGGAGCGCGCCGAAGGGCGGGCCGAACAGCCCGGGGAGGACCCACATCGAGGCGAGGAGCGCGAGGACGCGGGGCCGGATCCGCTGCGGGTAGGACTTGGCCACGGTCCCCAGCGAGACGGAGTAGAAGACGCCGGCCGCGCACCCCTGGACGAACCTTCCCATGGCGAGGACTGGCATGGAAGGCGCGAGCCCGGCTACGACGAGCCCGGCCACGTAGACGAAAAGCATCAGGCCGAGCGGCTTCCGCGGCCCGTACCGATCTATGGCGCGGCCTCCGATGGGGATCGAGGCGAAGGTTGCCAAGCTCGTTGCGCTGAACGCCCAGCCGTAGAACTGGATCCCGCCGAGGTCCCGGCGGACCGCGGGCAGGATCACGATCACGATTAGGGCTTCCACGGCCACCAGGGCCTCGAGCAGGAGGAGCCCGGCGGTCAGGCGGCCCAACGCGCCCTGGAAGACCTCGCGCCACGGCGGGGGCTGCCACAGCTCGGCCCCGTCCTCGCCGCTTCCCCCTCCCCGCGCCATGGGCGGACAACAGGGTACGGGGTGGACTTGTCTACCGGTTGGTAGATAGGGCATAATCTGCCGTGTGGTAGAGAAGGCGTCATCGAACCCCGGGGTGCTGGCCTCCATCGCCGAGCGCCTGGCCGGCAAGAAGGTGCTGGTCACCGGGGTCACCGGGTTCCTGGGGCAGGCCGTGTTCGAGCGGCTGCTCCTGGACGTCCCCGGTGCGACGGTGGCCCTCCTGGTCCGGCCGCAGCTCGGCTCGACCGGGCGGCAGCGGGTCGAATCGGTGATGTCGCGCCCCACGTTCAACGTCCTGAGCGACCGGGTCGGCGCCGAGGGCATCGCTCGGATCATGGACGAGCGGGTCGAGGTCATCGAAGGCGACTTCGCCGAGGAGCTCCCCGAGTTCCCCGGCGACGTCGACGTCGTCATGCACTGCGCCGCGACGGTCTCGTTCGACCCGCCCATCGACGAGGGGTTCTTGACGAACCTCCTGGGGGCGGTGCGGTTCTACGAGCACCTGCTGGCCGCGGGAAATCGCCCCCACCTCGTCCACGTGTCCACGGCCTACGTGGCCGGCAACCGCAAGGGGGTGATCCCCGAGGCCACGCTGGACCACCGGGTGAACTGGCGGGCCGAGGCCGAGCTCGCGCTCCAGGCTCGCCGCGACGTCGAGGCGGCCTCCCGCCGGCCCGAGATCCTGGACGCCCTCATGGCCAAGGCGAAGCGGGAGCACAGCCGGGCCGGTCCCCAGTCCGTTTCCGATGACGCGGAGGAGCGCCGGAAGCAGTGGGTGACCAAACGCCTGGTCCAGTACGGGCGGGCCCGGGCGCAGACCCTGGGGTGGCCCGACAACTACACGTTCACGAAGGCCATGGGGGAACGAGCGGTCGAGGAGCTGGCCTTCGAGCACGGCGTGCCGCTCTCGATCGTCCGCCCGTCGATCATCGAGAGCGCGCTGGAGCATCCGTACCCCGGCTGGATCGAGGGGTTCAAGATGGCCGAGCCCATCATCCTGGCGTACGGGCGGGGCACGATCCCCGAGTTCCCCGGCATCCCCGAGGGGATCGTCGACATCATCCCGGTCGACTACGTCGTGAA
>Ga0209853_1000418_pt1 | contig 11901 bp, 10 predicted proteins | sample GWRWS1_30_40_FD_187224 | JGI IMG/M metagenome (GOLD analysis project Ga0209853, IMG submission 187224) | Riverbed sediment microbial communities from areas with vegetation nearby in Columbia River, Washington, USA - GW-RW S1_30_40 (SPAdes)... | ecosystem: Environmental > Aquatic > Freshwater >...
AGGAGCCGCGCTCGAAGCGGACCTCGGTGGTGCCGATGAGGATCTCGTCCTCGGGGGCGAGCCGGGCCCGCCCGACCCGCTTCCCGTTCACGGTGACGCCGTTCGTGGAGTCGAGGTCGACGATCCAGTACGCGCCGTCCTCGTGCCGGATCTCCGCGTGTCGGCGCGAGACGTTCGGGTCGTCCACGCTGATGTCGCACTCGCTCGAGCGGCCGACGACGACGACACGGTCGTCCAGCTCGCGGCGCGTCCCGTTCACCACCACGGCGGGCGCGCGGGCGAGATCGTTCGCCTCCGCCACCTCGGGGGAGACGGCTTCGGTGGCAGGCGGGCGGTAGATCCTCGTCGCGCTCGGCGCGGGCTGGGGAACGACGTCGGGCGGGGTCGGAGACGGCGGGCGGTCGGGCTGCACCATCCGGGTGGCGATCCCGAACTCGCCGACGCCCAGGTCCTCGTCCTCCTCGATGAGGACGGCCGGAGTCGAGAGGAGGGCATAGCCCTCGCGGCGCGCATGCTCGGAGAGGTAATCGGAGAGCTCGGTGAGGAGCGAGTCCTCGTAGCTGGCGAACTGCTCGCGGTCGCCCGGACAGAGGTAGAGCGTGTACTCGTTCGGGACGTAGACCCGTGAGACGGAGACGCTCTTCGCCTCGTCCATCTCTTTGGCGAGCTTGCGCGCGAGCTCGACCGGCTGCACGTGCGTTCGGAAGGCGCGTCCGAACACGCCCTCCACTATCGACTCGATCCTGTGCTCGATGCTTCGCAGGACGCTCATACCGGGCACCATTGTGCCCGCCGATCACTCTATCGAGGCGTCCGAACCAGCGGATACGCGAGCGCTGCTGCTGCGAGCCACACCGCCGGGGCCGCCCACAAGGGGTCGACGGGAACGCCGCCTGCTGCGAGCGGGACGAGCAGCAAGGCTCCCAGGAAGCTCGCCCCCCAGGTCGCGACGCCCCACAGGCCCCGGCTTCGCGCCAGGCCTGCCAGAGCGGCGGCGGCAGCGACGATCACGATCGCGGCCACGATCGTCGGACGGCTCGTCAACGCCGCCAGCGAGCCCTCGAGCGCGGCGGCCGGCTGCTCTGCGCGGCTCACGCCGCGGGGCTCAGGCGGAGGCTCCCCCGTCAGCGGGAGGCGCAGCCCGACGACGACGACGGTTGCCACCGCCGTTAGGACCGCCGCGACCCCGAGGGCCGCGCGCCGGACGATCCCTCGCGCTTCGAGCGCCATCACGGGGACGAGGGGCAGCAGATGGACGAGGGCGAGCAGCGGGCCCGAGAGGAAGAGCAGGCTCGAGCGGGCGTCGCGTGCAAACAGGATCAGCCAGGCGACGGCGACAGGGACGTAGGCGATCGCCAGGCCGAGCGAGATGTTGCCGAGGGGGAGCACGGGCACCGCCAGGGCGACTCCGAGCCCTGCGACCGGGCTCAGGAGTGCGATGAGCGCCGCCGCGGCGCCGAGGAGGAAGGGCCAGCCGGAGGGGAAGAACGGCAGCAGGAACGCGGTTCCCCCGGCGAACAGGGCCGCGAGGGCGGCGTGTGGCGCCCGTTCGCGCAGGACCGTGGGAGAGGTCGCGGCCCGCCGGCGCACCGTGCGGCCGTGCTCGACGGCTCGCAGGAGGCTGAGCGCCTGCGTTGCGGCTGGACGCTTGTGAGGGTCGACCGAAAGCATGCGGTCGACGGCCCGGCAGAGCTCCCGCGGCAGGTCCGGGCGCAGCTCGGCCAGAGGCTGCGCTCCCTGCCCCACCCGGCGCGCCGTCTCGAGCGGCGAGACGGCCCAGAACGGGTGACGCCCGGCGAGCGCTTCCCAGAGGAGGACGCCGACGGCCCAGATGTCCGCCGCGCCCGTCGCCTCCGTGCCTGCAAGCCGTTCCGGCGCGATGTAGGCGAGCGTCCCGGGGACGTCTCCGACCGCCGTGAGGGTGTCGGCGTGCTCGAGTTGTGCAAGACCGAAGTCGAGGAGCCGGACCGAGACCTCGTCTCCCTCCTCGAGCATGACGTTGGCCGGCTTGACATCTCGGTGGACGACGCCCTTCGAGTGAGCGTGCGCCAGCGCCTCGAGCACCTGGGCGCAGGCCTCGACGGCGCTCCAGTCGTCCACGCCGCCGCTGCGCAGGGCGTCGCGGAGCGTGCGGCCGGCGACGTACGGGTAGGCGACGTAGACGTGGCGCTCGTCTCGCGCCAGGGCGAGCGCCCGCAGGCAGCGCGGGTGACGAAGCCGCGTGGCCGCGTCCACCTCGCGCTCGGCGCGCGCGCCGGGCTTCCCCTCTCGCTCGACGACCTTCAGCGCGACGTTCCTGCCGGTGTGCTCGTCGCGTGCGAGCCAGACCGATCCGCCGCCACCGCTGCCGAGGGGCCGAAGCGGCCTGTACCGGCCGAGCACGAGGTTGTTCTCGGTGAGCGCGACGGCTGTCTGCATCGGTGGTATCCGGCTCTTGGCTCTCGGTCGGGAAAGTCCTGCAAAGTCCGGACTGAGTGGTAGACTCGGCGACTTCCTCGACCCGGATCGACCCGTGTTCGACCGCGAGAAGAGCGACCCTGAGACCGATATCGAGTTCGACTTCTTCGACGAGTCGCCGACCGTCGAGTCGACGCCGGAGAAGGATCGGCCGCCTGGGAAGCGGCGCAGGCTCCCCAAGCGCCCGCCCTCCCCGCCGGGAGGACCGCAGCTCTACCGGCTCGGAGTGCTGATCGCCGGCGCCATCCTCGTCGCCGTCATCTTCATCCTCGTGATCAACAACTGCCGCGGCGACCAGAAGCAGTCGGCGTACGAGGAGTACATCGACGACGTCGGCGTCGTGGCGACGGAGTCCGCGGAGCTGGGAAACCAGCTCAACACGCGGCTGACGACTCCGGGGATCCGGCTCGAGGCGCTCCGCTCCGACGTCGAGGGGCTGCAAGAGCAGCAGGAGCAGATCCTCAGGCGCACCCAGGAGCTCGGACCGCCGGGCCCGCTCGTCGAGCAGCAGGAGGCGCTCGTCGAGACGATGCAGTTCCGAGTGAACGGGCTCGCTGGCATCGCCCGCGGGCTCCAGCTCGTCGCCCAGACCGACGACCCCCAGGAGTCAGGCAAGAACCTGGCCAACCAGGCGCAGCGGCTGGTGGCCAGCGACATCGTCTATGCCGACGCGTTCCGGGCGGCCGCGGAGTCGGTTCTGGAGCAGCAAGGCGTGACGAACATCGCTATCCCGGCCTCGGTGTTTGTCCAGAATCCCGAGTTCGCCAGCCCCTCGTTCTGGACGCAGACGGTCCAGCGCCTGACGCAGGGGCCGGAGGCAGGCGGCCTGCGCGGCAACGGGATCGTCGGCGTCAGGGTGCAGCCGGGCGGTCAGGAGCTCGTCCGCGGCGAGGACAACAACGTCGAGCAGAGCGCCGACCTCGCGTTCGAGGTCCTCGTCGAGAACTCCGGCACGAGCCAGGAGACCCAGGTGAAGGTGACCCTCATCGTCCGCCAGGATCCGCAAATCCGGAAAGAGCAGACGATCGACGTCATCAACCCGGACGAGACGAAGACCGTGAGCTTCACGGGCTTCGAGAACCTCGAGTTCTCGGCCCAGACCACTCTCCAGGTTCAGGTCGAGCCGGTCGAGGGCGAGCAGAACACGAACAACAACACGGTCGAGTACCCGATCATCTTCACGCTCGCCTAGTGCCCATCCGAGCAATGCACACCTGCTTCTGCCCCGCGATCACGCGGCGCGAGAGCCCACCCTCGCCCTTGCCAAGGCTCCCAGCCTTGGCTGCGGACGAGTGCGAACTCTCGCTTGGTGCTCGCGACGCAGAAGCGAGGCAACATTACTCGAAGGGGCACTAAGAGCACGGGGTAGGCTAGGGCTCGATGTCGGACCTCTCCGACGCCGCTCTCTGGATCGCCATCGGCGCCGCAGCGGCGGCGGTTGCGGCGCTCCTCCTCTCGCTCGCCTTCTACGTGAAGCTTCGCGCCGTGCGGAAGGCGCAGCTCGTGCTCATGGGCACCGGCAAAGACGACCTCGTTAACTTCGCCGTGTCTCTCCAGACGCGCATCGACGACCTCCACCGCGTGGTCGACGAGGTGGCTGCGGGCCTCGCGCGCATCGACCGGCGTGTGGACGGCTGTCTCTCCCACACCGCCCTCGTCCGGTACAACGCGTACGAGGACGCCGGCGGGCATCAGTCGGCCTCGCTCGCCTTCCTCGACGGGGCGCGCTCCGGGGTTGTCATGAGCGCGATCCAGGGGCGAGACTACGCGCGTATCTACGTGAAGCAGCTCGACCGCGGCCGTGCCCCAGTGGCGCTGTCGCCGGAGGAGCAGGAGGCGGTGGAGCGGGCGATGGCCCAGTGACCTACAGGAAGGCCGAGATCCGCCCCTACAGACCGGCCGACGAGCCGCTCCTCTTCGGCTTGGCCAGGCTCGACCGGGGCGCCGACCGGCGCACGCTCGCGGTTCTGGAACGGGAGACGGTGTTCGTCGCGGAGGTCGGGGGCGCTCCGGCCGGATACGTCGCCGTGCAGTGGGCCGAGGGGGCGATGCGGGTCGACCAGCTCTTCGTGAGCCCGGAGCACGAGGCCGAGGGCGTCGGGCGGCAGCTGTTCGAGCATGCCGAGGGCTATGCGATCTCGGAAGGCGCGCTCGCGTTGCAGGTCGTGGTCTCGAGCGGCGACCGCCGGGCGCTCGACTTCTACGTCGGCCGTGGCTTCGTCCGCGCAGGCGAGAGTCTGCTCGAGCTCGTGCTGCCACGGCGTTAGACGCTCGCCGCTCGACTACGATTTCCGGAGATGCAGCAGGTTCTCGTCCTCAACGCGAGCTTCGAGCCCTTGAACGTGTGCACGGTGCGGCGCGCGCACGTGCTCGTCTTCAAGGGCAAGGCCGAGGTGCTCGAAGACCTTGGCCGGCAGCTGCACTCGGCCTCGGACACGTATCCCTGGCCCCACGTCATCCGGCTCCTGGTCTATGTGCGCGTCCCCCGCGCCGTCAAGCGCAAGATCTCACGCCGGGCGCTCTTCGCCCGGGACGGCCATCGCTGTGTCTACTGCGGTTCTGCCGGCCGGCTCACGCTCGACCACGTCGTGCCGCGCTCCCGCGGCGGCGATTCGGTGTGGGAGAACGTCGTCACCTCCTGCGCCCCCTGCAACCTTCGCAAGGGCAACCGTCTCCCGGAGGAGATTCCGATGCGCCTGCTTGTGAAGCCGCGTGTGCCCACGCCTGCTCTCTTCGTGACGCTCTCCGCACCGCGAATCCCCGAGGGCTGGCAGCCGTACCTCTCAGCGTTCGCGTGAGCCTGTCCGCTCCGGCTACGTCCGGGGTCTGACCCCGGCCACGTCCGTGGAGGACGGCGCTCGGCTCCGAGTCCTGTTGAAGCTCATCGGGACACGTCTCCGCCCCGGTAGCCCCCTCGCACCATGTGCCGTCCCGGAAGGAACATGCCTCGAAGCGGCAGATTTCTCTCCACGGCACCGCCCCCGGCGGACGTGTCAGGGGTCAGACCCCTGACACGTCCTCGAGGGACATGACTAGGCGTCGTAGTAGAGCGCGAACTCGGCAGGGTGCGGCCTCAGGGCGACGACGTCGACCTCCTGCTCGCGCTTGTAGTCGATCCACGTGCGGATGAGCTCATCGCTGAAGACGCCGCCGGCGAGGAGGAACTCGTGGTCGCGCTGGAGTGCGTCGAGCGCCTCGGCGAGCGAGCCGGGCACCTGGGCGATGTCGGAGCGGCGCTCCTCGAAGAGGTCGAAGTCCGCCGGCTCGCCGGGATCGAGGTCCTTCCGCACGCCGTCGATGCCCGCCATCAGCATAGCGGCGAAGGCCAGGTACGGGTTCGCGGTCGCGTCCGGGCAGCGGAACTCGATGCGCTTGGCCGCCGCCGAGTCCGAGTACATGGGGATGCGAATGGCCGCCGACCGGTTCCGCTGCGAGTAGACGAGGTTGACCGGCGCTTCGTAGCCGGGCACGAGCCGGCGGAACGAGTTCGTCGTCGGCGCGCAGAAGGCGAGCAGCGCAGGCGTGTGCATGAGGATGCCGCCCAGGTAGCCGCGCGCGAGCTGCGAGAGGCCGGCATAGCCGGATTTGTCGGAGAAGAGCGGCGTGCCCTCCTTCCACAGCGACTGGTGGGTGTGCATGCCCGAGCCGTTGTCGCCGAAGATCGGCTTCGGCATGAACGTCGCGCTCTTGCCGGCCGCCCTGGCGACGTTGCGGACGACGTACTTGTAGGTCATGACCTGGTCGGCCATGCGCGTGAGCGGCTGGAAGCGGAGGTCGATCTCGCACTGACCGGCCGTAGCGACCTCGTGGTGGTGGAACTCGCACGGGATCCCGAGCCGCTCGAGCGTGAGCACGATCTCCGAACGCAGGTCGTGCAGCGTGTCGTGCGGCGCGGGCGGGAAGTAGCCGCCCTTCTCCCGCACCGTGTAGCCGAGACCGGGAACCGACGAGTTCCAGTGACCCTCCGCCGAGTCGACGGCGTAGTGGGAGCGGTGCGGCGAGAGCTCGTAGGACACTTCGTCGAAGACGAAGTACTCGCACTCCGGGCCGAAGTTGGCCGTGTCGGCAATGCCGGTCTCCGTGAGATAGGCCTCAGCGCGGCGGGCGATCCGCCGTGGGTCGCGCCCGTACGCCTCCCCTGTCGTCGGGTCGGCGATCTCACAGACAAGCGAAAGCGTTGGCGCCGCCGTAAACGGATCGAGCACGGCGGTGGCGGGATCCGGCACGAGCAAGAGATCGCTCTCGGCGATCCCCTGCCAGCCGCGAATCGACGACCCGTCGAAGCCGAGCCCTTCTGTGAACGCCGACGTGCCGAACGCGCCGATCGGCAGCGTCATGTGCTGCCAGCTCCCGAACAGGTCGCAGAACTTGAGGTCGACCAGCTGGGTCTTCTGCTCGAACGCCCACGCGACTGCCTCCTCGGCCTCCGGCTGAGTGCCGTTCGCCAGGTATGCCTTCGCCTCGATCTCCTGCATCGTCCCTCCTTCGGTCCGCGAAAAAGCCCCAGCGGTCGAATCGACCTCTGAGGCTGCATCGCCTGCTGTGGGCGCCGTCGTCGGCGCCTCACACTCTCACGATAGCGGCAACTCTGGACGGACCTCAACCCCATCCGGCCCGGCCGAGCCGGGGCGTAGTCTCGTATAGAATCGTCAGGTCATTCGAGGCGACGAGGCCTCGGGCCGACGGCGGCCCGGGGCTCTTTGCGTTTAAGGAGGTGGTTCGACATGGCCCAGGTCGAGAGCGGCAGGGCGACGAGCGACCCGGAGGCGCGCCGGGCGGTGATGAAGAGGGTCGAGGACGAGCAGGTCGGCTTCGTCCACCTCTGGTTCACCGACATCGAGGGCCACCTCAAGAGCTTCGCGGTTACCGTGCCGGAGCTCGAAGGCGCGCTCGACGACGGGATGGGCTTCGACGGCTCGTCGATCACCGGGTTCAACGCCATCGAGGAGTCCGACATGGTCGCCATCCCCGACCCGGCGACCTTCCAGCTCATGCCGAACGGCGGTCACAAGGTCGGGCGGATGATCTGCGACGTCGTCACGCCCGACGGCGAGCCGTACGCCGGCGACCCTCGCCACGTCCTCCGCCTTGCCCTCGAGCGCATGGAGAGCCTCGGCTTCGACACGTTCAACGTCGGCCCCGAGCTCGAGTACTTCCTCTTCAAGAGCGACGACGGAACGGAGACGCTCGACGAGGGCGGCTACTTCGCCATGACGACGATGGACGCCGCCAGCGACCTGCGCCACGACACCGTCAAGGCGCTCGAGTCGATGGGCATCCCCATCGAGTACGTCCACCACGAGGTCGGCCCCTCCCAGCACGAGATCGACATGCAGTTCACCGATGCCTTCGCTATGGCGGACCACACCGTCACCTACCGCCTCGTCGTCAAAGAGCTCGCCAAGAAGGCCGGCTACCACGCGACGTTCATGCCGAAGCCGATCTTCGGCGAGAACGGCTCGGGAATGCACACGCACCAGTCGCTCTTCGCCGAGGGGAAGAACGCCTTCTTCGACGCCGACGACGAGTGGAGCCTCTCCGATGTCGGCAAGGGCTTCATCGCCGGGCAGCTCCGCCACGCGCGCGAGATCTCGGCGGTCTTCGCCCAGTGGGTGAACTCCTATAAACGGCTCGTGCCGGGCTACGAGGCGCCGGTCTACGCGGCCTGGTCCCGGCGGAACCGGTCGGCCCTCATCCGCATCCCGCTCTACAAGCCCGGGAACGAACAGGCGACGCGGGCGGAGATCCGCTGCCCGGACCCCGCCTGCAACCCGTACCTCACGTTCGCGGCGCTCCTGCACGCCGGCCTCGAGGGGATCGAGAGGGGCTACGAGCTGCCGCCGCCGATGGAGAGCAACCTCTACAAGCTGAGCGCCGAGGAGCGCAAGGCCCGCGGCATCGTTGCCCTCCCGGAGACCCTCGGCGAGGCGATCGACGAGCTCGCCGAGTCCGACCTCGTTCGCCGGGCGCTCGGCGACCACATCTTCGACAACTACGTGAAGCTCAAGCGGCAGGAGTGGGACGAGTACCGCGTCCAGCTGACTCCGTGGGAGCTGGAGAAGTACCTTCCGGTCTTGTAGGACAGGGCGCGGAGGCGTAAGATGGATGCCGGTGTCGCCGCTTCTCCTAGAAGCGGGGGACTGACTGACGGCCGACTGCGAGCTGCTTGCTGAGCAGCTCGTGGTCGTTCAAGGAGCCTTGGCGATGCTCTCGACGGCCGCCGTCAGCGCCTGCTCGAGCTCGGCGAGGCCGAACGGCTTCACGAGGTAGGCGAGCGGTCGAAGGCCGTTCGCCTGGCCCGAATCGGGATGGATGCTGGCACACACGACCGGGATTCCCTCGTGCTGGTGGAGCAGGGTCTCGGCGGCCGAGCGGGCGCCCGGATCTGCTGGCTCGAGCAGGACGACGTCGACGTCTCCGGGTAACGCGTCACCCCGCCGGCTCTCCGGGAAGACGGGCTCGTGGCCGAGCCGCTCGACCACGTGCACGAGCAGCTCGCGCACCTCGGCCTGAGGCTCGCAGATAAGGATCCTCATGAACTCACCATCGGATTCGGTGGGGCGGATTGCGGCGGGATCTGGTATGGAAGCGGTATGAACCGGGCTCCAAAGCGTGGCCAAGTCCTCGTGGTCGACGACGACCCCGACATCCGCGTTCTGCTCAAGGAGCTGCTGGAACGTCAGGGCTACGGCGTAACGGAGGCCTCGAACGGCAAGGAGGCGCTCCGCGCCCTCTACTCAACGTCGCCCGACGTCGTGCTCCTCGACGTCTCGATGCCCGAGCTCGACGGCTGGCAGACGCTCGAGCGGATCCGCGACCTCTCCGACGTGCCGGTGGCGATGCTCACTGCCCGTGCGGCCGAGCTCGAGAAGGTGCGCGGCCTGAAGGCCGGTGCGGACGACTACATCACGAAGCCGTTCGGGCGCCAGGAGCTGCTCGCCCGCGTCGAGGCGATGATCCGCCGTGCAGGGCCGCGCGAGGAGACGAACCAGACGTACGCCGACTCATTGCTCCACGTCGACTTCGTTCAGCGCAGCGTCGCCGTTCACGGCTCGGCGGTGGCGCTCACGCCCCTCGAGTTTCGTCTGCTGGCCGCTTTCGTCCGCCACCCCGGCCAGCTGCTCTCCCACGACCAGGTGCTCGAGCTCGTCTGGGGCGACTCGTTCTCGGCCTCGCGCGACCAGGTGAAGCTCTACGTCGGCTACCTCCGTCGCAAGCTCGAGGCTGCGGGCGCCGACGCATCGGTGATCGAGACCGTGCGGGGGTTCGGCTACCGCTATCGGCCGAGCGCTGCCTGAACGCGCTCCCCCAGGGCCTGCGGGCTGAACGGCTTCGTGACGTAGTCGTTCGCGCCGGCTTCGAAGCCGCGCTGGACATCCGGCTCCTGCACGCGGGCTGTGAGGAGGATGATCGGGATCGTCGCCGTCGGCCCGTGGTCGCGCAGCCGGCGCGTGAGCTGGTAGCCGTCGAGCCGCGGCATCATCACGTCGAGAAGCGCGAGGTCGGGCGGACGGGCCAGCACAAGGTCGAGGGCAGTCTCGCCGTCCGGAGCCGAGAGCACCTCGTAGCCGTCCTGCTCCAGCCGGAAGCGAACGAGCGCGAGGATGTCGGGGTCGTCGTCGGCGACGAGAACGAGCGGGCGGAAGCTGTCGATGGAGCTCACGACGCGACCTCCGTGCGCTCCCTGACCTCGGCCTGGCGGTGGAGCGGGAGCGCGACGCGGAAGGTGGTCCCGGTTCCTTCCTCGCTTGCGACCGTGATCCGGCCCGAGTGCGCGTCAACGATCGCCTTCGAGATTGCCAGGCCGAGCCCGGTCCCCTGGATCGCCTGCTCGGTGGCCGTGCTCGTGCGGAAGAAGCGCTCGAACAGGAACTTCTGCTCCTCTGCCGGGATCCCCATGCCGCTGTCGCGCACCTCGAGGATGGCCTGGTTCTCGCCGGCGCCGACGCGGACGTCCACACGTCCCCCTTCGGGGGTGAACTTGACGGCGTTCGAGACGAGGTTGTCGAGGAGCTGGGCGATGCGTGCGCGGTCGCCGGCGACGACCGGCACGGGGCTCGTCGCCAGCGTGAGCGTGATCGCCTTGGCCTCGGCCTGTGGGCGCACCGTCTCCACGCTCTCGGACGCGACGGCGCCGAGATCGAGGGTGCCGGCCTCCAGGACGAGCTTGCCCGCCTCCACCTGGGCGAGGAAGAGCAGGTCGCCGACCAGATGGAGAAGTCGGTGTGAGTTTCGCTCGACGACGCCGAGGAACTGGCGCTGGTCGTTCGTCAGCTCGCCGGCCTCGCCGTCGAGCAGGAGCTCCGTGTAGCCGCGGATCGAGGTCAGCGGCGTGCGGAGCTCGTGCGAGACGAGCGCGATGAACTCGTCCTTCAGCCGGTCGAGCTCGCGCAGGCGCTCGTTCTGGGCGAAGAGGTCCCGCTGGGCGGCCTCGGCGAACGCGCGCGCCTCCTGCTCGGCGGCAAGCAGGCGCTCGCGATCCGCCTCGGCTCGCTTCCGCTCGGTGATGTCCTGCCCGATCGCCGAGACACCGACGACCTTCCCCGACGAGTCCCGGATGGGCGAGTACGTGAACGCGACCTGGACAAGGGTCCCGTCCCCCCGCCTGCGAACCGTTTCGAGCTGGCCGACCCGGTCTTCCGCAATGACCCGGCGCAGGACGCCGAGCGCCTCGTCCCGGCGCTTGGCAGGCATGAGCGTCGTCAGCGGCTGGCCGAGCATCTGCTCGGCGGCGTAGCCGAACATCCGCTCCGCACCCTGGTTCCAGCTCGTGTAGCGGAGGTCGAGCGAGGCACTCGTGATCGCGTCGCTGGAGGACTCCACGATCGCGGCCAAGCGAGCGCGAGTCTCCTCGGCCAGCTTGCTCTCGGTGATGTCGACGAGGAAGCCCTGCACCCAGAGGGGCGTTCCCCGCTCGTCCCGCACGAGGATCGTCTCGTCGAGCGCCCAGACGACGCGTCCGTCCGCCGCCAGGTAGCGGTACTCGGAGCGGACAGGCTCGCCCGTCCGGCGTAGGCGCTCGGCGTCGGCCAGCACGCCCGCCAGGTCGTCGGGATGAACGGCGTCGTGCAGGAGGCTCGGGTTCTCGATCCACTCCGTGGCCGGGTAGCCGAGCAACGTCTCGACCTGCGGGCTGACGTAGACGTTCCCCACCGAGGTGTCTGCCGGGCTGATGTAGGTCACGAGCGGGAGGTGCTCGACGAGCGTGCGATAGCGGAGCTCGGCCTCCCGCAGAGCGGCCTCGGCACGGCGGCGCTCCTGCAGCTCCTCCTGTGCAGCGGTGTACAGGCGGGCGCTCTCGAGCGCCAGGGTGGCGAGGTGGGCGAAGCGCGAGAGCAGGGCGATCTCCGCCTCGCCAAAGGTCTTACCGGCGTGGTCGTAGGCGAGCCCGAGAACGCCGACCACCTCGGTACGCGAGCGAAGGGGCACCCCGACCACGGCGCG
>Ga0209853_1000419_pt1 | contig 11872 bp, 8 predicted proteins | sample GWRWS1_30_40_FD_187224 | JGI IMG/M metagenome (GOLD analysis project Ga0209853, IMG submission 187224) | Riverbed sediment microbial communities from areas with vegetation nearby in Columbia River, Washington, USA - GW-RW S1_30_40 (SPAdes)... | ecosystem: Environmental > Aquatic > Freshwater >...
CATCGTCTCGCCGACCGCGCGCGAGATCCCGAGGATGTACGCGGAGGCAATGCCCGAGAACGCGGCCGGGACCACGACCTTGACCGCGGTCTGGTAACGGGTCGCGCCCATCGCGTACGAGCCCTCGCGCAGGCTCATCGGGACTGCGCGCATCGCGTCCTCGCTGATCGAACTCACGTACGGGATGATCATGATGCCCATCACGAGGCCGGCCGAGAGCAGGTTGAACCCCGGCAGCTCCGGGTAGATCGCCTGCAGGATCGGGGTGACGAAGAGCAGCGCGAAGTACCCGTAGACGATCGTCGGAACTCCCCCGAGCAGCTCGAGGAACGGCTTGGCGATCTCGCGCAGCTTGAACGGCGCGAACTCGGAGAGATAGATCGCGATGATCGTGCCGAGCGGGATCGCGATCGCGAGCGCGACCAGCGAGCTCGTGATCGTGCCCGAGAGCAGCACCATGATGCCGAAGTGCGCGTCGTCGAAGAGCGGTGTCCACTGCGTGTCGAACAGGAAGTCCCTGATCGGCACGTGCCGGAAGAAGCTGACCGACTCGCTCACCAGGACGTAGACGATGCCGACCGTCACGAACACCGACACCGACGCCGCCGCGAACAGCACGAACTCGATCGTCTTCTCGATCGCGATCCGGCTGCGCCGTTGCGCGAGCCGGGCGCTGGTGAGACCTTCGGCGGTCACGGAGGTGGTCGCGGCGTCGGTCGGTGCGACGGCAGACATCGTTCTTGTCTCCGCGGAAGTGTAGCTGACCGCCCCCCAAGATGCCGACAGGGAGGGGGCGCCCCTCCCCGTCGGCCGGATTTTCAAGCGCTTAGAGCTTCGCTTCGCGCTTCAGCAGCTCTTCGATGGTGATGCCGACCTCGGCGGTACCGCCAAAGACAGTGCCCTTCTTGCCTTTCTGGATATGAGCCCACCCGGTCGTGTACGCCACGTCGGGCAGCGGCACGTACTTCACTTCCCGCGCGAGCTTCGAGCCGTGCTTCAGGTAGAACTCGACGAACTCCCTGACTTCGGGCTTGCCGAGCGACTTCGCGTTCACGTAGATGAAGATCGGGCGCGAGAGCGGGGAGTAGGCGCCGGTCAGCACCGCGTCCATCGACGGCTCGACCGGCTGGCCCTTCTCGTTCACGATCGGGACGGCCTTGAGCTTGTCCTTGTTCTCGATGTAGTACGCGTAGCCGAAATAGCCCAGGCCGTTCACGTCCCGCGAGACGCCCTGCACCAGGACGTTGTCGTCCTCGGAGGCGGTGAAGTCGCCGCGGCTCGACTTCGACTTGCCGACGATCGCCTCGGTGAAGTAATCGAAGGTGCCGGAGTCGGCGCCGGGCCCGAAGAGCTTCATCGGCGCATCGGGCCAGGCGGGATTCACCTGGTTCCAGCGGGTGACCTTTCCCTGCGCGGCCGGCTCCCACATCTTCTTGAGCTCGGCGATGGTCAGGGTCTTGATGAAGCTGTTCTTCGGGTTGATGACGACCGTGAGCGCGTCGAACGCGACCGGCAGCTCGAAGTACTCGATGCCGGCGGTCTTGCAGTCGTCCATCTCCTTCTTGAGGATGGGACGCGAGGCATCCGAGATGTCGATCTCGCCGCGGCAGAACTTCTTGAAGCCGCCGCCGGTCCCCGAGATCCCGACGGTGACCTTCACCGCGCCCTTCTTCGCCTTCTGGAACTCCTCGGCGACCGCCTCGGTGATCGGGAAAACGGTGCTCGAGCCGTCGACCTTGACGACCTGCGCCGTCGCCGCCGGGGCCGCCGCCAGGCCGCCCAGAACCGCTGCGACCGCCGCATAAACCTTCAGTTGCTTCATGGAGACTCTCCTCGTGAGGAAACGGCACGCCGCAGCGTGACGCCGAGAGTCTAGAGGGGGCCTGTTACAGACAGATTACAGGCTGGGACGCGCCGGTTGCGTCGTCCGGACCGGCTCAGGCCGCGGCTGCAGCCGCCCGCTCGACGCTCGCGGCGAGCGCGGCTGCGATCGCGACGACCTCGGCCTCGTCCTCGCCCTCGACCATCACCCGGAGCAGGGGTTCGGTCCCCGAGGCGCGCAGGAGCAGCCGACCGCGCTCCCCGAGGCGCCGCTCGGCGTCGGCCCGCGCGCGCGCGATTGCGGCGTCGCGCTGCCAGTCGAAGCCGCGCGCGACGCGCACGTTGATCAGCTTCTGCGGGAAGAGCTGCAGCCTGCCCGCAAGCTCCGCGAGCCCTTTGCCTTCCTCCCGGATCGCGGCGAGCACCTGCAGCGCCGAGACGATGCCATCGCCAGTCGTGTGGCGGTCGAGGCAGATGATGTGGCCGGAGCTCTCGCCGCCGAGGTCCCACGCCCGCTCCTGCATCAGCTCCAGCACGTAGCGGTCGCCGACTCTGGCGCGCACGAAACCGATGCCGACCGCGCCGAGCGCGCGCTCGAGCGCGAGGTTGGTCATCAGGGTGCCGACCACGCCGGCAACCCGACCCGTCTTGGCGCGCCGGCAAGCGATGACATACAGGAGCTGGTCGCCGTCGTAGGTTGCGCCCGACCCGTCGGCCATGAGCACCCGGTCGCCGTCGCCGTCGAGCGCGATCCCGACGTCGGCGCGGTGCTGCCGGACGGCGGCGACGAGCGACTCGGGATGCGTCGCCCCGACCCGGTCGTTGATGTTGAACCCGTCCGGCTCGTCCGCGATCGCCACCACGTCGGCGCCGAGCTCGTGGAATACGTGGGGCGCCACGTGGTAGGCCGCGCCGTGCGCGCAGTCGACGACGACCCTCAAGCCCCGCAGGTCGAGCGAGTTGGGATAGGTGCTCTTGCAGAACTCGATGTAGCGGCCGGCGGCGTCGTCGACCCGGAAGGCCTTGCCGAGCTCGGCCGGGCCGCGGCACACGAGCGGGCGCTCGAGCGCCGCCTCGATTGCCTCCTCGACCGCGTCCGGGAGCTTGCCGCCGGCGGCGGAGAAGAACTTGATCCCGTTGTCGGGATACGGGTTGTGCGACGCGCTGATCACGATCCCGGCGGAGAGCCGCAGCGCGCGGGTGAGGTAGGCGACCGCCGGCGTCGGCATCGGCCCGCACAGCATCACGTCGACCCCCGCGGCGGAGAAGCCGGACTCGAGCGCGGCCTCGAGCATGTAGCCCGAGATCCGCGTGTCCTTCCCGATCAGCACGTTCGGACGCTCGTCGCCCGAGCGTCCGCGCGCGAGCACCTCGCCCGCCGCGAACCCGAGGCGCAGGACGAACTCGGGGGTGATCGGCGACTCGCCCACGCGGCCGCGGACGCCGTCAGTGCCGAAGTACTTTCTGCTCATGAGGCGCTTTCGACCGCCGCCAGTACGGCTAGCGCGTCTCGCGTCGCTGCCACGTCGTGGACCCGCACCATTCTAGCGCCGTGCTGCACCGACAGGAGCGCCGCAGCGAGGCTGGCCGCGAGCCGGTCCTCCGCCGGCCGGCCGGTGATGCGCCCGAGGCTGGACTTGCGCGACCAGCCGGCGAGCACCGGGAACCCGAGCGCGGCGATGTCGCCGAGGCGTGTCAGCAGGGCCAGGTTGTGGTCGACCGTCTTGCCGAACCCGAAGCCCGGGTCGAGCACGATGCGTTCGCGCGCGATCCCCGCGGCGGCGCAGGCTTCCGCGCGCGCCGCGAGAAAATCCCGCACTTCGGCGACGACGTCCGCGTACACGGGATCCGCCTGCATCGTCCTCGGGCGCCCCTGCATGTGCATCAGGCAGACGGCGACTTCGGACCGCGCGACGCTCTCGAGTGCCCCGGGCGACGCGAACGCGGTGATGTCGTTGATCATCGCCGCCCCGTGCTCGAGGGCCGCCCGCATCACTTCGGGCTTCGTGGTGTCGACCGAGATCGGGACGCCGACCTCCCGCAACCCGTCGAGCACGGGCAGCACTCGCCGCAGCTCTTCGTCCGCGGCGATCGCGTCGGCGCCGGGCCGGCTCGATTCGCCGCCGACGTCGAGGAGATCCGCGCCCTCCTCGACCAGGCGGCGCGCGTGCTCGATCGCCGTTCGCGCGGCTGCGTGCCGGCCACCGTCGTAGAAGGAGTCGGGCGTCGCGTTCACGACGCCCATGACGAGCGGGCGGTCGAGCGACAAAGCAAAACGGCCGCACCGGAGGGTGCGGCCGTCGGGCGATGAGGCGCGGGCAGTCAGCGGTGGGGAGGCCAAGCCGAGCGTCGTTCGCTCCGTTGCCGCTTGCCGCGGCAACCGGTCAGGCCGCCGCGGCCGGCGCGGGCGCGCCGGGCGCATCGGTCTTCGGCGGCTGCGGCGGCGCCTGCACCGGCTTCGGCGGCCGCGGCGGCAGGCCCGCCATGATGTCGTTGAGCTGGTCGGCGTCGAGCGTCTCGAGCTCGAGCAGCGCGCGCGCCATCGCCTCGACCTTGTCGCGGTTCGTCTCGAGCAGCCGCCGCGCCATGGTGTACTGCTCGTCGACGATGCGCCGGATCTCGGCGTCGACCTTCTGCAGCGTCGCCTCGGACACGTTCTTGTGCGTGGTGATCGAGCGGCCGAGGAAGATCTCGCCCTCGTTCTCGCCGTACACCATCGGCCCGAGGAGGTCCGACATGCCCCACTGCGTGACCATGCGCCGCGCGATCTCGGTCGCGCGCTCGAAGTCGTTGGCGGCCCCGGTGGTCATCTGGTTCATGAACACCTCTTCGGCGATCCGGCCGCCGAACAGCACCGCGATCATGTTGAGCAGCCGCTCGCGGTCCTGGCTGTAGCGGTCCTCCTCGGGCAGCTGCATCGTGACGCCGAGCGCGCGGCCGCGCGGGATGATGGTGACCTTGTGCACCGGGTCGGTCTTCGGCAGCAGCTTCGCCACGACCGCGTGACCGGACTCGTGGTACGCCGTGTTCTTGCGCTCCTCCTCGGGCATGACCATCGAGCGGCGTGCGGCACCCATGATGATCTTGTCCTTGGCGCTCTCGAAGTCGTCCATGTCGACGAGGCGCTTGTTCCCGCGTGCCGCGAACAGCGCCGCCTCGTTCACGAGGTTCGCGAGGTCGGCGCCGGAGAAGCCCGGCGTCCCGCGCGCGAGGATGTCGGCCTTGACGTCGGGCGCGAGCGGGACTTTCCGCATGTGCACGAGCAGGATCTGCTCACGGCCGCGGATGTCGGGCAGCGGCACGACCACCTGCCGGTCGAACCGGCCCGGCCGCAGCAGCGCCGGGTCGAGCACGTCGGGCCGGTTGGTCGCCGCAATGACGATCACGCCGGTCGTGCCCTCGAAGCCGTCCATCTCGACCAGCAGCTGGTTCAGCGTCTGCTCGCGCTCGTCGTTGCCACCGCCGAGGCCGGCGCCGCGCTGGCGGCCGACCGCGTCGATCTCGTCGATGAACACGATGCACGGCGCGTGCTTCTTCGCCTGGTCGAACATGTCGCGCACGCGCGCCGCGCCGACGCCGACGAACATCTCCACGAAGTCCGAGCCGGAGATCGAGAAGAACGGCACCTTGGCCTCGCCGGCGATCGCCCGCGCGAGCAGCGTCTTGCCGGTGCCAGGGCTGCCGACCATGAGCACGCCCTTCGGGATGCGACCGCCGAGCTTCTGGAACTTCGACGGATCGCGCAGGAAGTCGACGAGCTCGGCGACGTCCTCCTTCGCCTCGTCGCAGCCGGCGACGTCGGCGAAGGTGACGGTGTTGTTCGACTCGTCGAGCATGCGGGCGCGCGACTTGCCGAAGCTGAACGCGCCGCCGCGCCCGCCGCCCTGCATCTGGCGCATGAAGAAGATCCACACCCCGATGAGGAGCAGCATCGGGAACCAGCTGACGAAGATGTTCATGAGGAGCGAGGGCTCCTCCTCGGGCTTCGCCTCGACCTTGACGCCGTACTTCAGCAGGTCGTTGATCAGCCAGATGTCGCCGGGCGAGTAGCTCGTGACGCGCTTGTCCTCGGTCGTCACCCCCTTGAGCATGCGGCCCTCGATGGTGACGCTCTTGATCTTCCCGCCTTTGACCTCCTCGACGAAGACCGAGTAGGGCATCGGCGCCTGGGCGCTCGAGCGGGTATTGAACTGGTTGAAGACCGTCATCAGGACGAGTCCGATGACCAGCCAGATCACCAGGTTCTTGACGAGATTGTTCAACGCTGCTCCTCGGAAACGGCCCGCGCGCGGGGCGCGCGAATGGCCCGAATTTTACGCCCAAACCCCCCGGTGGGGCACAACCTGTCGCAAAATCCTGACGCTCAGCAAGGGATTCGGCGCGGCAAGCGCGCCACCAGATACATCTCGCTCGAGCGGCTCCGCGAGGCGTCGGGCTTCCGCGAGGCGACCCGCTCGAAGCTCGCCCGCACCCGCCGCAGGAGCTCGGGGAAGCCGGCGCCCTGAAACACCTTGATCAGCAGCCCGCCGCCGGGTTTCAAGTGCGCCGCCGCGAACTCGACTGCGAGCTCGGCGAGCTCGATGCTCCGGGCCTCATCCGTCGCCGCCACGCCCGATAGATTGGGCGAAAGATCCGAAAGAACAAGGTCGACGGACCGCCCGCCCAGCGCCCGCTCGAGCTCCCGGAGCACCGGTTCCGACGTGAAATCGCCCTGGATGAAGGTCACGCCGGCGAGTGGAGCCATGTCCAGCACGTCGATGGCCAGGACCTGGCCCCGGGCGCCGGTCTTCTCCGCCGCCACTTGCGACCAGCCGCCGGGAGCGGCCCCGAGATCGACGACGATCTGGCCGGCAGCGAACAGCCGGTCCCTGGCGTCGATTTCGATGAGCTTGAAGGCGGCCCGCGAACGGTACCCGAGCGCCCTGGCGCGCTGGACGTACGGGTCGGCGACGTGCCGCTGCATCCAGGTGCGGCTGGTCTTTGAGCGCGCCACCTGTCTAGAATCCCGCGCCGAGAGGAGTCATCGTGCCGAAAGAGCTTACGCCCGCCGAGCGCCAGGCGCTCAAAGGTCGCGCCCACCGCCTGCACCCGGTCGTGCTCGTCGGCGCCGACGGCCTGACGCCGGCCGTGCTGGCGGAGGTCGCTGGCGCGCTGAAGGCCCACGAGCTCATCAAGATCCGGGTCATGGGAGAGGACCGCGACGCCCGGGAGCGGCTCCTGGGAGAGGTCTGCGCGGCGACCGGCGCCACGCCGGTCCAGCACATCGGGCGGATTCTGGTCGTCTATCGCGCGCGGCCGGAAAAGCCGGCGCCAACGCCACCGCCCGCCCGGCGCCCTGCGACTCGGCGTAGCCCCGAGCGCCCGGCCCGGAAGCCCAGACCCAGGCGCCCCCTGGAGTCACGGCGGGGGAAGCTCCGTCCGCGTTGAGCGTCGCGCCCTTTTGCGACGCTCAACCGCGGACAGTTATCCCGTCACGGACGTGACGGGATAACTATTCGTAGCGGACGTTCACGATCTCGAACGCCCGCACCCCGCCCGGAGTCTGGACCTCGACCTGGTCGCCCGGATACTTCCCGATCAGCGCGCGGGCGATCGGCGAGGTGATCGAGAGCTTCCCCTGCTTGATGTCGGCCTCGTCCTCGCCGACGATCTGGTAGGCCACGACGTCGCTCGAGGTGACGTCCTCGAGCTCGACCGTCGAGCCGAACACGCAGCGCCCGTCAGCGTCGACCAGCTTGGGGTCGATGACCATCGCGTTGGCGAGCTTCGCCTCGACCTCCGAGATGCGGCCCTCGATGAAGCCCTGCCGCTCCTTCGCCGCGGCGTACTCGGCGTTCTCCGACAGGTCGCCGTGCGTGCGCGCGTCCGCGATCGCCGTGATGATCGCCGGCCGGTCGACGGTCTTCAGGCGGTGCAGCTCGTCCTTGAGCTGCTTCACACCGGTCAGGGTCAGCGGAATCTTCGCCATATCCGAAGCGCCATGAATGACTTAGGGGATCGGCAAGGGGGTGTTTCCCCTTGTTTCGGTGGTGCCAAAAGCGAACCCCCGGGCGAACCGGGGGCTTCGTTCCAGGAGCGATGTTAAGCGGCCTCGAGCCGCCGGTGCAAGCCCTGGAGGTCGTAGGGGACCAACGATTCCACGTGGCGCAGCCCGGCGCAGGCGGCCCGGGCGCCGTCGATCGTGGTGTAGTACGTGACCCGCTGCTGCACGGCGGTCGTGCGGATCGAGCGCGAATCCGCGATCGCGGTCCGCCGCTCGTCGACCGTGTTCACGATCAGGTCGAGCTCCCCGTTCTTGATCATGTCGACCGCGTGGGGTCGGCCCTCGGTCACCTTGTTGACCGTCGCGACCGGCAGCCCTGCCGCCGCGATCGCCGCGGCGGTGCCGCGGGTCGCGACGAGCGCGAAGCCGAGCTCGTGCAGGCCCCGCGCGACCTCCACCGCCGCGGGCTTGTCCGCGTCGCGGACGCTGATGAACGCCCTTCCCCCCTTCGGCAGCCGGACCCCGGCGGCGAGCTGGGACTTCACGAACGCCTCGCCGAACGAGGTGCCGACGCCCATCACTTCCCCGGTCGACTTCATCTCCGGGCCGAGAATCGTGTCGACCCCCGGGAACTTGATGAAGGGGAACACCGCCTCCTTCACCGCAAAGTACGGCGGGACGACCTCGCCACGCACGCCCTGCGCATCCAGCGACTTGCCGACCATGCACCGCGCGGCGATCTTGGCGAGCGCGCGCCCGGTCGCCTTCGACACGTAGGGCACCGTGCGCGAGGCGCGCGGGTTGACCTCGAGCACGTAGACTGCGCCGCCCTGGATCGCGTACTGGACGTTCATCAGCCCCACGACGTTCAGGGCGGTCGCGAGCACCGTCGTCTGCCGGCGCAGCTCGTCCTGGACTTCGCGCGCGAGCGAGAACGGCGGCAGCGAGCAGGCCGAATCCCCGGAGTGCACGCCCGCCTGCTCGATGTGCTCCATGATCCCGCCGATCAGGACCCGGCGGCCGTCGCTCACCGCGTCGACGTCGACCTCGATGGCGTCGTTCAGGAACCGGTCGAGCAGCACCGGCGAGTCGTTCGAGACCTTCACCGCCTCGCGCATGTAGCGCTCGAGATCCCGTTGCTCGTGCACGATCTCCATGGCGCGTCCGCCGAGCACGTAGCTCGGCCGCACGACCAGCGGGTAGCCGATCTCCTGCGCCGCCGCGAGCGCCTCGCGTTCGGTGCGCGCGGTGCGGTTCGGCGGCTGCTTCAGCCCCAGCGCCTTGAGCAGCTTCTGGAACCGCTCGCGGTCCTCGGCGACGTCGATCATGTCCGGCGACGTGCCGATGATCGGAACGCCGGCGCGCTCCAGGTCGCGCGCCAGCTTGAGCGGCGTCTGGCCGCCGTACTGGACGATCACCCCGAGCGGCTGCTCCTTGGCGACGATCTCGAGCACGTCCTCGAGCGTGAGCGGCTCGAAGTAGAGCCGGTCGGAGGTGTCGTAGTCGGTCGAGACGGTCTCCGGGTTGCAGTTGACCATGATGGTCTCGAACCCGTCCTCGCGCAGCGCCAGCGCCGCGTGCACGCAGCAGTAGTCGAACTCGATCCCCTGCCCGATGCGGTTCGGGCCGCCGCCGAGAACCATGATCTTCTTGCGGTCGGTCGGGGCGGCTTCGCACTCCTCCTCGTAGGTCGAGTACATATAAGCGGTCTTCGTCGCGAACTCGGCGGCGCAGGTGTCGACCCGCTTGAACACCGGGCGAACGCCGAGCGCGACGCGCCGGGCGCGGACGGCGTCGCCGGTCGCGCCGAGCAGTCTCGCGAGCCGCCGGTCGGAGAACCCGCAGCGCTTGAGCTCGAGGAGCTCCGCTTTCGAGAGCGAGGCCAGCGTCCGCCCCCCGAGCGCCTGCTCCCGGTGCACGAGATCCTCGATCTCGGCCAGGAACCACGGGTCGATCTGGGTCGCGCGCCGGATCTCGTCGAGCGTCAAGCCGCAGCGGAACGCGTCGGCGACGTACCAGATGCGGTCGGGCCCGGGGTCGCCGAGCTCGGCGTCGATCAGCTCCAGGTCGGTCGTCTTCTCGTCGAGCCCGTCGGCGCCGACCTCCAGCCCCCGCAGCGCCTTCTGGAACGACTCCTGGAAGGTGCGCCCGATCGCCATCACCTCCCCGACCGACTTCATCTGCGTGGTGAGCCGGGTGTTCGCCTGCGGGAACTTCTCGAACGCGAACCGCGGCACCTTCGTCACGACGTAGTCGATCGTGGGCTCGAACGAGGCCGGCGTCGCCCCGGCGGTGATGTCGTTGCGCAGCTCGTCGAGGGTGAAGCCGACGGCGAGCTTGGCCGCGATCTTGGCGATCGGGAAGCCGGTCGCCTTCGACGCGAGCGCCGACGACCGGCTGACGCGCGGGTTCATCTCGATGACCAGGATCCGGCCGTCGTCCGGGCTGACCGCGAACTGGACGTTCGACCCGCCGGTGTCGACGCCAACCTCGCGCAGCACCGCGATCGAGGCGTCGCGCAGCAGCTGATACTCCTTGTCGGTGAGCGTCTGCGCCGGCGCGACCGTGATCGAGTCGCCGGTGTGCACGCCCATCGGGTCGAGGTTCTCGATCGAGCACACGATGATGCAGTTGTCGCGCCGGTCGCGGACGACCTCCATCTCGAACTCCTTCCAGCCGACGACCGACTCCTCGATCAGGAGCTCGTGCGTCGGCGAGGCGTCGAGGCCGCGCTCGCAGATGGCGATGAACTCCTCGCGGTTGTAGGCGATCCCGCCGCCCGAGCCGCCGAGCGTGAACGACGGCCGGATGACGACCGGGAAGCCGATCGCGCCCTGGACCTGCAGCGCCTCCTCCATCGAGTGCGCGAGGTTGGAGCGCGGGCAGTCGAGGCCGATGCGTTTCATCGCGAGCTTGAACTGCTCGCGGTCCTCGGCCTTGTCGATCGCCGCGCGGCTCGCGCCGATCAGCTCGACCCGGTACTTCTCGAGCACGCCGTGCTTGGCGAGGTCGAGCGCGCAGTTGAGGCCGGTCTGCCCGCCCATCGTCGGCAGCAGCGCGTCGGGCCGCTCCTTCGCGATGATCGTCTCAAGGACCTGCCAGGTGATCGGCTCGATGTACGTGACGTCGGCCATCTCCGGGTCGGTCATGATGGTCGCGGGGTTCGAGTTGACCAGGACGACCTTGTAGCCCTCCGCGCGCAGCGCCTTGCACGCCTGCGCCCCCGAGTAGTCGAACTCGCACGCCTGGCCGATGACGATCGGCCCCGCGCCGATGATCAAGATGCTCTTGATGTCGGTGCGCTTCGGCATGGACGCTATTTCTTCGCCATCAGCGCCACGAATCGGTCGAAGAGATAACCGATGTCGTGCGGGCCCGGGCTCGCCTCGGGGTGGCCCTGGAAGCAGAACGCCGGCCGATCGGTGCGCGCGAGGCCCTGGAGGCTGCCGTCGAAGAGCGACACGTGGGTCGGCCGAAGAGTGCCCGGCAGCGTCGCCGGGTCGACGGCGAAGCCGTGGTTCTGACTCGTGATGATCACCTGCCCCGTGTCGAGATCCTTCACCGGATGGTTCGCGCCGTGATGGCCGAACTTCATCTTGATGGTCTTCGCACCCGAGGCGAGGCCCATCAGCTGGTGCCCGAGGCAGATCCCGAACACCGGGACGTTCGCGCCGTCGAGGATCTCGCGGATCGCGTCGATCGCGTAGGTGCACGGCTCCGGATCGCCGGGGCCGTTCGAGAGAAAGACGCCATCGGGCGTCGCGGCCAGTACCGCCCGCGCCTGGGTCTGCGCCGGATAGACGGTCACGGCGCAACCGCGATCGGCGAGCATGCGCAGGATGTTGCGCTTCACGCCGTAGTCGTACGCGGCCACCCGGAACCGCGGCCGCTCGGGCTTGCGGTAGCCATGGCCGAGCTGCCAGCCGCCGGCGTCCCACTCGTACGGCTTCGCGGTCGTCACGACCTTCGCGAGGTCCATGCCCGCGAGCCCCGGGAACGCTCGCGCCTTGGCGAGCGCCTCGCCCTCGTCGAGGCGCCCGGCCATCAGGCAGCCGTTCTGCGCCCCCC
>Ga0209853_1000422_pt1 | contig 11830 bp, 12 predicted proteins | sample GWRWS1_30_40_FD_187224 | JGI IMG/M metagenome (GOLD analysis project Ga0209853, IMG submission 187224) | Riverbed sediment microbial communities from areas with vegetation nearby in Columbia River, Washington, USA - GW-RW S1_30_40 (SPAdes)... | ecosystem: Environmental > Aquatic > Freshwater >...
CGACGGCACCACCCACTCGGTCGCGCGCATCACGTCGAGCAGCCCTACGCCCGGCCCCTTGAGCCGCCCGCCGAGCACGAACCCGAGCTCCATCTCGACGCGCGGCACGCAGAAGTTCGCGTGCGGCACCTTCACGCCGTCGTCGTAGAACATGTTGTCCATCAGCACGCCGTAGTCCGGCTCGTCGATCTGCGAGGACTGCTGCATCGCCTTCGACGTGAGCCCGACCTTGTGGCCGCGGACCTTCGCGCCCGCAGCGACCTTGGCCTCGTTCACCAGGCTCTGGATCGCATACGCGTCCTCGATGGTGATATCGGGCCAGGTCGTGGACAGCTGCACCACGGGCTTACGCTCCTTCTCCGCCTGGAGCAGGAGCTGCGCGGCTTTCTTGCGGTCTTCCGGGCTCATGGGACGCGTTCCTTCAGGGTGAGGGGCGGATGTTGCCTTCGGGCGGCTGATCCCGCAATCCCCGGCCGCCGTCAGGCGACAAGTCCGGGATCCGCCGCGGCGCGGTATTGGCGGTTCGCCTCGGCCTCGCGCCCGATGCGCTCGTACACCCGCGCCAGCGCGACGTGCGCGGCGCGTGTCGGCTGGATCGAGAGGCTCGCGTCGAGATAGCTCGTCGCCTTTCCCCACAGGGCGCGCTCCGCGCAGAGCCGCCCGAGCGTGGCGAGCAGCGCGGCATCGCGTGGGTTCGCCTTCAGCCACCGCTCGCACTGCTCGAGGCGCTCGAGCACGTCGGCGTCGTCGCGGCACTCGCCGTACAGCGCGGCGAGCTCCGAGGACCATTCGGCCTCCAGCGCCTCGCGGATGAGCACGTGCGCCTGACGGCACCCGCCAAGCGCGATGAACAGCCGCGCCGCGGTCTGGGCGATCCGCGGCGCCACGCGATCGGCGGCCGGGACCTTCTGCCAGAACGCCGCGAGGCTCTCGGCGTCGAGCGCCTTCTTCCTGAGGTTCTCGATCGTGGCGGTGATCCGCAGCTGCGCCGCCGATTCCTTGGCGATCGCGCCGCCCTTCTCGAGCAGGCGCAGCAGCCGCAGCACCTCGTCCCAGTTCTGCAGCCCCTGTTCGGCGCGCAGCAGCAGGCGCTGCGTCGCCACGTGCCGCGGCCCGCTCGCGTGCAGCTCGCGCAGGATCCCGCGCGCCTCTTCGAACCGGCGCTCGTCGAGCGCGAGCTCGGCCTGGGTCGCCAACCGCGCGTGGCGGCTCCCGCCCGGCGCGATTTCAGCGCGCGCGAGCCAGCGCTCCCGCCGCTCGGGGTCGCGCATCTGGTGCGCGGAGCGTGCGGCGAGCAACGCCGCCAATCCCGGCGACTCCTCCAGCCCGTACGCCTTCGCCGCGAACCGCTCAGACCGCCCGAAGCGTCCCTCGAGGAACGCCTGCCAGGCGTCGCGCAGCGCCTCCTGGGCACGGGCCACGCGCCGCCGCCGCCGATACGCGGCGACGTAGGACGGCATGCGGACCGTGTGCGAGGCGAGGCGCAGCAGGCCGTGGAGCGCCACGAACAGCACGACGAGAGCGAGCAGGAACAGCACCAGCGAGATCTCGATCCGGTACGGCGGGTAGACGAGGAGTGCGTAGCCCTCGCCGTAGCGGGCGGCGAGCGAGAACGCGACGGCCGCCGCGAAGACGATGAGCAGCGTGATCAGCCAGCGCACGTTCCAGGACCTCGCGTTCGCCTGGTCCCCTACGAGGGGGAGTGCAAGGGTGGGGGTGCGGCGCGCCTCCTCACTTCACCACCCTCTCCCGCGGCAGCTTGAAGCTCCGCGCCGCGCTCAGGCTCTCGGCGATCGTCGGCAGCTCGACGTTCACCGCCGCGGCGTTGAGCGCCGCGAGCGTCTGCACGGCGGTCGCCACCTGCTTCTGCCTCGGGTCGAACCAGCGCCCGAGCCAGGTCTGCGCCGCCTTGACGTCGGTACGGAACGCCGATTCGTCGCGCCGCAGGAGCGCGAGACGCGCGTGCAGGAGGCGAAGCTTGAGGTTCTCGCGCAGGAAGACGCGGCTCTCGGGGGCGAGCAGCGCCGGGTCGGAGGCGTCCAGCCGCTGCACCCGCACGAGGCTCTTGAGCTCCTCCCATACCGCCAGCCACGCCCGCTTCCAGCCGGCCGGTCCGTCCGCGGCGGGCGTCGGGTCCGGCGTTTTCGGGCGGCCGTCGGCGAGCAGCGGCAGCTCGTCGACGGCGGCGATCAGCTGGTCGAGGCGCAGCGTCATGCCCGCGATGTCGACGCTCGGCGCGTTCTTCAGGCGGTCGATGTCGCGGGCGATGACCTTGCGCAACCCGAGGAACTGGGGGCGGTCGGGCCGCGCGAGCCGCGCATCGGCGTTCTGCAGCGCCACGAGCGCCGCCGTCACGTTGCCGGCGAGCTGCAGCTGCTGGGCGGCGATCGCGAGCGTCTGCTCGACCTCGGCGAGCACCCATTCGTCGCGCGAGCGCGACAGCTCCTGGTAGAGCGCCTCGAGCGCGAGCTGCTGGCTCTGCGACTCGAGCAGCTTCGCCTCCAATGCCCCGATGCGGGCCTGCGCGTCGCGCGCCGCCTCCTGCACTTCCTTGGCGATCGTGCGGCTGTCGCGCGCCTCCGTCCCGGCCTCGCGCAGCTGCTTCGCGACGCCGTCCCGCAGCTCGGTGAGCTCCGACCGGGTACTCCACCACGCGCCGGCGAGCAGCACCACGGCAATCGCCAGCGCGAACACCGCGGCCGGAAGCCAGCGCTCGAGGCGCGAGCGGGGGCCGAGCAGGATGGGGGTTTCGGAGGGATCCATATGACGGCTACATTTTCTCCCAAAACGCCGCCAGCGCCGCGGCGATGCCCTCGTCGCCCGGCGCAGTCTCGATCACGCGCTCGCAGCCGAGCGCGCGGGCGTTCTCGGCGACGCGGGCGTGCGGGGCGAACAGCGCGGTGCGCTTCAGCCGCTGCTGCCCGGGCTCGCCGAGCATGTCGAAGAGGTTCCGCAACCCCTCGCTCGAGCTGATCGTCACCGCGTCGACCTCCCCGCGGTCCCACGCGCGGAGGAGCGGGCTCACGTCGGCATTCGGCCGCACCCGCCGATAGCATTCGACGTAGTCGACCGTCGCCCCGCGCTGGCGGAGCGTGTCGCCGAGAAGCTCCCGGCCGCCGTCGCCACGGAAGACGACGACGCGCCGGCCGGCGACCTCAGCGAGCTCGCGGCAGTCGAGCAGCGCCTCGCTGTCGAAGCGCTCGGCCGGGACGATCACCTCGGCGACGCCGTAACGGCGCAGCGCCTGCTCGCTCCCGCGGCCGACCGTTGCCGCCTTGAGCCCCGCCGGCCACTCGCGCCGTGCGCGGATGACGTGCATGCTCTTCTCGACCGCGCTCGGGCTGACGAAGACGGCGAGGTCGTACGCGTCGAGCCGGTCGGCGGCAGCCGCGAGCGGGCGCACATCCGCAGGATCGAGGATCTCGAGCACCGGGAACACGATCGGCTCGCCGCCCTCAGCGCGGATGAGTTCCGCGAGGCGCTCGTTCTGCCCGGCCGGGCGCGTGATGGCGATCCGGCGGCCGCGCAGCTTGCCGCCGGGCCCGGCGCCCGTCATGACAGCGCCGCGAGGATCTCGTCCGCGCCCGCGTCGCGCAGTCCGCGCGCGAGCGCGTCGCCGAGCTGCTCCGGCGCCGCCGGCGCGCCGCGCGCCTCGGCGCGCACGACCCGCTTCCCGTCGGGACTCGCCACCAGGCCGCGCAGCCGGAGGTTGCCGGCCACGATCTCGCCGTACGCGCCGAGCGGCAGCTGGCAGCTGCCGCCGAGCGCCCGGCTCGCCGCACGCTCGGCGCGGACGCAGGCCGCCGTCCGCGCATCGTGGAGCGGAGCGAGCAGCGCGACGAGCTCCTCCCGTCCGTCGCGGCACTCGATCGCGAGCGCGCCCTGCCCGGGCGCGGGGAGGCTCACGTCGGGATCGAGCACCGCGCGGATGCGCTCGGCAAGACCCAGCCGCTTGAGCCCGGCGACGGCGAGCACGATCGCCGCGTAGTCGCCGCGGTCCAGCTTCGCGAGCCGCGTTTCGACGTTCCCCCGCAGCGGGCGAACCTCGAGGCCGGCGAAGCGGCTGCGCAGCTGCGCCTCCCGGCGCAGGCTGGAGGTGCCGACGATCGCGCCCGCCGGAAGCGCCTCGAGTCGCGCATGGGCCGGCGAGACGAACGCGTCGCGCGCATCCTCGCGCGCGAGGATCGCCGCGAGCGCGAAGCCTCGCTCGAGCGTCATCGGCACGTCCTTCGCCGAGTGCACGGCGATGTCCGCACGCCCGTCCTCGAGCGCGTTCTCGAGCTCCTTCACGAACAGGCCCTTGCCGCCGACGGTTGCGAGCGAGCGGTCGAGGATCTCGTCGCCGCGCGTCGTGAGGCCGAGGATCTCCACCGGCAGGCCCGGGTACAGCTCGCCCAGCCGCGCGCGCACGTGCTCGGCCTGCCACAGCGCGAGCCGCGAGCGGCGCGAGGCGATGACGAGGCGTTCGGGGAGCGGCAAGGCGGGGTGAGAAAACCGGCGGGCGCGCGGGGAATCGATGCGCAATCGATTATTCTAGAAGCGATCTCACGAACCCGCACGCGCGGGGCGCGCGGGGCGGAAGCGCGCCGGGTCAGAGCGCCCGCTCGCCGTTCAGCCGCGCCCGGGTCGCCCGTCGCGCCTTGAGCACCGTCCCGCTTGCGAGCCGCACCCGGACGAGATCGTACGCCTGGTCGCGCACGCTCTCCGGCAGCTTGTCCACCTCGAGCCACGTCTCCCAGGCCTCGCCGGCGGCCAGCACCCTCGGCAGACGCCGCTGGCGGCGGTCGACGAACACGCGCGGGTCGCACTCGAACCAGAGCTGCGTCACCAGCACGTCGATCTCCGCGGCGCTCCGCAGGGCGATGAAGTAACAGTCGCGTCCGGGCTGTCCCGGGGAAGGCTCCCAGAGGCTGCGCCGCACGGTGACCTTCAGCCGGCCGCGGTCGGCGGCCGACTGCATGAGGCCGTTCCAGAGGTCGCGCCAGAGCTTCGCCGCAAGCATCGCCGGTCAGCCGCTCGCGAGCGCCTTCACGATCGACCACTGCCGGCGGCTCACCGGCAGCCGGTCGGCGACGCCGTGGAGCAGCACCGCCCAGCCGGCGCCCTCGCCATCCTCGTCGACGACGCGCTCGAACCCGCGCACGCGGCCGCGCGCGACGAGGCACGACCGGTGCACGCGGACGAAGGTGCCGCCGAACTCCTGCTCCAGGCTCGAGAGCGACTCCTCGAGCAGATACTCCCGCTCGGCGGTGCGGACGGTGACGTACTTCAGCTCCGCCTTGAGGTAGACGACCTCGGCGACCGGCACGAGGTGGATGCGGCCGCGCTCGCTCACCGAGAGGTACCGGCGCGGCCCCTGCCCCGCGGCCGCGGCGGCGCGCTCGAGCGGCTCGCGGCGCACGGCGCCCGCGGCGCGCGCCTTCGCGAGCGCCGCGGCGAGCCGCGGCGCGCGGACCGGCTTGAGCAGATAGTCGAGGGCGTTCAGCTCGAATGCCTCGATCGCATACTGGTCGTGCGCGGTGACGAAGACGACCGCGGGCGGGCGCTCGAGCGAGGTGAGATGGCGCGCGAACTCCATGCCGTTCATCTCCGGCATGTGGATGTCGACGAGCGCGACGTCGACCGGCAGCTGGGGCAGGAGCGCGAGCCCCTCGTGCCCGGTCGCCGCTTCGCCGACGACGACGTTCGGGAGCTCGCCGGCGAGGTCGCCGAGCACCTCGCGCATCCGGTCGCGCGCCGGCCGCTCGTCGTCGACGAGGAAGATCCGCAGCGGCGGCAGGCTACTCATAGAAAAACCCGGTCACAGAGAGCACAGAGAACACAGAGGACACAGAGGAAAGCATTCTCATTCGGTTCTCGCTCTCTGTGTCCTCTGTGATCTCTGTGACCATTCTTTGGTCTCTAGGCCGCGGCCCGCGCGTCGGGCGCCGAATGCGGTGCGGCCTTGCGGTAGGGCATCGCCATCCGGATCTCGAAATTCTGGCCGCTCACCTCGGTCGCGAGCTCGGCTTCGACGTCGAAGTGGAGCTGGAGCCGCTCGCGGATATTCGCGAGCGCGATCCGGTTGCCCTGCCGGTGCTGGTGCTCCGGGTGATAGGGGTTGGTGAGCTTCACGTGCAGCCGGTCCTTCTCGCGCCGGATCGCGATCTCGATCGTGCCCGGCGCAACGCCCGGCTCGATGCCGTGATAGACGGCGTTCTCGACGAGCGGCTGCAGGAGCAGCGGCGGCACGAGCGCGTCGCGCGGCGCGTCCTCGATCTTCCACTCGACGGCGAGCCGATCGCCGAGCCGGAGCTGCTCCAGATTCAGGTACTGGCGGGCGAGCTCGATCTCGCGCCCGAGCGTCGTGAGGTCGGCCGCGTCGGCCATCACCATCCGGTACAGGTCGGCCAGGTCCTCGAGCGCGTGCTCGGCGCGCTTCGGGTCCTTGCGGATGAGCGAGAGCACGGCGTTCAGCGTGTTGAACAGGAAATGCGGCCGGATGCGCGCCTGCAGGGCCTGGAGCCGCGCCTCGACGAGCGCGGGGGAGAAGGCGCGATTGCGCAGGTGGAAGTAACCGGCGAGGAACGCGGTGAGGAGGAGCGCGAAGCTGCCGGCGCGGATGATCCCCAGCGGCTCGGTATCGACGCTCGCGCGGAGCCACTGCGCCCCCGCCGTGAGCCACATGACGCCGACCGCCATCACCGCGACTCCGACCCAGTAAGGCAGCCCCGCGAGCCACCGGTTCGCAGCCCAGAGCGCGCATAGGCTCGCGATCAGCACCGGCTCGACGACGAGCGCGATGTCGACGAACGCGTCGGTGAGCTGCGCGAACCGCGGCGCCTTGATCGCCGCGGCGACGAGCGCCGCCAGATTGACGATCACGAGGATGCGGGCGACGACGCCGAGGTTGCGGAAGTCGGGCAGCGCGTCGCGGACCTGGGTCACCGGGTGTGGGTTCCTGAGGGGGGCGAACGGGCATCGCCCCCTGAATGGCTTAGAATCGGGGTTTGGGGTTCCCGCCGGGCGAGGCAAGGTAAGTCGTTGTCTTGCGGGCGATTCTCGGGTCTCGCCCGCATCTTATCAAGCCACCATGTCGACCCCCGAGGAAAAGGGTCACACCGCCTGGTCCGGCCGGTTCTCCGAGCCGGTGGACGCCCGCGTCCAGCGTTATACCGCGTCGGTGTCGTTCGATCGACGGCTCGCCGAGTTCGACCTCCAGGGCTCGGCTGCCCATGCCCGGATGCTCGCCGCGTGCGGGGTGCTCGCCGCGCCGGACCTCGCCGCCATCGAGCGCGGTCTCGCGCAGATCGCTGACGAGATCCGGGCGGGAACGTTCCAGTGGTCGCTCGAGGGGGAGGACGTCCACACCAACATCGAGCGCCGGCTGACCGCGCTCGTCGGCGACGCCGGGAAGCGCCTGCACACGGCGCGCTCGCGCAACGATCAGGTCGCGACCGACGTTCGCCTCTTCCTGCGCGCCGCCATCGACGACATCGTCGCGCTGCTCGCGCGGCTCAGCGGCGCGCTCGTCGACCTCGCGGAGCGCCACGCCGCGACCGCGATGCCCGGGTTCACCCACCTCCAGGTCGCGCAGCCGGTCACGTTCGGCCATCACCTGCTCGCGTACTACGAGATGCTGAAGCGCGACCGCGAGCGCCTCGTCGGCTGCCGCAAGCGGGTCAACGTCCTCCCGCTCGGCGCCGCGGCGCTCGCCGGAACGAGCTATCCGATCGACCGCGAGCGGGTCGCGCGCGAGCTCGGCTTCGAGGGCGTTTGCGCCAACTCGCTCGACGCGGTGTCCGATCGCGACTTCGCGATCGAGTTCGCGGCGTGCGCCGCGCTCGTGATGGTGCATCTCTCGCGGTTCTGCGAGGAGCTCGTCCTCTGGTCGAACCCGCGGTTCGGGTTCGTGCGGTTGCCCGAGCGCTTCTGCACCGGCTCGTCGATCATGCCGCAGAAGAGAAACCCCGACGTGCCCGAGCTCGCGCGCGGCAAGACCGGGCGCGTGGTGGGGCATCTCGTCGCGCTGCTCACCCTGATGAAGGCCCAGCCGCTCGCCTACAACCGCGACAACCAGGAAGACAAGGAGCCGCTCTTCGACGCGGTCGACACGCTCGTCGATACGCTCGCGATCTTCGCCGAGCTGGTCCCGGGCATCGAGGCGAACGCGGCCGCCATGCGCGCGGCCGCGGCCGAAGGCTTCGCGACCGCCACCGATCTCGCCGACTATCTCGTGCGCAAGGGCATGCCGTTCCGCGACGCGCACGAAGCGGTCGCGCGCGCGGTGCGCGAGGCGGAGCGCACGGGCTGCGGCCTCGGCGACCTGCCCCTGCCGGTCCTGCGCCGGTTCGCGCCCCAGATCGGCGAGGATGCCCTGGGCGTGCTCGGGATCGAGGGGTCCCTTGCGGCACGAAATCACGTCGGCGGGACCGCCCCGGACCAGGTCCGGGCCGCTGTCCAGCGGGCCCGTGCGGAACTTTCACGCTAGCCGCGCGTCACGTCCTTGAACTCGGTCTCGGCGGGGGTTATTACAACACCCTCCCCATGGACCGGATCGGCAAGTACCAGGTCATCCGCAAGCTCGGCGACGGCGCGACGAGCGAGGTCTATCTGTGCCACGACGAGTTCGCCGGCCGCGACGTCGCGGTGAAGATCGTCTACCAGGAGCGCCTCAACGACCCGCAGGGCGGGAAGGTCTTCCGCAAGCTCTTCGTCACCGAGGCCTCGCTCGCGGGCAAGCTCTCCCACCCGCACATCGCCCAGATCTACGACGCGGTCGTGGGCGACAAGATATCCTACATCGTGATGGAGTACGTGCCGGGGGGCACGCTCGAGCCGTTCTGCGCGCCCGAGAACCTGCTGCCCCTCGACAAGATCGTCGAGATCATCTTCAAGTGCACGCGCGCGCTCGACTTCGCCCACAAGCTGGGCGTCACCCACCGCGACATCAAACCGGCGAACATCCTGGTCGTCGGCGGCACCGACATCAAGATTACCGACTTCGGCTCGGCGATCACGACCACCGGCGACACGACGCAAGTCACCGGCGTCGGCTCGCCGGCCTACATGTCGCCGCAGCAGATCAAGGAGCAGCCGCTCGACCATCGCACCGACATCTACTCGCTCGGCGTCGTGATGCACCAGCTGCTCACCGGCCTGCTGCCGTTCAACGCCAAGAACAACTTCAGCATGATGTACCAGATCACGAGCGTCGAGCCGCCGCCGCCTTCGGCGAACCGCAAGGAGATCCCGCCGCAGCTCGACGCGATCGTCAAGAAGGCGATGGAGAAGGACCTCCAGCGGCGCTACCAGAGCTGGGACGAGCTGTCGTTCGATCTCGCGGAGGTGTTCCGGTCGCAGGAGATCTGGCGGCGTACCGACGAGGTCGCCGACAGCGAGAAGTTCAATACCCTGCGCGCGATGGAGTTCTTCGGCGAGTTCACCGACGCCGAGCTGTGGGAGGTGCTGCGCATCAGCTCGTGGCAGGACGCCACGCCCGGCACCGCGCTGATCCGGCAGGGCGACGCCGGCAACTACTTCTGCATCCTCGCCTCGGGCGAGGTGAAGGTCACCAAGCGCAACCGGCTCCTCAACATCCTGAATGCCGGCGAGTGCTTCGGCGAGATGTCGTATCTCTCGCGCCAGACGAACGAGCGCAGCGCCGACGTCATCAGCCTCTCGCCGTCGCGCGTCATCACGATCCGCGTCGACGACCTCGCGCATGCTTCCGACGCGTGCCGCCACCGCTTCGACCGGGCGTTCATGTCGATCCTGGTCGAGCGCCTGACGATGGCGAACAACCGCCTGACGGCGGTGTGAGCGGGTGATGGGCAAAGGGCTGAGGGCGAACGGGCCGACGGCGCCGCTTGGCGATCATCCCCTGCTCTCACCCGCCCTGCGCGCCGCCGTCGAGGACACCATCACGCGGGCGACGGGTGAGCAGTTCGCGATCGGGCAGGCGACGCCGGCCGCGGGCGGCTGCATCCACTCGAGCTGGGTGCTGACCTCGGGCGCGGCCCGCTACTTCGCGAAGGTCAACGACGAGCGCTTCGCGGCCACCTTCGAGGCGGAAGCCGACGGCCTCGCGGCGCTCGGTGAGGCCGGCATTCGGGTGCCGCGGCCGGTCGCGCACGGCGCCGCCGAAGGTCACGCGTTTCTCGTGCTCGAGCACCTCGCGCTCGGCTCGCAGGGCGACTCGGGGTTCCGCGAGCTCGGCCGGAGCCTCGCGCGCCTGCACGAGCATCGCGGCGACGGGTTCGGCTGGCGCCGCGACAACTTCATCGGCCTCACCCCGCAGTCGAATGCACGGCACGCCTCGTGGGTCGAGTTCTGGCAGCGCGAGCGGCTCGCGCCGCAGCTCGCCGCCGCCGCGCGCAACGGGCATCGCGGACGCGTGCAGTGGCTCGGCGAGCAGGTCGCCGCCGCGGTCCCGTGGCTGCTCGCCGGCCACGACCCCGCGCCGTCGCTCCTGCACGGCGATCTGTGGAGCGGCAACGCCGGTTTCCTCGCCGACGGGACCCCGGTGCTGTTCGACCCCGCGGTCTATCACGGGGACGCCGAGGCGGACCTCGCCATGACCGAGCTGTTCGGCGGGTTTCCCGAGAGCTTCTACGCGGGCTACCGCGAGGTGCGCCCGATCGCCGGCGGCTACCGGCTGCGGCGCCTGCTCTACAACCTGTACCACGTCCTCAACCACCTCAACCTGTTCGGCGAGGGCTATCGCGGCCAGGCGGAGCGGATCATGGAGCAGCTCGTCGCGGCGACGAGCTAGCCAGCACTGAAGCGCAGCGGACGTAGAGGAACCCTTGAAGGGTCCTTCTCTCCGCCGCTGCGTGTAGGGTTTAGGCGGTCTGGGCGACGAGGAGCTTCTGCAGCTCGCCCGACTGGTACATCTCGCGCAGGATGTCGGAACCGCCGACGAACTCGCCGTTGACGTAGAGCTGCGGGATCGTCGGCCAGTTGGCGTATTCCTTGATGCCCTGGCGGATCTCCGGAGCCTCCAGCACGTTCACGCTGAAGAAGTCCTGCACCCCGCAGGCGTAAAGGATCTGCACCGTGGTCGCCGAGAACCCGCACTGCGGGAACTGGGGCGTGCCCTTCATGTAGAGCACCACGGGGTGGGTGGTCACCTGCTCTTTGATCGTCTGCTGAACGTCCATATCGATCCTTTCCGGGAATTCCTGAGCGATTTGCTCGGGATTCTAGCGGCCGCCAATGAAGCGGTCAACGGCTTCGCGTCATGCGTAGCCGACGCTGCGGTGATCGAGCGCCACCGACTTCACCAGCGCGTACGCCGGGCGACCCGCCACGAGCCCGAGATCGTCAACCGAACGGCGTGTCAGCCGCGCGAGCAGCGACACCCGCCCGATCTCGATCCGCACGTCGACCTCGGGGCCGCGCTGCGTGCCGACCTCGGCGATTCGGCCGGCGAGCACGTTGCGCATGCTGATCCCCGTGGGCCGCTCGAGCGAGATCGCCACGTCCCGCGCGCGGATGCGCACGCGAACCCGCTCGCCGGGCAGCGCGTCGACGCCCGTGCACTGCAGCTCGCCGCCGTCGAAGGCGAGCGTGGTGATCCCGTAGTCGAGGTCGTGCGCAGCCACCACCGCGTCGAGGACCGCCCCGCCCTCGAACCGGCCCGTCATCGGCTTGAGGTCGAGCCGCGCCATGATCTCGGGAACCGGACCGCACGCGACCGAGCGCCCGTCCGACATCAGCACCATCCGCTCCGCAAGCCGCACGATCTCCTCGATCTCGTGCGTCACGTAGACCATGGGGATCCGCATCTCGTCGCGCAGCCGCTCGACATAGAAGAGGATCTCGCTCTTGCGGCCGGGGTCGAGCGAGG
>Ga0209853_1000423_pt1 | contig 11818 bp, 13 predicted proteins | sample GWRWS1_30_40_FD_187224 | JGI IMG/M metagenome (GOLD analysis project Ga0209853, IMG submission 187224) | Riverbed sediment microbial communities from areas with vegetation nearby in Columbia River, Washington, USA - GW-RW S1_30_40 (SPAdes)... | ecosystem: Environmental > Aquatic > Freshwater >...
CGAGGGCGCCCGCCACGAGCTCAAGCGCGTCGAGGTCGGCCTCGAGGACATCGCGTTCCTGCAGTACACCGGCGGCACGACCGGCGTCTCGAAGGGCGCGATGCTGCTCCACCGCAACATCCTCGCCAATCTGGAGATGGTCTACGCCTGGCAGAAGCCGTTCCTCGCCGACCAGGCGCAGGTCGTCATCACCGCGCTGCCGCTCTACCACATCTTCTCGCTGACCGGGAACTGTCTCACCTACATGAAGATGGGCGGCTGCAACGTGCTGATCACCAACCCGCGCGACATCCCCGGGTTCGTGAAGGAGCTCGCCAAGCACAAGTTCACCGTCATCACGGGCGTCAACACGCTGTTCAACGCGCTGCTCAACCACCCCGATTTCGGCAAGCTCGACTTCAGCCAGCTCAAGCTGACGATCGGCGGCGGCATGGCGGTGCAGAAGGCGGTGGCCGACCGCTGGAAGAAGGTCACGGGCGGGGTGCTGCTCGAAGCCTACGGGCTCACCGAGACGTCCCCGGGCGTCTGCATCAATCCGCTGAACCTCACGGAGTACAGCGGCGCGATCGGGCTGCCGCTGTCGTCCACCGAGATCGATATCCGCGACGACAGCGGCAAGAGCCTGGGCGTCGGCGAGATCGGCGAGCTCTGTGTGCGCGGGCCGCAGGTGATGAAAGGCTACTGGCAGCGGCCCGAGGAGACGGCGAAGGTGCTCGGCGCCGACGGGTTCTTCGCCACCGGCGACATCGCCAAAGTCGACGAGAAGGGCTTCGTGCGGATCGTCGACCGCAAGAAGGACATGGTCCTCGTGTCGGGCTTCAACGTGTACCCTAACGAGGTCGAGGACGTGGTGGCGCAGCACGCGGGTGTCCTCGAATGCGCGGTCATCGGCGTGCCCGACGACAAATCGGGCGAGGCGGTGAAGCTCTTCGTCGTCAAGAAGGACCCGGCGCTCACCGAGGACGCCGTGCGCAAGCACTGCGAGGCGAACCTCACCGCCTACAAGCGGCCGAAGCTCATCGAGTTCCGGACCGAGCTGCCGAAGACCAACGTCGGCAAGATCCTGCGGCGGGCGCTGCGGGACGAGGCGCTCGGCAAGAAGGCCGCATAGGAAGCGGGACGCCCGAAGCGACGGGCAGGCGAGGGGCGCGCGCCCCTCGCATTTTCTACCTCTTTCTTCTTCCTTTCCTGCCTCCGGTCTTCGCTCGCGGCGGCGAGAGAAGCTTCAGCCGCAGCATCTGGATCGCGTTCCCGAAGTAGAGCCGCCGCCGGTCGCGCGGGCTTAGCTTGAGCGAGTCGATCGCCTTGATGTTCTCGCGGATGAAGAGCGGCCCGCCCTGGGGATCAAACGGGCAGTCGGTGCCGAACAGCACGTGCCGGACGCCGAAGAAGTCGAGGCCGCAGCGGATCGCGGACGCGGAGCCGTTCACCGACGTGTCGCCGTAGAACATCCGGAAGTAGTCGACCGGGCGCTTGCGCATCGCCTTCAGGAGCCGACCGTAGTCCTCGTCCGAGGTGCGGCTGCCGAGCTGGTCCAGGCCGTAGCCGATGCGCTTGTCGAAGAAGGGCGCCATCGCGCCGAGGTGATGGGTGATGATGCGCAGCTTCGGCAGCTTGTCGAACATGCCGGAGAACACCATGCGGGCCATGAAGGCGCTCGTCTCGTACGGCCAGCCGAACGCCCACCAGATCTCGTACTTCGACTTGCTCTCGGTCGGATAGTCGGCGAACTTCGCGGTGCGGGTCGGGTGGACCCAGATCGGGAGGTCGTGCGCGACGACCATCCGCTCGAAGAGCGGATAGAACTCGGGCTCGTCGAGCGGCCGGCCGTTCACGTTGGTGAAGATCTGCACGCCTTTCGCGCCGAGCGTCCCGATCGCGCGGTCCATCTCCGCCAGCGCCGCCGGGACGTTGTTCATCGGCAGCGAGGCGACGAACGCCGGAAAGAGATCGGGATGCTGCGCGCAGATCTCCGCCATGCCGTCGTTCGCGATGCGCGCGAGCGCCGGCGCCTCCTGCGGGCCCGCGAGGAACTCGATCGCGGGCAGCGACAGGGTGAGCACCTGCTGGTAGCCCGGGAAGCGCTTCATCATCCGGATCCGCGCGTCGAGGTCCCAGAGCACCGGGATGTTGAGCCAGCGCTTGATCTGCCCCGCGAGCGGAGCGTTCGCCTGCGCGATCGCTTGCATCCGCTCGAAGTAGGGCAACGGAAAGATGTGCGGGAAGATGTCGAGCTTGAGCGCCGACGGCCCGGCCATGGGAGTCCTCCTCGGTGTTGGCGGCGCAATTGTGCACGACGCCGGTGCGCGGCGTGGACGGAGGGTGCGCGTGTGCGTTATTTCTCATCGGCGTTCGCGCTCCGGCACGCTTGGTGCTGCCGTCAACCCCGGACAATGCGCCGGCGGTTGCGGTCTGGTATAACCGCGCGGACTCTTGGAGGTGACCCGTTGCTGTACGCGCTGCACGAGATGCGCCACGCGTGGCTTGCGCCGTGGAACACGCTGGCCGCCGCGCACCGCGACCTGCTCACGAATCCCTTCAACCCGCTTGCCTATCTCCCCGCGAGCCGCCGCATCGCGGCCACGTTCGACCTCTTCTGCCGCGTCACGCAGCGCTACGAGAGGCCCGAGTTCGGGCTGACGGCGACGTCGATCGACGGCCGCGAGGTGAGAGTCGAGGAGCGAGTGGCGGTCGAAAAGCCGTTCTGTCGCCTCCTCCATTTTCAGCGTCTCGCCGCGCGCCGCGACCCGGTCGTCCTCGTCGTCGCGCCGCTCTCCGGCCATTTCGCGACGCTGCTGCGCGACACGGTGCGCGCGCTGCTGCCGGCCCACGAGGTGTACCTCACCGACTGGACCGACGCGAAGATCGTGCCGCTCGCCCTCGGACCCTTCCACCTCGACGACTACGTCGACTACGTCCGCGAGTTCATCCGGCTCCTCGGGCGCGACGTCCACGTGATCTCGGTGTGCCAGCCGACCGTGCCGGTGCTCGCGGCGATCTCGCTGATGGCCGACGCCGGGGAGCCGACGCCGCACACCATGGTCATGATGGGCGGGCCGATCGACCCGCGCCGCAGCCCGACCGCGGTGAACAACCTCGCGACCCGCAAGCCTCTCAGCTGGTTCGACCGCACCCTGATCCATCCAGTGCCGGTCAAGTACCCGGGCGCCATGCGGCGCGTCTATCCCGGGTTCCTGCAGCACCTCGGCTTCGTCGCGATGAATCCGGCGCGGCACGCCGATGCGCACTGGGACTACTACGACCATCTCGTCCAGGGCGACGGCGACAGCGCCGAGGCGCACCGCCGGTTCTACGACGAGTACAACGCGGTGCTCGACATGCCGGCCGAGTACTACCTCGACACGATCCGCCGGGTGTTCCAGGAGCACCACCTGCCGCGGGGCCGGTTCTTCGCGCGCGGCGAGCTGGTGCGCCCCCAGGCGATCCGCCAGACGGCGCTGTTGACGATCGAAGGCGCGCTCGACGACATCTCGGGCAACGGCCAGACCGAGGCGGCGCACGCGCTGTGCACCGGCATCCCCGCGAAGCGGCGCGAGCACTACCTCGTGCCCGGCGTCGGCCACTACGGCATCTTCAGCGGCCGGCGGTGGCGCGAGCTGATCCTCCCGCGGATCCGCGACTTCATCCGGCGGCACGGCTGAACCCTTCTCCGCGAGAACGCGCTTTGCGCGCTCGCGTCCGGGTGCTCAGAGGTAGGCGATGAGGCGGCCGCAGGTGATCACGCCGAGCCAGATGGCGAGCGAGAGAGCCGCCGACGCCTTCGCCGCGCCCGGCGTGCGCATGTGCTGATCCCAGGCTGCGACGGAGCGGAACACGCTGTTGTGGAACACGAGGGCGTTGATTCCGGCGGAGACGAGCAGCACGAGCTTCACGCGGAACGCCGGGTTCTCGGCGAACTCGGTCGCGTGCGCGCTGAACATCGCGACGCCGCTCGGCACGATCAGGAGCAGCGCTATCCAGGCCCAGGGCAGGAGGCTGCGCTCGAGGGCGCGCACCGACGTCGAGGCCACGAACCCGAGCAGGCGCAGATCGAACATCGCGACCGACCCGACGAGCAGGACGAAGCCGGAGATGTGGACGATCTCGACGATCGGATACAGCCATAGCGAGTGGCGCATCGCGCTCGCGAGCGACGATTGCTCGAGCGCTCCGAGCAGGTCCTCGAGGATCATGCAATCAGGCCCGGCGGGACCTCTCCTTCAAACGGCCCTAGCGCAGCTCGACCGTCTTGCCCTGCACGGTGATCCGCTCAGCGCGCAGCTCCTCGCGCTTGGTGCGGTTCGCGTAGCCGACCACCGTCGCGGTGTTGCCCGGCTTCAGCGCCTCCTTCGCCAGCCCGCGGTTCTCCATCCGCGTCGGCGGCGCCAGCACGACGACCCACGTCTTGCCCGGCGTCTCCAGACGGATATGGCCGTGCGGGTGCTCGTACCCGGATTCGACGATCTTCCCGGTGAGCGTGAGCGTCTGGGACGAGTCGTACTCGCTCCAGCCGTGATGGGCGAGCGCGGGCGAGGCGAGCGTCAGGAGAGCGGCGGCGAGGAGAGCGCGTTTCATGGCGATCGGGACGAGAGGCGGGCCACGCGACTATGCCCGTCATGGGGGGAAAATTCAACCGTCGGTCTAGAATCGCCTGCCGATGCGCCTCGCGCTCGCCGCAATTCTCGCCGCCGCATCCGCGTGGGCGTGCGCGCAATCCGCGCCGCCGCTCCGGATCGTCGACACGTGGCCGCTCACGGCGCGGGAGCTGCCGTACTCGGGGGCGACGCCGGCGACGCATCGGCTCCAGCTCGAGCTGTTCATGTTCCACGACACGCCGTGGCGGCCGGAGGCCATCCTCCAGGCGGTGCGCGACATCGAGCCGATCCTGGCGCAATGCGGCGTCTGGCTCGAGCATGCGGAGCTCAAGAGCCTCGACGGCGGCGAGCCCGGGCTGCGCTACCTCGCAACCCCGGTCTCCCGCGAGCTCGTGCGCCGGATGCAGCCGGCGAAGCCCGCGGTGTTCTTCGTGCGCGATACGCGCCACCGGCCGGTGTTCGACGCCGAGGCGTTCGGCCGCGGCAACACCGCGACGCGCCCCGAGCTCGCCGGCACCGTGTGGATCACCGCCCAGGTAAGCGACCTGCCAGTGGCGCTCGCCCACGAGCTCGCGCACGTGCTCATGGACTCGGGAGAGCACTCGCTGGAGCCCGGGAATCTGATGCGCGAGGCCACGGCGCCCGATGCCACGCGGCTCGCGCCGGAGCAGTGCCGGCGGATCGTGACGAACGGAGCGGAGAACGGCTGGCTGCAGCGAATGCGCACGCGCGACTGAGCGCGCCGGCCAGGCTCACGCCGCCGCGCGCAGCTCGCCGGCGTGCGTCGCGAGATGCTGGGCGAGCGAGTGCGGCGGCCGGCCGAGGAGCTTCGCGGCCGTCTCGCAGCACGCGGGTTTGACGAACCCGCTGACGAGGTAGTCCCAGTACTCGGTCAAGGCCCGGACCTGGGCGGCCGAGAATCCGTTCGCTTCGAGCAGGCCCTGGGCCTCCGGCAGGCACACGTCCACGTATCGGACGGGCTCCCCGACCGCGTCGCCGAGCAGCCGGGCGACCGTCTCGAAGTTCACGCTCTCCGGCCCCGACATCTGGCAGACGAGGTTCTCGGCTGCCTCGGCTTCGATCAGGCGCGCGAGGACGACGCCGACATCGGCGGCGTCGAGCCACGGAAACCCCACGTCGCGGAACGGGCCCACGACGGCAAGCCCGGACTCGTAGCGCCGCGCGAACAGCGCGAGGTTCTGCATGAACGGGGCCGCGCGCAGGATGCTGTGCGGCAGCCCGCTCGCGTGCACTTCGCGCTCGATGAGGCCCACCCACCGCAGCAGGCACACCGGCGACCGCGCGTCGGCGCCGATGAGCGAGCCGAGCAGGATGCGGCGGACGCCGGCCTTCGCGGCGCTGCGGGCGAGCGCGGCTTGCGCCTCGGTCGCGCGGGGATCGAACGTCGGAAGAATGACGAGCTCGCGCGCGCCTTCGAGCGCCCGCGCGCGGGCGGCGGCGTCTGCCACGCCGCCAGGGACGACCTCGAACCCGGCCACGCTGCCGCGGGCCGATCCGGCGGCCAGGAAGCGCTTCGGCCCGGGCAGGGCCGAGAGCTCGCGCGCAATGGCTTGGACGACTCGTCCGGTTCCGGCGGTCAGGACCAACATCGGGCGCGCCTCCTCGGCCGCGATCTTAGCGCTGCGCGCCGGCGCGGTCGATCGGCACTAGCCGGCGGCGCGCGGCGCAGCGCGCCGCGGCGCGTCGGCCGGGCGCTTCCGCTCGGCGGCCACGCCCGGCGTCAGCTCCACCCGCTCGAGGACGAACGGCGGGAGTTCATGCGCGCCGACGAACTTCGTGCTCTGGTCGGCCATCGCGGTGAACGAGCCGGCCACGAGCGCGAGGACGGCGACGATGTAGAGGATGAGACGGGATTCCATGGTGAGCCTCCTGCTAGAGGTGGAGGCCGGCCGCCGGAGGGAGGAGGGCTCCGGCGGCCTGCTTCACGCCGTTACGGGTTGTAGCGGTCGACTTGGTCGTACTTGCCGGGCTGGGTTTGGGTCTGCGAGCCTTCCGCGGCCACGACGGACGTGGTCTCACGGTTGGCCTTCCAGTACGGCTCGATCGAGAAGTCGTTCCAGTCGGCGACGGCAACGTTCGCGCCGAGCGTGAGGCCGGCGAGGGCCAGGGCGATCAGAGTGCGTTTCATTTGCGATAGTCCTTTCAACGGTTAGTGAGATGTAGCGTCGAGACCGCTGGGTGGGTTCCACGACTGCGCTCTCGATGGGGCGAATTCTGGATGTTGCGTGGAACCGAATAAACCGGGTAGGATTGAATTAATTGTTCATGATTACGGAACAGTGAGATGGACCGGCTGCAGAGCATGGAAGTGTTTCGATGGGTGGTGGACTTGGGGAGCTTCTCCCGGGCGGCCGACCGGCTCGACATGTCCAGGGCCGCGGTCACGGCGCACGTGGCCGCGCTCGAGAACCGGCTGGGGGTCCGCCTCCTGAACCGTACCACGCGAAAGTTAGCGCTCACTGATGACGGTGCGGCGTACCTTGACCACGTCCGGCGTGTCCTCGCGGACGTCGAGGAGACCGAGGGGGTCCTCACCGCCGGGCGGAGCCTGCCGCGAGGGGTGCTGCGGATTGACCTGCCGGTCTCGATCGGACGCCAGTTCGTGGTGCCGGCGCTGCCGCGCTTCGCCGCCCAGTACCCCGAGCTGAAGGTCATCGCGATCCTCGACGACCGGCGCACCGACCTGATCGAAACGGGCATCGACGCCGCGGTCCGCATGGGGCCGCTCGAGGACTCGTCGCTCGTCGCCCGGCGCGTCTACGAGGCGGGCTTCGTGGTCTGTGCCTCGCCGGACTACCTGGCGCTCCACGGGACCCCGGAGACCCCGGCGGACCTCGAGCGCCACAACTGCCTCGGGCTCTACGCCGTGTCGCGGGGGCAGGTGCTCGATTGGGCGTTCGAGAAGAACGGCGAGCGGGTGAGCTTCACGCCCGGGGGTGCCCTGAGCATCAGCAACGGCGAAGCGCTCCTCGACGCCGCCGTGGCCGGCGCGGGCATCGTGATGATGCTCGACATGATGGCGAGCCGGTCGATCGCGTCAGGGGCGCTGCGCGCGCTGCTGCCGGACTGGCAGCGGCGCGACCGCTACCCCATCTCGGTTGTCTACCCGCACAACCGGCACCTCTCGGCGAAGGTGCGCGTGTTCTCGGACTTCGTGGCCGGGCTGTTCCCGCGGGCGCGAGCGCGCGCCTGAGAGGACCGCGCTCTATGCCGGCTTCGGGTCCGGCTTCAGCTGTACCGCCTTGAATTCGAGGAACTCCTCGAGGCCGTACTTCCCGAGCTCGCGCCCGTGCCCCGACTGCTTGTAGCCGCCGAACGGCGCGAACATGTTGAAGGGCCCGCCGTTGATGTCGACCTGGCCGGTGCGCAGGCGCCGCGCCACGCGCATCGCGTGGGCGTCGTCTTTCGACCACACGCCCCCTGCCAGCCCGTAGGGTGTGTCGTTAGCGATCCGGACCGCGTCGTCCTCGTCCTTGTAGGCGATGATCGCAAGCACCGGGCCGAAGATCTCCTCCTGCGCGATCGTCGACTTAGGGCTCACCTTGCCGAACACCGTCGGCTTGACGTAATAGCCCTTCGCGAGGCCCTCAGGCGCATCGGGCCCGCCGGCGAGGAGCTCCGCCCCTTCCTCAATGCCCTTCCGGATGTACTTCTGGACGCGTTCGCGCTGCTGCGCGGACACGAGCGGCCCGAGCCTCGTCTGCTCGGCGAACGGGTCGCCGACGGCGTACTTCTGCGCCTCCTCCGCGGCGAGCTTCGCGACCTCGGCGTACTTCGACTCGGGCACCAGCATGCGCGTGTGCGCGCTGCACGTCTGCCCGGAGTTGAGGAAGCACGCGCTGACCGTGCCCTTCACCGCGGCGGCGAGGTCGGCGTCGTCGAGGACGATCGAGGCGCTCTTGCCGCCCAGCTCGAGCGCGACGCGCTTCACGGTCTCCGCGGCGAGCTCGGACACGCGCTTGCCGGCGCGGGTCGACCCGGTGAACGACACCATGTCCACCCCGGGATGCTTCGCCAGCGCCTCGCCGACGACCGGACCGTAGCCGGTGACGAGGTTGAAGACGCCCTTCGGCAGGCCCACCGCGTCGATGATCTCGGCGAGGATGAACGCGTTCAGCGGCGCGACCTCGGAGGGCTTCAGCACCACGGTGCAGCCGGCGGCGAGCGCGGGCGCGACCTTCGCCGCGATCTGGTGCAGCGGATAGTTCCACGGCGTGATGCAAGCGACGACGCCGACCGGCTCGCGCAGCACGACCGAGTTGCCGACCTTCTCCTCCCACTTGAAGTCGCCGGCGAGCTTCGCGTACATGCCGAAGGTGAAGGTCGGGGAGCCCGCCTGGATCCGGGTGGCGAGCTTGACCGGCATGCCGACCTCCTGGGCGATCGTGCGGCCGATCTCCTCGGCGCGCGACTTCATCCCTTCCTGGATCTTCGCGAGGACCGCGGCGCGCTCCCCGGGGGATGTCGCTGCCCAGCCCTCGAACGCGGCCCGCGCGGCGGCGACCGCGGCCTGCGCGTCGTCCGCGTCGCCCTCGGGAATGCGCGCGATCACCTCCTCGGTGGCGGCGGCGTGGACGTCGATCGTGCCGTTGCCGTGCGGCGCGACCCACGCGCCGTTGATGTAAAGCCTGTCGCGCACTTGCATGGCTTGAGCCTCGCTCGGGAATCGGAAGGAGAAGGGACGCCGCGTATTATAGGTCCGGCCGTGGCCCGTTCCGTGCTCCGCTGGCTCCCGTCGGTGTTCCTGGTGTGCGCGTGCGCGCCCGCGTGCGCGATCGACCCGTTGCCGGCCTACGGCGCCGATCCCGCCGAGGTCAGCGTCTCCGGCGTCTCGTCGGGCGGCTTCATGGCGGTCCAGTTTCACGTCGCGCACTCGGGCCGCGTGAAGGGCGTCGGCGTGGTCGCGGGCGGGCCGTACTACTGCGCGCAGGGGAGCGTTTGGATGGCGTACTACAACTGCTCGACGCCGTCCGCGTCGGCGCCGCTGCCGAGCGTAGCGTTGCTGAAGGCCGAGGCCGACGCCCTGGCCCGCGCGCGTCTCATCGATCCGACCGATGGTCTCGCCGCCGCGCGCGTATGGCTCTTCTCGGGCACGCGCGACCGCACTGTCGACCCGGCCGTGGTCGACGCCGCACGGCAGTTCTACGCGCTCTACAAGCCGCCGGCGGGGAACCTCGTGCGCGTCGCCGACCGGCCCGCGGGCCATGCGATGGTGACCGAAAGCGCCGGCGGCGCCTGCGGAACGACCGCGCCGCCCTACATCAACGACTGCGACTACGACGCGGCGGGCGAGCTGCTCGGGCACGTGCTCGGCGCGCTGGAGCCGCCGGCCGCGAAGGAGACCGGGCGGATCATCCGTTTCGACCAGCGGCCATTCGCGGACGGCGACGCGTACGCGATCAGCCTCGCCGACTCGGGCTACGCGTTCGTCCCGCGCGCGTGCGAGCTCGAGCGCTGCCGCGTGCACGTGGCGTTCCACGGCTGCCGGCAGAGCGTCCAGGCGGTCGGCGAACGGTTCGTCCGCGAGGCCGGCTACAACCGCTGGGCCGATGCGAACCGGCTGATCGTGCTCTATCCGCAGACGATCGCCCGCACCGGGCCCGGCTTCCAGGGTGGGCGATGGAGCTTCGTCTTCAACCCGCGCGGATGCTGGGATTGGTGGGGCTACACGGACGCGCGATACCACACCAGCGCGGGCCGGCAGATCCGGACCGTGACGGCCATGGTCGACCACCTCGCAGCGCCGCGCGGGCGGTAACTGCCCCCCTGACAAGGGGGGTGGCAACTAAGCCGTGAGCCCCCGCGAAAGCGGGGGGTCAGCGCGCCGGGGGGTTTCTACCCCCGCTTGTACACGATCTTCTTCGTGCCGCCGTCGCAGCTGCCGACGACCTTCGCGTCCTTGTCCTTCTCGGCGTCTTCGTTCGGCACGATCTCCAGCGTGTAGGCCGGCACGCCGTTCGCCTTGATCTTGGCGTCGATCTCGGCCTTCAGCTCCTCACAAGCCTTGACCTGCGCCAAGGCCGGAGACGCCACGAACATGAACGCAACGACTGCAAGCAGACTCTTCATTTCGACCCTCCCATCGGGTGTTGAACAAGCGTCCTTCGAATCAGCTTCCGCGATCGATCATCCACCCACGCTTGCCTGCGGCTCGCTCGACCTGCCGGCCGCGCCATCCTCGGGCTTGACGTGCTCGTAGGCAAGGATGGCGCTCTTCAGCGAGTCGGGCCAGGGTGCGGACTTGCGCGTCTTCAGGTCGGCGTTGACGTAGACGAGCTCGCCGCTCGTGAGCTGCTCCGCGCCCCGCCAGATCCCGAACAGGTACGTCATCGACGAGCGCCCGATGCGGCTCACGCGGCAGCAGACGTCGAGCTCCTCCTCGTAGGTCGCCGAGCCGTGAAACTCGGCGGCGGCCTTGATCGCGAAGATGTCCATGCCCAGCGTGACGAGGTCGGCGGGGTAGTCGAACCGGATCGCGCGCCAATACTCGGCGATCGCGACGTCGAAGTACAGGAAGTAATTGCCATTGAAAACAACGTCCTGGCGGTCGACCTCCGCCCAGCGGACCCGCAGGCGGTGGGAAAAGGTGAAATCCTCGCGCCGCATCGGCCGGCCGCTACTCGTGGTCGATCTTCAGCGCCTCGAGGACGCGCGAAACGAGGTTGTACCCGGCGATCGTGGCGGTGAGCTCGACCAGCTCACGGTCCCCGAGGTGTTTCCGGACTGCGGCGAACACGGGGTCGGACACCCGGACCGTGCGCGTCATCGGGCCGTTGTGGGAGCGCGTGTTCCAGAGGTCGGCGCTCGGCCAGTAGGGGACGCGCGCGAGCGAGGGCTTCAGGCCGAAGATGCCGCAGAGCGCCGAGGGGATGCGGATCGAGCCGGATCGGTCGGCGACGTACCTGGAGCGGCTCGGGTTCGCGGTCCACCGGGAGGGCAATGACATGCGGGCCGGCGTGCCGCCGGACCGCCACGAGGACGTCACGCGCGAGGCCGACCTGATCGAGGAGGTCGCCCGGGTCCACGGCCTCGACGAGCACCTGCCCTCCACTTTGCCCGCCGCCGGCAACCGGGTCGGAAGGATCGGTCGCGAGCAGCGCCTGCGCCGCCGTGCCGAGGACGTGCTTCGCGATCTCGGCTTGCTCGAGATCGTGGCCTGGAGCTTCACCGATCCGCACCTGAGCGATCGCCTCCGGCTTGCG
>Ga0209853_1000424_pt1 | contig 11815 bp, 12 predicted proteins | sample GWRWS1_30_40_FD_187224 | JGI IMG/M metagenome (GOLD analysis project Ga0209853, IMG submission 187224) | Riverbed sediment microbial communities from areas with vegetation nearby in Columbia River, Washington, USA - GW-RW S1_30_40 (SPAdes)... | ecosystem: Environmental > Aquatic > Freshwater >...
CGCGCGCTGCTCGAGCGGCTGCGGGGATGACGCGGCCCGCCCCGGACTGGATCGTGCCGGACTGGCCCGCGCCGCCCACCGTCCGGGCGCTCGTGACGACCCGCGCCGGCGGCGCGAGCCGTGGCCCGTACGCCTTCTTCAATCTGGACCCGCGCGTGGGCGACGACCCGTCCGCCGTGGAGCGCAACCGCGAGACGCTGCGGAGCGCGCTGCCGTCCGATCCGCTGTGGCTGCACCAGGTGCACGGCGCTGAAGTCGTCGCGGCCGAGTCCGCCCCCGCGCGGCCACGCGCCGACGGCGCCGTGGCGCGGACGCGCCACAGCGTGTGCGCCGTGCTGACCGCCGACTGCCTCCCGGTGCTGCTCGCGAGCCGCAGCGGCGAGGTCGTCGGCATCGCGCATGCGGGCTGGCGGGGTCTTGCGGCGGGCGTCATCGAGGCGACCATCGCGCGCATGGCCGTGGCCGCCGCGCAGATCGTAGCCTGGCTCGGGCCGGCGATCGGTCCGCGCGCCTATGAGGTCGGGCAGGACGTCTACGACGCGTTCGTCGCTGCCGACACGGGAGCGGCGCAAGCGTTCACCGCGCTCGGAGCCGGGAAGCACCTCGCCGATCTCTACTCGCTCGCGCGGCGGCGGCTCGCGGCCGCCGGGGTGGAGGCGGTCTACGGGGGCGGCTTCTGCACGCACGCGGAAGGCCAACGGTTCTACTCGTACCGCCGGGACCGGACGACCGGCCGGTTCGCGAGTCTCGTCTGGATGGAGTGATGGCGACGCTCGCCTACATCTCGGCGGCGAGCATCATCGGCGGTGTCCTCTCCATCTGCATCGCCGCCGCGGTGTCGTTCGCGGCGCGGGCCCACTGGGTGAGCGCGCTCATCAGCTTCGCGATCGGCGCGCTGCTCGGGGCGGCGTTCCTCGACGTGTTGCCGCACGTATTCGGCAACGCGGACGATCTGGAGGCCGTCGCGGCGACGGTGCTCGCCGGGATCCTCGGGTTCTTCGTGCTGGAGAAACTCGTGCTCTGGCGCCATTACCACGCCGACGACTTCGAGCCGCACGCTCCCCAGGGTGACGCGCACGACCACGGGCGCAGCGGCATGCTGATCCTCGTCGGGGACAGCTTCCACAACTTCGTGGACGGCATCCTCATCGCCGCGGCATTCATGGAAAGCACGGCGCTCGGGCTCGTCACGGCGACTGCGGTGATCGCCCACGAGATCCCGCAGGAGGTCGGCGATTTCCTGATCCTGCTCCACTCGGGGTACAGCAAGGCGCGGGCGTTCGCGTTCAACCTGCTGTCGAGCCTCGCGATGGTCGTCGGCGCGCTCGGCGCGTACTTCGCGCTGCACGCGCTGGAAGGGTGGGTGAACACGCTGCTCGCGCTCGCGGGCGCGAGCATGATCTATGTCGCGGTGGCGGACCTGATTCCCGGCCTGCACAAGCGCACCGAGCTCCGCGCCACGGCGCAGCAGGTGCTACTGATCGGGCTCGGAGTGATGACCGTCTGGCTGATCGGTCGATTGGCGCACGGGGACTGAGCGCCGGCGACGGCCGAAAAGCCAGAGGAAGAGCGCGAGCGGCCCGAGCCCGTAGAGGAGAAAGGTCAGGACGCCGCCGACGAAGGTCGGCTCGGTGGCCGCCATCAGCACCGTGACATAGAGCCACGCGATCGCGACGATGTACATCGTTCAATGCCCGCGGACCGATTCTAACCGCGTGTCAGAGACGCGCCCATGACGCGGCTCGTCACCGGCGCAGCCGGCTTCATCGGGGCGGCGCTGTGCGAGCGGCTGCTCGCGCGCGGCGACGAGATCGTCGGCGTCGACGATCTCAACGACTACTACGAGGTCGCGCTGAAAGAGGCGCGGCTCGCCCGGCTCACCGGGCGGCCCGGATTCGCCTTCGAGCGCCTCGACCTCGCCGACCGCGAGGCGACCGCGCAGCTCTTCCGCGGGCGTGGCTTCGACGTGGTGGTCCACCTGGCCGCGCAGGCCGGGGTGCGCTACTCGGTCGAGCGCCCCGAGCGGTACGTCGACGCGAACCTGGTCGGATTCGCCAACGTCCTCGAGGGCTGCCGGCACGCGCGGGTGAGGCACCTCGTGTTCGCTTCGTCGAGCTCGGTCTACGGGCTGAACGCCAAGCTTCCGTTCGCGGAACGCGACAACGTCGACCATCCGGTGTCGATGTACGCGGCGACCAAGAAGGCGAACGAGCTCATGGCGCACGCCTACGCTCACTTGTTCGGCCTGCCGTGCACCGGGCTGCGGTTCTTCACGGTCTACGGCCCCTGGGGTCGGCCCGACATGTCCGCGTTCCTCTTCGCGCGTGCGATCCTGGAGGGGCGCCCGATCAAGGTGTTCAACGATGGCCGGATGCAGCGCGACTTCACCTACATCGACGACGTCATCGAAGGGGTCGTGCGCGTGATCGACCGGTCGCCGCCGCAGCCCGATCCGGCGGCGCAGGTCGGCCCGGCGACGAGCCCCGCACCCTGGCGCATCTACAACATCGGCAACAACCGGCCGGTCGAGCTGCTGCGCTACATCCAGGTGCTGGAGGAGGCGCTCGGTCGCAAGGCGCGGCTCGAGCTCGCGCCGCTGCAGCCCGGCGACGTGGTGGCGACCGCGGCCGACATCGCCGACCTCGAGCGCGAGGTCGGGTTCTCGCCGACGACCCCTATCGAGGAGGGGGTCCGGCGATTCGTCGCGTGGTATCGGAGCTACTACCGGGTATAGGGTCAAAACCTGGCCGGCGCGGACACGGCTGGTGGCGGATCCTGCCTTGACGCCCGGATTGTGCGGTGCAATACTCAGCCGGTTTTGTCAGGAGCCGTTGCGCTGCAACGTCCGTGTCCGTCTCCGATCCCTCCCCCTTCGCGCAGGCTGCCCAGGTAGGGCAGGCCGCGATGCAGGGGTTCCTGAGCATGCTGGCGGGCCAAACCCAAGGCGGCAGTGGCGGGGCGCCCGGTGCGTGGCGAGCGGATCTGGCCCGGGTGACCGAGCTGCAGGCCGACTATCAGCGCGAGTTCGCGCGGCTCTGGACGGCAACGCTTGCGCGGCAGCGGGGCGAAGCCGCCGAGCCCGTCATTGCGCCCGAGCGGGGCGACCGGCGATTCGCCGGTGCGGAGTGGCGCGACAACCCCTACTACGACTACCTCAAGCAGAGCTATCTGCTCGCCGCACGCTTCATCTACGGCCTCGTCGAGGCCGCGGAGGTGGACGCGCGAACCAAGCACCGCCTGCAGTTCTTCGCGCGCCAGTTCGTCGAGATGATGAGCCCCGCGAACTACGCCGCGACCAATCCGGAGGCGCTCAAGGCCGCGCTCGACTCGAAGGGCGAGACGCTCGCGCGCGGGATCAGGAACCTGATCGGCGACGCCGAAAAGGGCCGGATCTCGCAGACCGACGAGGGCTCGTTCGGGGTGGGCCGCAACCTCGCCGTGACGCCGGGGGCGGTGGTGTTCGAGAACGAGCTCATCCAGCTCGTCCAGTACGCGCCGGCGACGCCGGAAGTGCGGGCGCGGCCGCTCCTCATGGTGCCGCCGTGCATCAACAAGTACTACATCCTCGACCTCTCGCCCGAGAACTCGTTCGTGCGGTACGCGGTCGAACGGGGCAACACCGTCTTCATGGTGTCGTGGCGAAACGTCACCGCGGAGCTCGGCCACCTGACCTGGGATGACTACCTGCGCGACGGCGTGCTGAAGGCGCTCGAGGTGGCGCGGGAGATCGGCGGGGTGCCGAAGGTCAACGCGCTCGGCTTCTGCGTCGGCGGGACGATGCTCGGCACGGCGGCTGCGATCCTCGCCGCGCGCGGCGACGACTGGGTGGAAAGCGGGACGTTCCTCACTACGCTGCTCGACTTCTCCGACACCGGCGACATCTCGGTGTTCGTCGACGAGGCGAGCGTCAAGACGGCCGAAGCGACGATCGGCAGGGGCGGGGTCAAGCCCGGCCGCGACCTCGCGACGGTGTTCAACGCGCTGCGGCCGAACGATCTCGTCTGGTCGTACGTGGTGAACAACTACCTCAAGGGCAAGCAGCCCGAGGCGTTCGACATCCTCTACTGGAACTCGGACAGCACCAACTTGCCGGGCCCGTGGTACTGCTGGTATCTGCGCAACACCTATCTCGAGAACAACCTGCGAGTCCCCGGCCAGGTCGCGACGTGCGGCGTCCCGGTGGATCTCGGGAAGGTCAAGCTTCCGACCTACATCCTCGCGACGCGCGAGGACCACATCGTGCCGTGGAAGACGTCCTACTCGTCGACCCAGCTGCTGAACGGCGAGCTCCGGTTCGTGCTCGGCGCGAGCGGCCACATCGCCGGCGTCGTGAACCCGGCCGCGAAGAACCGCCGGAGCTACTGGGTGAACGATCGTCTCCCGGGCCTGCCGGCCGAATGGCTCGCCGGCGCGACCGAGCATGCCGGAAGCTGGTGGACCGACTGGGACGGCTGGCTTGCGGGGCACGCCGGGGACATGGTCAAGGCGCCGGGACGACCCGGCAATGCGAAGTACAGGCCCATCGAAGACGCGCCTGGGCGGTACGTGAAGTTCCGGGTGGTATGACCCCCGCCAACGCGTCGATTTCAGCGGAAGGAGAACGAGATGAGTGATGTCGTGATCGTGGCCGCAGGCCGCACCGCCGTCGGGAGCTTCCACGGCGCCCTTGCCAAGCTGCCGGCCGCCGAGCTCGGCGCGCACGTGATCCGCAGCCTCCTCGCGAAGACCGGGATCAAGGGCGAGCAGGTCTCCGAGGTGATCTTGGGCCAGGTGCTGACCGGCGGCGCCGGGCAGAACCCGGCGCGCCAGGCGCTCATCAAGGCGGGGCTGCCCGAGATGTGCCCGGGCATGACCATCAACAAGGTCTGCGGGTCGGGGCTCAAGGCGACGCACCTCGCCGCGCAGGCGATCAAGGCGGGCGACGCCGAGATCGTGATCGCCGGCGGCCAGGAGAGCATGACCATGGCGCCGCACCTGCTGCAGGGCTCGCGCGAGGGCTACCGGATGGGCGACGCGAAGATCGTCGACTCGATGATCCTCGACGGCCTGTGGGACGTGTACAACCAGTACCACATGGGCGTCACCGCCGAGAACGTGGCGAAGAAGTACGGGGTCACGCGCGAGGAGCAGGACGCTTTCGCGGCGGCGAGCCAGCAGAAGGCCGAGGCCGCCCAGAAGGCGGGCCGGTTCAGGGACGAGATCATCCCGCTCGAGATCCCGCAGCGGAAGGGGCCGGCGGTGGTGTTCGACACCGACGAGTATCCGAAGCACGGCACGACGGCGGAGAAGCTCGCCCAGCTGCGGCCGGCGTTCGACAAGGCCGGCACGGTCACGGCCGGCAACGCATCGGGCATCAACGACGGCGCCGCCGCGGTGATCATGATGAGCGAAGCGAAAGCGAAGGCGCTGGGCCTGAAGCCGCTCGTGCGCATCGCCGGCTATTCGTCGGCGGGCGTCGATCCCAAGATCATGGGGATGGGGCCGGTGCCGGCGTCGAAGCTCTGCCTGTCGAAGGCCGGCTGGACCAAGGACTCGCCCGATCTCATGGAGATCAACGAGGCGTTCGCTGCGCAGGCGATCGCGGTCAACAAGGAGATGGGCTGGGACACGAAGAAGATCAACGTCAACGGCGGCGCTATCGCGATCGGGCATCCGATCGGGGCCTCGGGATGCCGGATCCTCGTGACGCTGATCCACGAGATGATCAAGCGCGACGCCAAGCGCGGCCTCGCGAGCCTCTGCATCGGCGGCGGCATGGGCGTGGCGCTTGCCGTTGAACGATAAAACCTGTACGGGGGCGCGGGCTCTTCCGCGCCCCCGGGGAATTCATGCGGAGCATTTCATGCGGGTGGCATTCGTCACTGGAGGAATGGGCGGGATCGGCACGGCGATCTGCAAGCGGCTCGCGGCGAACGGCACGAAGGTCGTGGCGAACTGCCTGCCCGGCTACGAGACGAAGGACGAGTGGATCGGGACCATGCGCGGCGCGGGCCACCAGGTCTACGCCGCCGAGGGGAACGTCGAGGACTACGATTCGTGCGCGGACATGATGTACCGGATCCGTTCCACGATCGGCCCGATCGACGTCCTGATCAACAATGCCGGCATCACGCGCGACGGGGTGTTCCGCCGCATGTCGCCGAACGACTGGTACGCGGTCATCAACACCAACCTCAACTCGGTGTTCAACGTGACCCGCCAGGTGATCGAGGGAATGATGGAGCGCGGCTGGGGGCGGATCATCAACATCTCGTCGGTCAACGCGCTGAAGGGGCAGTTCGGGCAGACGAACTACTCCGCCGCGAAGGCGGGAATGCACGGCTTCACCAAGGCGCTCGCCCAGGAGACGGTCAAGAAGGGCGTCACGGTGAACACGATCTCGCCGGGCTATGTGGACACCGACATGGTGCGGACGATCAAGGCGGAGGTCCTCCAGAGCATCGTGACCTCGATCCCGATGGGGCGTCTCGCCCGGCCGGAGGAGATCGCAGGGCTGGTCGCCTATCTCTCCTCCGATGATGCCGGCTACATCACCGGGGCGAACATCTCCATCAACGGCGGGCTGCACATGGAGTAGCCCTTCGGAGGGCGGAGCAGGGGCCCCGCGCTTTCAGCGCGGGGATGCGCGACGGAACGCGGAGCCTCGGAACGTGCGACCGTGGAGTCGCGCTTAGCCGCCGCTCCGCTGGCCGAAAGCAAAGGGCCCGCGCTCCGCGGCGGCACCCCGGAGAAGGGCTGGCGCGCGAAGCACGGCGGGAGGTTTACAGCAGACGCCTGCAGCGCGCCCGCCGTTCTGACGCGTGCCATAATCGCGCAAAGCGCGGCACACAGGAGGACCACATGGCTCAGCGGATTGCGCTGATCACCGGGGGCATGGGCGGCCTCGGCGAGACGATCAGCACCAAGATGCACGACGCCGGCTACCGGGTGGTGGTCACCCACTCATCGGGCAACAAGAATGCCGCCGGCTGGCTCGTCGAGTACAAAGCGAAGGGCTACAGCTTTGCCGCGTACCCGGTGGACGTCGCGGAGTTCGAGTCGTGCCAGGCCTGCGTCGGGAAGGTCCAGGCCGAGATTGGCCCGATCGACATCCTGGTCAACAACGCCGGGATCACCCGCGACATGACCTTCAGGAAGATGACCAAGGCCGACTGGGACGCGGTGCTGAAGACGAACCTCGACAGCGTCTTCAACATGGCGAAGCCGGTCTGCGACGGCATGGTCGAGCGCAGCTGGGGCCGGATCATCAACGTGAGCTCGGTGAACGGCTCGAAGGGCGCGTTCGGCCAGACCAACTACGCGGCGGCGAAGGCCGGGATGCACGGCTTCACCAAGTCGCTCGCGCTGGAGGTCGCGCGCAAGGGCGTGACGGTGAACACCATCTCGCCAGGCTACATCGGCACGAAGATGGTGATGGCGATCCCGAAGGACGTGCTGGACTCGAAGATCCTGCCGCAGATCCCGCTGGGACGGCTCGGCAAGCCGGAAGAGGTGGCGGGGCTGATCATCTATCTCTGCTCCGAGGAGGCGGCGTTCGTGACCGGCGCGAACATCGCCATCAACGGCGGGCAGCACATGTCGTAGCCCTTCGGAGGGCGGAGCAGGGCGCGTGCGTGCGGCGACGTCGCTTCAGTTCTTCCCCGCGCCCTTGACCATCTGAGCCGCGGCGGCCTTCATCGTGGTCTCGGACAGCTCCGCGAACTGCCGCGTGGCCTGGTTCAGGCTGTCCATCATCGCGGAGGTCGCTGCGAGCGTCGATTTGAGCGCGGCGGACTGCATTTCGCCGCCCGGCACGGTTGTCCCGAGCGTCTCGGCCCCGGCCGCCATGTCTTTCGAGGCGCGCGCGACCTGCTCCTCGAACAGCTTCGCGAGCTGGGCTTGAGTCTGGCTGACGATCGCGTACACGCTCTGCGCGTAGGTCGCCGCCTGCTGCATGTTGTCCTGCGCGAGCTTCGTGCGCAGGGTCATGAACTGCTGCGGATCGCTCACCGACATGAGGTCGCGCGTCGCTCTGGTGGCCTGCTCGAGGGTGGCGCGGGCGGTCTCGAGGTTGAGCCGCAGGAGCTGTTCGGCGCTCGCCAGGCTCGCGCGGGCGTAGCTCATCGTGGCTTCGTAGGCGACCTGATTCCAGGCCGCGAGCTGCTCGGTCGGATTGGGCATCGGGAGCCTCCTCGGAATAAGGCAAGACGTCGGGCCGGTTTGCAGTGCAAAATACTCCCGGCGGGGGGTTTAATCAACTCGGGGCGCGAGGCGCCCGAGGCTCCAAAGGGTCGGCGCTGCTCACTATAGGACGGGAACGCCATGGCAGGATCGCTGCGGCTGATCAAGAAGTACCCGAACCGGCGGCTGTACGACACGCAGACGTCGTCGTACATCACGCTCGCCGACGTCAAGGAGCTCGTGCTCAAGCACGAGGAGTTCCAGGTCATCGACGCCAAGTCCGGGGATGACCTCACCCGGCAGATCCTGCTGCAGATCATCCTCGAGGAGGAGTCGGCGGGCGCGCCGATGTTCTCGCACGACGTCCTGACGCAGTTCATCCGGTTCTACGGCAACGCCATGCAGGGCATCATGGGAAGCTACCTCGAGCGGAACGTCCAGGCGTTCCTCGAGATCCAGAAGTCGATCCAGGAGCAGTCGAAACAGCTCTACGGCGATCCGAGTAAAACGACCGAGTTGTGGTCGCAATTCCTGACGTTCCAGGGGCCGGCCATGCAGGGTCTGATGGCGACGTACATGGAGCAGAGCAAGGCGATGTTCAAGCAGATGCAGGACCAGCTCCAGAACCAGACCCGTACGATGCTCTCCGCCTTCCCGTTCGGCGGTCTCGGGGGCCAGGCCGCGCCGAAGCAGGAGCCGGAGCCCGACGAGGGCAAGTCCACCTCGAAGGGCTGACGGCGCGGCGCCGATCCGCCCCCGGATCGGCGTCCCTACAGGAGGTCATCATGGCTCGTGAAGTGGTAGTGCTATCCGGCGTGCGCACGGCGATCGGCGATTACGGTGGCGCGCTCAAGGAGGTTCCGCCGACGGCGCTCGGCGCGACGGCCCTGCGGGAGGCGGTGGCGCGCGCCAAGATCGATCCCGCCGAGGTCGGTCACGTCGTTCTCGGCAGCGTCATTCACGGCGAAGCGCGCGACATGTACGTCTCGCGCGTCGCGGCGATCGATGCGGGCCTGCCGGTGGGCACGCCTTGCCTGACGGTGAACCGCCTCTGCGGCAGCGGGCTGCAGGCGATCGTATCGGCCGCGCAGCACATCCTGCTCGGCGACACCGACTGCGTGATCGGCGGCGGCGCCGAGTCGATGAGCCGCGCCGCGTACTTCCTGCCGTCCGGGCGCTGGGGCCAGCGCATGGGCGACGCCGCGGTCGTGGACGCGATGGTCGGTGCGCTGCACGACCCGTTCGGCCACGGCCACATGGGCATCACCGCGGAGAACGTCGCGGCGAAGTACGGCATCACCCGCGAGGAACAGGACCGGTTCGCGCTCGAGAGCCACCACCGCGCGGCGAACGCCCTCGAGAAGGGCCACTTCGCGAGCCAGATCGCCCCGGTCGAGGTCAAGACGAAGAAGGGACCGGTCGCGTTCACGGTCGACGAGCACGTGCGCCGGGACGCGAAGATCGAGGACATGCAGAAGCTCAAACCGGCCTTCAAGAAGGACGGCACGGTGACCGCGGGCAACGCGTCGGGCATCAACGATGCGGCAGCAGCCGTCGTCATGATGGAGGCCGGCGCGGCGCAAAAGCGGGGCTTGAAGCCGATGGCGCGGCTGGTCGCGTACGCGCACGCGGGCGTCGACCCGCAGGTCATGGGGCTCGGACCGATTCCGGCGGTGAAGCGGGTGTTCGAGAAGGTCGGCCTCAAGCCCGCGGACATGGACGTCGTCGAGTCGAACGAGGCGTTCGCGGCGCAGGCGATGGCGGTGACGCGCGACCTCGGTCTCGATCCCGCGAAGGTCAATCCGAACGGCGGCGCGGTCGCCCTCGGCCACCCGATCGGCGCGACCGGGTGCATCCTGACCGTCAAGGCGATCTACGAGCTCGCCCGTACGGGCAAGCGCTACGCCCTCGTGACGATGTGCATCGGCGGCGGGCAGGGGATCGCCGCGATCTTCGAGCGGACTTAGCGGTCGCGGGTCAGCTGACTCGCGCGAGCTGGCGCACGAACTCCTCGATCCCCCGCAGCAGCATCGCGATCGCGATCGAGCCGCTCGAACGCGGCGAGCACGCGCTCGCCAACCGCTCTCACGACCCGCTCGGCGAACACGAGCACCGCGAGCGTCGACGACCAGCACCAGGATCACCACCGCCGAGCTGAAGCTCATCTCCATGGCGCTACCGCGCCTGCCGCGCGGCGATCCACGCGCCCGCGAGCACGATGATCGCCATGCCGAGGAGCGACCAGCCGTCCGGGAAGTCGCCGAAGACGAGGTACCCGAGCACGAGCACCGCGACGAGTTGGGAGTAGACGAACGGCGCGAGCACCGACGGCGGCGCGTGCTCGAACGCCCGGATCAGGACGAAGTGGCCCGCGCTCGCGAGCACGCCGAGGACTGCGAACAGCGCGGCGTCGAACCCGCTCTCCGGGAAGCGCCAGTAGAGCGGCAGTCCCGGGGCGAGCAGCACCGTCCCGACGATGGCGCTGTAGAAGAGCGTGGTCATCGTCGAGTCGACGCCCGCGAGCTTGCGGGTCAGCAGCTGGTAGGCGGCGAACGACACGGCCGTCAGGATGGGCAGGATCGCGGCCGGGGTGAAGACCCCGCCGCCCGGCCGGATGATGATCAGCACGCCGATGAACCCCGCAAGGAGCGCGGCCCAGGCGCTCCGCCGCACGCGCTCCTTGAGGAGCCACGCGGACGCCGCCGTCAGGAGCAGCGGCGAGAGAAACGTGATTGCAACGGCTTCGGCGATCGGCATGAGCGCGAGCGCCGAGAAGAAGAACACCGTCGAGGCGGCGAGAATGCCGCCGCGGAGGAGCTGGAGCCCGGGCCGGCGGGTCCGCAGCAACCCGAGCCTGAGCTGCGGTGCGAGCACCACGACGAGGAAGAGCGTCTGCGCGGCGTAGCGCGCCCACACGATGCCGGGCACGGGGTAGGTGCGCGACAGGTATTTCGCGGTGGTGTCCATCAGCGCGAACGTGCTGACGGCGGCGACGATCAGCAGGATGCCGCGAAGATGGTGCTGGGCGCCCGGCGGCGCGGTCATGGCGGCGAGGGCTCGCGCGAGTGGGCGCGGCAGCGCCTGCCGCGAGACCAATTGTACCGAAGCTCGCCGCGCCGGCCGCGGCTCAGTGCACCAGCCGGGCGGCGGTCTCGATGTGGAGCAGGGAGGGCGAGGGCCGGAGCTCGGCCTCGATGCGGATCAGCTCGTTCCAGCGGGCGAGGCTGCCGCGGCCGACGCCGCCGAGCTTGATGTAGCTCGACTGCCAGGCGGTGGCCACGTGGGCGAGGCTCGTATCCTCGACCGCCGGGTCGCCGGTGAAGAAGACGGGCCAGGCCGCGAGGCGCGCAGCGTCGAAAGCCATCCGCAGCTCGCTCAGCGTGCCTGCGGCCTCGGGGCGGAGGCACACGCCCGAAGCGAGCCCATCGCTCGCCGCCGCCGCGATCCGCTCCGCGTCGCTCGCGAACAGCTGATTGCCGACGACGCGCGCCCGCTCGTCGACGAGCGGCGTGAACCGCGCGAGCTCGCCCGCCTCGGCGAACGGGTCCTCGAGCGAGGCGACCGGATACTCGTCCACCAGCCGCACGAGCCGTTCGCTCCAGCCGTCGGCGTCGTAGTCGGTGGCGCCGCACCGGTAGCGGCCGTCGCGATACAG
>Ga0209853_1000425_pt1 | contig 11810 bp, 7 predicted proteins | sample GWRWS1_30_40_FD_187224 | JGI IMG/M metagenome (GOLD analysis project Ga0209853, IMG submission 187224) | Riverbed sediment microbial communities from areas with vegetation nearby in Columbia River, Washington, USA - GW-RW S1_30_40 (SPAdes)... | ecosystem: Environmental > Aquatic > Freshwater >...
CGCCGTTCCCCTCTCCCGCGTCAGTGGGAGAGGGGGTAGGGGTGAGGGCTAGGTGGCCGCGACTTCGCCGGTCATGCCGCTGTGACGAAGTAGCGCGTCCACGGTCGGCCCGCGGCCGCGGAACGCCTTGAACGACTCGATCGCCGGGCGACTGCCGCCGACCGCGAGGACTTCCGCGCGGAACCTGGCGCCGGTCGCCGGGTCGAGCACGCCGTTCTCCTCGAACAGGCTGTACGCGTCGGCCGACAGCACCTCGGCCCACTTGTAGCTGTAGTAGCCGGCGCCGTACCCGCCGGCGAAGATGTGCGAGAACGTGTTGGGGAAGCGGCTATAGGTCGGGGGGAACGAGACTGCGACCTGCGCGCGGACCTCGTCGAGCAGCGCGAGCGGCGAGCGCGCGCCCCGCGCGTCGAAGTCGTCGTGCAAGCGCATGTCGAACAACGCGTACTCGAGCTGGCGCACCGTCTGCATCCCCGACTGGAAGTTCTTCGCCGCGACCATTTTTTCGAACAGCGACCGCGGCAGCGGCTGCCCCGAGTCGACGTGTGCGGTCATGTGGGCGAGCACGTCCCGCTCCCAGCAGAAGTTCTCCATGAACTGGCTCGGCAGCTCGACGGCATCCCACTCGACGCCGTGGATGCCGGACACCCCGATGCAGTCGATCTGAGTGAGCAGGTGGTGCAGCCCGTGCCCGAATTCGTGGAACAGCGTCAGCACGTCGTCGTGGGTCAGGAGCGCGGGCTTCTCGCCGACCGGCGCCGAGAAATTGCACACCAGATAGGCGACCGGCGCCTGCACGCGCTCCCCGGTGCGGCGGCGAGTGACCGCCTCGTCCATCCACGCTCCGCCGCGCTTCGTGTCGCGCGCGTAAGGATCGAGGTAGAAGCGCCCGACGAGCTCCCCGCTGGCGTCGGTGATGCGGAAGAAGCGCACCGACGGATCCCAGGTCTCGGCGCGGTCCTCGGCGATGCGCAGGCCGTAGAGCGTCTCGACGACGCGGAACATGCCGGCCAGGACCGTCGGCTCGGGGAAGTACTGCTTCACCTCCTGGTCGGAGAACGCGTAGCGCGCCTGGCGCAGCTTCTCCGCCGCGAAGGCGACGTCCCAAGCCTCGACGGTCGGCAGGCGGAGCTCGCCGGCGGCGAATGCCGTGAGCTCCGCCCAGTCGCGTTTCGCGTAGGGGAGCGCCTTGGCGGCGAGGTCGTTCAGGAACTCGAGCACCTGGCGCGGCGACTGCGCCATCTTCGGCACCAGCGAGACCTCCGCTGGGCTCGCGTAGCCGAGCAGCCCGGCCGCCTCGCGTCGCAGCTCGAGGATCCGGGCGATGAGCGGCGTGTTGTCCCATCCGGCGAGCTCGTCGGCCGACGGCGGCGCTAGAGCGGGCCGGCCGTTCACCCGCGCCTCGAACGCGGCCTTCGCGTCGAACGCCGCCGCGAACTCCTCGGACGCGCGCGTGACGAAGCCGCGGTACATGATCTCGCGCAAGGTCCGGTGCTCGGCGTACTGCATCACCGGCACGAAGCACGGGGCGTGCAGCACGAGCTTCCAGCCGCGCCGGCCGTCCTTCTCCGCCGCGCCGCGCGCCGGCTCGAGAACGTCCTCGGGGACGCCCGCCAGCGCCGCGCGGTCCTCGACGTGGATGGCGTAGGCGTTGGTCGCATCGAGCAGGTTCTCGGAGAACTTCGTCGCGACCTTCGCCAGCTCCTCCTGGATCGCGGCGAAGCGGCGCTTCGCCTGCGGCTCGAGCTCCGCGCCGGAGAGCCGGAAATCGCGCAGCTCGTTCGCGATGACTTTCTGCTGCGCGCGGCTGAGGCGCTCGTGCTCGGGCGCGGCTCGCAGCGCCGCGTATTTCTCGAACAGCCCCTGGTTCTGGCCGAGCTCGGTCCAGTACTGGACGATCTTCGGCTGGTTGACCTTGTACGCCTCGCGGAGCTCCGGCGAATCGAGCACCCCGTGCAGGTGCGCGACGACGCCCCACGCCCGGCTGAGGCGCTCGTTCGCGTCCTCGAGCGGCTGCACGAAGCCGGACCACGTAGGCGGCGTCTCGCTCTCGGTGAGGCGCGCGACGAGCGCGCGGTTCTCGGCGAGAAGCTCGTCGACCGCTGGCGCGATGTGCTCGGGCCTGACCGCCGCAAAGCGCGGCAGGTCCCCGAAGTCGAGCAGCGGGTTGGCCGACTGCTCGCCTGCCCTCCCGTCAAGGGGGGTGGCCCCGTCAGCGGCCGCGGGGTCTGCCCCCCTGTCAAGGGGGGTGGCCGCGTCAGCGGCCGGGGGGTTCTCGGTCCTCAGCATGACCGGAGTCTCCAAAGTTGCCCGCTCCCTGTCAGTAGTCCTTCTGGATGTCGACGAGCAGCAGCGCGGTCGTCATGCGGGAGACTCCTGGGTCGCCAGCTCGGCGGCGCGGATCGTGTTCGCGAGCAGCATCGTGATCGTCATGGGGCCGACCCCGCCGGGCACCGGCGTGGCGCGCGCGGCGACGCCGACGAGGCTCGGGAAATCGCAGTCGCCGGCGAGCTTGCCGTCGGGCAGGCGGTTGATGCCGACGTCGATTACGACCGCGCCGGGCTTGACCATCGCCCCCGTGACCAGCCGCGGCTTACCGACGGCGACGACCAGAATATCCGCACGGCTGGTGTGGTCGGCGAGGTCGCGCGTCTTGGAGTTGCAGATGGTGACGGTGGCGCCCCGCTGCAAGAGCAGCAGCGCCGCCGGCTTGCCGACGATGTTGCTCGCCCCGACGATGACCGCGTGCTGTGCCCACGGATTCACGCCTTCGGCCTCGAGGATCGCGATCACCGCGGCGGGCGTGCACGGCACGAACCGCGCGTTTCCGGCGGCGAGGAGGCCGACGTTCAGGGGATGGAACGCATCGACGTCCTTGCCGGGCGTGACGGCCGACAGCACGCGCTCGGCCGTGATGCGCTTCGGCAGCGGGAGCTGGACGAGGATGCCGTGAATGCGGGGATCTTCGTTCAACGCGCGAATCCGCGCGAGCAGCTCGGGCTCCGAGGTGGCGTCCGGCAGCTCGACGTGCTCCGAGTGGAGCCCAACCTCCGCGCACGCCTTCAGCTTGTTCCGCACGTACACGCGGGACGCCGGGTGCTCCCCGACCTCGATCGCGACGAGCCCGGGACGCACGCCGCGGGCGGCGAGGGCTGCCGCGCGGGCGGCGAGGTCGCTCCGCAGACGCCTGGACAACGCGGTGCCGTCGATGACGTGGGTGTCCACGGGAGCTACTGCTTGGGGCCGGGGGGGACAGGACAGGACAGGCGCAAGGATTCTAGCAGGGGGCGGTCGGGGCCCCGGCCGCTTGGAGGCTGACCCGCTCTCTTGTACAATCCGGAACGGCATTGCGTCTGTTGAGAAATGCGCTCGCCGCGGCGAGGGCCGCAAATTGCCTCGCCCGCGAACCGTGGATTAAGCTTCCCGAGCAAACGAGAACACGTTCGGTCGCAAGTCCCTGGAGGGTTCCCGATGGCTGCCGTCCCCGATTTCCAAGCCGCCAATGATCCCGACACCCTCGAAACCCAGGAGTGGATCGAGGCCCTGGATGCGGTGATCGAGCGGGAGGGACCCGAGCGGGCGCACTACCTGCTCGAAAAGCTGATCGACGAGGCCCGCCGGTCGGGCGCGTACATCCCGTACAGCGCCAATACCGCCTATATCAACACCATCCCCCCTCACCTCGAGGAGCGCTCCCCCGGCGATGCGGCGCTCGAGGAGCGGAACCGCTCCTACATGCGCTGGAACGCGATGGTCATGGTGGCGAAGGCCAACAAGGGCGATGGCGACCTCGGCGGGCACATCGCGAGCTTCGCGTCGGTCGGCACGCTGTTCGGGACCGGCTTCAACCATTTCTGGAACGCGCCGCACGCGGGCCACGGCGGCGACCTCGTCTATTTCCAGGGCCATTCCGCGCCCGGCATCTACGCCCGCGCGTTCCAGGAGGGCCGGCTGACCGAGGGCGAGCTGCTGGGCTTCCGCCGCGAGGTCGACGGCAAGGGGATCTCGTCCTACCCGCACCCGTGGCTCATGCCCGGGTTCTGGCAGTTTCCGACGGTGTCGATGGGGCTCGGGCCGATCCAGGGCATCTACATGGCCCGGTTCCTGAAGTACCTGCACGCGCGCGGGCTGGCGGACACCGCGAACCGCAAGGTCTGGGTGTTCTGCGGCGACGGCGAGATGGACGAGCCGGAGTCGCTCGGCGCGATCGGGCTCGCCGCGCGCGAGCGGCTCGACAACCTGATCTTCGTCATCAACTGCAACCTGCAGCGGCTCGACGGCCCGGTGCGGGGCAACGGCAAGATCATCCAGGAGCTCGAGGGCAACTTCCGCGGCGCCGGGTGGAACGTGATCAAGCTGATCTGGGGGTCGTACTGGGACCCGCTGCTCGCGCGCGACACGGAAGGCATCCTCAAGCAGGTCATGCTCGAGGCCGTCGACGGCGAGTACCAGAACTACAAGGCGAACGACGGCGCGTTCGTGCGCAAGCACTTCTTCGGCAAGCACCCGAAGCTGCTCGAGATGGTCTCGCGCATGACCGACGACGACATCTGGCGCCTGAACCGCGGCGGCCACGATCCGCACAAGACCTATGCCGTTTACGCCGCCGCGGTCAAGCACAAGGGCGAACCGACCGTCATCCTCGCGAAGACCATCAAGGGCTACGGGATGGGCCGCATCGCCGAAGGGCGGATGACGGCGCACCAGCAGAAGAAGATGGATCTCGAGTCGATCAGGCAGTTCCGCGACCGCTTCAACGTCCCGGTCCCGGACGAGAAGCTCGAGGCGCTGCCGTTCTACCTGCCGCCGCCGGACTCGCCGGAAATGAAGTACCTGCACGAGCGGCGCAAAGCGCTGGGCGGCTACTTGCCGCAGCGGCGGCGGCAAGCGGACGTCGTGCCGCAGGTGCCCGGGCTCGACGCGTTCGAACAGATGCTGAAGGCGCAGGACCGCGAGATCTCGACGACGATGGCGTTCGTGCGGATCCTCACCGCGCTGCTGCGCGACAAGAACCTCGGCAAGCACGTCGTCCCGATCGTTGCCGACGAAGCGCGTACCTTCGGCATGGAGGGCATGTTCAGGCAGCTCGGCATCTACTCGTCCGAGGGCCAGAAGTACACCCCGCAGGACAAGGACCAGGTGATGTACTACCGCGAGGACAAGGCCGGGCAGATCCTCGAGGAGGGCATCACCGAAGCCGGTGCGTTCTCGTCCTGGATTGCCGCCGCGACCTCGTACAGCCACTCGAACCTGGTGAGCGTGCCGTTCTATATCTTCTACTCGATGTTCGGCCTGCAGCGGATCGGCGACCTCGCGTGGGCGGCCGGCGACCAGCGCGCGCGAGGTTTCCTCCTCGGGGCAACCGCGGGCCGCACGACGCTGAACGGCGAAGGACTGCAGCACGAGGACGGCCACAGTCACATCCTGTCGTCGGTGATCCCGAACTGCGTGTCCTACGACCCCACGTTCGCGTTCGAGCTCGCGGTCATCATGCACGACGGGCTGCGCCGGATGGTGACGAACCAGGAGGACGTCTTCTACTACGTCACCGTGATGAACGAGAACTACACGCATCCGGGTCTCGCCGACGTCGCCGACAAGCGCCCCGAGGCGAGCATCCTGAAGGGGATGTACCTGCTGAAGGAGGGTGGCGGGAAGCCCAAGCTCAAGGTGCAGCTCATGGGCAGCGGCACGATCCTGCGCGAGGTGATCGCCGCCGCGGAGCTGCTCGAGAAGGACTGGGGCATCGGCGCCGACCTCTGGAGCTGCCCCAGCTTCACGGAGCTGCGGCGCGAGGGCCTCGACGCCGATCGCTGGAACATGCTCCATCCGGCGGAGTCGCCGCGGAAGTCCTACGTCGAGGCGCGGCTCGAGGGCCGCGGGGGTCCCGTGATCGCCTCGACCGACTACATGAAGGCGTTCGCCGACCAGATCCGCCCGTTCATCCCGAGCGGGATGCGCTATCGCGTGCTCGGGACCGACGGCTTCGGCCGCTCGGACACGCGCGAGAAGCTGCGGTACTTCTTCGAGGTGAACCGGTACTGGGTGACGATCGCCGCGCTGAAGGCGCTCGCCGAGGACGGCGCGGTCAAGCCGGCGCTCGTCGCGGAGGCGATCGGGAAGTACGGCATCGATCCGGCGAAGCCGAATCCGGTCACGGTGTAGGTCCCGCGCCCGCCCGCTTCAATCACCCATCACCAGAAGAGGCACAAGCCATGGGTGCGATGAAGGAAGTGTCGGTCCCCGACATCGGGGACTTCAAGGAAGTCGACGTCATCGAGATCCTCGTCAAGCCGGGCGACGCGGTCCAGCCCGAGCAGTCGCTGATCACGCTCGAGTCCGACAAGGCGACGATCGAGATCCCGTCGCCTTCCGCCGGCGTCGTGAAGGAGCTGCGCGTCAAGCTCGGCGACAAGGTGTCGGAGGGAACCCCGATCCTGGTCCTCGAGGCGTCCGAGGCGGCGGCGGCGAAGGCAGCCGCCCCCCTGTCAAAGGGGGCGGGAAGCGAAGCGAACCGGGGGGGTTCTCCGCCTGCGCCCGCGACCGCAGCTCCCGCCGCGCCCCCCCCTGCCGCCGCCCCGCCGTCCGCGCCGGTAAGCCCTCGGCCCTCCGGGCCAGCGCCCTCGGCAGGGGCGCAGGGGGCTGTGCCGGCCCCCGCCCGCACCCCGCCCGTCCCGGTCGAAGCGGCGGAGCCCGGGGGCTTCAAGCCGCACGCGAGCCCGTCGGTGCGGAAGTTCGCGCGCGAGCTGGGGGTCGACCTCGCGAAGGTGAACGGGAGCGGGCCGAAGAGCCGGATTCTGATCGCCGACGTCCAGGCGTTCGTGAAAGGCGTGATCGCCCATGGATCCGCGCCGGCGGCGCAGCCTGCCGCGGGCGGGGTCGGCCTCGGCCTGCTGCCGTGGCCCAAGGTCGATTTCGCGAAGTTCGGCCCGATCGAGACCCAGCCGCTGTCGCGCATCAAGAAGCTCTCGGGCGCGAACCTCGCCCGCAACTGGGTGATGATCCCCCACGTCACCAACAACGACGAGGCGGATATCACCGAGCTCGAGGCCTTCCGCGTCCAGCTCAACAAGGAAAACGAGAAAGCCGGGATCCGCGTCACGATGCTCGCGTTCCTCGTCAAGGCGTGCGTCGCGGCGCTCAGGAAGCACCCCGAGCTCAACAGCTCGCTCGACGGGGACAACCTCGTCCTCAAGGGCTACTACCACATCGGTTTCGCGGCCGACACGCCCAACGGGCTCGTCGTGCCGGTCGTCAAGGACGCCGACAAGAAGGGCGTGCTCGAGATCGCGCGGGAGACCGGCGAGCTCGCAAGACAGGCCCGGGAGGGCAAGCTCAAGTCCGCCGACATGCAGGGCGGCACGTTCTCGATCTCGAGCCTCGGCGGCATCGGCGGGACGTCGTTCTCGCCGATCATCAACGCGCCGGAGGTGGCGATCCTCGGCGTGTCGCGCTCCGCCATGAAGCCGGTATGGGACGGGAAAACGTTTGTTCCGCGGCTCCTCCTCCCGCTGTCCCTTTCCTACGACCACCGGGTGGTCGACGGCGCCGCCGCGGCGCGCTTCAACGCCTATCTCGCCCAGCTGCTCGCCGACTTCCGTCGGGTGATGCTGTAACCGAAGCGAGGAGCCCCATGAGCGCGACCGTCGAGGTGAAGGTTCCCGACATCGGCGACTTCGAGACCGTCGACGTCATCGAGATCCTCGTCAGGGCCGGCGATCGCGTCGAGAAGGAGAGCTCGCTCGTCACGCTCGAGTCCGACAAGGCGACGATGGAGATCCCGTCGCCCGCCGCCGGCGTCGTGAACCGCCTGATCGTGAAGATCGGCGACAAGGTCTCGGAGGGCTCGCCGATCCTGCTGCTCGACGCGGCCGAGGCCGGCGCCCCTGCCCCCCTGTCAAGGGGGGCGGCGAGCGAGGCGAGCCGTGGGGTTTCCTCGGCTCCGCCCCTTGCCGCACGGACGCCAGCGGAAGTCCCCCGGCCTTCGGCCACGCCTCTTGACAGGGGGGCAGGCCCCTCCGCCGCGGGGGCGCCCGACGTCACGTGCGAGGTCGTCGTGCTCGGGTCCGGGCCGGGCGGCTACACCGCCGCGTTCCGCGCCGCCGACCTCGGGAAGCAGACGGTGCTCGTCGAGCGCTACCCGGTGCTGGGGGGCGTCTGCCTGAACGTCGGCTGCATCCCGTCGAAGGCGCTCCTCCATGCCGCCAAGGTCGTGACCGAGGCGGAGGAGATGAGCCCCTTCGGCATCGACTTCGGGAAACCGAAGTTCGATGCGGACAAGCTTCGCGCGTGGAAAGCGTCGGTCGTGGGCCGGCTGACGAAGGGCCTCGCCGGCCTCGCGAAGCAGCGGAAGGTCACCGTCGTCCAGGGCGTGGGCCGGTTCGAGTCGCCCAGGACGATGGTCGTGCAGACCCCCGACGGACCGAAACGCATCGCGTTCGACTATTGCATCATCGCCGCCGGGTCCGCGGTCGCGCGCATCCCGGGCTTTCCCTACGACGACCCGCGCCTCGTCGACTCGACCGGGGCGCTCGAGCTGGCGGGCATCCCGAAGCGGATGCTCGTGATCGGCGGCGGCATCATCGGCCTCGAGATGGCATGCGTCTACGATGCGCTCGGCACGAAAGTCACGGTCGTCGAGCTCCTCGACGGACTGATCCCTGGCGTCGACCGCGACCTGGTCCGGCCGCTCGAGACGCGGATCAGGAAGCGCTACGAGGCGATCTACCTCAAGATCAAGGTCGCGAAGCTCGAGGCGAAGAAGGACGGACTGCTCGCAACCTTCGAAGGAGAGAAGGCGCCGACGCCGCAAGCTTACGACCAGGTGCTGCTCGCGGTCGGACGCCGGCCGAACGGCCGCGAGATCGCCGCCGACCAGGCCGGAGTCCTCGTGGACGCGCGCGGCTACGTCCCGGTCGACGGCCAGCAGCGCACGAACGTGCCGCACATCTTCGCGATCGGCGACGTGTGCGGCGAGCCGATGCTCGCGCACAAGGCGACGCACGAGGCGAAGGTCGCGGCCGAGGTCATCGCCGGCCACAAGGTCGCGTTCGACGCGCTGACGGTCCCTTCGGTCGCCTACACCGACCCGGAGGTGGCGTGGATGGGCCTTACCGAAACCGATGCGAAGCAGCAGGGCGTCGCGTACGAGAAGGCGAGCTTCCCGTGGGCGGCGAGCGGCCGGGCGCTCGCGATGGGCCGCGACGACGGCCTGACGAAGCTCCTCTACGACCCCGAGACCAAGCGGATCCTCGGCGCGGGCATCGTCGGCACCAACGCCGGCGAATTGATCGCAGAGACCGTGCTCGCCCTGGAGATGGGCGCCGACATGGAGGACATCGGGCTGACGATCCATCCCCACCCGACGCTCTCCGAGACGACGTTCTTCGCCGCCGAGACCGCGCTCGGCTCGATCACCGATCTGTACGTGCCGAAGAAGCGTTAGCGGGCGGTCCCGACGGGGGGGTCTTCGCCGCGCCGGGGGAGGAGGCTAGGTTCCCCGGCTACCAGCGGTAGCCGAAGACCGTGCCGAACGACGTGGTGTTCCGATCCGGACCTTGCACCCCCTCCGGATCGCCGGAACTGCGGTCGTAGCCGAGAGTGGTGCTCAGGTAGAGGTTCCGGCCGAAGCTGTAGAGCCAGGAGACGCGGAATCCCGCCCCGGGCTCGCCGACGCGGTAATCTGCCCGCGACAGGGCGTCGGGGCCGAGCGCGCCGTAGTAGGCGGCGATCCCGCTCGCCTGCCCGAGCGTGAGGCTGCTGGAGAGCGTGATCAGGTGCCGCGGCGTCACGTTGAAGCCGTAGCTCGCGCCAAAATCGACCTTCGTGCCCCCGAGCCCCGGCACGCCGAACCCCTGACGCACGGCCGACGAGAGCAGCAGCCTGTTCTCGAACCGGTAACCGAGGTAGGCGCCGGCCTGGACCGCGCTCGCCGCGTCGATCGGCGGGAGGGACTGCGGTGGCTCGGGCAAGGCGCGCCCGAGGTCCGGCCGCAGACGCAAGCCCGGATCGTTCGCTCCGGCGCGCGCCGGAGCGAACCCCTGGCTGCGTGCCGAGTCGAGGAGGACGCCCCCGGTCCAACCGCTTTCCCCGCGCGGGGCCTGCGGGCGCAGGCCGACGGCGGGCCCGGAGGACTGCCAGGCGCGGGGCTCGTAGGCGGGTGCTCGGCTGAGTCCCTGCTGGGCCAACCCGGGCACAGCGATCCCGGCGCAGATGGCGCCGAGAAGAAGGAGCTTCGCGTCGCGCAAGGGAGAGGCCATTTCAGGATATGACAACATTCTACGCCCGCTTCGGCGCCCGGAGACAAGGGAGTATTCCGCGCGACGCGGCGCGTAGAATGCCGCGAGGTGGAGCACCCGATGACGCAGGACGAGCTGAAAGCTGCCGCCGCCCGGGAGGCGGTCAGGTACGTGGTCGATGACGGCGTCGTCGGTGTCGGGACCGGCTCCACCGCCGATTTCTTCATCGCGGAGCTGGCGAAGCTCCGACAACGGATTCGGGGCGCAGTGGCGAGCTCCGAGAGGACCGCCGGACGGCTCCGAGCCCTGGGCATCCCCGTCCTCGACCTGAACGAGGTGGAGGAGCTGCCGGTCTACGTCGACGGCGCGGACGAGGTGACCGAGCGTCTGGCGATGATCAAGGGCGGGGGCGGCGCGCTCACGCGCGAGAAGACCGTCGCCGCGGTCGCCCGGCGGTTCGTGTGCGTCGCCGACGAGTCGAAACTGGTCCCCGTGCTCGGGAAGTTCCCGCTGCCGGTCGAGGTGATTCCCATGGCGCGCTCGTACGTGGCGCGGGAGCTCGCCAAGCTGGGCGGGCAGCCCCGCCTGCGGGAGGGATTCGTCACCGACAACGGCAACGTCATCCTCGACGTCGCCGGCCTCGCGATCGCCGATGCGGTCGCGCTCGAGAGCGAGCTCGATCACATCGTCGGGGTGGTGACGAACGGGCTCTTCGCCCGGCGGGGCGCCGATGTGCTGCTGCTTGGAACGCGGGGTGGGGTACGGACCCTGGCGCGCGCCTGAAAACCCGCCACGCGCCGCCGACGCCCTACGTCGGGGGCTGTAATATCGTCGTCACGATGGTACTCTAGCCTGCACGGTCCGAGATCGAAGTCGTGATGTCCGAACACATCTCGAAGCAGTTCGACGCCGAGCTGGAGGCGGTGCGCACGCGCGTCCTCCAGATGGGCGGGCTCGTCGAGGAGCAGATCCGGCGCGCGATCGATTCGCTCTCCACCGGGAACATGGAGGAGATCGAGCGCGTCAAGCAGAACGACCACCGCGTCAACGCGATGGAGGTCGAGCTCGACGAGGCCTGCAGCCACATCATCGCGCGGCGCCAGCCGGCGGCGAGCGATCTCCGCCTCATCATCGCGGTGATCAAGACCATCACCGACCTCGAGCGGATCGGCGACGAGGCGGAGAAGATCGCGCGCATGGCGAAGCTGATCCACGAGGCCGATCGCATGCACATGCCGCGCATCGGGGTGCGGCACGTCTCCGGCCTCGCGGTCGCGATGCTGCGCAAGGCGCTCGACGCCTTCGCCCGCCTCGACGTGCAGGCCGCCCAGGAGGTGGTGGAGCAGGACGACGTGGTGGACGGCGAGTTCCGCTCGATCCTGCGCCAGCTGATCACCTTCATGATGGAGGATCCGCGCACGATCAGCCGCTGCCTCGAGATCCTGTTCGTCGCCAAGGCGCTGGAGCGGATCGGCGACCATTCCAAGAACATGGCCGAGTACGTCGTCTACATGGTCGAAGGGCGCGACGTGCGGCACCTGCGGTCCGAGGAGATCGTTCGGGCGGTGAACG
>Ga0209853_1000426_pt1 | contig 11808 bp, 14 predicted proteins | sample GWRWS1_30_40_FD_187224 | JGI IMG/M metagenome (GOLD analysis project Ga0209853, IMG submission 187224) | Riverbed sediment microbial communities from areas with vegetation nearby in Columbia River, Washington, USA - GW-RW S1_30_40 (SPAdes)... | ecosystem: Environmental > Aquatic > Freshwater >...
CTCGAGATGCGCCGCCTCGCGACCGAGCGCGGCGACCAGCCCTACGGGGCGGTCATCGTGCGGGGCGGGAAGATCGTCGGCGAAGGCGTGAGCGCGGTCATCACCACGCCCGATCCGACCGCGCACGCCGAGATGCAGGCGATCCGCGACGCCGCGCGGCGTCTGCGCACGCGGGACCTGTCGGGCTGCGAGATGTACGGAACGTCGCGCGCGTGCCCGATGTGCGAGGCCGGCGCGTACTGGGCCGGTGTCGCGCGCCTGTGGTACGGCGAGTCGATCGCGGACGGCGGCGCGCCGCGGCTGCGCTGACCGCCGGCTTAAGGTCTTCTCATGGCAAGCATCCTCTACGCTCATTTCCACATCCGCGGATCGAAGACGAACGGCAGCGCCTTGCCGTCCGGATCCTCCCGAAATCCGGGTGCTGCGGGTTGAGGAGATAGTTCTTCTCCGACGGGACGATCGCCGATGGCACCTCGAGCACCGCTGTCCGCCCGGCGCGCAGCCACGCCGAGCCGTATCGCATGCCGTGTTCCTCCGGCGGTTCCGCCCGCCAGTTGCGAGGCGGCCGCACGCAGCGCTGAATCGTCAGCCCGGTCGGGATCACGGCCTTAAAGTACACGAACCCGATGTGCAGCCCGTCTTCCCCAAGGTGGACGAAGTTTTCGATTGCGGCCAGCGCGAGCGAGGCCGAGGTGTAGACCATGGCTTCGCCCGGGCGATTCCATCGTCCGCCCGCGATGCGGGCGCCCTCGCCGTCAAACGCCGATCGGGCGTGGCGAGCCTTGACGATGCGATAGACCGTAAGCAAGGCGGGCCATGGCAGGCGTCAGGTGTAGACGCCGTGCTCGATCCGAAGCAGCAGCTTCTCGACCTGGTCTCGCCCGACGTCGGTCGTGAGGAGCGACAGTGGGGTCCTTCCCCCCAGGCCGATCTGCGGACGCTTTAGCCAGCTGATCCCACGCCGCTCGTCCTCGAGCACATCGATCGCGAGCGCTCCGACGCGCGCCACCCGAAACAACCGGTCGCTCGCCACCGGATCGAGCCGTCCCTTCGCGGCTCTCGCCCTGGACAGCGTCTTTTCGCTGACCCCGAGGAGCTCGGCAAGCACGCTGTCGGGGACGGCAAGACTCCCCTTCAGCGCCTCGGCCGAAGTGACGGGCATCCCCTGCTCGATCACTTCCTGCCAATCGGCGGCGGTCTTCGGCTTTGAACCGAGGGTTTTCTTCCCACCCAGGACCTCGGCAATCGCCGCAATCAGCAGCATGATCGCAAACCCCGACGGTTGTGGACAGATGTCGCTATCATAGCAGCCATCTGTCCTTTAGTCCACCGCCGCTGCGCGCCGTCCGCTCTCGATCAGCGAGGCGCGCAGCAGGAACGCCCGATGGCGGGCCGGATCTTCCGCGCTCGCAGCGAGCTCGCGGAACCGCTCGGCCCGCCGCGCCGGGTCGCGCTCCTCGAGCCGCCGCTTGTTGGCGACGGTCTGCTCCTGCACGTACTCGATGTTGAGCGGCCGGCGCCGGCGCTCGTAGCGGTCGAGGAGGCGCTCGTCGGCCTTGCCGGTGATCACCTGATCCAGGAGGTCGGCGAGGTCCCACGCCTCGTGGATGCCGCAGTTGAGCCCCAGCCCACCGATCGGGTTGTTGACGTGCGCCGCGTCGCCGCAGAGGAACACGCGCCCCTTGCGGAACTGCTTCGCGACCCGCTGGTGCACGTGGTAGAGATTGAGGTGCACCACGTCGCCCTCGCCGTCCGGCACGTGCACGCGCGCGAGCCGCGCGCGCACCGCGTCGTCCGATAGTGCCTCGGCGTCAGTCTCGTCCTCGCGCGTGGGAAACACCGCCCGCCAGCGCCCTTTGCCGTCGTCCCCCGCGACCTTGAAGAGATTGGTCCACTCGCCGGGATCGGCCATGTAGTTGCGCAGGCAGCAGGGCAGAACCGACTGGAAGTCGAACATCGTCGTGATGACGAGGAACCGCTCCGGCCAGGTGTAGCCCTCGAACTCGATGCCGAGCGCCTTGCGGAGCGTGCTCCGGCCGCCGTCGGCGGCGATCACGTAGTCGGCGATGAACTCCCGGGCGCCGCCGTCGTCTTCGGCGCGCACGCGGACGCGATCTCCCTCCTGAGAGAGATCGACCACCCGCGTCCCGAGCTGCACGTCCACATCCGGCATCCGGCGCAGCCGCTCGAGCGCCATGTTCGCGAGCTTGTGCTGCTCGGTCTGGACGACGTACGGAAACGGCGTCTCGCCGCGGAGCCGCTCGAAGTCGAACTCGGCCACCAGCCGCTTGGTCGGGCGGTCCCAGAACTGGAAGTGGCGGGCGACCAGCCCCTGCGCGATGTAGTCGTCGATGAGCCCGAGCTCGGCGAGAATCTCCAGCGTCGGTGGTTGGGTGGTCGATGCGCGCGGGCTGTCGTCGACCTTCCCCTCTGCCTCAAGGAGCGTGACCGGATGGCCGCGCTGGGCGCACGCCAGCGCCGCGACGGTGCCCACCGGCCCGGCGCCCACGACGAGAATCCGCTGCCGGCTCACCCGTGCTTGACTCCGACTGTCCCGCCTATACGATACCCCGATGCGGAGCGTCCACGACGTGGGGGGGCTGGACTTCGGCGCGGTGCCGCTCGAGGACCACGAGATGGAAACGTGGGAGAGGCGCAGCAACGCGGTCGCGAACGCGCTGCGCCAGAAGAACCTGGCGACGCTCGACGAGCAGCGGCGGCACGTCGAGGCGCTCGGCGACGGCTACCACAAGTACCGTTACTTCGAGCGCCACGTGCTGGCGTGGGCGCAGATCGCGATCGACCGGGGCCTGCTCACTTCGGCCGAGCTCGGCCGGATGCTCGCCGATCCGCCCGATCAGCAATCAGCCGCTCCGCGGCGCCGCGCACCTGCGAGCTCCGCCAAGCCCGACGCGAGCCCGCGGGACGCCGCACCGGCGCCCGCCAGATTCAATCCGGGCGACCGGGTGCGAGTGCTGAAGTCGGAGCCGCCGGGTCACGTGCGCACGCCCTGGTACTGCCGCGGGCACGTCGGCGTCATCGAGCGGATCTGCGGCGCGTTCCCGAATCCGGAAGAGCTCGCGTACCGGCGCCCGGGACTGCCCGCGACAACGCTGTATCGCGTCCGCTTCCGCTCGCGCGACCTGTGGGCGGGCTACGGCGAGAGTCCGGCCGACACCGTGGACATCGAGATCTACGAGCACTGGCTCGAGGGGGCATGAGCCCGCCGGGCCGCCCCAAGGGCGAACCCCGAGCGCGGGACGCGCGAGGGTAGTCCAATGAACGAACCGTCCAACCCCGCCGGCGACTACCGCCGCCTGCAGGCGGCGATCGAGGAGCTGCTCATCCTCAAGGGGGTCGTCTCGCGCGCGGAGATCGACGCGCAGGTCGTCGCGATGGACGGCCGCGATCACCGCCGCGGCGCGAAGATGATCGCCCGAGCCTGGGTGGATCCCCAATACAAGGCGCGCATGCTCGCGAACGGCCGGGCGGCGGCGGCGGAGCTCGGCATCGAGGTCGGGCCGCTCCACCTCGTCGTGGTGGAGAACACCCCCGAGGTCCACAACGTGATCGTCTGCACGCTCTGCTCCTGCTATCCGCGGGCGCTGCTCGGGATGCCGCCCGACTGGTACAAGAGCACCGAGTATCGCGCCCGGACCGTGCGTGAGCCGCGCAAGGTGCTCGCGGAGTTCGGCACACCGATCCCGGACGGCGTCGCGATCCGCGTCCACGATTCCACTGCGGACATGCGCTACATGATCCTGCCGATGCGGCCGGGCGGCACCGAGATGTGTTCCGAGGCCGAGCTTGCCGAGCTCGTGAACCGCGACTGCCTCGTGGGCACGCGGCTCCCGGACCCGCCCCGCCGCCAGCCAAAAGGAGATCCGTCATGATCCGCTCCGTCTTGTGCGCGCTCGCGATCCTGGCGGCCGCCGTGCCGCCCGCGTTCGCGCAAGCCTGGCCCCAGAAGCCGGTGCGGGTCATCGTGCCGTTCCCGCCGGGCGGAGTGACCGACGGCATCGCGCGCATTGCGGCGGACTGGCTCGGCAACCGGCTCGGCCAGCCGGTGATCGCGGAGAACCGGCCGGGCGCGAGCGGCGCGATCGCGGCCGAGTTCGTCGCGCGCTCCGCGCCGGACGGCTACACGCTGTTCGCGGCCGCGACGCCGCAGCTCGCGATCGTTCCGCACGTACAGAAGATTCCGTACGATCCGGTGAAGGACTTCGCGCCGATCTCGATCGTCGGCTCGAACGCGTTCGCGCTCGGCGTCAACGACGCGATCCCCGCGCGGACGCTGCCCGAGTTCGTGGCGTACGTGAAGGCGCGCCCCGGGCAGCTGAACTTCGCTTCCGCCGGCTCCGGCACGGTGGGGCACCTGACCATGGCGCTCTTCCTCGCGCGCGCCGGGCTCGACATGCAGGCCGTGCTCTACAAGGGCGGCGGGCCCGCGATGGCCGACGTCGTTGCCGGCCACGTGCCGGCGTACTTCGGCAACCTCAACGAGCTGATCCCGCACTCGAGGTCGGGCCGGGTCAAGGTGATCGCCGTGTCGGGCGAGAGCCGTGCGGCGCAGCTCCCCGACGTGCCGACGGTCGCCGAGCAGGGCTACCCGGGCTTTCGCACGGTCACCTGGAACGGCCTCGTGGCGCCGGCGGGAACACCCGCCGAGGTGATCGATCGGGTCGCGCGGGAGCTGGGCGCCGCGTGCAAGGACGCCGGCTTCGCCGAGCGGCTCACGAAGATCGGCGTGGAGCCGGTCTGCAGCTCGCCGGCGGAGTTCAGCCGGGCCGTGCGCCAGGATCTCGAGCTCTGGAAGGACGCGGTGCGCGCGGCGGGCATCAAGCCGCCGCAGTGACCGCCATGGCGCTGCGCGTCGCCATCCCCGACCTCGTCTCGCCGTCGTACTTCCCGGCGATCGCCGCGGTCGAGCTCGGCCTGTTCCGGAAAGAGGGACTCGACGCGACGCTCGAGCTGATCTATCCGGTCACCAAGACCTACGCGGAGCTGCGCGAAGGCCGGCTCGACTTCGTCGGCGGCGCGGCGCACGCGGCGCTCTACGCGTTCAAGGACTGGCGCGGCGGCAAGCTCGTCTGCGCGCTCGCCCGGCACATGTACTGGTTCCTGGTGCTGCGGGCGGACGTCGGCGCGAAGCGCGGCGAGCTGCACAAGATCAAGGGTCTGCGCATCGGCGCTGCGCCGGGGCCGGTCGACGGCCTGCGGCAGATGCTCCGCGAAGCCGGGATCGATCCCGAGCGCGACGTGCAGATCGGCCCCGTGCCGGTCCCGATCAGCGCGGGGGTGTCGTTCGGCGTGACCGCGGCGAAGGCGCTCGAGGCGGGGCAGATCGACGGCTTCTGGGCGAACGGCATGGGTGCCGCGGTCGCCGTACGCAATCGCGTCGGCACCCTCGTGGTCGATGCGCGCCGCGGCGACGGCCCGCCCGCTGCGCTCAATTACACGTTTCCCGCGCTCGTCACGACGCAGAAGAAGATCGACGAGGACCCACCGGTCGTTGCGGCAGCCGTGCGCGCAATCGTCGGTGCGCAGGCCGCACTCAAGGAAGACCCGGAGCGCGCGACCGCGATCGGCAGGAAGCTATTTCCGGAGGCCGAAGCGGGCCTGATCGCCGAGCTCATCCGGCGCGACGCCCCGTTCTACGATCCGGCGATCAGCGAGGCGACGGTCGAGACGATGAACCGCTTCGCTCGAGACATCGGGATCCTGTCCGCGCCGGTGCCGTACGGTCAGGTCGTGGCAACCCGGTTTCGCGAGCTCTGGTCCGCCTGACGCGCCGGCGTCAGTTCGCCTTCGCGCCCGTTTCCCGAACGACTTTCCCCCACTTCGCGATCTCCGCCTTCACGTAGTCGGCGAACTCGCGCTGCGAGCCGCCGACCGGCTCGAATGCGAGCTGGTCGAGCCGCGCGCGGATGTCCGGGCTCTCGATCGCGCGATTGACCGCCTCGTTCAGCTTCCGGGCGATCTCCGGAGGCGTCCCGGCCGGCAGGAACAGTCCGACCCAGGTGTAGTCCTCCATGCCGGCGAAGCCGAGCTCGGTGAGCGTGGGCACATCGGGCAGCGCGGCGAGGCGTTTCGAGCTCGAGACCGCGAGCGGCCGCAGCTTTCCGGCCCTGATCTGCGCCAGCGGACCCGAGATCGCGCCGCAGCCGACCATGGGCTCTCCGGTCAAGACGGCGGTGACCTGTTGCCCCGCCCCCTTGAAGTGAACCGGCGTCACGTCGAGCTTGGCGTGGACCTTGAACAGCATCTCCGCGGTGAGGTGCGGCGTGGTGCCGCTCCCGGGGGAGGCATACGCGAGCTTCGAGGCCCTGGCCTGGCTCAGGAGTTCGGCGAGGCTCTTCGCCGGCGCGTTCGCGTTCACGTAGACCACGTTGGGCTGCGTCGCGACGTTCACGATCGGGACGAAATCGCGCTCGGCATCGTAGCCGGCGCTGGGGAACAGGGTCGCGTTCACTGCGAGCGCGGAGGTCGTCGCTAGGACGGTGTAGCCGTCCGGCGCCGCCTTCGCCACCGCGGCGGCGCCGATGTTCCCGCCGGCGCCACCGCGGTTGTCGACGACGATCGGCTGGCCGAGGAGCTCGGGCAGCTTCTGCGAGAGCAGCCGCGCGATGATGTCCGTCGGCCCGGCGGGCGCAAACGCCACGACGAAATGGATCGGCTTGCTCGGGTACGCCTGCGGATGCGCGGCCGGGCTCGCGACGGCGAGCACGATCGCCGCCAGCGCCGCGTGGAGCGGTCTGGAACTCATGCGTGCCTCCTCCTTGGCCCCGACTAGGGGTGGGCAATCCTACACCAGCAGCCGGCCTATACTTCGGCCCGCCGGCGCTCGGTCGCCGGTGAACCACGCCAAAGGGGGACTCGATGCGAACGATACGAACGACCATCGCCGCCGCGCTGCTGGCGGGCCTCGCCACAAGCCTGACGCCGGCCGCGGCGCAGGACAAGGCGACGAAGAAGAAGATGCCCGACGACGTCGCGCGCGGCCGCTACTTGGTGCAGATCGCCGGTTGCAACGACTGTCACACGCCCGGCTACGCGCCGAGCAACGGGAAGGTGGACGAGAAGCTGTGGATGACCGGCGATGCGCTCGGCTGGCGCGGGCCGTGGGGCACGACCTACGCAGCCAACCTGCGGCTCGTCGCACAGTCGATGCCCGAGGACGTCTGGGTGAAGCGGGCGCGCAGCGAGCTGCGCCCGCCGATGCCGTGGTTCAACCTACGCGACATGCGCGAGCGCGACGTGCGGGCGATCTACCGCTACCTGAAGTACGTGGGCCCCGCGGGTCAGCCCGCCCCCGCCTACGTTCCGCCCGACAAGGAGCCGAAGCCGCCGTTTGTGCAGTTCCCCGCGCCGCCGAAGTAGCGGGCCGCGGATGCCGCCGCGGGCGGCTAGTCGCTCCGCGCGAGCGCGGCGATGACCTCCGGCGGCGCCTGTACGAGCTCGATCAGCACACCCTCGCCGCCGAGCGGGGCCTGCTCGTTCCCCTTCGGGTGGACGAAGCAGACGTCGTAGCCGGCGGCGCCCTTGCGGATCCCGCCCGCCGCGAAGCGCACGCCGCGCCCCGTCAGCCACTCGACCGCCACCTTCAGATCGTCGACCCAGAGCCCGATGTGATTGAGCGGCGGCTCGTGCACCGCCGGTTTCTGCACCGGATCGAGCGGCTGCATCAGATCGACCTCGACTCGCGTCGGCCCGCTGCCGAGCGCGAGGATGTCCTCGTCGACGTTCTCGCGCTCGCTGCGGTACCGGCCGGTCGCCGTTAACCCGAGCAGCTCGACCCACAGCGTGCGCAGGCGGCTCTTGTCCAGCCCGCCGACGGCGATCTGCTGCACTCCGAGGACGTTGAAAGGCCGTGAAGTCATGAGGAGCGCTCCCGTCTAGTACATATAGTGTCCGCCGTTCACGTGGATCGCCTGCCCGGACACGAACGCGCCGGTCTCGGCGCATAGGAACGCGCACGCGGCTGCCACCTCCTCGGTCTTGCCGTAGCGCCCGCTCGGGATCTCCGCTTCGAGCCTCGCCTTGTCCTGGTGGGCGTACTGCGACCAGTCGCGGACCGTGTCGATCGCGCCCGGGACGACGGTGTTCGCGGTGATGCCGTTGGCCCCGAACTCCCGCGCCAGCGCCTTGGCGAGACCGTGCAGCCCGGCCTTGCAGGTGATGTTGTGGGCGCGCTCCGTGATCTGGGCCCAGAAACCGTCGAAGCCGGAGATGTGGATGATCCGGCCCCAGCGGCGCGCGCGCATGTGGGGGATCGCGTTCCGCGCCAGGTAGAACGCGGCGGAGAGGTTCGTCGCGAGCACCGCGTTCCAGTCCTCGAGCGAGATGTCGAGAAAAGCCTGCTTTGGCCGGATCGCGACGTTCGAGATCGCGATGTCGACCGAGCCGAATGCCGCGACCGTCTTGCGCACCAGCTCGGCCACCTGGTCGTGCGAGGACACGTCGGCCATGACGCCGAGCGCCCGGCCGCCCGCCTCCCCGATCTCCCGCACGACGCGGTCGACCGCTTCCTGGTCGCGATGGCCGTTGACGACCACGTTGGCGCCCCCTTCAGCGAGGGCGAGAGCGATGGCGCGGCCGATGTTGCGGCCCGAGCCGGTCACGATCGCGGTGCGGCCGGCGAACGGGGCAGAACGTTGTGCCATTGGAGGCCTCCTGGTCCAAGCGATCCGGACGGGCCGCGGTTGACAGCCCGCACCCCGTCCGATTAGATGTACGGTGATCCTACCGCTTCGCCGCACGGCGGCGCCAGCGGCACGGATTCCCCCGAGGAGGAGAGGAAATGCAAGGACTCCGCTGCGCGCTCCTGGCGCTCGCCGTAGCCGTCTCGCATACCGCGTTCGGGCAGGCCTATCCCGTGAAGCCGGTCAAGATCGTGGTGCCCTATCCGCCCGGCGCTTCCACCGACACCGTCGCCCGCGCGGTGGCGCAGAAGCTGAGCGACAGCCTGGGCCAGCAGGTGTTCGTGGAGAATCGCGCCGGCGCGAGCGGCAGCATCGGCTCGGACTACGTCGCGAAGTCGGCGCCCGACGGTTACACGATCCTGATGGCGACCGACGCCACGCACACGACGAACGTCCACTTCGGAAAGAACTTTCCGTACGACCCGGTCAAGGACTTCACGCCGATCACCGCCGCGGCGGGGAACATCATCGTGCTCGTCGCGCACCCGTCGGTGCCGGTCACTTCGGTCAGGGAGCTGATCGAGTACGCGAAGAAGAACCCCGGCCGGCTCTCCTACGCCAGCTCCGGGACGGGCTCGCCCCACCACCTCTCCGGCGAGCTCCTGCGACAGCTCGCGGGCATCGACATCGTGCACGTGCCGTACAAGGGCGGCGGACAGGCGATCACCGATCTCCTCGGCGGCCAGGTGCCGCTCATGTTCTCGAGCATGGTCACGGTCGCGCCCCACATCAAGACTGGGAAGGCCCGCGCGCTCGGTGTCGTCGAGGCCCAGCGCTACCCGGCGATGCCCGACATTCCAACCATCGCCGAGACGCTGCCGGGGTTCGAGATCAACTCCTGGCTCGGGTTCCTCGCGCCGGCGGGGCTCCCGCCGCCGATCCAGGCGCGCCTGCAAGCGGAGATCGTCAAGGCGCTCAACGCACCCGACGTGCGCGCCAGGCTCGAGCCCGCGGGGCTCGTCGTGATCGGGAGCACGCCGGGTGAGTTAGCGACCATGATCAAGACCGACCTCGACAAGCGCGGCCGGCTGATCAAGGCCGCGGGTATCCAGACGGACTGAAGGCGCGATTCCCGTGAGCGCTGCTGCGCCCCTCGCCGGTGTCGTCGTGGTCGAGCTCGGCCACAGCGTCGCCGCGCCGTTCGCCGGGCAGGTGCTCGGCGATCTCGGCGCCGAGGTGGTGAAGGTGGAGAAGCCCGACGGCGACGACGCGCGCAAGTGGGGCCCGCCGTTCCTCGACGGCGCGGCGGCGACCTTCCAGGCGCTGAACCGCAATAAGCGCTCGGTGGTGTGCGAGCTGCGCGACCCGCGGAGCCGCGGCGAGCTCCTGCGGTTCATCCTCGATCGCGCCGACGTCGTGTTGCAGAACATGCGCCCCGGCCAGGCGGACGCGCTCGGGCTCGGCGCCGCTGCGCTCTGCGCGTCGAAGCCGGCGCTCGTCTACTGCAACATCGGCGCGTTCGGAGCCGCCGGGCCGCTCGCCGACCGGCCCGGCTACGATCCGCTGATGCAGGCGTTCGGCGGCATCATGAGCGTGGTCGGCGAGGAAGGCCGGCCGCCGGTGCGCGTCGGACCGTCGATCATCGACTGCGGCACGGCGCTGTGGGCGGTGGTCGGTGTCCTGGCGGCGCTCTATCGCCGGCGTGAGACCGGGAGGGGCGGCGTCGTGGACGTCTCGCTGTTCGAGACCGCGGCCGCCTGGATGAACCTGCACGCGGCGCAGTTCCTCGCCGCCGGCGAGCTTCCCCGCAAGGACGGCTCGGGCCGGGCGGGGATCGTCCCCTATCGCGCCTACCGCACTGCCGACGGCGATCTCGTCATCGGCGCCGCCAACGACGCGCTCTATCGCGCGCTGTGCGCAGTGCTCGGCCATCCGGAATGGGCGGACGATCCGCGCTTCCGCACCAACCCCGACCGGGTGAAGAACGGCCCGGCGCTCGACGCCCTCATCGCGGCGCAGATCGCGAAGCGGACCAACGCCGATTGGATCGCGGCGCTCGATGCCGCCGGCGTGCCGTGCGCGCCGGTGCAGAACGTCAAGGAGATGCTCGAGCACGCGCAGACGGGCGCGCTCGGCATCATGCAGGCGGTTCCCGGGCTGAGCGTGCCGCTCGTCGGCCTGCCCATCTCGTTCGACGGCGCGCGACCCACGCCGCGCTCGGGGCCTCCGGCGCTCGGCGAGGCGACCGCCGAAATCCTCGGCAAGCCCGTGAAGGCGAACGCATGAACCTGCCCAGCTACGCGACGCTCGCGATCACCCGCGACGGCGAGCACACTCTCGTCGTCACGCTAAACCGCCCCGAGGTCAGCAATGCGATCAACACGCAGATGGGCCGCGATCTCGAGGATCTTTGGCGCAGGCTGACAGCCGAGCCCGGGACGACGCGCTGCGTCGTGCTCACCGGCGCGGGAGATCGCGCGTTCTGCGCGGGTGGGGACCTGAAGGAGCGCAACGGCATGACCGACGAGGTCTGGCGCGCGCAGCACGAGATCTTCGAGCGCGGCATCTTCGGCCTGATGGAGTGCCCCGTCCCGGTGATCGCCGCGGTGAACGGGCACGCGTTCGCCGGCGGCTGCGAGACCGCGCTCGCCTGCGACTTCATCTACGCGGTGCGCGGGGCGCGCTTCGCGCAGACGGAGGTGCAGCTCGGGATCATGCCCGGCGCCGCCGGCACGCAGAACCTCGCGCGCGCCGTCGGCGAGCGGCGCGCGAAGGAGATCATCCTCACCGCGCGGCCGTTCACCGCCGAGGAAGCCTACGAATGGGGGCTCGTGAACCGCCTGTGCGAGCCCGGCCGCGCGCTGCCGGAGGCGCTGGAGACCGCGCGCACGATCGCCGAGAACGCGCCGCTCTCGGTGCAGCAGGCGAAGAAGTCGATCCACTACGGCCTGCAGATGGATCTCCTCACCGGCTACCGGTTCGAGATCGAGGCCTACAACCGGCTGGTGGACACCGCGGATCGGCGCGAGGGCGTGCGCGCGTTCAACGAGAAGCGGAAACCGGAGTTCAAGGGGAAGTGACCATGAGCCCGCCGGGCCGCCCCAAGGGCGAATCCCGAGCGAGCGTAGCCGCGAGGGTAGTCCAATGAGCCCGAACGTCGACGTCA
>Ga0209853_1000428_pt1 | contig 11798 bp, 11 predicted proteins | sample GWRWS1_30_40_FD_187224 | JGI IMG/M metagenome (GOLD analysis project Ga0209853, IMG submission 187224) | Riverbed sediment microbial communities from areas with vegetation nearby in Columbia River, Washington, USA - GW-RW S1_30_40 (SPAdes)... | ecosystem: Environmental > Aquatic > Freshwater >...
ATCGACGTGCAAGTGCTCTCGCACGGCGCACCGTCGACGCAGAAGCTCGACCCGGAAACCGCCGTGCGCCTGACCCGGGAAGTGAACGACCGTCTGCGCCGCACGATCCAGGCCCGCCCCGACCGTTTCGCGGGCTTCGCCGCGCTGCCGACGCCCGACCCCAAAGCCGCAGCCGACGAGCTCGCGCGGTCCGTGAACGAGCTCGGCATGACGGGCGCGATGATCCACGGGCTCACGGGCGGCGACCTCTTCATCGACGACAAGCGGTTCTGGCCCATCTTCGAGCGCGCGCAGGCGCTCGACGTGCCGATCTATATTCATCCGGCGAACCCGCACCCCGCGGTAATCGACGCGTACTACAAGGACTATGTCGAGAAGTTCCCATTCATCGTTTCGACCGCCTGGGGCTTCACGGTGGAGACCGCAACCCAGGGCATCCGGCTGGTGCTGAGCGGCGTCTTCGACGCCTACCCGCGCCTCAAGATCATCCTCGGGCATCTGGGCGAAACCCTCCCCTTCCTGCTCTGGCGGATCGATCACGCGCTCTCGCGGCCGGGCAACGCCCCGGTTGCATTCCGCGAGACCTTCTGCAAGCACTTCTACATCACGACCAGCGGTTTCTTCTCGGATCCGGCGATGCTCTGCTGCGTCCAGGAGATGGGCGTCGACCGGATCCTCTTCGCGGTCGATTGGCCCTTCGTCGAGAGCAGCAAGCCCGGCGTGCAGTGGATGGAACGCCTCGCGCTGTCGGCCGAGGACAAGGTGAAGATCCTGAGCGGCAATGCCGAACGCCTGCTCAAACTGTCGAGATGACCGGACAGGAGTTCATCGAAAAGCACGGGCTCTGGACCGACGAGCAGCGGCGGCAGGCCGAAGCGCTGAAGCAGCGCCTCCAGAAAGAGGACCTGCGCCTGATCCGACTCGCCTGGGCGGATCCTCACGGCTGCTCCCGGGCGAAGGCCGTGACCGTGCCGGCGTTTCTCGAGGCCCTGACCAGCGGCTACAACATCAACGTCGCAACCACGACGCTGGACTCGGCCGGCGCCCGGACCTTCAGCTCCTTTACCCGCGGCGGAGGGATGGGGCTCGACGAGATGACCGGCTCGCCGAACATCACGCTCGTCCCCGACCCCGCCACGTTCCGGGTGCTGCCGTGGGCCGGCGTGGGATGGGTGCTCTGCGACGAGTACTTCAACAGCGGCAAGGCCTTCCACTTCTCTCCCCGGCATCTGCTGAGAAAGCAGACACGACGCCTGCAGGAAAAAGGGATGGCGTACGTCGTCGGGCTCGAGGTGGAGTGGTACCTCCTCCGGGTTGCGGAGGAACACCTGACCGAGGAGCACGTTGGCGCGCCGGGGATCCGCGGGCGCCCGATCCGGACCACTCCGGTCGAGCCCGGCTACGCCTATCACTCCGAATCGAACATGGACCTGATGCAGCCGGTCCTCGCGGCCCTGGTCGACGCCTTCCAGAAGCTCGACCTGCCGCTGCGCTCTGTCGAAAACGAATGGGGACCAGGCCAGGTCGAGTGCACGTTCTCCGCTCAGAGCGCCATGGACGCAGCGGATGCCCTGGTGCTCTTTCGGACGGCGACGAAGCAGATCTGCCGGCGAATGGGGTATTTCGCGACGTTCATGTGTCGCCCCGCCCTGAAGGGGTACTACTCGAGCGGCTGGCACCTCCATCAGTCCGTGGTCGACGCCAATTCCGGGGAGAATCTCTTCACGCCGAAGCGGGAGGGCGAGCGGCTCTCCCCGCTCGGCCAATCCTTTCTAGGGGGACTCCTGAAGCACGCCGCGGCAGCCATCGCATTCACCACCCCGACGGTCAACGGCTACCGGCGGTTCAAGCCCAACTCGCTGGCGCCCGACCGGGCAGGCTGGGGCTACGATCACCGCGGCGCCATGATTCGCGTCCTCGGGGGGGTGGGCGATCCGGGCACCCGGATGGAGAATCGGGTCGGCGAGCCCGCCGCCAATCCGTACCTGTATATGCTGTCGCAGATCGTCTCGGGTCTGGAAGGCGTCGACAATGCCCTGGGTCCCGGACCGGAGGATCTTGCGCCCTACGAGGCCGAGCGGGCGCTCCTTCCGAAGAGCCTCATGGAGGCGTTGGATGCGCTCGAAGGGAGCGCGCTCTTCCGCCGCGAAGTCGGCGACGTGTTCGTCGACTACTTCCTGAAGCTGAAGCGAAACGAGGCCGGCCGATTCCTCCGCTACCTCGAGGACAATGCGATGAAACAGCCCCCGGAAGAGCCGACGGAGTGGGAGCAGAACGAGTACTTCGATTTCTTCTGAACCGCCGCGACCGAGGCGAACGCCAGTGTCGATGCTTGAAACCCCCGCCGGGACCATGAGCTTGCCCACGACGCCCGAGCTGCCCTACGACTGGGACTGGCTCGTGCAGGAGGATCGCGCCCATCGCGTCCTCTATACCGATCCCGGCATCTTCCAGGAGGAGATGACCAAGATCTTCGGCGCAACCTGGGTGTATCTCGCCCACGTCAGCCAGATCCCGCGCAACGACGACTTCGTCACCACCCGGCTCGGCCCGCGTCCGATCATCGTCCTTCGGGACAGCCAGGGCACTATCCGCGCTCTCTACAACCGCTGCACCCACCGGGGCAGCACGGTCTGCCGACTCGACCGGGGCTCGGCCAAGGCGTTCCAGTGCCCCTATCACGGCTGGACTTTCCTCAACACCGGGAAGCTGACCGGCGTGCCCTGGCCCGACGGCTACGCCTGCGACTTCAAGGACTCGAAGTTCAACCTCGCGCAGGTGCCGCGGGTCGATCTCTACCGCGGCTTCATCTTCGGCACGCTGAATCCGGACGCCCCTCCTCTCCTCGACTATCTGGGTCCGGTCACGCAACCGATCGACGAGTGGCTCGATCGGCATCCCGGCGGCCGCGTGGTGTTCTGCGAAGCCAACCGGCTGAAGTACAAGGGGAACTGGAAGCTCGCGTACGACAACTCGTGCGACGGCTACCACGTCGTGTTCTCCCACCGCTCGCTGCTCGCGATGGAGAACCGGCTGGCGGACGACGCCGACAAAGGCATGTCGTTCTACAAGTCCAGGCCGGACGACGCCCCGATGTACTGCCAGTACCTCGGGCACGGCCATCACTTCAAGGACAAGCGGCCGAACGTCGAGAAACGCCCCGGCGCGCTGTGGGAGATCGAGGCCGCTCATCCCGGCCGGGAGTACTACGAGGATAAGCTGAGGCGCCGCCTGGGATCGAAGGCCGGCCGGGCGCTGGACCTCGCGGCCTCCGAGCCGGTCAACATCAACGTGTTCCCGAACCTGCTGATCCTCGGGAACCACGTCCAGGTCATCGAGCCGCTTGCGGTCGATGAGACCAACCTGACGTGGTACGGCACTGCGGTCGTCGATGAGACCGGCGAGCTGGACGGCGCGGTCGACGACGTGAACGCGCTCCGCATGCGGACGCAGGAAGCGTTTCCCAACTTCGGGGAGGTCGATGACGCCGCCAACTTCGAGCAGATCCAGCGCGGTCTCGCGGCGCAGGAGGACGAGTGGGTCTACATGCATCGGGGACTCGGGGTTCCCGGCCGGATCAGGGTGGCGGAGAACGGCGTCGTCACCGCTCCGGCGACCGACGAGGTGTTCATGCGCGAGTACCTAAAGGAATGGAAACGGCTCATGCGGTCCCGACCGCACCTCGTCGTCCGCCGGGAGCCGTGAATGCCGGCGATCCCGCAAGAACGCGATCCCTCCCGCGTCTCCCATTACGTCGACGACGAGTTCTACCGGGCGCTCGTCGCGAACTTCTCGGACTGGCAGCGGGACGAGCGCGAAATGACCAACCCGGCGATCCGCGACCGGTGCCAGGCCCTCCTCTACCGGGAGGCACGGCTGCTCGACCAAAGGCAGTTCGAGCAATGGCTGACCCTCTACACACCCGAATGTCTGTACTGGGTCCCGGCAACGCCCGGAGGAGGCGATCCGAGGAAAGAGGTCGCCATCGCGTTCGACGACCGCCGGCGCCTGGAAGACCGGATCTACCGCCTGCGCACTGGCTACGCCTGGTCGCAAGTCCCGCCGTCCCGGACCGGGAGGCTTGTCTCCAACGTGGAAGTATTCGGCACCGATCAGCACTCGACCTACATGGTTCGGTCGAGCTTCGTGATCAATGAGTTCCGGGCCGGCGAGACCCGCAGGCTGGCCGGCTGGTATGGCCACCGCCTGGCTCAGCACGACGGCCGATGGCAGATCCTGGTCAAACAAGTCAACCTGCTCGACTGCGACCAGAACCTCCGCAATCCCAGCGTGATTTTCTAGCGAAGTCGCTCGCTCGGAACGGGCTTGAAGGGAACTAGCGGCCGGCGTCCTCGGCCAGCGTCCTGGCGACGGATTCGCAGCTCTCGATGCTGCGCAGGTGCGACTCGCGCATGCCGGTGATCGTGCCCCGCGCCTCCCCGTCCAGGCGCGGCAGCGCCTCGTCGAACCGCTTCACCGCCCAGCGGAGCCCTTTCGCAAGGAACTCGACGCGCGCGCGCCGGCCCTCGACCGCGAGCAGTTTGCCGAGGAAGTCGCCCGTGGCGTGGCTGTAGTCGGCGCCGAGCCGCTGGATCTGCTTGCCGAGCAGCACGCAGTTGTGCGCCTCGTCGGCGTGGACGCGACGCAGCGCGACCCAGGCCTCGCCGCGGCGCGGATGCTCCTCGAGGATGGCGAGCAGCGCGTTCGCCCCCGCGCGCTCGGCCTCGAGCATGCGGTTGAGGAAGGCGACCTGCTCCTCGCGGGAAAACGCGGGTTCCGGATCCGGCATGAGGTCAGCGCAGCCGCAGGACTCAACTCGATTCAGGTCTTGCGAAGACAAGACTCCAAGAGTTCGACCGCCGTACGCGCGAACGCCCGCATGTTCGCCTCCCGGTCGGCGCTGCCCGTTTCCACGGTGATCACGGCCTCCACCGGTCCGTTCACCGCGATGCAGGCATGCCCCGGCGGATCTCCATAACGGTTGCCGGTCGGGCCGCTGGCGCCGGTTTCGCTGAGGCCCCAGGTGGCGCCCAGGCGCTCCCGCACCCGCTGCGCGAGCAGCTTCGCGAACGGCTCGCTGGCCGAGCGGATGCCCGCCATGTCCTGCGCGGTCAGCCCGAGCAGCGCCGAGCGGCCGGCGCCCGTATAGATGACGCAGCCGCCGAGGTAGTACGCGGAGGCGCCCGGCACGGCGACGAGCGCGGCGTTGATCAGGCCGCCGGCGGAGGATTCGGCGACGGCGAGCGTCTGCTGGCGTTCCTTGAGCAGGTTCCCGACGGCGCTGCCGAGAGCAGCGAGCGGTTCCATGCCTCGGGACGGGCGCCGCGGAGCCGCGCCGCTCGCTACGCCGCTGCGCGCCGCGGCGGCGCGAACTCGCGCTCCATCTCGCGGCGGAATCTCACCGCTTCGCTCGACGCGTCGATCTGCACGTCGCTCCAGCGCACTACCTGGCCGGCCGCGACCGGGTTGACGAGCTTCACGCCGTGCGCGAGCCCGAGGGGCAGCGCGCCGACCTTGAGCGAATCCGCCGCCGGACAGAGCTTCCCGACGACGGTGTAGCCGCCCTCGCCGTCGAGGATCTCGCCGGCCTTCAGGTCGCGCTTCGCCGTCGCAACCGCGTCGGCGCGGAAGCCGGTGGCGCATCCGGTCGGCTCGCGCCGGAGCCCGACGGAGGCGACCGAGATGCCCACCTCGAGCCCGATCAGGTGCCAGCGTTTGTACATGCAGGCATACCGCCCGCTCGGGTCGGTGTGCAGCCCGTACTCCATGAAGCACCGGCGGACGTACTCGGTCTCGCCCTCGAAGACGACCCACACTCCGAACCGGATGTCGTACGGGATCACCCGGCCGTCGCGCTCGAGCGATGACACGACTTCGACCTGGCCCTTGTGATGAAGGCTGCCGCCCTCCTCCCTGGGGCGCATCACGAACGGCAGATCGTCGACGCTCGCGGGGGGAAACGCGAGACCGTCGGGCGCGGGCGTGAGGCCGCTCGCGTTGCAGACCGCCGTGGTCTCGATCGCCGGCTTCGAGCCGTCGAGGAACGAGTTGAACATCTTCGGGCTCAGCCCGCCGATCCGGGCCTGCTCGGGCGTCAGCCCGTAGTATCCCCAGACGGTCTCCGGCGTCGACTGCGCGTAGTGCGGCAGCCACTTGTGGCCGCGCCCCGCGGCGACCACGCTGAAGCCCGCCGTGCGCGCCCAGTCCACGAGCTCGCAGATGAGCGCCGGCTGATCGCCGTACGCAAGGCTGTAGACGACGCCGGCCTGCTGCGCCTTGCGGGCGAGCAGCGGGCCGCAGAACGCGTCCGCCTCGACGGTGACCATCACGACGTGCTTGCCGTGCTGGATCGCGGCGAGCGCATGCGTCACCGCCGCGACCGGGTTGCCGGTGGCCTCCACGACGATGTCGATCGCGGGATGGGCGACGAGCGCCTGCCAGTCCTCACCGACGTGCGTGAGACCTTGCGCGAGGGCGGCATCGAGCGACCGCGCGCCGCAGGTCTCGGGCTTCCAGCCGACCCGCTCGAGGTTCGCGCGGGCGTTCGCCGGCGCGAGATCGGCGATGCCCGCGAGGTGGACGCCGGGCGTGTTGGGGACTTGCGCGAGATACATGGCGCCGAACTTGCCGGCGCCGATCAGGCCGACGCGCAACGGCTTGCCTTCGGCGCCGCGCTGCCTGAGCTTGTCGTAGAGATTCATCGCACCTTCTCCGGGGCGCGGCGGGCTCACGCCGCTCGAGGCATCGGGTGGAGCGCTTCCTCGGGGGTGCCGTCCTTCCACGGCAGCGAGACATCGTAATCCCGCAGCAGGCAGTCATCCGGGAGGCACTCGATCGGCGTGAAGTCGCGATGCGCGATGTACTCGGGCCGCTTGAAGCGGCGGATGTGGTTGGAAACCGCGCACAGGCTCAGGTAGACGTTCCACCGGTCCCACGGCGAGAGGTTGGCGGTCGACGCGTGCACGAGGCAGGCGTGGAACACGATCAGCGACCCGGGCGGTCCTTTGGGCGCGACCAGCCCGCCGCGCTCGACCAGCTTGCGGATCGTGTCGTGGCCGATGGTCCAGAGCGGGTAGCTCGTCGTCGTCGTATCGTGATCGGCGTCGACCACGCCCAGCTTGTGGCTGCCGGGAATGAACATCAGCGGGCCGTTGAACTCGTTCACCTCGTTGAGGAAGATCGCGATGTTCATCGCGCGCGGCTCGGGCATGAGGTCGTCCGCCTTCCAGGTGCCGTAGTCCTGGTGCCACTGCCAGAGGTCGCCGTCGAAGGCGACCTTGCCGTTGATCTTGAACTGGTGCATGTACACGCCCTCGCCGAAGAGCTGCTTCACGGGCTCGACCATCCGCGGGTGCCGGGCGAGCCTGGCGAAGACGGCGCTGTACATGTGCGCGGCGAAATTGGTGCGCACGGCGTCGCTGTCCTTCTCCCGGACGTTCTCGGGCCGGCGGTCGACGAACAACCGCGGGACTTCGTCGGTCAGGACCTTGATCTCCTCAGGCGAGAACAGGGCCGGGAAGAAGAGATACCCGTCCCGGTCGAACTGCGCCAATTGCTCCTGGGTGAGTTTCATGGTGCCTCCTCCGTTGATCTCGGGTGCTCAGGACGCCGCGCGCGCGCGCTCAGTCAATCGAGCCGAGAGCGCGTGGCCGGCAGCCTCGCAGTGCTGCCGCGCGAGCTGCTCCGCTAGCACGGCGTCACCGGTGTTGATCGCTTCGAGAATCGCCTGATGCTCGTCCCACACCGACTGCCGCGCGCCCGCCGTCTGCAGGACCGCCCCCATTGCCCGGCGGATGTGATGCCAGTGGCGGCCCGCACTCTCCCCGATGAGCGGATTGCCGGAGGCGGCGTAGATCAGGTTGTGAAACGCGATGTCGGCATCGATCATCGCGGCGACGCGGGTGCCGGCGACGGCCTTGCGGCCCCGGTCGATGACCGACGGATCGAGCTTCGCGCCGGCGAGTGCCGCTTGCCGCGCGGCCAGGCCGTCCAGGACCCCACGCACCTCGTAGAGCTGCGCGATCAGCTTCGGGTCGAGGGGCGCGACGATCACGCCGCGGCGCCCGAAGTCGATCGCGACGCCGTCCTTCTTCAGCAGGCGCAGCGCCTGCAGGACGGGTTGCCGGGAGACATCAAACGAGGCCGCAAGCTCCTCCTGCGTGAGCCGCGTGCCCGGGGCGAGCTCGCCGCTGCCGATGGCGTCGAGCAGGCGCTGATAGACCTGCTCGGTCAGGTCGGGGGCGAACTCGATGCGCTCGAGCGATGCCATGGGTCTGAGGGGAATTGGTATTCTGTATACAGTATCCGCTTCTGGAAATCAAGCCCAGCCGCCGGCCCGCTACATCCGGGGGCTCAGCTAATTTCAGAGGAAAACCAGGGGGTTGGATAGCCTGCCGGGCGGGCGTTACCTGCGCCCGCGCGGGGTGGGATCCACGATCTGGAAGAAGACCTCATCCTTGCGGACCATGCCGAACTCAAACCGGGCCCGCTCCTCGATCGCCTCGTACCCCTGCTTCAGGTCGCGCACCTCGGCGTCGAGCGCTTCGTTCCGCGCCTGGAGCATCTCATTCTTCGCCCTCTGGCTCGCCAGCTGGCGATCGATGTCCCACACCCGCAGCCATCCGCCCTTGCCCAACCAGAGCGGGTACTGAATGAGGACGACCAGGACGGCGAGGATGAGGGCGAAAGCGCGCATCACCGCAGCTGGTAGAAGGCGTCACGCCCAGGATAGCTCACGGCCTCCCCGAGGTCCTCTTCGATCCGGAGCAGCTGGTTGTACTTCGCGACCCGCTCCGAGCGCGAAGCCGACCCGGTCTTGATCTGGAGCGCGTTCGTCCCGACCGCGATGTCGGCGATCGTCGTGTCCTCGGTCTCCCCCGACCGGTGCGAGATCACGGCGGTGTAGCCCGAGCGCTTCGCGAGCTCGATGGCGGAGAACGTCTCGCTGAGGGTGCCGATCTGATTCACCTTGATCAGCACGGAGTTCGCCACGCCGAGCTTCACCCCTTCCTTCAACAGCCGCGTGTTGGTCACGAACACGTCGTCGCCGACGAGCTGAACCCGCTTCCCGAGCTCCCGGGTGAGCAGCTGCCAGCCATCCCAATCGCTTTCGGCCATGCCGTCCTCGATGCTCACGATCGGGAAACGGTCGGCGAGCTTCTTGAGGTAGCCGCAGAAGTCTCCGGCCGAGAGCTCGAGCTTCTCCGACGCGAGCCGATACTTGCCGCGCTCGAAGAACTCGGAGCTCGCGCAGTCGAGCCCGAGCGCGACGTCGCCGCCGGGCATGTAGCCGGCTTCCTCGATCGCCTTCATGATCAGCTCGAGCGCGGCCGCGTTGGTGGGGAGGTTCGGCGCGAAACCGCCCTCGTCGCCCACCGTCGTCGCGAGCCCTTTGCCGTCGAGCAGCTTCCTGAGGGCGTGGAAGATCTCGACGCCGCACCGCAGCGCCTCGTGGAAGCTCTGCGCGCCGATCGGGATGACCATGAACTCCTGGATGTCGAGGCTGTTGTTGGCGTGGGCACCGCCGTTGACGACGTTCATCATCGGCACCGGCATCTGCATCGCGCCCGAGCCGCCGAAGTAGCGGTAGAGCGGCAGTCCCGACTCCTCGGCCGCCGCCTTCGCGACCGCCATGGACACCGCGAGCAGCGCGTTCGCGCCGAGCCGCGACTTGTTCTCGGTGCCGTCGAGGTCGATCAGCGTCCGGTCGATGAAGCTCTGCTCCGAGGCATCGAGACCCATGATCGCCTCGGAGATCTCGGTGTTGATGTGTTCGACCGCCTTGAGCACGCCCTTGCCGCCGTAGCGCGCCTTGTCGCCGTCGCGGAGCTCGAGCGCCTCGCGCGCGCCGGTCGACGCGCCGGAGGGCACCGCGGCGCGCCCCATGACCCCGGATTCGAGCAGCACGTCGGCCTCGACCGTCGGGTTGCCCCGCGAGTCGAGAATCTCCCTGGCCACGACATCGACGATCGAGCTCATCGTTGGTTCACCTTGTTAGCCATCTTTCGTCGCCCCCGGCCGCGCGCTCCGCGCGCGGTCCTCCTCAAAGCGCAGTCTCCGCGAACCCGCGCCGCTTCACGATCGCATCGAGCTCCCTCAGCGTCCCCAGCAACGGCTTCATGAGCTTCAACGGCCAGGCGTTCGGACCGTCGGAGAGCGCTTTCGCCGGGTCCGGATGGGTCTCCATGAACAGCCCGGCCACGCCGGTCGCCACCGCGGCTCGCGCGAGCACCGGCACGAACTCCCGCTGCCCGCCGCTCGAGGTCCCCTGCCCGCCGGGCAGCTGGACCGAATGGGTCGCGTCGAAGACGACCGGGCAGCCCGTATCGCGCATGATCGCGAGCGACCGCATGTCCGACACCAGGTTGTTGTAGCCGAACGAGGCGCCGCGCTCGCACACCAGGATGTTGTCGGCCGCCTCCGGGTCGTTCGGATGCGCGCTGCGCGCGGCTTCGCGCGCCTTGTCGACGACGTTCTTCATGTCGCCCGGCGCCAGGAACTGGCCTTTCTTGATGTTCACAGGGCGCCCGGCCGACGCGACCGCACGGATGAAATCCGTCTGCCGGCAGAGGAACGCCGGGGTCTGAAGCACGTCGACGGCCGCTGCGACCTCGGGCACCTCGGCGATCTCGTGCACGTCGGTGAGCACCGGCACCCCGACCTGCTTACGCACCTCGGCGAGAATCTCGAGGCCCTTGTCCATCCCCAGGCCGCGGAACGACTGGCCGGAGCTGCGATTCGCCTTGTCGTACGAGGACTTGTAGATGAACGGCACGCCGAGCTGGCGGCAAATCTCCTTGAGCTCGCCCGCGGTGTCGAGCGCCATCTGGCGCGACTCGACGACGCACGGGCCGGCGATGAGAAAGAGCGGCTTGTCTAGACCGGCCTCAAATCCGCAGAGTTTCATCGGCCGTCGGGCCTCATCGGCCGGCATGAGCGTCTCCGGGGTCGCATCCCCAATAAATTGGGGCCCCTGCTCCGCCCTCCGACGCTCGCCTCGAACCCGCAGAGCTTCATGCCGCGGCCACGGCCGGCGTCGCCTGCTCGGCCTGGTGCTTGATCGCCGCCTCGATGAAGCTCTTGAAGAGCGGATGACCGGCGCGCGGCGTCGAGGTGAACTCGGGATGGAACTGGCACCCGATGAACCACGGGTGGTCCGGCAGCTCGATCAGCTCGACGAGCGACTCGGCCTTCGTCCGCGCCGCCACCTTCAGGCCCGCCGCCTCGAGCCTCGGCAGATAGTGGTTGTTGACCTCGTAGCGATGGCGATGCCGCTCGTTGACGACATCGCTCTTGTACACCCGGTGCACCAGCGTGCCCGGCACGACATCGGCCGGCTGCGCCCCGAGGCGCATCGTGCCGCCCAGGTCGGAGTGCTCGTCGCGGCGCTCGACCCGCCCGTCCGAGTTCTTCCACTCGGTGATGAGCGCGATGACCGGATGCGGCGACGCCGGATCGAACTCGGTGCTGTTGGCTCCCTCCAGGCCCGCCTTGTAACGCGCGAACTCGATCACCGCGAGCTGCATGCCGAGGCAGATGCCAAGATAGGGGATCCGCTGCTCGCGCGCGTACTGGATCGTCCGGATCTTCCCCTCGATGCCGCGCTTCCCGAAGCCGCCCGGCACCAGGATGGCGTCGGCGCCGCGCAGGGCGCCGACCCCGTCGCGCTCGATCGACTCGGAATCGAGGTAGCGGATCTCGATCCGGCTGCGGGTGTGGATGCCGGCGTGAATCAGCGCCTCGGAGAGCGACTTGTACGATTCGGTGAGATCGACGTACTTCCCGACCAGCGCCACGGT
>Ga0209853_1000429_pt1 | contig 11780 bp, 7 predicted proteins | sample GWRWS1_30_40_FD_187224 | JGI IMG/M metagenome (GOLD analysis project Ga0209853, IMG submission 187224) | Riverbed sediment microbial communities from areas with vegetation nearby in Columbia River, Washington, USA - GW-RW S1_30_40 (SPAdes)... | ecosystem: Environmental > Aquatic > Freshwater >...
GGTTCTTCGCGCGGGTGCCGGCCCTGGGGCTCGAGGTGGAAGGGAAGAGCCGGTCCGAAGCGATCGAGCGCGCGCGGGCGGCGGTCCTTCAGGAGTTACGCTTGCTGCGCGCCGCGGGCCGCGCGATTCCGAAGGAAGAAAAGATCCGCGTGCGTGTCAGCGGGGAACGCGTTGAATGACCTCTGCGTGCGTGATAGGATGTGTTGGGAGCAGGCCGGGCAACCGTTGTGGGCTCCGTAACGTACGGCGGAATCCCCGCAGAGGAAAGTCCGGGCACCATAGGGCAGGGCGCTGGGTAACGCCCAGTGGGGGCAACCCCAAGGACAGTGCCACAGAAACATACCGCCGGCCGCAAGGCCGGTAAGGGTGCAATCGTGCGGTAAGAGCGCACGGCGCGTCGGGCGACCGATCGCGCGGGCAAACCCCGCCTGGTGCAAGGCCACATAGGGGGAGATGAGGCGGCCCGCCGCATCCCCGGGTAGGCTGCTTGAGGCGCCTGGCAACAGGCGTTCCAGAGAGATGGTTGCCGCCGTCCCCTGAAGGCGGTACAGAACCCGGCTTATAGGCCTGCTCCCTCAGGCCTTTCTTCCTTTTTATGGGGCGGTTTCGACGGGTCCCCGGCGATATATGAGGTAGCGCTCGCGGATTTCAAGAAACCGTAGCCGATTCACGTTCCAGTTCGCTACAATCCGCTCTGCCGCTTCGCCCGCCTGGATCGCATTTCGCACCGCGTCCGTCCCCCAGACAAGGTCAAAGCGGTACCGGCCCCCGGCTGAGGGAGGTGTGAACCGGAGCGCTTCCGGATGCAACTGATGGATCGCCTGAAGGATGTGGAGAGCGGTCGTCGCCGGGCGAAACTGGCGAGCGTCCGTGAGCACCAGGCGAATCCCACTCTGCCTTCGCCCTTCTCGTCCCACTCGAATTGCCTCGAAACGCACACCTGGCAGCCGTCGCTGGTTGAGTCTGGCCGCCAGCGGCTCACCCCGTAGCCAGGAAGCCGTCACGGTCTGAAACGGCGTCTGGGTTCCCGCCCCCACCGTCAAGTTGGTTCCTTCGAGCATTCCCGTCGCCGCGTGCAGGTGAGCCGCAACCGGCGACGTGATGTTGGGGGACGGCCGGAGCCAATACAGGCCCGTGTCCTCCCAGTGCATCCGCGGCTGCCAGCCGCTCATCGGCACAACCGCGAGGCGGGCATTGATCCTGAACTCCTGGTTGAAGAGCAAGGCGAGCTCACCCACCGTCATCCCGTGCACGGAGGGCACCGGGTAGATCCCTATAAAGGAAGCGAACGCGGGATCCAGGACAGGTCCGTCCACGCGATCTCCCCCGAGCGGATTCGGCCGGTCTAAGACGACAAACAGTTTGTCGTGCTCTGCCGCCGCCTGCATCGCCAGCGCCATGGTGGAGACATACGTATAGGCGCGCGCCCCGACATCCTGGAGATCGAAGACCAGGGCGTCCACCCCGGCCAGCATTTCCGGGGAGGGACGCTTCGTCTCGGAGTACAGGCTGTAAATCGGGACCTTCCCCATGCTGGGTGGCACGCGGGCGCCCGCCGGCAGCGTCCCCCAGAATCCGTGCTCGGGAACGAAGATCGCGACCACTCGGATCCGCGGGTCGAGCGTGAGGAGCGTGGCGGTCGGCCATCCGCCGATACCCACAGCCGCCCGGTGGGTGATCAGGCCGACCCGCTTCCCTGCCAGGACTTCGGTGTAGTAAGTGATGAGGACGTCCACACCGGGCCACACGCGGGGCTGCGTCGAGAGGGCCGGTGGTGAAGATGAGCCCACGACGAGGAGAAGAAGCCCCGTGACGAGAATTTCGCGGATGTGAGTCCGGCCAGCTTGAAATGCCCGCAGTGTGGGAGTCGTCACGTGATCTCCAACATCACCATTCGTTGGAACCAGGTCAAGGGCGCCTTCCTATCTGAACGTGGGCACTTCTGCTTCAAGTGCGGCCGGCCCTTCCAGCCCGGCTCCAACGGCGAACTCGCGTTCCGCACCGTTCGGGTCGATGCCATCAGCCCCGCCGTCCATAGCCTCCAGGCCAGTGGCGATGTCGTCGTGGTGCGCTTCCGCAACGGCGCCACCGAAATTCTCTACTGATCAGTCGACTTTTCAGTCGGCTTCTGTTCTTGTAGTGCCCCTTTGGAAGCCCCTATCAGACGCGACAAGGACTTCGTTTCGGGCATGTGAAAGAAGGGTCCGACTTTCGGGGGTGAAGTTTTGGCAGTCGTAGTCCAGCCTGAGGAGCAGCGCCAGGCCGGGTTCACCGCCTTAATGCGTAATCGTAACTATGCACTCCTTTGGTCCGGTCAGCTTGTTTCGGAACTAGGTAACCGATTTCATTGGATCGCTGTTTCCCTCTGGATATATTCGCTAACCCACTCAGCTTCGGCTGTGTCACTTGCGATTTCCTCGATGTTCATAGGCAGCCTGTTGGTAAGCTTGTGGGCCGGGGCTTTCGTCGACCGACTGAACCGAAAGGCCATTCTGATTGCTTCGGACCTCGCAAGAGCAATGCTCGTGGCCTTAATTCCGACCTTAGTTGAAGTGAACCTAATACTTGTATACGTTGATCTCGCCCTAGTTTCTGTTGCAACTGCCTTCTTCCGCCCCGCAATCTTCGCAGTGATTCCTCAAGTAGTCAACCGCAGAAACCTTTTGTCTGCGAATTCATTCTTCACTGCTATGGATACAGGGACGGAAATTCTTGGTCCGCTCCTCGCAGGAATTCTCGCACAAACGTACGGCTATACTCCGCTTTTGTACATGGATTCCTTCACCTATGTCTTTTCGGCCGGCTGCATCTCTGCCATGACTATCAGTCATACTCCAACACAGAGAGAGCGAATCAACCTTCAATCAGTTTGGAGCAGCGTGGTCGAGGGGCTCCGGTATGTCAAGAAGGATAGGTTACAGTATGGGCTGTTCGTCCTGATATTTCCCGCAACTATTGTCGGCGCAGGGCTCAATGCACTTCAGACTCCAATCGCAAAAGGAATCGTTGGGATCACGGATGCTGAGTTTGGTACATTCCAAGGTGTTTGGGGCGTTGGATTCGTTGCTGCCTCACTGCTTGTGGGTTGGTACGGTTCATTATTGAGGAGAAGTCGGATCATTCTTGCCGGCTATTTCATAGGTTTTGCCGCCACCGGGCTGATGGGTTTAAGCAGTTCCTACCAGGACCTCCTAGTTACTGCCTTCGTCGTTGGCTTCTCAAACACACTCTACTATGTGGGCCTAAGCACGGTACTCATGGAGTACACACCATCGGTTCTAATCGGACGTGTAGTTTCGACGAGGCAGGTTGCTCTTGCGGCAGTGCGGGTGATTTCACCTCTCGTCTTTGGGGCGCTCGCCGAACTCTCCGGGATTCGAGAGGCGATCTTTATCATGGCCATTGTTGGAGCGGGGGCAACTGCACTCACTATATGGGCCCATCCCTCGGTCAGACATTTCGATGAAGGTAAGCAGCCAACCAACTTAGGACGACCAGCCATGACTTGGGTCATTGGTGGGCCGATCGACCCTGAGTTCCCGGAGTTACCACAGCGGGCCCTGAATTTGGGAGCAGTAACGATTACCGCCATTGGTTGGGGTGGGATAGCCTTAAGGCATCCAGGACCAGCTTTCACACTCTTACTCGTCACGTTGGGGGTCGCTGGGGTGGGCACGATCCTAAGGCGTCGTGGTTGGCTACCATAGGATTCCTACGGCCGGGCGCAAGCATTGTGGAGGAGGAGATCGGCCTTAGCCGTAGAAGCGACTTGATAAACCGGACCGACAGTTCTTGCTGGAGCCACTCCAAGGCGATCAAGTGGCGTCTCCCACAACGGCGAAAAGCCAGTTGAGACGCCAAAGCCCAAACAACCCGCGGATAGCTGGTAGATAATCACCTTTCCGGGTGACGCGTGAGGGTTTCTCGTACTTCTCGGGTTGTTTTTCGCGGACTGGCTGGCGAAAGAGGAGTTTAGCTGTCGGGTTCGGTTTTTTCTTTTCGCCGATGACGATCTTGCCAAGAAGTTTTCAAATATACGTCTTGGCCGTGATCCTGACGGCCGCTATTTTTCTTTGGCTGCTCCTTCCGACAATCCCGTTTGATTCCATGGACGAACTGTTGCTGTTTCTGGCACTGATAGCGTTTGCGTCTATGTTTCCAATTCCCGATCCGCGTGGCGGGTTCATCACGGCAGCTGGAATACTTTTCTATGTCCTGGTCAGCCTCCATGGCCCCGGTGCCGGACTCTTGATAGCTGGCCCAGGTTATGCAGTTGGGGCAGCAATCTCAAGGAAATGGATACCATGGCGAACCCTATTTAACGGTGCCCAAATGGGGTTGAGTGTTGCCCTCGCCGGATTAGCTTTCCGCCTCACGGGAGGCACTCTTCTAGATCCGAGTCTGCGTACGCTTCTAATCCCTCTCGCGATGAGCGTTTTCACTTTTCAGCTCGTCAATAATTTCTTAGTCGCATTCTACTTTAATCGTCTTAAGGGAGCTTCCTTGCTCTCTACGTGGTTCTCGGATGTCAAAGACCTCCTTGTTTCAAACCTCTTAAGCATTCCCACAGCAGGTCTTCTCGCCATCTTGTACACTTCAGTCGGACCGGCAATTCTTCTCGCATATTTGGTTTCTCTTCCGCTCCAACGTCGGGCGCACTTATTGTACCTTCAGCAGAAGAGGATTTATGATCAAGCAATTAACTCTCTCGTGTTGGCAATCGACGCCAATTTCCCACAAGGCAAGGGTCACTCGCGGCGCGTGGCTAATGCGGCGGTCGCGATCGCGAGAGAGATGGGACTGTCCGAGCAGTGGATTGAAGAGATCGAATTGGCATCTCTGCTTCACGACGTGGGACTTATCGGAATTGAAGCGCCGAACGAGATCGAGTCGTCGGTCGAAGTTAGTGCACGGTTTCGAGAGCATACACGAATAGGAGCTGATATTGTACGGGAACTTCCTCGGAGAAATGTGGCGAAGATAGTTCTTCACCACCATGAGAAGTATGATGGAACAGGATACCCTAGCGGATTGCGGGGTGATGAAATCCCAATCGGGGCCAGAGTCGTTGCTGTCGCCGAGGTATTCGACTCAATCCTTGCAGGAGGGTTTCCCGACAGCCAGGCCCGCTCGATGACTGAAGCTGCGTCGGCTATCCGGCGCGAAGCGGGAAGGTCCTTCGACCCTCGCGTAGTTGATGGTCTCGTCTCTGCAATTGAATCTGGCGTGATTCTTGAGCCCAATAATTTGGAGGAGTATCGCGTAACTTCCGACCTTCAGCCTCGGAGTGCTCAGGGGTAAGCTGGAATGTCTGTATTTCATGCGGTAATGGACGTCATGGCGGCGGTTATCACTTTGGCGGCAATCGTCATTGTGGTCGTTGCGGGTATTGGAAACGATGGGATTTTTCTCTCTCTACTCGGTGCGGCTGCTGGATGGCTTAGATTCAAGCTTGCGCTGGGTACCTACATAACGCTTTCGCCGATCGCATTCTTCGTCGCAATCCTCGTTGTTCAGCCGCACGAAGCCTTCTTCGTGGCCGTGGCATCTGCGCTCTTGTCTTCACTGGCTTTTGGAAGACGAGGCTCGAGAGAGGCGTTCTGGGAGGCAGGTCAGGAAGGTGTTTCGGCGCTTGCTGCTCTAGCGCTCTTTGCGGTTCCTTCTATGAACTTCGACATTCAAGCCAGCATATTGAATATGGCTGTAGCATATTCTTTCGCGGTCATCGCATACGTTACTGCAAAGCTCGCTTTCGGCATCGCCTCCTCGTGGTTGTTGCAGGGGATCTCGCCTAGATCCTATATCATTTCCGCGAGCAAGAGCACGCTTGCCAACTTGTTCCTCCTTAGTCTGATTGCTTTCGGGATTCGCGTCTCTCTCTACGGTGAGTTTGGCTACTTGGCTCTCGTGCTTGCCACAATTGCATTGGTTGAGCTGTACCATCCATGGAAGTTGCTCACCGAGCAAGATGAAATCCTCTTTGCAAATCTCGCCATGGTTGCGCAAGCCATTGATATTAAGGACCCTTATACGGCGAGGCACTCTCGGAACGTAGCAGATCTTGCCGTTAGAATTGCTCGAGCGATGCGACTCGCCGAGGAGGAGGTGCGAAAGATAAGGATCGGAGCTCTGATGCACGATATCGGGAAAATCGGCGTGAGCAGTTCGATTATCAGAAAGCCTTCGAAGCTGGAACCTGCCGAAGCATCCGCGATGCGCGAGCATCCCGTTATTAGTGCCGATATCATGCAACCGATTGAATTGCTTGAAGACGCCGCGGAAATTGTTCGCCATCATCATGAGCATTTTGATGGGAGTGGCTATCCCACAGGGTTGAGAGGCGAGGAAATCCCAGTTGGAGCCCGGGTAATACTTGTAGCCGATGCATTTGATGCGATGACGACAGATCGCCCATACAGGCGGAGCCGATCAAGGGAGGAGGCACTCAGAGTCCTCAAAGACCACGCCGGGAAGCAATTTGATGCCGGTGTGGTCACTGCATTAGAAAGAGTCCTGCAGATCTAATAGCAAATTCTCTCAAGCCAGCTCATTTTGCTCCATGTTTCCCTTGCGGGACTTGAACGACATCTTTTCAGAAGGTGAATTGTCGTGGAACCCGCAGAGCCGCCAATCAGGGTGTACCTTTTCGGTCAATTCCGACTTCTCGCAGATTCCGAGCCCATTATCTTTAGCACGAGGAAGTCGGCCTGCCTGTTCAGCTTCCTCCTCCTTAACCGGGGCAAGAGCATTTCGCGAGAACGGTTATGGAGCTCTCTCTGGGGGGATTTGGATGAGGAACGTGCACGTAGGAACCTCAGCACGACGCTTTGGCGCGTGCGCCGTGAGATCTCACGCGCCCGAGGTATCCAGTTTCATGTGACAAAGTCTGTGATCAAGCTGGATTCGGTTGACAGCTATGTAGACGTTGAGGATTTCAACAGGCGCCTCAAAGAGGCTGAGACAACAGATGTGTCTTACCGCAAATCACTGCTGGAGGAGGCAGAAGCACTTTACTCGGCTGATTTCCTTGAGGGTTTTCCGGAAGACTGGTGCGAGGAAGAGAGGCGCGATCTTCGTAGGTCGTATCTTCAACTCCTCAAACGCCTTGCGGACGTTCTGGTTCTTTCCTCAGATTACAAGCGCGCGAGTTCGTATCTCGAAAGACTCATACGCATTGATTCCCTGGATGAGGAGGCGCATCGTGATTTGATGCGCGTCTACCATGTCCTTGGGAGGAGGAGTGCGGCACTAGCCCAGTTTGCGCACCTTAGGCAGGTGCTTAGCGATGAGTTGGGCATAGAGCCCTCTGATTCAACACTTCAACTCTTCGAGCACATCAGGATTCAGAGCAGCTGGGTTCTTCCTGATTACACGGAGCAGAGTGGCATTTCCGGGAACATAGGGGACCATCGCATCTTCGGGGAGGTTCCGTTAGTTGGAAGATCAGATGAGCTCCGCCTGATTCTCCAGCGGCTCGATCTTGCTGCGCAAGGTAATGGAACTGGTATTTTGCTATTGGGGGACCTAGGGATTGGGAAGAGCAAGTTGGTCCAGGCCGCTACGGCTGAAGCTAAGCTACGAGGATTCGACGTGCTGCGCGGGGGATGTCCCGACCTCGAGTCACCTCCTCCGTATCAGATATTTGTTCAGGCAGTCTGGCCGCGCGTCGTTGAAAGGCCGCGAGGCAACGACAAATTCAGCGCTGTTATCGAGCACTTGGTTCAGGCTCTTTGGCTTTCTCCGCCGCAGTTGCGAAGCCAGCGCCTGCGAATTGAGCTCATAGACAATGCAATGCTGAACGAATGGATGCTTTCGATCCTAAATGAGAACTCTAGCTCAAACCCTACCTTGTTAGTTCTCGAAGATGTTCACCGGATTGACAGCGCATCACATCGACTCCTCCTGACACTACTAAGCCGCCTCCCAGCGCTTAGGCTTTTCGTTCTGTCGACAGTTCGATCGGGCGAACCTCGAACAGAAGAAGTCGCGGAGTCGTTGGCGACAAATGGGATGGAGGTTTTGAGGCTGCAGCCTCTCAATGCGCACGATGTTTCGACACTCGTCGAAAGCGCCCTAGGACGCGTTATGTCACTAAATAGGCTCGTTCGATTTGCATGGGAACGGACAGGTGGAGTGCCTCTGTTCGTAATTGAGCTGTTGAAGTTCCTGCTGACAGAACGTTGTTTAAAGAAGGTATCGGAGGGCGTTTTTGTTCTTGAAGAGAGCCGCCTAACCTCGCTAGGTGCTGTTGTTCCGTCTCAAGTTCTGGAAGTAATCGAAAGGAGGATTCAAAGGCTTGACCCCAGTGCAAGGAACATCCTGTCGACCGCCGCAGTGGTTGGTTTCCAGGTTTCGCTTGAACTGCTGGAGCAACTTCTAGGAGTGCCGGAGGACGAGTTTGTTGAGAGCGTTGAGCACCTTGTTGATGCGAAGTTGTTAGCAGAGACCTCAAACTATATGACTTTCCCTCACGAGAGTATCAGATTGGCAGCTCTAAGAAACCTGAGTAGGATGCGCCTCAAGAGGTTACACACGAAGGCTGCCGCGATTCTCGAGCGTTTGGTTCCAACCAGAAGCTCGGATATTGCTTGGCATTACAGCGAAGCAGGCAACATGGAAAAGGCCTTACATTACTTTGAAGCGTCGGGTGATGACGCCCGCCTTGTTCACGCGAACGAAGATGCTGCACGATGGTACACGCGGGCTCTTGAGGCACTCGCATCATCTCGACTAAAGGATTCGCGGGTGATGCGTCGGAAGGCGGTGCTTCTACTAAAGCGGCAAGAGTCGCTGGATTTGACAGGAGACCGAGCACAGCAGTCAAGAGATATCGAAGAGGTGCTCCAAATCGCCGGAGTACTTGGAGATCATAACCTTCTTGCACAGGGCATGTTTCATCGAAGTCAAGTGCTCTCTCGAATAAACCTCAACAGGGAGGCCCTCACCGCCGGCCTTGAATCTGAAAGACTATTCATGGGCAGCGGGGATATCAAGGGAGCCGCGCGCGCCGCTGAAGCTGTTGGCCTCGCGTTCATGAATCTCAGGAATCAGAGCAAGGCGCGCAGGGCATTCAAACGCTCTCTTGTACTTTTTCGCAGGGCACCGGATCGCGCCGGAGAAGCTCGGGCATTGGTTAACCTAGGCACGGTTATCGCTTTTGCGGGAAACAATCCAGAGGGAATGGAGCACCTTGATCAGGGCGAGAAAATCCTTCGAGAGCTAGATGACAAGAGGTCGCTTGCGGGCGCTCTCTTGCAGAAGGGCGTACTCTCGCGATGCATGGGTCAAAGTTTGCAGTCGGAGAGCCTCTTGTTGAATGGTATTGGTCTCATGCGAGAAGTTGGCGACAAGATCGGAGAAGCTCGAGGACTCTCGCAGCTGGCCGCCACTCGAGTAACTCTAGGCAAACTCCGGCACGCATTACACGAGTCGCTCAGAGCCATGCGCTTAGCTCACGATGCCAAGGATATTCGGGCGCAAATCGTCTTCCTGAACAACGCAGCGTACGCTGTGTTCCGCTGCATAGGTGATTTCAAGCGGGCTGAAAAATGTGTCACACGAGCGATACATCTTGTGGCCGAGGCGGGACCGCTCGAGAACTCAGCGATCTACTATGATACGATGGCGTCTATTCTTTTGGAAAAACGGGACTATGAGGGTGCTCTGCGGTGGGCTCGGCAGGCACGCGCCCTCTATCGCTCGTGGGAGGGGCACTTCAATTTTGTGGGAAATGATATTGATTTTCACCTTGGCTTAGCTTATTTGCGGATCAAGCAACTTGATCGGGCGTGCCCTCTTTTGCAGAGGGCAGTGGCGAATTGGGCAAGGAGTTCTGATATTGAGTTAGGGATACATGGCCTTACTGCACTCGCAGAGTTGTACCTCGAGCGGCTTGAATACACACACGCCTTGGAGTGCGTCCGCAAAATCGAGAGGTTGCTTCGGAAGACAGATGGCTTGGAGCAGATCCAGAAAGTCTACTGGATTCAATTCCGTGTCTTTCAAAGTGTCGGTGCTGAGGCCGCTGCAAAACGAGCTTTGCTTAGGGCGCGCTCTGCGGTGCTGAGCCAGGCTGAGGCATTGAAGGGGCGTTTTAGGCGACGTTTTCTCGAATCCCTTACCATCAACAAGTTGATCCTTCGCCAAGTTGAAGTATCTGCGTTGATCCGCACGGAAAACGAACGGGTGGCAGGGGGGAGAATGGTTAACGGAGATCCTGCAATTCGTATCGCGGAGAGAAGGCGAGCGCTCTTGGCACTCGTGACTGCTAGGGAGCTAAGGCAGAAGGAGATTGCTGCACGTCTTGGAGTGTCAGTCCGCACGGTACGGTGCGACCTTATGGCGCTTCGGAATCAAGGGTTGGTTGATCGCGGAATAATGAGTTCGGCGCGGGGTGGAGTTTCATAACATCTCCAGCGCCCGTGAAAGCACCGTTCGCATCGTCCCTTGTTCCAATCAATCTCAGGTTCGCGCGTCCGATTGTTAAGGATGTGACGAGCGTGGTGGGCGCGCGACTTGGCCTGGTTCGCGGTCAGAGCCTGCCAGTTGGGCGCCTCGGAATAACGGCGGGCAGCCGCGGAATCCATGACGCCAAGATGATATTGGCATCAGTCGTTCGATGGTCCAGAGATGAGGGTGCCCTGCCTGTTATTATCGCTTCAATGGGTAGCCACGGTGGCGCAACATCACAAGGGCAACTCAAGTTGCTTGCCCACATTGGAGTAATTGAAGAATCGATGGATGCGCCGATTTTAGCCGACATGGAGGTAGTAGAGCTGGGTCGTACGCCATCCGGTCTAGTGGCGTACTGCGATCGAAACGCAGCAGAGTGCGACGGGATTTTCATAATCAATCGGGTAAAGCCGCACACGGCTTTCAGTGAGCCATTTGGGAGCGGTTTGCTGAAGATGCTCGTTATTGGTCTTGGTAAGGCGGAAGGCGCGGCGCAGATCCACCGCCAGGGGCCCGCAAAGATGGCCCAGGCCATTGAAGAAGTTGCTAGGGTCTTCCTCGCCACCGGGAAAATCCTGGGGGGACTGGCGATCATCGAGAACGCTTACGATGAAACCGCCGAGATCGTGTGGGTCCGCCCCGAGGAGATGATTGAGAAGGAACGCGAGTTATTCCAGAAGGCGAAGAGACTGATGCCGCAGCTCCCCGTCGAGGACATCGACCTGCTCATCGTGGACGAGATGGGCAAGAACTACAGTGGTACCGGCATGGACGTAAACGTGATCGGGCGGTGGCGGCTGCCGGGGATGCCGGAGCCTTCCTCGCCGCGAATCAAGCGCATCGTCACCCTCCGCCTCTCGCCGGAATCTGAAGGCAATGCCCAGGGGGTCGGCCTGGCCGATGTCGTGACCCGGCGTCTGGTTGACGCCATCGATCCGGTGAACACCTATACCAACACCATCACGAGCACGTTTCTGGAGCGGGGATTCATTCCGATCACGATGCCTACCGACCGGGACGCGATTGGCGCGGCGCTGGCCAGCCTGGCGCTTCCGGATCCGGCCAAGGCACGCATTGTTCGCATCCGCAATACCCTGCGTCTGGACGAACTCTGGGTCTCAGAAACGCTCCTGCCCGAACTCGCGGGTCGTCCCGAGGTCACCGTCGGGACTCCTGAGCCGCTGCGGTTCACCGATGACGGGATGCTGGCTGACCTGGCGAACTTCCCGGTTGCCTGACGATTATTCGATCTCCAGCTCAATGTCATTAGATCCACTCAAGATTGCGACCTCGCTACTCGCTCGGTCGCCACATCGGTCGCGACACAT